>Ga0208961_1000240_pt1 | contig 27386 bp, 24 predicted proteins | sample RifOxyB3_FD_184034 | JGI IMG/M metagenome (GOLD analysis project Ga0208961, IMG submission 184034) | Groundwater microbial communities from Rifle, Colorado - Rifle Oxygen_injection B3 (SPAdes) | ecosystem: Environmental > Aquatic > Deep subsurface > Groundwater | place: Rifle, Colorado, United...
CGGGTAGCGCGTTCCGCAAAAGGTGTTTCTGACACGATTGATCTCATGGTTCTCGAGACGACTTACACACCCGAGCGTGACAACCTCAACCACCCAGGCGATCTCGACAGTGTGCTCGGGAGCTCGACCCAGGCCGGATCATTCGCCAAGCTGCGCACACTTATTCGCCAGCGGCGTTTTACAACGCCTCCTCGTCCAGATGCCTGGTCCACAGACGAGCAGATCTTCTTTTCCAGCCGTGATACCCATTCGTTGCTTTTGTTGTTCCAGTCTTCGGTGCGAACGCAGTGGCGGGACGCCACGCCTGTGCTTATCGATGACATCGTTGTGGAGTTGCTCACACCAACGTACGCGCAGCGTTTGGGCCTGGTGCGCGATCGGTACGAACGCGGCGATGAGAAGACACATGGCCTGCGAGCCTTTGGCCAGTTTCTGCCGGTCCCCTCGGCGACCAAAGCCAATGTGGACGATGAGCCCGCCTTCGAGTCGCGACATGGTTTGTTGGCCCCCACCACGTCCTCATTTCGCTGGAGAGTTACGTTTCCAGAGCGTGCACGATTATCATTCGGCACAGCACTCTTGAAGGAGTCCAGCGGCGCTCCTGTGCGAGCGTTGGTACGTGTCGGGGACGACATTGTGTTTGACGAACAGGTCGACAACACGACGCGCTGGCGAGACTGGGTCATCGACCTGGGACACCTCTCTGGGGAAACGCAAAGCCTGGAGTTGGCGACTGAGTCGATTGGTGGCGAACCGGGTATTGCCGTCTTTTCAAACCCAGCGATCTGGCAAGCAGGGAAACACACTCGTTTCAATGTATTCCTCGTCGCCGTGGACACTTTGCGTGCTGACCGAATGTCCCTGTATGGGTGGAATCGGCCTACGAGTCCTCGGCTCGAGGAGTTTGCCGCGGATGCGGTGACCTTTGACAACACCATCGCTCAATCGAATTGGACACCGGAGTCCTTTGCGTCGATCTTCACGTCCAAGTACTCGGCGAAGCACGGCGTGACGCAGCGTCTGTCAGTGTTACGGCACAACGACATGGCGCAGGCCATGCGTGATGCTGGCTACTTCACCCAAGGTCTCGCATACAAACTGCTGTTGTACGACATGGGGTTTGAGCGCGGCTTTGATGCTTACTTCAATGTCCCCAAGTTTCACCTTGCCTCCAGCTACACGGTTCGCGCAGAGGACAACTGGAAACTGGCGCAACCCTGGTTGCAGCAGAACTACGAGCGGCCGATCTTCTTTTTCTACCACCTCGATGATCCGCATCAACCATTCAACCACGAGGGTGAGAGTCTCGAGCGTTTCGCCGATATGAAAACCATTGAGAGTCACGGCCTGAGACTGCCGATCCTTGTCTCCAATCAATCTGTTCGCTTCGGTGGAAACACCTGTACTGATTGTCTCGTCAAGGGGACCCTCACCCCGTGGTTTGCCAAGCTGTGCAGCGATCTCTACGATGGCGAGATTGCATATGTCGACAAGTTTATCTCCTACTTTGTTGCGGAGTTGAAAACGCTGGGTCTCTACGATGAAGCGCTCATCGTGTTTCTCTCTGACCACGGCGAGGGCATAGCAGAGCATGAAGGATACTTTGGCCATGGCTTCCATCACCTTCACGACGAGATGGTGCGCGTGCCTCTGATCATCAAACCGCCCCGCTCGTTAGGCATTGAAGGTGGCCGGCGCGTCGCCACCCAGGTGCGTCTGATTGACGTATTTCCGACAATGATTGAAATGCTGGGCATCGAATACGTGAACGGCGTTGATGGCAAATCACTGATGCCGCTCTTGCGTGGTGGCATTGAGAGAGACCGTCTCGCTATCAGCGAGAATGTGGGCACCCAGACCATTTCGGTGCGCGATGGCCGTTACAAATACATCCTGCGTTACGGTGACAAGAGGCTTGAGTATCTCTATGATCTCGACAAGGACCCCGGCGAGCGTCGCGACCTCAGTGGCAAACCGCCTGACCCCAAGGTGCTCGCGGCATTGCGTTATTGCGCCGCAGAGCACCTGGCCAGCAGCCATCCTGGTCAGTACATTCTATTTGCAGCAAGCGCTGGGGAGCGGCGTGTGCAACTCAGCCTGGATTTGAAAAATGGCACGGCAGAGCTGCAGCCGATTTTTGGCCGGTTGCGCGGCAACAAAGAGTCCAAGCGATGGCAGCTGTCATCGGCAGACAAACGGTCACCGTTGTTGGTCCTAGCTCGCATCGTCGGCGCGCCAACCAAGGCAGGATGGCAGGCTCGGCTGTCGGGTGTGCCGAGAAAGGACGCCCGCCTCACTCTCCCTCCATCGGCAGATTGGCCGATTTTCGCCAATGCCCAAAGCCGAACCTTCGGGGCCCATGGGCGTTTGACCTTTGGCAACAATCCGCCTGGGGCCACAGAGCACAAAGAGAATGTCAGCGGCGATCAGCTCGAAGCGCTTGAAGCACTTGGTTACATCGAGAAGTGATCCGTGGTTGCTGCCTGGTGCTTGCAGGAAACGCTGAGTATGATATCGTCATACCATGGGCAAGAAAGAGAAAGTGGCAGTCACCATCGACCGAGTGGTCCTTGAAACCACAGAGAAGATGCGTAAACGCAGCGGAGAGTCGCGAAGCGCCATCGTCAATAGAGCGTTGCGGTTGCTCATTGCAGACGCCGACCAGAAAACGAAGATTGCCCGATATGTCGATGGGTATTGCGAGCACCCCGAAGGGGATGAAGACATCCAAACCGCCGAGGCCTTGGCGACCGCAGCTCTCAAAGGTCTGCCATGGGATTGAATCGCGGTGAAATCTGGTGGGCTCACGTAGACAAACAGCGACCCGTGGTCTTGGTTTCACGCCAAGAAGCGTATGCGGTGCGAGCGCTGGTCATCGTTGCGCCGGTTTCGACAACGATCCGCGGATTCGCTGTCGAGGTGAAGGTTGGCAAACGCGACGGCCTACCCAAACCCGGAGTCATCAATTGCGATTGGCTCGTCACCATACCCAAATCCGCCCTCAAGGAACGGATCGGAACCTTGTCATCCACGAAACGGACGCAACTCGATGAAGCACTCCGTTTTGCGCTTGGGCTCGATGAGCAGTGGGCAGTTTGAAAACCGACACCATTATCAAAAAGCCGCAAAGCAACGCTCAGAACCGGGAATCGCCTGGGGCCACAGAGCACAACAAGAATGTCAGCGGCGATGAGGTCGAAGCGCCGAAGCGCTCGGTTACATCGAGAAGTGATCCGTGGCGTCAGTCCTCCGGCGGAGAGTCAAGGCCTGGCGATGGCGTCAAGGTCGAGGGCTGTCCGATCGAGACGCCATCGGTAGCCTAGCATGGCAGTGCTGTCTTTGGTTCTTGGTTGTACTGCGAGTGAAACACTGATTGAACGTTGAGCAGAATGAAAGAAGAAGAATTGATACACTCCCGCAATGGTAAGCTGCATTTCTTCGGAGACGACACCTACTTGCTGTCACTGGGGGACGGCAAAGACCGGCCGTTACTGGAGAAGAGCGATCTTGACATCTTGGCTAATTCCAGAAGCTTCGCACCGATCAGCGTGCATGCCAAAAACATTGTCACTGCGCGTCCAGGAACATTTGACGGCGTTCTTGCAGCTGAACACCGCATTCAGGAGTTGGTAGACGCTGGGTTCTACTATTCGCTTGGAGAGATTAAGGCGGCAACGCTATCATCGAGTGAATCATCGACCGAGCCATCCACTGAGTCATTGGTAACTCTGGACACTATTGGGATCGTCACGTGCAACCGACCTGCGTGTGCCGAGAGGGCACTTCGCAGCTATGCAAAGATGACTCAGAAGTATGGTCGTCAGACGTCGTTTGTTGTGGCGGATGACACTCATGATCCTGTGGCAGCTGCCGAACAGAGTTCCAAGTTGAAGGTATTGAGCAACCAACTCGGCATTGGCCTCCGAATTTTGGGCCGTGAACAACGCAAGGACCTCGTTGACCACATAAAAGCAACAGACTCGAGCATTCCGACGGAGGTATTGAAATTTGGGTTGTTCGGTTTCGAGGGTGTTGAGCGCAGCGCCGGATCGAATCGCAACGCCTTGCTCTTAGACCAGGTGGGAAACGCCTTTTTGTCTGTCGATGATGACACTATTTGTGAGCTTCGAAGACCGTCGGATTTCGATGATGGAGCGCAATTCGCTTCAATCGATCCAACACAGTTTCTCTTCTTTGATGACCGAGAAGCAGCATTTGAGGCGAGTGCGCCATTCGATATCGATCTGTTGTCTGAGCACGAGAGGCTACTCGGGAGGCCCCTCGGTTCGCTTTTTGATTACCCACACGTGCATCTCCTTCCTATGGACGAGCGTTTGCTCGAGAGTCTCAGGTCAGTCCAGGGTCGCGTCGCGGCGGTGACAACGGGTCTGGTAGGCGATTCTGGTATGGGTAGAGCAATGTATTTCATGCTCGCTGTCGGTCCTTTGCGCAAGATGCTCGCCGAATCGGAGAAAGACTATCAACGGGCTCGCAAGACGAAGGCGGTCTTTCGCGCGGTGGCGCGTACCACTGTGTCCACCGATTACTTCATGATGCCAGCTACCTCCTTGGACAATCGATTCGATCTCCCACCCTTTTTACCCATCCTAAGAAATCAAGACGGGCTCTTTGGCACCACACTTCAGATCGCCTCCCCTCATCTGTTCACAGGACATTTGCCAATAGCGATCCGTCACGAACCGCCTCAGCCCCGCATGTTCGACGACGATGAAGTCTGGCAACATTTGGATCGACTTCGCGCCGCGGATTATCTCATCCAACTCTTCTCCGTTCATGAATTTGGCGTTGGATCGCGCAGTTTCGAACAACGGATGGAGAGCATAGGCCGATGGCACCTCGACCTCGGAACCCTGCCATCGGCAGATTTTGCTTTGGCTTTGATGGAGTTGCGCAACAAGTTTCTGAGTGCCAAAGCCCGCAACCTCGAGGCTCGACTGGAGCGGGAGGCGCTTCACACTTCGCTGAAGTCCGATATAGAGAACGGGCTGGAGAATCTCTACAAACGTATCTTCTCTGATGAAGAGTTGGTTCCGCTCGACCTGCGAAGTCCGCATCGCGACTACAAGGAAAGCCTGCAATTGTTCGCTCACATTGTGCAGCGTTATGGCCAATTGTTGATGCATTGGTTCGCGATTAAGCTAGCAGCCAAAACCTGGACATCTCCTTCATGAGTTGAACCACCGGCACGTCGGACAGACAATGCGTTTGCACGTCCCATGCATAGAATTCTTGAAGATGACGAGGTCGCATTCTCGTTCGACGTCATCGACGTCATCGACGTCATCGACGTCATCGACGTGGTTATTGGCCTTGTGCGGTACGATGCTTTCCTACTTGTTTGTCGGATACCGTATCTACTTTTCCGACCACCACGTTACCATTCCATTTCTGCGTATTCATATGCACGGTCCTGGTGTGTTCCCGGGTGACTTTGTAGCGAATATCGCTGATCAGTATTCGGTTCTTGCATTCTATTTTATCGCGCCGGTGGTGGAGACACTCGGCTTGGAACCGGCATTTCTCTTGCTCCATGGACTAAGTATATTTCTCCTTTTCGGTGCGGTAGCAGCGCTCGCACGTTTGTTGTTTGAGCATCCTTGGGCTCCGCTATTGGCGGTTCTCGCCATGGTGTTTCCTAAGTTGGTGTGGGGCTGGGTCCCCACCTACGAGATCTATTTGCTTCCGCGCGACTTGGCGTTTCCCTTGTTGCTGTGGGGACTGTGGGGACAACTGAACAAGCGACCCTATCTGGCGGCGGTATTGGGCGCTATCGGATTCAATATTCACCCGGTGATTGGCCTATGGGGGCTTTTCGCTCAGGGCCTGGCGGTCTTGGGTCGCGGCTTTCGCAATATGGATCGCGCGCTCATTACTTCCATAGCTTTCGGCGCACTTCTTTGTATCCCTGCCGTGCTGGCCCGCGCTCATGCGGGTGGCGAGTCAACCATGCGTCTGATTGACCCCGAATGGTTTCACCTCATCGCTCTGCGCAGCAAGCATCACTTCTTGCCGAGCACCTATCCAGGTCATTTTCATGCAGCCAACCTGGCCTGCGTTGCGCTGGTGTGGCGGGGGGCACAGATAACCAAGAATCAGTCTCATGCGTGGTTTTTGCGAGGGTTGGCCATCGCTACACCCATTGCGGTGGTGCTGACGATACTGTTCGGCGAGTGGGTGCCTATCCAATTCTGGTTGCTGACGAGCCCCATGCGGTTGGCCCGCATCGCCATGGTATTCGCCGTTTGTGCATCTGCCGCTGTTGTGCTGGAAGAGCATCGAAATAAGTCCGGGCTATTGGCCAGTGGTGCCTTTGTTTGGGTGCTGTTGGCCTTGGACTACATTGCGCCTCCCTTCGCGGTGATGGTGCTTGCTTGGCTGCTATGGCCGTGGCTCTCGAAGTTGATTCTCTTGCGTCTGCCGGAGACGTGGAGAAAGTTTGTCGATCCGCGTTGGCTGGTGGTGGTCGCCGGGATAGCGGTGGCGGTGAGTTGGTACCACCATACGACACAGTTGCTGAACGCCTCTGTCGTCATGGCCGCTATCGTCGCTCTTTCGTCCGTCAAGCGAATTTCGGATTACATGTCGGCTCGGCCGGCCATTCTTGCGCTTTGTCTGGGCCTTGCGGTGTTGAGTTTTGGTGGTGTGAAATTAGCCAATGGAGGAGGTGTACGGAATTCCGATCTCTTCGGTTTCAGTGGCCAAAATAGCATAACAAAGGCTGCACTCTGGGCCAAAGACCATACACCAGCAGAAGCACTGTTCATTACCAACAATGTGAGGTTATTTCGTGCATGGTCAGAGCGAGGCACCATAGGTGACTACAAAGATGGCACCTATGGCAATCTCAGCCGCTCTTTTGCCTTTGCGTGGGCGGAACGCATGAATCAGATATGCCGACGTTCCCTGCCCGAGTGGTCACATCATTGGCCGAGAAACTGCGCATTCGACGAACACGACACCGAGAGCTTTCGCCAGCTGGCCGCCAACACCGGCGCGACTCATGTACTGGTGGGCCAAGACCACCGAGTCCTCGATTTACCCCTTGTCTACCAAAACCGCGGTGCGCGGATCCATCGCATCACCAATCCTCCTTTCACAGAAGAGGCGGCACCGTGATCCAGTATGTCGGGTAGAAATACGGCGCGCGACCTTACAATGACGGTTTGGCTGTTTCGGCTCCTCGATGCCACCGCGCTGCTCAAGCTCGCGGCGTAGGGCGGCGAGGATCGTGGGCAGAATTCCTCGGATACCGCTGTTGTTCCCAGGGTGGAACGCTGTCGTTCCCTGGTGGAACGCTGTCGTTCCCTGGTGGAGCGCTGTCGTTCCCTGGTGGAGCGCTGTCGTTCCCTGGTGGAGCGCCGTGGTTCCCTGTGCTCCATTGCGAAGAACAAAAAGCGTAACGAATACGGTGCGGAGATGACGCTCAGCCTCTGGCATACATCGTGCAAACTGTCATCGCAAATTGAACTGCGGATAGCAAACAGGAGACTTTATGAAAATCAAGCAGCTCGTTACGTTGGGAATCGGAATGGCGTTCATGGGATGCGGCTCCGAAGGAAAAATCGACGACCTTAGGGCAATGGAGCTCGAAGACGGCGATTCGTCAATTGTGGACCAATTGAATTCAGATGTCTGCTACACGATACACTACGATCAAAGTTGTGGTTGGGGAGAGCTGTGCTACGAGAATGGATATAACATGTTTTATCGTGAGTATAGCTTTGGGTGCCTCTGTGTCGGAGAATCGGGAGATGGCGCTTGTTCAGGATCATGACCCCACGCGCTTGCCTCTGAGCGGCGACCCGGAGAAATGAGGGGTCCCTCTACTGGAACCCGACCGCGAGTGGATCGGAACAATCGGCAAGCGACGGCGAAAGATCGACCACCTTCCGCGCGACGAGCCTCTTGGGTTTCCCGAACAGCTTCACGTGGCCGCTTCCAGAGCGTCGGCGTGGGCATGGCCTCACATTTGTACTGATTGTCTCGTCTATGGGACCCTCACCCGTGGTTAGCCAAGCTGTGCAGCGATCTCTACGATGGCCGCTCCATCACATCTGAGTTTTGAACGGGAAGGTGAATAACGGTGCCTGTATTGTCGTCTCTGCCCGGTGTTTTTACATGCGAGACCCAACTACCTGCGCCCCAAACGTTTTGGGAGGAAAGATGAAAACCCCATTCTCGTTGGTCGTGTGCGCGTGGGCCTTTGCCGGATGCGCCCTCACCAACTACACCATGGTCAAGCCGTACACCTCTGGACGAGAGGTGGGCTCAACCACTCCGATGACCAAGAGTGTCGTCTGGAAGAAACTGGAACTGAAGCCCACCCTGCGCAATGAACCTGAGGCTGTAGCGGTGAAGAAGAATGGCTACGGGATGGACACCGCGTATGTATTCACAAACCCCAAGCCACAGGAGTGGCTGACACAGGCCGCCAAGGTTGAATTTCAGAGCGTTGGTCTGGACATGGCTGGTAATGGAGCCGATGACCCGAGCATTTCGATTGTCGTCGATCAGTTCTTTGCCGAGCCAGATGTGAGTGTCTGGGGGGCAGACATGACCGCAGTCACTGTTCTGGACGTGACCGTGAACCTGCCAAAACAGGGCAAGACATTTCAAAGACGGTTTGTGGGCGAAGACAACTCATTCGAAATGGTCTGGCCTGATTCCGACTTTGATGTTCGACTGTTGAAGCGTGCGCAACTTGCGTTTCACGAGGCTGCACAGGAAACACGCAAGCTGATCGACGGGGAGGGCATATAAGATGAAAATGCTGTCATCAATCAGATCCGCACTTTGGCCGTTGGCATTGGTCAACCTCTTGGCAGGCGTAACAATCCTGTCGGTGGGTTGCAGCCCAGGACTGCGTCATGTTCGCAAGGGGCTGGCAACAGACCCGACATGGAAAGAAACGCAACAAGCCCAACCAGCGCAGAAAGATACACCCGTACCAGTCGTAGAGGTGGACACGTCGGAAGAGGCAAGCGAATCCGAATAGGCAGCCTATTGCGGATGCGCGACTTGACAAGATACTCGAAGACCGGCGGTATGCCGTCTTTATGAAAGCCCTTGAACGCGTCGAACGTCTGACGACACGAGGCAAGCTGGAAACGCTCCTCGATTGGTCGCCAGGATATATCAGCAAGATGATTGCTCGCCGAAAAAAGGTGGAGCATCGCACAGCGGTGTTCTTTGATCTGATCGCTGCGGATCCTGGAAGGCTCAGTCGTGTTCTGGAGGAATTGGAAGACGATTCAAGTCGTGAGCACAATCTTGCCGGTGGCACCAGGTTCGAGAATCTCTTTGTGAGCCCGAGCTGCCTCTCCGAGCGGCATTTCCTTGCTGACAATCGGACGCAAGGTGCCATTTGCGAGTCCGGCAAACAGGCCTGCGTGGATATCCGCTTCCTCGGCAGGGGTGATGGACCACAGGGTGAAGGCGTGGATTGAGCCCCGCCGGGCCATGAGATCGCGGGCGTTGATGGTTACCTCTCCGCGATTGCCGATCACGATAACCCGGCCATTGTTGGCGAGCAATCTGAGATCTTGGGCAAGGTTTATGTTTGCGAGCATCTCCAAAATGACGTCCACCCCGCGTCCGCCGGTGGCGTCGAGTATCTGTTCTTGATAACCGGCCTGGGTGTGCAAAAATGCCTGTTGGGCACCTTCGCGCTCGACCAGGTCGATCCCTTTGGACGTTCCGGCGGTACCGAAAACGGTCAGTCCCATGGCCTTTGCCATCTGCAACGCCGCGGTGCCAACACCGCCGCTCGCGCCATGAATGAGGACGGTTTGTGCGGCGTGGTCTGCTATCCAGTGATGCAATGCGTGATAAGCAGTACCGTAGGGCACCCACACGCCGGCTCCCTGGCTGAACGTTATCCTGTCAGGAAGCGGATGAACTTGGCTCTCGAGTGCTAACGCAAATTGCGCGTATGCGCCTGTCAAAGTCTTTGCCGTGTACACTCTTTGGCCCGGCTGGACCCGGGTCACGCCCTCGCCCACAGCTTCAATCACACCGGCGCCGTCGGAGCCCGGGGTGTAAGGAAGCTCGGGCTTGTGTGGATACGTACCGGTGCGGATGTAGGTATCATAGGGGTTGACGCCAGCGGCGTGAATGCGAACGAGCACTTGGCCTTCGCCCGGCTTTGGCGTCGGCACCTCTTTGAGCTCGAGTACGTCTGGGGATCCGAAACCACGAACGACGATCGCCTTCATAAGACCTTCCTTCCTCCTCTTGCTGTGTGGACCAGAAGGTAGGGCTGCTTCACGACGACCGCAACGGGCAATTCGGGTTGCCAATTCCCTTCATTCCATGATTCTGTTTGGGCCTGGGACGTATCTGGGAGTTCCTGGGGGTATTCAATTGTCGGCAAGAACAAGCGCATACGCATTTGCCGTCGCTTTGGCTACCATCGTGATCGTTGATCGTTGAGCCTGTGGCGTCGGTTAGCCCCGGTTAGCCCGACTACTCAGGCCAGCGTTGGGCGCCGTGGAGCACGCGGGCCACCCACAGGGTGTTGGTTTCTACTTTGTAAACAGTGATGAATGGAGTGCCGCCGACGACAAGCTCACGCGTGCCGGGGACGCGTCCTGGCCGACCCACATTCGGGAACTCGGAGAGCCCTTCGATCGCCTCCAGGACGCGAAGCACTGTTCGCACAGCAGCCTTTGGGTTGTCTTCGGCAATGTGCGCTTCAATCGCGTCGAGGTCGCGCGTTGCGCTACGAGTGAGACGGATCCGCAAGTTTCTGCTCCCACGCTCGCTTCACATCGCCGATTGCCACACCCTCACCACGCGCCGCCTCCGCCAATCCCTTCTTGATGGCGTCTACCTGCCATTCCTGAATTGCAAGGTATTCGTCAATGGCCTCTGCGGCGAGGTACGATTTCGACCGTTGGGTAGCTTTGGCGAGCCTTGCAAGCCGCTTCGCCACCGACGACTCAACTCGCACAGTCAGAACAGCGGTGCTCATGAGCATCTCCCGTATACCTGTGATGCACTATAGCACCAACAGCGCTACCAATCCACACCGATTACGAAGTCAGCGTCGATCTCGCCGCCGCCACCGGTATCATCGGCGCCAGGGGCGGCGGTAATCTGCCGCCGATCAGACGCGCAGGTCAGGAGCGCGTCGCCTCGGAGGTTCAATCAGTTCTGCCTAGGCCTCGGCCTGCAGATCGCGACGGCGAAGGAGTGCGATACAGCAGAGACATAAGATGGCTGCCCAAGCACTCTTGCCTGCACTGTTGCATCCATCGTCGGGCTGGGACGAGTTGTGGGAACCGCCACCTGTGGGGGCTCGGTAGGTGTCGCCCATCTGGACGGTACTGTCGCCTGTGGGGACAACGCCATCGCCCGTCGGTAGCGAGTCACCGGTTGGCCCACCGTCGGCCGTTACCCCACCGTCACTGATCGGGCCGCCATCGTTGGGATTGATGTTGCCTGGCACGGTGATGTCGGTGTTTGCGGTGAGGCCGATCCAACTCGTGCTATGGGTGGAGGTGGATGCCCAAGTACTGCTCCAGAAACGCACTTGAGGGGAGTTCGCGTACACAGGATTTCCGGCGGTGATGGTGTTGAAGCTTTGCCGAAAGACGCCGGCCGTCAAAGTGTAGCTCCCGTCGGCGTAGGTGTGGGAGAAGGTACCCTTCCAACTGTTGATGGGATTGGCCTGGATTGCCAGAGTCGCCTGTTCCTGCGCATTGCCGTCGCCCCAATCGATGGCGTTGATCTCAGGTGAGAGCAGCGTCATGCCCGAGCTTATCGTCGAAACACGACAGCCGTAGTCAGCAGAGCGGATGTATCCCATGCCCGCCGCGGTGAACGAGTCAAACATGACGCAGGTGTCGGTGGCCTGCAAACCGACGTCGACGTCGACGTTGAGTCCATCAACGTGCAAGTTTGAGATCTTGATCCCCGAGATACCGCCCTGGGCGTTGGCGATGGTTGGCAGGGCAGATAGCAACCCAAACAGGACTGTGGCCCTCATGATGATCTCCGTACGATCTGCAAACAGCTCGTCGCAGTGTTGTGATTACCACGTGGCGCTCAGGTCGTCCACGGCCGCGAGGACAATGAGGTCAATGAGGACGATTGGGACGATTAGGACGATTAGGACAAGATTAGGTGGGGTCGCGACGGCGGGAAATCAGGGTTTGCGCAGGGCCACAAACAGGCGGCCATTGCCGCGTTCAACCTGCAGTCGCATCAGGTCGCCAGATTTGAGCTCCTTGGTTGCCTGTGCAAACGTCCGGGCATTGCTGGTTTTGCTGCGATTGAGACTGAGGATAACATCCCCGACGCGCAGTTGGGCGCGTGCGGCAGGTGACCCGGGTGCGATCTCTTTGACAACCACCCCGCGGTCGTTGCTCAACTCGAATTGACGCTTCAACTCAGGCGTGATGTCGGCGACCGTCATGCCCAGCTCACCCGCTTCGCTGGTGGAGTCGCCAGCAACTACAACCTCATCATCAGGGAACTCGGTGAGAATGACGTTGACCGCTCGCTCCTTGCCTTGACGCCAGATCTTGAGCGGCACGCTCTTGCCGACGCCGGCCATGCTGGCATACAGCGGCAGGTCGCTTGAGCTGCGCACGGGTTTGCCGTCGAATTCGAGCACGACATCTTCATCTTTGATGCCCGCTTTCTCTGCTGGGCTGTTAGGAACCACCTCCGACACCAATGCGCCGACCGCCTTCTTGAGTCCTAACGACTCAGCCAAAGCGTCGGTTAGCGGCTGAATTCGGATGCCAATCCAGCTGCGGGTGAATTTGCCCTTGGCCTTGAGGTCGGGCAACATCTCTTTGACCATATTGATGGGAATGGCGAAGCCGATGCCAGCGCCAGCAGCGTTGATCGCTGAGTTGATGCCGATCACTTCGCCACGCATGTTCACCAACGGTCCACCCGAGTTGCCGGGATTGATTGACGCGTCTGTCTGCAAAAAGTCATAAAGGCCGCGTCGACCAGAGGGCATGATCTCTCTGCGCTCCTTGGCGGAGATGATTCCCACCGAGACCGAGTGGGACAGGCCAAACGGGTTTCCGATTGCCATGACCCAATCACCAATTGAGATGCGATCAGAGTCACCAAGGTAAGCGACCGAGGCTTTGGCGTCGCCATCCGTCTTGATCAAAGCAACATCATATTCGGGGGCAGTGCCGAGCACGGTGGCGGTCATCGTCTTTTCCCCACCGTCGGGTGCGGTGAGGACGACCTCGATTGATGACGCATCTTCAACCACGTGGTGATTGGTCAAAATCAAGCCGTCTTCCCTGATGACCAAGCCGCTACCAAGACCGCGGTTGTTGAATTCTTGGGGCACGTTACCGCCGAAGGGGCGGAAGAAGTATTCGAGGGGATCGCCGCCACGCCGCGACATCTTCGCCTTCTGCTCGACTTGAATGGCCACAACAGCAGGCACCACCTGTTTGGCAAGAGCTGCAAAATCAGGAACTTGCGCCAATATGCGGGATGAGCTCGACCGTTCGCTCCAGAGACTCTCTTTGGCATGTGCGCTCTGGGCGAAGCTGAGCCCCAAGAGGATGGCGGCGGCGGCAAAAGATGTAGTGCGCATACGATTCCTCATCTCTCCAGAATCAATTTTTGACCTAGGGGGTGCCCCCCAAACTTCGGAGAGCACAATGCCCCAAGGTCAATGGACAACGTCTTGTCGACCATGTTTATTCCAAATCGCGACCTCTTCACACACCGTTTTTTCAAGGACCACCTGGGCCATGGCGGCGATCCTCGACCCAAACGCCTGGCCGCTGCCGAAAAGACCGCGAATTGCGGTTTTTTTGGCGCGCACGGATGTTGGTGGTAGCGTCGTCGGCATGTGGTCTCTTATCAAGATGATGGTTGGTGTCGTCTTTTTTGCAGCCTTTGTCTATGGGACCTTCTTCATCGACATTGGCCAACAAACCTTGGCAGGTCACATCCTCGATATTTGGCGTGCACCGGTGGTTCAAGAGAAGTTCACGCAAGCTCGAGATGGTGTGAAGCGACAGCTAGAAGACCGTCTGGCTGAGGTGGGTGAGCGAGCCGGGCACCGCACAACGCAGGATATCAAAGGTTCGTCCGATGATCTGACCGATGCGGACCGCGAGTCCCTCCACGAGATCCTCAGAGCGGCCAAATAGCAACCTGACAGGGTTGGCTGTTGCGGGAAAACCGCTGCCGACCCAGGCAGGCTCCTGTGTCCGCGCGGTCAGTTACCGTTATCCCGATTAAGCCTCGGGGGTGTTCTTGAACTTGCGGTAGCGCCCACCAGCCCATTGAGTCTTTCTTCCACTGTCGCGGCGCTGATGACGCCTTTGTAAACATACAATGCGCCAGGGAGCTCGGTGTCGAGAGCTTCTTCGCTCACGCGTAAGCGACTGCTCACCGCAAAGATGATGGGGTTGGGTAAACCCGCTTCCACGAGCTCGACGCGTTTCCAAACAGCGTCACGGCTCCAATAGCCCATGACCTCCAGGAACACTCGGTGTTTGCCCTGTTGGAAAACGACATCGGGGACGCACATGCCGATACCAGGCAGTTCCAGGAGGTCGTCAGCCAAAGACACTTGCCACGGACTGTCGAGTCGTTCGAACGACTCGATGAGATTCTGCACCTCGTCGCGCAAACGCAGAGTGCCTTCCCCCGGCGTTTGTGGAGCAGTGCCTTCGAGGTGATAACGCATCGGTATGCGTTCTTTTCCCCACAGGACGTCGGCATCGAGTTGCCACTCACTTGCTCGTTGCAGAAGTGGAAGCATCAACGCAAGCTGCAGTCCGTACTTGGTCACAGAGCTAAAAAGGCTGAAGGGTCCATCAATGTCGATACGAAAGCCTCCACCTTCGCAGGGGTGAACGGTGTGCAGCAGACGCCGGAATTTCAAACGACTGAAGAATAAACGGTAAACGCTCGGATCAGCGCAGCGAAGGTGGACCACCACTCTCGTGGCCCGCAACAGGACCGCCTGCCGTTGTGCGATCTCGTAAGTGTCGAGCAGCATGGGAGCAGATAAGCCATCGAAGGATGTGAGACGTTGGTTGGCTTTGAGATCGGCGAAGAGCTGCGATTCGAGAATCTCTGCGGTGGTGCTGAACTGTGCCGCGACTCTCTGTAGCACCAAGGGTCTGTCGAAGGTATCACCGTCGCTGAGCTCACGCCGCACTTTGGCTGCGTGTGCGAAAGTCTCACGTCGCCACTTTGGCGGATCCGCATCCTCGTACACCTCGAAGTGGCAACGATCGAAGAGAAGTTTGCGCAAACCTTTGAGCAACTTGTAGTCGGTGCGAAGGTGGGGCACTCGATCGAGGGCCGTGTCGAGTTCACCGCGGGTGCCGCCGACGTGGGCTTTCACCAATGAAACGTAGGCCTCCGCTGCCTGAGTCAAACGACTGCGCTCTGCGGGCTTGAGTGGGGCGACCAGGATATTGCCCTTGCGGTGGCGCACTCTCACTTGATCCGTGGTGAGCATGCTTGTCCTCTCACTGACGCATGCGGCAAGTCGAGACGTCACGTCTTCTATTGACCTCAGTGGTAGGCAACGTGTTCTCTCCTGCGGCTGCTGGTCTGCTCTTCGGCGGTATTGCTCGCCACCAACTCATAGAGGAGCGCCTTCTTGTCGCCCTTTTTGCGCAGGATGCGGCCGAGTCTTTGCACGTGCTCGCGCACCGAACCATTTCCCGAGATGACAATGCCGACGTTGGCGTCGGGAATGTCGACCCCCTCATTGAGCACTTTCGATGTCGCCAGGGCGTTGTAGGTGCCCTCGGCGAAGTCGTCCAAGATCTCACTGCGCTCCCGCACCTTGGTCTGGTGGGTAATGACCGGCAGCAAGAACCGCTCGGACATCTCATAGGCTGAGTGGTTGCTCTCGGTGAAGAGCAGCACCCGGTCACGTCGATGTCGATGCAACAGGTGCTCGACATAACCGAGCTTCGATGGTGCCGCAAAGGCGAGCTGACGTTGACGGCGATAGGCGGCCATGGCGCGTCGCCCCTCTTCGGAGATCGACGAGCGAATGATGAACTGCGACCAACCGTCGGGGCTACTCATGCGAATGCCCTGTTGAAACACAAAGTCGCGGTAGATTTGTCGGGCACCGTCGTAGGCGCGCTGCTCGTTGGGTGTCAGATCAACCAAGATCTGCTCGACGCGATAGTCGGCGAGGTAGTCACCGGCGAGCTCGGTGATGGCGCGGCTGTACGCAGTCGGGCCGATGAGATGTTCATAGTCTTTGTGGCGGCCGTCGGCCCGTTGCGGTGAGGCCCATGCGATACGGGGCCAAACACGACTGCGCAGCAAGCGCATAAGCCTCGCCAGGGAGATGGTGGCATTCGTCGAAGATCACCAGGCCAAACCGAGTGCCGATGTTCTCCATGTGAATGTACGCAGAGTCGTAGGTTGACACCGTCAAGGGCGCGACGCTGTATTCGCCACCGCCGATGATGCCAACTTCGGTGCGGAAGCTCGTGCGCAAGAGATCATACCACTGCCGCACCAAATCGAGGGTCGGGGCAATCACCAGTGTATGCCGTCGCACCGAGTCGATGGCGAGCTGGGCGACGTAGCTCTTGCCCGATCCGGTCGGCAACACCACCACCCCGCGCCCTCCCTGCTCGCGCCAGGCAGTCAACGCCTCCTGCTGAAACGGTCGGGGCGACTTGCGCACTGCCAGTCGTGACTCCAGCTCACCATAACTCCGCGCCTTGTCATCGTACTTGAGCTTCTGCCTGACCAAGGCCATCACGATTTCGGCGTAGGCCACAGCCGGCGCACGAAAGCAGCGGCTGCGGTTGTCCCAGACGCATGCCTGGGGCAGGTGCGAGCCTGACGCATCCACCCCACGCAGCTCCAGGGTCCCACTGTTGAATCTTAGCTCGATCGTCACCGGGCGGTCATATCAGGTTTGTCCCAGATTTGGGATAGAAGTCAGAACAAGGGAGGGTTGTGGTTACGGTAACGGCCCGCCAGTTGATGGTGATTGCTGGATCAGAGACACCCTAGGGCTGCGGCCAGGCTTAGTGTCGGTCTGGCTCCGCCAGCACCTGATCGATGTCTTCTTCTATTTTTGCCGCAGACAAGGCGCCAATGTAGACCTCGCGTACCGTGCCGTGCCCGTCGACGAGATAAGCGGTGGGAAAACTGTCGACACGGAACAGTGACTGCAAGCGGCCTCGATCAATGTAAACAGGAAAGCTGAGCCGATGATCTTCCACGAACTTCTTCACGTCGCCTGGATCCTCATTGGCGTTGATCGAGACGACGCGGAATCTGTCGCCTGGCTTGTGGTGCAGTTTCTCGACCTGCGGCATCGATGCAACACAAACGGTGCACCAGGTCGCCCAGAACTCGATGAGCGACACCTGATGGTAGAGGTCGTCAGGACGGAGCGGGTTTCCATCTATGCTGGTTAGATCTAGGGGAGGTACCGTGTCACCGGGGAGCAAAGGTCGTGCCCGGTCCCAGTTGTCGGCGATCCGGACCGACGACGACGCGAATGCGGCGATGAGCAGCAGAAGTGACGCTGCTGTGATCGGCAAAGGGAGGCGGGTGCTCTTTGCTGCGGTGGGGAGGGAGGCAGCAAAACACGTCCTGACCGCGATCATGCCGAGCAATACGCTTGGTCCGAGCTCGATGACACCTTTGCCGAGCAGGGTGGCACCTGACAGTCTCGGATCGTTGAAGCTGCCGCCAGGGAGGATAGGGTGTTCGACCCCAAAGCGGGCCAACAACACCGCAGCTGCGATCAAGAGCACGTGTGGCACCCAGGCGTAGGCGAGCACAGACGCTGCGGTCCATGGATCGAGACGCCTCTGGCCGCTCCTGCGCAGTGCGTAGTAGAGGACAATGCCGAGGACAAAAACCCCCACTCCGACGGGCAAGGCATAGTTGACGTATTCCTGCCACATGCCCATGAGCGCGACACTGGGGCTGAAGCTCGCCCGCATGGCGTGACTGGTTACCCGCAACGGGCGAATCAAGAATAGCTCGATGCCGAGCAGCAAAAACAGAGTGCCAAACCCTTTGCGAGCAGCGATTGTCTCAGCAAAAACGGTGGCCGGCTCCCAAAGAACTCGCAGTGATCGTGGTAGCTTCATTGTCGTCTTCTGTCTCACTGTAGAGTTGTGATTCTCGCCACGTCCGGCAAGTGAAGATCGTACGGAGACAATGTGTATACATCAAGACTTGTCGGCCGTAAGGGAGATTGCCAAGTGAGATCAATGGGTGCCAACATCGGTGCTAATGATATCAATGGGTTGAGCCGCCTGGCGTGTCTCCATGTCTGGACATGCTGCCGAATTTTGGACAACCAACACCCCAGAGGCCGGGTAGGTCCAATTGCTGGAGCGTGCGTTACCGCGGAGAGTCGCAGTTGAGCTGTTGAGCCGTTGAGCCTGTTGAGCCCGTTGAGCAGCACAAATGGACAATATTGGATAATGGGTTGATAATTCGCAAGAAGAACACTCATGCAAAAGGTTGATACCCACAGAACTGAGGATCTCGCGCGCCAGGTGCGAGACCAGGCGCACGAGAGCAAGTCTGCCGACCAGAAGCTCGAAGACCTCATTCGCTTCATCAAGATGGATCGCACCCATGCCGCGGAGCAGGTGCACGTCGAGGTGAAGAAGCTCAGTGAAGGTGCGAAGTCCAAACTGGTGGAGATGATCGCGGAGCAGCTTCGCGGCCAGATGCCGCCGCAGCTCGCCAAAGCGCTCGCAGATGGCAAGACAGAAGTCCTCGAGCGTTTGTTGCAGCGGCTGCTCAACAGTCTCGAACAACGCACCAGCAAGGCGCCGAGCGCCGATGCCGCGCGGGAGTTGGCCTCAGACAAATCAACACCGCAACAGGCGCTGCGCTGGACGCAATTTGTACAAAAGGTTCTGCATATTCCCAAGGCGCTGGTGCAGGGCCGTGCGGGATCTGCCACTCCCAGAGGTGAGGGGAGCACCCTCCTCGAGTTGCTCGGCTCTGGCAATCCGGCTGGCGCAGGACTGCGTTCGCCCAAGTTGGTGCAGAGGGCCATCGGCGATCTCAGTCCTGGGCAGCGATCCGCCCTGATGATCGCGACCTTTGGGGAGAAGCTCGGCACTGAGCTCATGCGTCTCGGTATGCACGATCCCCTGCAATTCGTGCAGGCAGGTGCCATGCCCGACGGTCGCGCCGATTTGGCGAAAACCCTGAAGATGCCCCGTGCCCGCCTGATGGGATATTTGATGCGGGCGGAGCTGTTGAAGATAGGCCCCGGCAACAACGGCGAGATGGGTATTCGCCCCGAGCACCTAGATGCCCTGCGCCAAGCCGGTATCGCCATGCTTGGCAGTCTCACCGTGCTGCGTATCCTTTCACGCGAGGAGCTCTCCTACATCTTCAAGCTCCTGCGCCGAGCCAACGGTGGTTTCTCCAAAGCCGTGAAGGGAGGTCGCGGCCTCGTCAAGCGAGACCTCATACACTGGTCACGGGCGGCGTCACGGGGCCCGAGTGAGATCTTGCTTGCAGACGTAGGTGAGCGCGGACCGAGGTTCAACCATATGGACGCCCAGGAACTGATCCAGGCGTGGTACATGGAGAACCTCTTGTGGGAACAGCTCGCCAACGCCCGCCGTCATCGCCAGGAGCGCGAGCAACAAGAGCGCCGGGTGTCTCGTGATGATCAAGAGCGGCAGCAGCGTGATCAAGATGAGCGCGACGACGACGATCCCGAGTGGCTCTACGATCTCGACGCCGAGCTCGAATATGACAGTGAGCGTACCGACAACCTCATGTGTTTTTGGATCACCGATTTCAGCATCGACTCATCACAACCCACAGCCATGCGTCGAATGTACGTGTGCATCGACCCAGAGACCGGGGCGATTATTCCCCAGCACATTGAGGCGAGCCTGCAGTAGCGCTCCCGCCCGTAGCAGACACGATAGGTGTGACTTGACGTCGTCCTCAAACCCGGGCAAGACCAGGGCATGCCGACTCTGACGACGAAGACGCAGTCCATCCACTATATCGACCATGGCGAGCGCGACACTCTGCTTCTGTTGCACGCCTTTCCCCTGAGCTCTGCGATGTGGAAACCCCAGATCCCTGCTTTGTCGGCGGTCAGCCGCGTTATCGCCCCGGACGCGAGAGGGTTTGGCGGCAGTCGACCGGTCGCCGATGCGGTGTTGACCATGGATACCATCGCCGATGATGCCAGAACGCTCATTGATGCCTTTGGCATCAGTCGCGTGGTGATTGGAGGCCTGTCGATGGGGGGCTATGGGGCGCTGGCTTTCTGGCGCCGCCATCGAGCCAAGGTTCGCGCGATGATTCTTGCAGATACACGGGCCACACCTGACAGCGACGAGGGTCGTACGGGCAGACATACCTTTGCCACCAAGACTCTCGAGCTTGGTGCCGAGTGGGTGGTGGAGCAGATGGCCTCCAAGCTGCAACGGTTGTCCCCCATCCCCGAAGTTGATCAAATGCTGCGCTCGATGATTCTCGCGACACAGCCCGAAGGCGTCGCCGCCGCTCAACGAGGAATGGCTGTCCGTCCCGACTCCACGGCGATGCTTGCGGAGATTGATTGCCCGGTGTTGGTCATTGTGGGTGCCGAGGATTCGTTGGTGCCCCCCGTGCGCGCGAGAAAGATGGCCGATGCCATCCCCAACGCCCGGGTTGTCGAAATCGCCGGTGCCGGACACATCTCCAATCTCGAGCAACCCGAAGCCTTCAACGAAGCGGTGGTGGATTTCATTCGCAGTCTTGGTTGACGAGAGTGCGCTTACCACCGTGGGTGCGCTTGCCGTCGTGGGTGCGCTTGCCATTGTGGGCGCGCCACCGAGGGCGCGCTTGCCACGGGGTTTGCTGGCGCATCGCTCGATCGGTCGTTGCGTTTTGAAGCGTCTGAGGTGTCTGATGGATCGCGTGGCACTCATCGAAAATCTCGATTTCCGTTACCGTGCCGAGCAACCACTTGCGCTCGTCGGCGTGCATCTCGAGTTGTTTCGCGGTCAACGTTGTCTGGTGGTTGGGGCGAACGGTGCGGGCAAGAGCACACTCCTGAAAGTGCTCGCTGGGCGGCACATGGTGGCCGAAGATCGAGTGCGGATTCTCGATCGTCCGGCGTTTCACGATACCTCCCTGGTGCGTGATGTCAGCTACGTTGGTGGGCGGTTCGAGTTTAACGTCGACATGGCAGTGGGGGAGATCTTGACCCGTCGGCCCGCCGTCGACCCACGAAGGCGCCAGCAACTCATCGACATACTCGAGGTGCAAGATGATTGGCACATGCATTGGGTCTCCGACGGCCAGAGACGACGAGTGCATCTGCTACTGTCGCTCGAGCAGCACCGACAAGTGTTGTTGCTTGATGAGGTGACCACAGATCTCGATGTGGTGGTGCGCGCCAACTTGTTGTCATTCCTGCGCGCTGAGTGTGAGGAGCAGGGCACAGCCATCCTTTACGCCACGCACATTTTTGATGGCCTCGAAGACTGGGCTACGGACATTGCTCTGTTGGAGCGCGGGGAGGTGGTGTTGGCCGAGCCGTTGGCCGAACTCGATGCCCTCGTCGAGCTGCATCAGAGCGGCATGTCGAGCCCCCTGTATCGTTTGGTAGAGCGATGGATCCGCTTTGGCTTTGCATACCCGACCAGGACTTAGACAGTCGAGACAGACAGCGCCCCACGACAGCGCCCCACGACTCGACAGACAGCCCGCAAAATGTCATGGTGCGCCGCAATCGGTCTGTGGGCCAGTTAGGCGGGAATCATGCGAAAAGCGTCGTGGATGTGTTTGGGGTTGTATGTTGTGCTGGCCGGTTTCGCCGGGTGTGGTGACGAAGTGGCGACTCCTCCAGGTGCAGACCCGAAACCCAAAGATCCCAATGCCCTCGATGCGCTGAATGATTACCGGGAGATGATGGGTTTGTCCGTGGTGGTCGAGAATGCCAAGCTCGTTCAGGCGTCACAGAATCACGTCGACTATTTTCTCACCAACGTCGGCGTCAACGAGACCTGTGCCGGCGAAGGCATCTCTCCTCACGACGAGGTTTCCGGTTGCCCAGGGTTCACCGGCGAAGGGCCGGGAGAGCGAACCGGTTATGCTGGATACTCAGGCGCGGGAGTTGCCGAGTGCATGTCTTTCGTCAACGATGGCCCTCAGGCCATCTACGGTTGGCTGGCAACGGTCTATCACCGCCTTTGCATTGCCTCGCCGGAGATCTTCGAAATGGGTTTTGCCAAGGGCGAACGGTCCGAAGGCAACGTCAAGGTTGACGTCATTGAGGTGGGCCTGGCCTCATCCGCCGACCCGTCTCACATCGCCCGATGGCCGGTTCCCGATGCCATGGATGTGCCCAAGTCTTGGGACGGTCTCGAGAATCCATTGCCACCCACGCCACCCGATGGATACCCCTCAGGACCCATTGTCAGCGTCATCTATCCACCCGCCGACGATGCCAACATTTCCGACGCCACCATTTCCGACCACACCGGCGACGTCGCGAGTTATTTTCTCAGTCCTGAGATTGATCCAAATCTCGCATATACCAACGCCTACTTCGTTTACTCCCACAAGCCTTTGACCGAGCGTCGCACCTACACCGTGGAATTCACCGGCACCCGCGGTGGGAGTGCTTGGAACGACTCCTGGTCTTTTTACGTTCCCTGTGAACGCTCCATGCCCAAAGATGGCAAGGCCTGCAATGGCAACACGCTGTTGAGCTGCGACATGAGTGAGCCGTTCGATACCGATTGTGCTGAACAGTTTTGCATCGATTATCCGGGCGGTGCCCGCTGCGTCGATGAAGTGGTCACCTGCAATCAAGCCGACGGCGAGTTCATCGGTTGCATCGACAACGGTCTTGTCTATTGCCTGGGCGGCTACCAACTGGTCGAGCGTGACTGTGGCATTGACACCTGCATTCCCGATGGACCGCACGGCCCGACGTGTGCGTCCGTGCCGATCACCACCTGCGCCTCGGTCGAGCAAGACAAGCTGCGTTGCGAAGGTGATCTGTTGGTCTATTGTGAGCTCGGCTACCTTCAACACCGCGATTGCACCGACGAGAGCCTGTTCTGCCAAGTTAACAGCACCGGTGACAACGGCTTCTGCGCCGCGTCGCAAGCTCCTTGCTCGGCCGGACGCTGCGCGGGGGACGTTCCCATCGATTGCCGCTATGGCTGGCAGGTCGCGGAGCCCATTTGCCCGACGGGTACTTGCGCGGTCCTCGGCAATAACGCCAGCTGCCGACTTCCGCCTTGCGAAGATGGGGACGATAACGACAATGACGGATGGACCGATGATGCGGACCCCGACTGCGCTGGCGGCGATGACGAGGTCGGTTTTGGTGTCACCGAGTGCAACGACGACGTCAACAACGACACCGACGAGGAAAAAGACAGCGCAGATCCAGAATGCAGCGACGCTTCTGACAACGACGAGTCAGCCTAGCAGTGTTTGAGCCAATCCTCGAGTTCAGCAGGTAGATCAGCGTTAACGCAGGTTCGCTCGCCGTTTTCAGGTGCCCTGAAGGTGAGCTGGTGTGCGTGGAGAAAATGCCGCGGTGTTGGTCGCGACGTCTTTGGGCCATAGAGCTCATCTCCAGCGATCGGGTGACCGATGGCTGCAAGGTGAGCTCGGATTTGATGGCGGGCACCGCGACTGATTTCCACTTCTAGCAGCGTGAAGCCGTCGCGAGCTTCGCGCGCACGGTAACGGGTCGTGGCGGGTCGAGCATGCAACCGTTTTGCCTCTGCGGTGCTGTCCGCGGTGACCATGCGGTTCTGTCGTCCCGGGGCGTGGGCGATGGGGAGATCAATGTTGCCTTCGCCCTCGAGTCTGCCATGCACCAAGGTGATGTAGCCCTTTTCAATGGCACCGGTCTCTTGTTGATCCAGGAGATGGCCGAATGCAGCGTGTGTCTTAGCCACCAACAACAAACCCGAGGTTTCATTGTCGAGTCGGTGCAGCAGGCCGCACTCGCGATTTCGACCGATGTTGCGAAGTTCTGGATAGCGGGCCACCAACGCACATGCCAGGCAGTGATGGTCTCCTGGGAAGGCCGGCAGACACGGTAGGGGGGCAGATTTGTTCACCACAATGTACGAGGTGGATTCGCGCTCGATGGACAATGGGATGTCAGGATTGGGGCACGGCAAGCGCTCGGCTTCAAAGGCTGGCAGATCAACAACGACTTTGTCGTCTTTGCGAAGCGTGCGGTGCCGCACGACCCTTGTGCCGTTGACGGACACCCGACCCGATCGTATTAGCGCGCGCACGGCGCCGGCTGTGAAACCAGACAGTCGCTGTCGCAACAGCCGATCGAGGCGGATGCTGGCGGTCGTTATCCAGAGTTCGCCCATGGTTAGTGATGCCGGCCTTTGCCGCCGGTGTTGTCTGAAAGGCCCGGCGGAACCAGATGCTCAGGACCGTGGCCGATGAGGTCAAGACGCCCCATCTTCACCAGGGCCTCGCGAATCAGGGGCCAGCCTTTGCTGTCGTGATAACGCAACAACGCCATGTGCAAACGGCGTTGGCGACCGCCACGGGCGGTGGTGACAGTCTTGGGACGTGTGAGCGGCGTCCGCGGATCGAGTCCGGTGTGGTACATGGTTGTCGCGGCAGTCATCGGCGACGGCAGGAAGGACTGTACCTGATCGACCTGCAGATCTTGGCGTTTGAGCCACAGGGCCAGATGCAGCATGTCTTCGTCGGTGGTGCCGGGATGGGCGGCGATGAAATAGGGGACCAAGAATTGCTTTCTGCCGGCGCGTCGCGACGCCTGCAGGAACATCTCCGCGAAATGGTCGTAGGTTGCGATGCCGGGCTTGCGCATCATGTCTAGGGGCCCGGCCTCGCTGTGCTCTGGCGCAATCTTTAGGCGGCCACCGGTATGGTGCTCTGCGAGCTCGGCAATCCATTTGGGTGAGCGTACCGCAACGTCGAAGCGGACACCCGACGCGACCAGCACCTTCTTGATGCCGGAAACCTCCCGCGCTCGGCGATAAAGACTCAGCAACCGGGAATGGTCAGTCTCGAGGTTTTTGCAGATCTTTGGCCAAAGGCAGGAGGGCCTGCGGCATACGCCTTGAATGTCTGGATCTCTGCACCCCATGTGGAACATGTTTGCGGTGGGGCCGCCGAGGTCAGAGATGACGCCGGCAAAACCAGGCGTGCGGTCACGGACCTCCTCGAGCTCGCGCAGCACGGAAGCCTCGGAGCGGCTCTGTACCACCGCTCCCTCGTGGGCAAACAGCGAACAAAAGGAACAACCGCCAAAGCAGCCACGCATAATGGTGACAGAGCTTCGGATCATGTCGTAGGCCGGGATCTTCGCCTTACCATAAGATAGGTGTGGCCTGCGGCTGTAGTCGAGCTCGTAGATCGTATCGAGCTCGGCCGTGGATAGGGGCAAGGGCGGCGGATTGACCCACAACAATCGGTCACCGTGGGCCTGCACCAGCGCTCGGGCATTGCCTGGGTTGGACTCGAGCTCGATGAGGCGGCTCGCGTGCGCAAACGAGACGGGATTGTTGCAGACGTCCTCGTAGCTCGGCATGCGGATGAAGCTCGGTTCCTTGCGGTAGGCCAAGGAAGCGTTTGGCAAAGTGCCATCGATCTCGAAGACATCAGGCAATGGTTCACGCAATGCCCGCGCGCTGCCACGAACCTGTTTGATCTCCGCAATCGGAGTGCCCGCTGACAACTGCCTTGCCACCTCGAGCACGGCTCTTTCGGCATTGCCGTACAGGAGCAGGTCCGCCTTGGCATCGAAGAGGATCGAGCGCCGTACCTTGTCGCTCCAATAATCGTAATGGGCGAAGCGGCGCAGAGACGCTTCGATACCTCCAAGCACCACGGGGATATCACGAAAAGCCTCGCGACAACGTTGTGCGTAGACCAGCACAGCACGGTCAGGACGTTTGTCGGCAGCACCGTCAGGTGAGTAAGCGTCGTCGGATCGTATGCGTCGCTCGCTGGTGTAGTGGTTGACCATCGAGTCGAGGTTGCCCGCAGTCACGCCAAAGAAGAGCTTCGGTTTTCCAAGGGTGATGAATGCTTCGGCACTGTGCCAATCGGGCTGCGCGATGATGCCAACGCGATAGCCATGGGCGAGAAGAACTCTGCCGATGACTGCGGCACCAAAGCTCGGATGATCTACGTACGCGTCACCGGTTACCAAGACGACGTCACAGGCGTCCCAACCAAGCACGTCCATCTCGTCGCGGCTCATCGGCAACATCTTGGCCTCTAAGGGCGAGGGGCCAGGTCGCAACGGTGAAGGGCTTGGGTGCATCGAGAGGAGTTGTAGCACCCCTGGGCTGGGTGTCCAGGTGGTGTCTGGGTCAAAGAAAGCAGAGGTGGTTGGCCTTCATTGGCGAGCGCAGACCGCCAATGATACTGCGCACGGCGGCGCTTTTGAAAAAATGATGATCCAACCAACGTCGTGCTTCGGTACGCGGGTGACCCTCGCCGCAATAGAAGTCGACGTAGAGCGACAGCTCGGTGTCGGCGTGGAAGGGCTCGACGCGGGTGATGCCAAAGCGGCTGGGTTTGCGATGCATGGGGCTGCCACGGGGAAGATTGAGCAACGCCGCGTTGATGGCGGAAATGTTCTGCACCTGATCTTCGACCAAGGCGAGTGTTTGCTCGCGGTCGGCGTCAGTCTCGCTCGGAAAACCAAACAGAAGATACACGCAGTTGCGGATGCCAGCGGCAGCCGTGGTGTGAAGAACCTCGCGGGCGAGCTCGGGCGTGTGACCCTTGCCCATCAACTGCAGCAGGCGGTGTGATGCACTTTCGACGCCGAGCTGCAACATGGCACAACCGCCGGACGCGAGTCGTCCGACAAAGTCGGCGTCGGCGAACTCTTCCTCCACTCGCACGAAGCCGTGCCACGACAATGGCAGAGCATTTTTGGAAATGCAGTCGGACAAGCGCGCGAGGTGGGACGGAGGCAGTGCTGAATCGGTGAGGTGGAGCATGGCACCGTTGGGGAAACGCTCTGCCACCGCGTGTAACCATCCGTCGAGGCCGTCAAAGCTCGTGGGACATCGCGCCGCATGCAGATGATCGGGACAGAATGTGCAGCGCCGCCAATAGCATCCGCGGCCCAAGGCGGCGGGGACGATGGGCATGGGTGCGAGGTAGTCATCCCAATCCCCCTCATCGAGAGCGATGGACAAGGGCGCCATGGTTGCAGCATGGGCGACAGACTCTGTCGATATTTCAGTCTGGGTTAGCTCTGAGGCGAGCTCTGCGAGGTCGGCGTCATCCCCAGCGACAATGCGATGGAACAGGGTGAATGGTTGACCTTGTGTCGATATGTCCACGGCGCGCCAACAGGCGACCAGAGGGCCGCCGAGGATGCGTGGCACATTGGGCAGATGCCG
>Ga0208961_1000245_pt1 | contig 27026 bp, 17 predicted proteins | sample RifOxyB3_FD_184034 | JGI IMG/M metagenome (GOLD analysis project Ga0208961, IMG submission 184034) | Groundwater microbial communities from Rifle, Colorado - Rifle Oxygen_injection B3 (SPAdes) | ecosystem: Environmental > Aquatic > Deep subsurface > Groundwater | place: Rifle, Colorado, United...
GGCGGGCGGGCACCTGGTCGCGATCATTCAACGGCACGATCGACAACGATACTCGTGTATCGCCTTACGATCGTGCCGTCGAATGCTCATCGACCATCTGCCCGGCCAACAGGCCGTTATTTGCGCCCGGTGGCACCCGGCATCAGCGGAACCAGCCTTTCTTCTTGCCGGCGCCCGCCTGGTCTTGCGCCTCGGACTCGTCGTCGTCGGCCGGTGCACTGGCCAGACTCTGCTGCTTGGCTTTCAGACGGTTGAGCATGTCACGGGACTTGATGTTTTCCAGGGCCAGTTCGTCGGTGATGAGCCCTTTGGTGAACAGGTCGAAGAAGGCCGTTTCCATGGTGCGCATGCCCTGGCTGGAGCCGGTCTGCATGACCCCGGCGAGGTGGAAGGTGCGGCCTTCGCGGATGATCTTGCCGACCGCCGGAGAACTGACCAGCAGGGCGTGGGCCACGACCAGGCCGTTGCCATCGGCGCGCGGCACCAGCCGCTGGCAGAGGACGCCGCGCAGGCTCTCGGCGGTCATGGCGCGGATCTGCGGCTGTTGCGCGGGCGGGAACACGTCCAAGAGCCGGTTCAGGGTCGACGCCGCGTCCGCGGTGTGCAGGGTGCCGATGACCAGGTGCCCGGTCTCGGCGGCGGTGATGGCCATCTCGATGGTCTCCAGGTCGTGGAGTTCGCCGATGACGATGATGTCCGGGTCTTCGCGCAGGGCGCCTTTCAGAGCGGAGGCGTAACTGTCCGTGTCACGGCCCACCTGGCGCTGGGTCACGTTGCAGCCCTGGCACTGGAAGGTGAACTCGATCGGGTCTTCGAGCGTGATGATGTGATCGTTGCGCTTCTCGTTGATCGCCTGGACCATGGCGGCCAGGGTGGTGGTCTTGCCGCAGCCGGTCGGGCCGGTGACCAGGATCAGGCCGTTGTGGAAGTCGAGAAGTTTGGAAATACTCTCGTGGCCTAGGAACCCGAGTTCGGCGAGGGTCCGGATCCTGTTCGGCACAATGTGATAGGTGCCGCCCACGCCTTCCTTGTGGAAGATAAGATTGACGCGGTAGCGGTCGCCGTTCTCCAGTTCCAGGCCCACGCTGAGGTCCTTGGCGGCCAGGAACTCCTCCCGCTGCGCTTCGGAGAGCAGTGCGGTGTTGAGTTTGAGGGCTGCCGCGGCGGAGAGCGGCGAGGTGCCGAGGCTCTCGATCTTCTGCCAGCGGCGCAGGAACGGGGGTACGCCCGCGGTCACGTCCAGGTCGCTGGCATCTGCCGCGCGCGCGGCCGCCAGCGCGGCCATCATCAGTTCGCGAACCGCCGCGTCGGAGAGCGCCTCCGCGTCTTCCAGGCGGGGCATCCCGGTTTCGCCGCCGGCGGAGATTACCGGTTCGGCGACGGCTGGTTCCGCGCTCGGCGCTTCCGGCGGGGCTTCGGCCGCGGTGTCGGGCTGGGCCGGAGCCTCGCCGCGCTGTGCGCGTTCGTAGGCTTCATTGGCCAGTGCCTGGACCTTTTCCAGGTCGTCGCACAGGTTGTTGTCCAGCACCGCTTGTGCGACCGCCATGAGGTCAGCTTCCGCGTCGAGGGCGGCGGTGAGCTGCTGGGCAGCGTCCTCGGTAATCACCTGCTGACTCGTCGCCAGCAACAGGAACCATTGGACTTCGAGGCTCACGCGTTCACCTCGCTCAAGACCAGCTTTTCGCCCCACTCACCACGAGCCTCCCGCGAGATCCTGTTTCGCAGAAGGAGTGTTCAGGTGTCAGGTGTCAGGCGGGAGCCGCGAGGTCACAAGTCGATGGCGCGTTCCTGAAACCTGAACACTGAAACCTGACACCCCCGACTCCTGCATCACGTCCGCCCGGGCCTCACAGCGTAAACGCGCCGGTCCGGTCCTTCCGCGGCTGCACCGCCTCTGCCGGGAAGGCGATACTGGCCACGGCATGATACGGGATGACCACGACCTCGCCCGTCGAATTCCGGATGACCAGTTCGCTGTCATTCCCGTGCTTCTGGACCTTCACCAGTTCGCCCGCCACCCGGCTGCCGGTCACCAGTTCGGCCGCGACCGCGAGGCGGCCGCCCGCCAGCGCGTTCAAATTCAGTTCCATCGCGTCGCTGACGTTCAGGGCCCAGTCCACCGCGTTCCGGTAGTGGGTCGTGGTGGTGTGAAGCCGCTCGGCCACGGTCAGCAGAAGGAACCGCAGCAGCTTGTTCCCGATCAGCGGGTGTTCGCGGCAGAGTTTCCCCAGTGCCATCTTGTCGATCGAGAGGACGGACGTGTCCTCCAAAGTCGTGGCGGTCGCCGACCGGTCCTGGCCGGTGATCACCGACAGCTCGCCGAAAATGTCACCCATCCCCAGGTTGAGCATTTCCTTCTCCAGGCCGGCGGCGAATGACACGACGACGCGCACTCTGCCGCGGGTGACGATGAACAGCGCCCCCGCCTTGTCGCCTTCGCGGAAGATGACCGTGTTCGCGGGGTAGTCGTGGTGCCAGACCGCGGCAGTCATGGTCCTGATTTCGTCCGGTGTCAGCGACGCGAACACCGAGAGGTCGCTGGGGATTTGGGGCGTGTCCGTCATGGCCTGTCTCCTCTGGATCGCCGACCGGCGACTGAAGGCTCGGACCGCTGGCGGCCGCCGCCGGCCGGTCTACCCGTAAGGTAACCTCTCTTTGGCCAGAACACACGCGGGGCTGGGAGATCGGCCGTAATGCGCCAAGAAAGGGTGGAGCATAGACCCCTGCCACCTTGTGTGGCAGGTGAATGGGTTCATCATTGGTTACTACGCCGCACCGTGTCCCCTCTCTTCCCTTTCCCCCGTCTGCCGCCGGCGGACGGGGGAAAGGGAAGAGAGGGGAGGCGCCTACGTTTGGCGGGCAAACCCGATTCACCCGTGGCACAAGGCCACGGGGGTCTCACACATGGGCCAGCACACCGTCGTTCCGCCTGCGACTCCTAACCCGGCGTAGCCGGAACCAAGACCGACGCCGATTGCTGATCGTTGATTGCTGATTGCTGAAGTCCGCCCCCCGACACTCAAAAAGCGTCGTTGCGATCGTCACAAAGTCTGCCAGAAAACGCGAGTTTGTAGTCGTGGGGTCCCATGTTACTCGCAGAGGGGATGTTCGCGTTGCAGCGTCTCGCTCAGCGTGTCGACACGTGTGCGGATGGCGACGCCGTGCGCCCGCTCGCTGAAGCGTCGCTGCCACTTCCGCCTGAAAGGCGGGACTCAGACGGAAACGCCCGAGTAACAGCTTGATATGGCCGGGCCGTCTGCGGCCCGGGGGGCGCTGACGCATAACCGATTAGCCCCGGCGTCGACTGGACAATGCCGCTGCGTCAGACGACAGTACCCAAACGGCTTGAGCGCGATGACGCGGGGTGGCGCCAAGTCCGTCGTCGTGGACACGGCCGAAGGCGGGTACGTCGGATATGAGCACCATCCTGATTTACTGCCGGCCGGGTTTCGAGGCCGACTGCGCCGAGGAGCTTCAGTTCCTCGCGGCGCGGGGCGGGTTCGGGTGCGATGTCCGCACCGTGCCGGAGACCGGGCAGGTCGAGGCGGAACTTGCCGGCGCCGGTGAGCTGCACAGCCGCCACTCGCCCGTGCGCTGGCGGGACCTGGTGTTTGCGCGACAGATGTTCGAGGTCCTGTTTCGCGCCACGGGCCTGCCGGACGAGGACCGCGTCACGCCGATCCTGCAGCAGTTGCGCCGGAACTTGGTAGCGGCGCGTTGTCTGCCGTTCACCGACGTGTTCGTCGAGTGCCCGGACACGAATGAGGGCAAGCGCCTGATCGGGTTCTGCAAGCAGTTCGAGTACCCGCTGCGCGCGGCGCTGACCGAGGGCGGGCTGCTCGACCCCGCGGCCAGCAGCGACCTGCGGCTGCACGTGTTTTTCCTGTCCTGGTCCGAGGCGGTGGTCGGCATCGCGAATCGTGCGAACTCCGCACCGTGGCCCATGGGCATTCCGCGGCTGAAGTTCCCGGCCGGCGCACCGAGCCGGTCCGTGCTCAAGCTTGACGAAGCCTTCAACGTGCTGTTGCGGCCGGACGAGCAGAAGCGCTGGCTGCGGCCGGGTGCGCACGCGGTGGATCTGGGCGCGGCGCCCGGCGGCTGGAGCTTCCTGCTGGCGAAGCGCGGCCTGCGTGTGCTGGCCGTGGACCGCGCAAAGCTAGCCCGCGAAGTGCTGTCGACCGGCCTGGTCACGCACGTGCCGGGCAACGCCTACGAGTACGAACCGCCGCGGCCGACCGATTGGCTGGTCTGCGACGTGGTCGACCAGCCGCAGCGCATCGCGCGCCTCATGGCGCGCTGGCTCGGCGAGCGCATGGCGAAGCGTGCCATCTTCAACCTGAAGCTGCCGATGAAACGGCGCTGGGCCATGGTCAAGGAATGCCTCGATTTCGTTCGCACCGAAATGGCCCGGCACGGCTTTGCGGACGACGACATCATTCTGCGCAGCAAACAGCTCTACCACGACCGCCGCGAAGTGTCGGTGTTTCTCGGCCGGCGCGGGTGAGGCGGGGGGGCGGGGAACGGACACAACGGACGAAACGGACCCAACGGACAGATCAGCCGGATCCGACCGATCCGACGGATCGCTCCGCTGCCCTCTCCCCCTCGACACCCGCCTGCCACGGCGTAGCTTCTGAGCGAAGCCGGGACCCTCACCCCTCGCCCGGGCCGTGCCAGATGCCGAGTTTGGGGTTGCGGCGCCAGCCGGCGTCCTTGATCTCGAACGGGGCGTGCTTCCACCCGGCGTCGAGGCGGGCGATGGTTTCGTCCCAGGTGCGGATGCCGCCCAGTGCGTCGGGGGCCTCGACGTTGCAGGCGCCGACCGCGTTCGCAATGCAGCCGCAGCGCTCGACGGCCTCCCCCCGCAGCAGCGCGGCGAGGAATCCGGCAATGGTCGTGTCGCCAGCGCCGGTTGTGCCGACGACCTTCGGAACCTGGTAGACCGGGAACCACAGCTCGCGGTTGGCCCAGGCCTTGATGTCCTTCGGCGTCGCGCCGCCCATCTTCCCGAGCCGCTCCGCGGAACCGGTGCGCAGGTACACGCCGCGCGCGCCGAGCTTGATGCCGACGATGGCCACGCCCATGTCGAGCAGGCGCTGCGCGAGCGGCGCAAGATCGGTGGCAGTGAGGTTGTCACCCTGGCCGAACCGCTTCCGGTCCAGCGCGTAGAGCAGTTCGTCGCCGCTCGGCATGAAGATGTCGACGTGCGGCAGGGCGCGGGTCAGGATCTTGAGCCAGTCCGCCTTGCCGCCCGGACCGGACGCGTCCGGCATGCCGAGGTCCAGGGATGTGGTCAGGCCGAGTTTCTTCATGCGGGAGTACATCTTGACGAGTTGCTCACCGTCGTTGGCGTACGTCGCGGCCATGAACGCGGGGTAGCCGAAGTGGAACAGCGCCGCGCCCTTGAGCTTGGACTCGTCGATGTCCGCGGCTGTGAAGTCGCCGTTCGCGCCCGGGCAGTGCAGGAAGATGCGGTCAATGCCGGGAATATTTACGACCACGGTGTAGGAGGTGACCGCGCCCGGCACCACGGTCATGCCCGCGTCCAGCCCCTCGCCACGATCACGCAGCACCGCCTTGACCGTGTGCCCGAACTGGTCGTCTCCCAGCTTGCCCATCAGCGTGGCGGGGATGCCCAGGATGTGCAGGCATACGCCGGTGTTCGACACCGCGCCGCCCGTGCCGATGGTCGGCGGTCCGACTTCGTAGAGCCGGCCGGGAATCAGGTCGAAATGGTGGTCGACCGACGGAATAATGTCCAAGCAGATGTGACCCGCAACAACCGCGCGCTTCATGAGTATCGTCTCCCCTGATTCGAGCCGGTGGTCTCCAGGGCAAAATCCCCGACGTCCCGCCTACTATAGCCGGTCCCCGTGGGGTTGGAAATCGGGGTGACTGGCATCGGTCGCGCCCGCGCTCGTAGTGGTGTCGCAGCCCCGGCGGTTGGCCGCCGGGCAAGACACCATCTCCGCGCCACGCCACGCATGCTGTTGGCGCACCACTGCCGTTCTGCGCCCTGCGAGCACACTACGAACAGGTGCGTCTCGGCGTGCAGGGCGGGTCTTCTCTCTCGGGATTTGCGGGCACAGGCGCTCCCCCTTCCGGTGGCCACGCGCCACCCGGACCGCGTAAACGCGGGACTACGAGCCTGTGCCATGCCGCCTGCTGGCCCTGGGTGTGTTCGGGCACGGCGACCGTGACTGTACATCGGGTGCACTGACGATGGGCAAGCCGTGCTTTTTAGTTGCTGACGGCCCCCTGCAAGGCAACGGCACGGTCTTGTCGTAACAGCTAGCCAATCAAAAGGTTGCAGCGGTGCCGGCGCCCTTGGCAACCGGCGTGCAATTCCCGCTCGGCGATGGCGTGCAGTTAACGACAACAGCGCAACAACGACAAGGAGGGTCCAGAGATGAAGACCAAAGTTGGGCGGACGTGCAGTCGGAACCGAGTGGGGATCGTGGGCCTTGCGGTGATCGCACTCCTGGTCTGCTTCGCCGCGGCGCCGGTTGAGGCGGCGGGGCTGCTGAAGGTCAAGGGTCAGGGCGACGATGGGTTGTCGATCCGTTCGCACCAGGCGAGTGTGGTGATTGACAACGGGTTTGCGCGTACGGAGGTGGACCAGGTGTTTGCGAACGCCGCAGCGACGGACTTGGAGTGTTTCTACACGTTCCCGCTGCCGAAGCAGGCGAGTCTGTCCGAGTTGAGCCTGTGGATTGACGGCCGCGAAGTGCTCGGGGAGGTCGTGGAGAAGGAGAAGGCCAGGAAGATCTACGAAGAGGAGAAAGCGAAGGGCAACGACACGGCGCTGGCGGAGAAGAACGACTACAAGACGTTCGACATTCTCGTGGGGCGCATTCCGGCGCGGTCGGAAGCGCGGGTGCGGCTGGTCTACTATCAGCCGCTGGAGATCGACATGGGCGTTGGGCGCTACGTCTACCCGCTGGCTGAGGGTAACGTGGATGACAACCGGGTGCCGTTCTGGGATGTCGCGGACAAGGTGGACTCCGGGTTGCAGTTCCATCTCGAGCTGAAGTCGGCGTTTCCGGTGAAGGAGTGCCGGGTGCCGGGGTTCGAGCAGGTCGCCGCTATCCAGCCGGTGACGGGCGCAGAGGGTGAGCGCGGGCACTTCACGGTCGACCTGAATCTGGCGGAGGGCGCGCGTCTCGACAAGGATGTGGTCTTCTACTACCGACTGGACGAGACGGTTCCGGCGCGGGTTGAACTGGTTCCGTACCGCGCGACGCCGCAGGAGGACGGGACGTTCATGGTCGTGGTGACGCCCGCCGCGGATCTGAAGCGCATTGCGGAGGGTTCGGACTGGGTCTTCGTGCTCGACAAGTCGGGGAGCATGTCGGGTGAGAAGATCGGGGCGCTGGCCGACGGCGTGGCGCGCGTCATCGGCAAGATGTCGCCGAACGACCGGTTCCGGATCATCACGTTCGACAGTCGCGCGGCGGATTTCACCGGCAGTTTCGTGCCGGCCACGGAGGCGAACGTAAAGGAATGGACGGGGCGCGTCCGGCAACTGCAGGGCGACGGCAGTACGGCACTGTTTGATGGTCTGACGCTGGGGTACCGATGCCTGGACGCCGACCGCACCAGCGCGGTGATCCTGGTCACGGACGGCGTCTGCAACGTGGGGCCGACCGAACATAGCGCGTTCCTGAAGTTGCTGCGCTCGTATGACATCCGGCTGTTCACGTTCGTGATCGGGAACAGTGCGAACCAGCCGCTGATGGAGCGTCTGGCCAAGGACTCGGGCGGGTTCGCCATGAACATCTCGACTGGCGATGACATCTACGGGCGCCTGATCCAGGCCAAGGCCAAAGTCCTGAACGAGTGCCTGCACGACGTGCGGCTGAAGTTCCACGGCGAGAAGGTCTACGACCTGGCGCCTGCGGCCCTTGGTAACCTCTACTACGGGCAGCAGTTGGTGATGTTCGGACGCTTCCGCGGCGACGGTCCGGTGCAGGTCGAGCTCGCGGCGAAGATCTCGGGCGAGGAACAGACCTGGACCTGCACGGCTGAACTGCCGCAGCAGGACACGGACAACCCGGAAATCGAGCGGCTCTGGGCCCTGGCCCGGATCGATGACGTGATGGAGGAGATCCGTGAGAAGGGCGAAAGCAACGGACTGGTGAAGAAGGTGGTCGACCTAGGGGTCGACTACTCGCTGGTCACGGACTACACGTCCATGGTCGTGGTGCGCGAGGAGGTCTTCGAGAACCAGGGCATTGCGCGGAACAATGCGGCGCGCGTGTCGCGCGAGCGGCAGGCCCAGGCGGTGCGGCAGCAGGCGCCCGCGAGGAATTATCAGGTCGACAACACGCCCGCGAACCCGCCGGGCGGTGCGTTCCGCGGCCTGCCCGCGCCCTCGATCGGCGGCGGCAGCGGCCCGGTCGGTCCGGCATTCCTCGTCCTGCTCGCCGCCCTGGGCCTGGCCCGAAAACGGCGCGAGTGAGGTGGTGCGGCAGTGGCGCGGGACCTCCGGGACCGCAGCAGGGTGCCTCGGGGCCGTCTCGGCCCGAGGCCTTCGGCCGGGGATCCGTCTTCGCCCGAGCAGCTTCCGCCGTCGCTCTGGCTCTGGCGGACATGTCGCCGGACGGAGCCGGCCCGAGCACCCCGCTTCGGCGCGAGACGCGCCGAGTCACTTCGCGGAAGCGGAAGGTTCAGAGGTCTCAGGTGTCAGTTGCGAGGCGTGGAACCCAGGAAGAGCACAGTGCCCAAATGAAGACTGATGCGCTCAACAAAGAAAAGCCAGGCCTTCGGAAGCCGGACTTGACTGGGTTTCTGGCGGCATACGTGGTTGTGATGTGGCCGCTATCGGTCTTCTTGGTGTGCTATCCGCCCACATGGCAGTTCGGTGTCTTCTACCCGATCTACTGGCTGTTCGTTTATGCGGTTTCAGCAGTTGGATTGCTGAGGGTGCTCCGGTTGGTCACGTTCCGATTCAACACGTATGGGTTTGCCCTCGTGACAGCAGTCATCACTGCCTGGGCCGCACTTGCCCATGTCGAACTGTAGGACCCAACGAATGCCACCTCAACTCAAGCAAGCAAGCGGCACGGTCCAGGCTCGTAGTCCCGCGTTCACGCGGTCCGGGTTCCGCGTCGCCACGGAGAAAGACGGGGACCGCCTGAAGGCGGGACTACGAACAGGGGACGCCTCGGCGCCGCGACAGAGAACGGCTGGCCACGCGCTGCCCACCTCCCCTGCCCGGCCCCCGGAATGCCTCGTCTGGGTCGGGTTGCTGGTGCTCTGCAATCTGCCGTTTGGCGGCGTGTCGCCGGTGGCGCGCTGGACGTTTCTGCCCGGCTACGTCCTCGCCGGCGAGTGGTGGCGGGTGATCACGTTCCCATTCGTGCACGTGAGCGGGTATCACCTGTTGCTCGACGCGGGTGCGTTCCTGGGGTTGTACGCGATGTGGGAGGAGCGGTCGGTGTGGCGGCGGGTCGTGCTGGTGGGGGCGAGCTGCGCGGGGAGCCTGGTGGGTGCAGCGTGCGTTGCGGAGTTCGCACGGCTCGGCCTGTGCGGGCTGTCCGGGGCGGCGCACGGGCTGGCGGCGCTGGTGGCGCTCGAAAGCATCCGCGCGGAGCGGCGCGGGCGGCTGGCGCGCTTGACGGGCTGGGCGGTCCTCGTCGCGGTGGTGGCGAAGAGCGTCACGGAAGCGGTGTCCGGGCAAGTGATTTTCAGCGGGCTGCACCCGGGCAGTGTCGGGGTCCCGAATCCGGTCTGCCACCTCGGCGGCGTGGTTGGGGCGTTGCTGGCGTGGGTGCTTGTGGCGACGCGTGTTCCGTTCGTCAGGCAACGCGCCACCCGGACCGCGTAAACGCGGGGCTACGAGCCCGTGGAGGTGCCAGGTTGGTAGTTCCGCCTTCAGGCGGTCTCCTGCCCGTGGTCGTGCCGCCGTGGTCACTGGCCGAGGCTGATGTCCTGGATTTCGATGGCGTGCGGCCGGTCGCGCCGGTCCCCGAGCAGTCAGGCGCCAAAGATGACGGACACGTGGTCGAGTTGCGAGAAGTCCGGTGCGGTCGCCTTGTCGTCACAGCAGACCGCTACATCACCCGGGCATGTCGATCGGGCGGCCGTCCGACCGCGCCGACTGGAGGCATGCGTCCAACACCTGTTGCGTCTTCAGGGTCATCTGGCCCCAGGCGTCGTCCGGCCGGCCGGAAAGCACCAGCTCGCCGAAGCGACGGAACATGTTGGTCTCCTGGGCGTCCGTGGCGCTGTGGCTGTGCTCACGCACCGCGAAACGCTGTGCGTGCGGCTCCATGACGAAGTCGCACCCCTTGATGTTGAATGTCGGATTGGACGCCTCGAAGGCTATCTCGTCGTCGTTGTGGGGCAGCACGAAGTCGGACACGAACAGCGAGCCCTTCGTCCCTCCCACGCTCACCCACTGCTGGATCTGCGCCGAGAACGAGCAGTAGAAGCCGGCCGAAACACCGTTGGCAAAGAACAGCTCCCCCGAGAAATCGACAGGTACCGGCCCCGGACTGGCCGGGTGGCGGTACTCGTCCAAAGTGTGGCCGGCGACTCGCACCGGCAGCTCCCCGTTCAGCGCCCACAGGATGAACCGGATGCAGTACCAGCCCAGATCACCAAGGCAGCCGTGCGGTTCCAGATTGCTGCGGGCGCGGATGTTGCCGGAAAACGCATCGCCGGATGCCTCGCCGTCGGCGAATTGGGCCGTGATCCGCTTGAGCGCACCGACCGTCTGACCGTCGGCAAGAACGTCGCGGATGCGTTCCAGTCGCCGGCTGTGCATGAACATCACGCCATCCATGAACTGCACACCGTTCTGCCGGCACGTAGCGAGCATGTCCTGCACGTCCTGCGCAGTAAGCCCAGCCGGCTTCTCCGCGAGGACGTGCTTGCCGGCCTCGGCCGCGCGGATGACCCACGACTTGCGAACACCCGTCGGCAAGGGGATGTACACCGCGTCCACGGCATCGCAGGCCAGGAGTTCCTCATAGCTGCCCAGCGCGTGTGGCGGCGGCTCGAAGGGGGCCTGGCGCTGGCAAGCGTCGATGAACGACCGGCACCGCGCGATGTCCCGGCTGGCCACGGCCGCCAACGTGCAGTTCGGCGCGTTGCGGATCGCGAGCCAATTCTTTCGCGCGATCTCCGCCGTTCCCAGAATACCCCAGCGGCAGATGGTCCCTTGCATGGTAACTACCCCCTTGGACCGAGACCGAACTTCCGACTGAAGAGGTCTGTCGATCTGGTGTTTGCGAGGACGCAAATACTCCACGTCTGGTTGCCGTTTGGACTGGACCGGTCGCGTCCTCGCGACTAGCGCCCCTGGGCGCAATCGACAGCGTCTCTGAAGGCGGAACTCAGACCTGACTGCGGATGCGAACTAGCGCTGGCTGCGGAGCCGGCGGTAGACGGCGTCGGGCGTGGCCTGCGCGGTGTCAAACGGCGCGAACGAGAGCGTGAACGCGAACGGTTCGGACTTGATGCGGTACTGCTCGAACGTCGCGGGTCCGCAACTGCCGCTGCCCACGCCGCACTGCTTGTAGTCGAGGTGCACGGTGAGGAAGTCGCGCGGCACGAGGTCGTACGTGTGCCGTGCCTTGTCGAAGTCCTCCGTGGTGTAGACGTGCGCGCTGAAGTTCAGGTGCGGGTGGCCGGCGACCAGCAGTCCGGCGCCGCGCGGGTCGGAGAGCGCGGTCCAGCGTGCCTCTTCGCGGTTGCCGTTCTCCTGCGGGAACACGTACGGGGTGCAGAGGCTTGCGACCGCGGCGCGGTAGCGCCCGACCGGGTTCGCGGCCTTGGTATCGACGTAGCACTCGCCGGGGCCGTGGCCGTACCAGTCCACCGCCTGCAACTCCTTGGGCATCCGCAATTCCAGCCCGATGCGCGGCAGGTGCGGCATCACCTCTGCCCAGTTCCTGCTTTCCGGCGGTGGCTGCACCGCGCAGGTGCTCCTGGGCGTGCCGGAGACCGCGAGCTTGACCGTGCCGTCCGGTGCGATGGTGTAGCGGTATTCCGCGTCGAAACCGATGAACAGGACCGGTGGTGCGATGCGGGAGCGGACCGTGACAACGACCGCGGCGCCGTCCTTCTTCGCGCTGCAGTCGACCGTGTGGTGCTGCATCTGGTTGAGGCGCGCTTTCTTCCACTGCGCGTGCAGGGCGTGCTCCCACAGCGACCAGTGCGCGTCGTTGTCGATGGCGGCGCGCCAGAAGTTGAGGCGCGGGCCGAAGTTCGGGACAATGAGATCGCGGCCGGCGAACTGCCAGCGCGCGATGCGGCCGAAGACCGGGTCGAAGTCAATGGCGAAGTCGTCGCCGTGCACGGCAATGGCCGTCTTTGACTGGGTGAGCGAGAGTGCGGAGTGCGCACGTGCCGGCTTGGCGACCGGTGCGGCCGCGACCGCGGGGAACGGCACGGCGAGCTGGCAATGCGCGATTTCGTGACCCGCCTTGGCCCACGGCGTGTCCTGCGCCAGGGTGAAGCGCACGGTGAGGAAGTACTCGGTTCCCGGCGTGAGCTGCGGCTTCTTGAACGGCACGATCAGGTCGGTGCTCTCGCGCGACGCCAGGTCGAGGGTGGGCAGTGCGCCACCCTGGAGCGGGACGCCGTCCTCGGCCAGGGTCCAGTCGACGGCCAGGTGCGCCAGGCCGATATGATCGTAGCGATTGGTGATGCGGATCTTGCCCTTGCACACGTTCACGGCCTCGACGAGGACCGGTTCGATCCACTTCTTGAACTCAAGGAGCCCCGGCGACGGCGTGCGGTCGGGGAACACGAGTCCGTCGCAGACGAAGTTGCTGTCGTTCGGTTCGTCGCCGAAGTCGCCGCCGTACGCGTACCACGTGGTGCCGTCGGCGGTGTGGCGCGTGATACCGTGGTCGCACCATTCCCAGACAAAGGCGCCCTGCATGTTCTTCTGCGACCAGAACAGTTCCCAGTACTCGCGGAACACGCCGGGGCCGTTGCCCATGGCGTGCGCGTACTCGCAGAGGATGAACGGCCAGCCGGTGTCATCGGCCTGGGCCCACTTCTTCCACGTGTCCGGATGCGGGTACATGGCCGAGGCGATGTCGCTGCAGGCGCGTTCGCGCTGCCACGGCTCGCCCTTCTCGCGCTTCATGAGCCCGGGGCGGGACGCGCCCTCGTAGTGCACGGGCCGCGTGGTGTCGCGTTGCTTCGCCCAGCGGTACATCGCTTCGTGGTTGCAGCCGAAGCCGGACTCGTTGCCCAGCGACCAGGAGAAGATGCAGGGATGGTTCTTGCGCGCCTCAACCATGCGCTGCATGCGGTCCACGCAGAGATGCTCCCACGCGGGCCACATGGACGGGTTCTTGCCCTCGTCATAGGAGAACCCGTGCGTCTCCAGGTCGCACTCGCACATCACGAACAGGCCGAGCTCGTCGCACAGGTCGTAGAACTTCGGGTCGTTCGGGTAGTGCGAGGTGCGCACGGCATTGACGTTGTGCCGCTTCATGATGAGCAGGTCGAGCTTCATATCGTCATAGCTGACGGCGCGGCCCTTGTCGGGGTGTGAGTCGTGGCGGTTGACGCCGCGCACCATGATGGGGCGTCCATTGACGAGCACGTTCGCGTTCCTGATCTCGACCTTGCGGAAGCCGGTGCGGACCGGTTTCACGGCGAGAACCGTGCCGCGGCTATCCGTCAGCGTGAGGAGCAGCGTGTACAGATACGGACTCTCTGCGGTCCATTTTGACGGGGCCTTGACCGGCATCGTGAGTGCGACATTCGTCGTGCCGCTGCCGGGAATGGCCGCCTCCTTCTTCACCTCCGCCACCACAGCGCCGTCGCGGTCGAGGAGGGTTGCGGTGAGGGAATGCTTCTTCGCCTCGGTGCGGCGGTCATTGGCGAGCACTGCGTCGACGGTGAGCGTGCCATTCTTGTAGGACGCATCGAGATCGGTCTTGACGAACGCGTCGAAGATATCGACCTGTGGCTGCGCGACGAGGTAGATGTCGCGGAAGATGCCCGACAGCCACCACATGTCCTGGTCCTCGAGGTAGGTGCCGTCCGACCACTGGAACACCTCGACGGCGAGCGTGTTTGTCCCGGGGAGGACCTGCGCGGTGATGTCGAACTCGGCGGCGAGGCGGCTGCCCTTGCTGAACCCGACCTTGGTACCGTTCACCCAGACGTAGAACGCACTGTCCACACCCTCAAAGCGCAGGCAGACCTTGCGCCCCTTCCAGGAGGGTGGCACGGTGAACTCGCGGCGGTAGCAACCGGTCGGGTTGTCCGTGGGCACATGCGGCGGATTCACCGTGAACGGGTAGATGACGTTCGTGTAGTGCGGCCGCCCGTAACCATGCATCTGCCAGTGCGACGGGACCGGGATATCGCCCCACGCCGACGCGTCGAAGTCGGGGCGGACGAAGTTCTCGTCGACGAACGCGGGATTCTGAAGATACTGGAACTTCCAGACGCCGTTGAGCAGCGAGAAATAGGGTGATGCGAGCCGTTCATAGGTCCGTGCGCTCTCCGTGTCATCGTACGGCAGCAGGCAGGCTCGCGCTGGCATGCGGTTGATCCCGGCTACTTCGTGGTTCTCCCAGTCGTGCATCGGATACTCCTCGAATGATGGATCAAGTACAGGAATGCGGCGTTCGCCGCGTCACGGCACAGAAGGTAATCGGGGGTGGTGCAAGTGCAAGGCGTCGATTGGCGGCACAGACCTGCGCGGGGGGGGGCGCGATCCGGGGCCGCGCGCCGCCAACCCATCCAGTCATTTGTCCGTGCACGCAAGCCGGATATTGTCGAGGTAGAAGACCGCCTTTTCCGTCGCGTTGCTGACGAAGCCGACCCACTCGATGGCCTTGAACCGTGGGTGGCAGGCCAGGTCGTTCCACTCCTTGGGCGGCTGGCCCGGCACCGTGATGGCCAGGCTGTAGCGACCGGTCGCCTGCTTGCCGATCGTGCAGGCGAGTTCAAAGCGTACCCATTGCCCGATGGGGAGCGTCAGCAGTTCCTGGTCTCCGGCCTTGAGCTTGCCATCCGCGCTGATGCGCAGGCTTGGACCCACGAAGTAGTCTGAACCGCCGGTGCGCCACTCGTGCCAGACGATGGCGCCCTGTTCCAGGCGCAGGTCGAAGCTCTCGCGCACCACGCCGCGCCTGTCGTGCGGTGTGTAGTACATGTGTGGGTTCCAGATCTGGTCCAGACCGGGCGCGTCGAGGAACTTCAAGCTGCGCTTGCCGCCGGGTGCCGCCATTTCGTCGGTGACGCGAATCGCGGCGCCTTTTGTCTCGCCGGAGATGTACGCCGACTCGGGCCCGGCCCCGACCAGAGAGAGCTCAAACCCGTCGTCGAGTTGCAGCGGTGGCGCCTCGATCTTCGATGGAATGCCCGTGTAGGTGTACGTGAGGCGCTTCGGCCGGTCCGTCCAGGCCTTGGCGCCGGTCAGGCCGGCCTGGCTGATGTCGATCGGCTGGAACCCGAGCGTCAGAGCGGGCGAGCCGGGCCGGAAGCGGAAGTCGCCGTGCTGCGGGTCGACGAACAGCGGGTCGGCGATGACCGAGTGCTGGTCATAGCCTTTGGCCTGCCAGGCGGCCAGGTCCAGGTCGCCAGGGAACCGGACCTCTTCGCCGCTGGCGTCGAAGTACACGTTGTTGTCGGCCACGAGCGTGCTCATGCGCGAGAACAGCCGCCCTTGGTCGTAGTAGACGATGTTGCGCTCGAAGGTCTGGTTCGAGTCCTTGTCGCTGCGGCCCAGGTAGACCTGCTGTTCGCGGCCGAACGCGAGGATGTTGTTGCGCGCCAAGATGTCCTTGCCGTAGTGGATCGTGAGGCCGCCGGCCGTGGTGCGGTACACGACGTTGTTTTCGATCAGGATCCCGGAACTGCCCTCGTCCGGGTAGATGCCGCCGGCGCCATAGCCTTCCACCCAGTCCCAGATGTCGTGGATAAGGTTGTACCGGATCTTCGTTCCGGTCGAGATACCGAGTGTGTAGATCGCCGCCATGTCGCACAGCATGCCGCGGCCGAGGTGGTGCAGGTGGTTGTACTCGATCAGGTTCCGGTGGCACGTGGTCGGGCTGTAGCCCCAGCTCCAGCCGACCGAGAGCCCGGTGTAGTTGAAGTCGCAGATTTCGTTGTGTGTGATGATGTTGTCGCTGCTCTGCCCGACCCAGACGCCGTGCGCGCCGTAGAAAACGCTGCCGCCGTCGTGGATGAAATTGTTCGAGATCGTGTTGCGGCTTGTTTGCTCGGTCTCCTTCTCGCGCACGCCTTGCTCGCCGAGGCGCACGCCGCCCGCGCCGAGCTCGTGGATCTCGTTTTGCACGATGCGGTTGTCCGTGCAGCCGCGCTCGAACCAGACCGCGTAGTTGCCGATGTTGCGGACTTCGCAGCGCTCGATGCTGCAGGCCCGGGCGCCGTTGGCCTGGATCGCCGCCGGCACGGTGACCGCCGCCTGCCAGTCGCTGTGCCCCTCCGGCTCCAGCACGTAGTCCGAGTCTGCGAAGACGAGCCCCTCGAAGTGCAGGTTGCCGACCGGCAGTCCGGCAGTCGGATCGCCCTTAATAAGAAGGAGTTGCGTTAGAACTGGCGCCACGACCGAGACCTCGCCCAGCCGTTCGCCCTCGCGCGGTTTGTAGCTCAGGACGCCCGCCTCGCGGTCCAGGTACCACTCGCCCGGCGCATCGAGCGCGGCAGCGAGGTTCTCGACGTAGTAGCGCTGCCCAGTCTCGATGCTCCATTTCATCGGTCCGGCGAGCATGACGCAGTTCGTCGCCCAGTCCACGGACGCGACCGGGAGCATGCCTGATTCCCAGGCGCGGAGGGTCACGACGTCGGCGCCGGCCAGGTTGTCCGACCCGCCCTGCGGCCCGAGATCGCCCGGCTTGAACCGGAAGCTGATCTTCGAGGAGTCGGTTTCCTTGCCGGTCTTCGGGTCCTGAAGTGGTGCAGCCTTGCCCTGGACGCGGAAGAACTCGCCCTCGTTCGGGGTGCGGGCCAGGGGTCGGCGATCGCCGTTGACATAGAGCCGGCGGAAGGTCCACTTCCTACCCTTCGCCTCAGGGATGTCGACGACCCAGCAGACCCGCGCGGCGTCGAAGCGCCAGCCGGTGATCTCGCGGCCGCCGGAGATGACCGGACGCTCGCCGGGGTATGCCGCGTAGGTGACCGGGCACGTGTCCGACCCGGAGTCTTCCGGTGTGAAAGTGAGCGGTTCGCTGAGCCGGTACACGCCGTCGCGCACCAGCACGGTGACGGGCTGCGCCAGCGCGCCGCCGGCGCGGCCGCGCCGGACCGCATCCCGTGCGCCTGCGAGCGTCGCCAGCGGGCCGTCCGTACGGGCGGCGTTGGGCGCGGCGAGCTTACCGGACCAGGCGTCGTTGCCGTTCGTGGCCACGACGTAGTCGGCCGTGGCCAGGCGCTGCCGCGCCGCCTCGTCCAGTCGCGCACACCCGGCGAGCAGAGCCAATCCCGCGAGCAGGCTGCAGAGCAGACGTCCGTCCGTGTGCGCCATGCCGGTTCCCTCCTGATGCTGCGATATCCGCCGCTACGCCGTGAAGAACCCTCGACCCGACAAGGTAACGCGGCAGCGAAAGACCGTCAACGCCGGGGCCGTGGAAAGACGTGATGCGTCAGCGAAAGGTGGGCGCCGGGCCTCCTGACCCGGCGCGATGGAGCGACGCGGCCGAGCCAGGCCAGGCCGGGAGACCTAGCATCTCAGCCATATCTTGTTGGAGTTCACCTAACCATTTGTATTGCTATATCTTAGAAAGCATCCATAGTGCCATAGAAGGACGTGGTGTCCATTGGGTGCCTACGCGGGAGGTGGTTCATGGTAGTGTTCAAGAAAGCGGGCGCGTGGTGGTTCGATTTGCCCCCCGTTCCGAAGGTTGCACCATGATCATGAAGATTCTCCTGGCCCTGCTCAGGAACCACCGCGATCAGCCGTACCTGATGGTCATCGACTACCTGTGCAAGGAGAACAAGGTGCTGCGCGACAAGTACGCCGAAACCGGCAGGCGCCTGCTGCTCAACGACAAACAGCGCCGCAGCCTGGCCATCCTGGCCCAACCCGTCATCAAGCACGGCTTCAGAGACGTCATTCAGATATTCTGTCCTGAAACCCTGATGAAGTGGTTCCGAGACCTGAAAGCTGAGAAGTTCGATTCGTCAAAGACACAGAAGAAATCGGGCAGGCCCGAAATTCCAGGCTGGGTCTGCCGCGAGATCCTGAGAATGGCTCGGGAAAACAGAAGCTGGGGCAGCGCGCGCATTGCCGGTCAGATCTCCAATCTGTTCTTTGAGGTCGACGAAGAGACCGTCCGAAGGCTGCTGCGCAAGCATAACCTCGAACCCGCGCCTGAGCGTGACTCACAGGGAACCTGGCAGGAATTCCTCGATCGCCACATGGATGTGATGTGGGCCACCGACTTCTTCACCGCCGAGGTTCTGACCCTCAAGGGACTGGTCACGTACTACGTCTGCTTCTTCATCCACCTTCAGACCCGCAAGGTCGTTCTGGGCGGACTCACGCCAAACCCGGACGCAGCATTCATGCAACAGGTGGCGCGCAACCTCACCGGCTTCGAGCTGGAAAAGGCCAGGTTCATCATCCATGACCCCGATGACAAGTACCGAGCGTTCGATGCCATGCTGCCCAAAGGTATGGAACCGGTGAAGCTACCGCATCAAAGCCCAAACCTGAATGCTTTCGCCGAAAGGTTCGTGCGCTCCATCAAGGAGGAATGCCTCAGCAAGTTCATCCCTGTCGGCGAGAGGTTCCTCCGCCACATCATCCGCGAGTACCTCCAGCACTATCACAGCGAGCGCAACCATCAGGGCGAAGATATCGGCAATGTCCTGCTCTTCCCGGATGAACGCATGAACGGCGACCCGAAGGGCAGGATCGTCAAGCATTCCCGCCTCGGCGGCCTGCTCAACTTCTACCACAGGGCTGCCGCGAAGTCCGGCGCGCCCGACCGCGGCGAACAAGAGCGCGCAGCGTAGCTCTCTCGCGCTGTTCTCATTCGATTGTCAAAGAGCCGCCGAGCAGGTGGAGTCTGCCCGGACACCACGTTCAAACCGATCCGGCCCATTGCATCCTGCTTAACACCTTCTCACGCAACGCGAATCTCTGCAAATCCGGCCGAGTGTTCAGCCGATTTCCGCTTGCCGCGCCTCGCTCTTCTCCTCTCATAACACGATCTTCATGCCCCGGACGAATAAAATGGGGATACGCGACAGGTGCGACGGGCACGGCCACGCCCACACGCCCCGCACCCGCGAGCGATTCGGCGGGCCGTCCGGAAATCCGATTCCTACGTCTCGAAACCCGACGCGAAGGTGGCTCACGTGCAGCGACGAATCCGCAACAGCAGTGTTGCTAATCAGTTAGGACTGCACGAATTACAAATGCCAAGGCCTGACCCCGGAGCCCCGGGCCCGAGTGAAATGGGGATACGCGATCAGTCATTTGCCCGTACCGAAGGTTGCTGGGGCGCTTTACCGGAACGGAACCACCGATCTCACGATCTCACGCACTTCCGCTATCTCCTCGGGCGTGACGGCCTCCAAGAAGACCTTGCCTTCGACGAGAAGGATGTCGCCTTGCGGACACCTGACTGTCCTAACCAAGTGGTGCCAACCCTGGAAATCCTTCTCCGAAAGTTCTGGATGATAGGTGTCCCTCCATCTGTTGTACTCCGACTTCTCCCATGGTTCACGAATCCTCTCGTCGAACTGCGTCGCGACATGGCGTTCGATGCTGATCTGTATCCAGTAGAGCGGTTCCGCCCCAATCCCTGGCATGTGGTAAGGATGGAGAAGAAGGCCCAACCCCGTTCTTGGGTTGTGGAGAACTTTGCCAGCGTGTTGGGGGACCGAGATACTCACGCCCACATCACCGAAATCCCGCACGACTCGGTCCGTCAAGGGCGCTCTTTCGAGACCGTGACGGCAGCCAGCGCCACACAGGAGGCACACCCCCCACATGAACAAAAGACCGTTACGCATTGGCGTGGTCCCCTTTCGTCCTCGCGTCCCTGACTCAACTACCATCTCCAGAGAGTCACCCCTGGTGCGACGGGAGCAGGGTCGTAGTTCCATGGCAGGCTGCCCGCGCCGTCTCCGGGAGAGGCAGGTGGTCCAGCATCCCCTGGGGCGTCGGGGTGCCGACCAGCCGTCGTTGCATACAAATTCCTAACCGCCATAGGGAAGCGATCAGGCCCCACAATGTATTCGACCCAACCGCCGCAGTTGAACACCGGCAGGTCATATTCGCGCGGGTCTACGCTCTCTGGGGCTTTGTTGTTTATGTCGCGCGATGCAATGGCCCTCCGATACAGATCACTTTGTGCCTGGTAGTCACTTCTGACGATTCTCCACCTCGCATGTCGCCCGAGATGCCTTGCCCACCAACCCTCACCGGCTTGGTCAAACGCATCCCGGTCGTTCTGTGCGTTGTATGCCACGTACGTTGCCCGCGTGCTGAAAGTGCCCAGTTCCTCGTACTCACTCGAAGGGTTCAAGACGCAGTAGGGGTGGAAAGAGAGGGTCGTGCCGTTCGGCTGATTGGTGTACGCTGGTACGCCCTTCATGATATTCGCCGTGTTGACGTTGTTCAACTGGCTCACCAGAGACCGCCACTGAGAGATCTCAGCTGCAGACAATCCGGATTCGTCGAACGCAAGAAACACGTGCACCACAAGAGGCGCACCCCAGGTGAGAAGCCAATCGTCAAATGGACGGGCAACCACATATGCATCGAATCCCGATGGGTCGACACTTGTCACGGGATCCGCAGTACAGTAACTGTATTTGTGCAGACTCTGCGGGTCTTGGTTGTTTCCCGCAAACGAATCCATCGCCCCGAACGTCCCGGTCCCCTGGTCATAGTACCTTGCTCTATATGTTACGCCGCGAAAATCGCGGCTATAGGCGGTTTCGGCCTTGCGGGACGGCGCTGGCAGTGTCAGCGGGACGGCGGATGGCCGGAAACGCCGGGCCTGGAGAGTCCGGTATTACGCCGGAACGGCGGCGGCATGGTGGCTGCGAAGCGTTGTCAAAGAGCGTGGAACCGTGGGCATCATCAACGGTGGAGAAGATACGGCTGAAAGGAGGAGATTGCAAGGGGTTGCGGCGGACGGCGGACGGCCATTTTTTCCTCAGCCGCGGCAGGTCGGCGTCAGCCGCGCTCGGCGATTTCGTCGCGCTCGCGCGGGTGGCACTTGGCGTGGGTCTTCTTCAGGTCGGCGATGTTCAGCCGGATGTAGGGCTGGAGGTGCTTCATGGTGGCGTGGCCGAGCAGTTCCTTGACATGGTAGATGTTGGCGTTGGCCTTGACCAGTTCGCTGGTGCAACTGCGGCGGAAGGTGTGTGGCGTGACGTTGACGTCCAGGCCGGCCCGGTCGGCGCATTCGTGCACGATGCGCAGCACCACGGGATAGGCGACGCGTTCGCCGCGGCTGGTGAGGAACAGTGCGGTTTCGGCGCGGTTGCGCCGCGCGAAGGGCCGGACGGCGGCCACGTAGGTTTCGACGTAGCGCAACGCGGTCCTGCCGATGGGCGCCATGCGTTCCTTGCCGCCCTTGCCCTGGATGCGCGCGACGGCATTGTCCAGGTCGAGGTCGGCGACGTCCAGTTTGGTGACCTCGCGGGCCCGCAGGCCGGCAGTGTACATCAGTTCGATGATGGCGCGGTTGCGGTAGCCGGTGGGCAGTTGCAGGTCGATGCGGGCGAGCAGCCTTCGGACCTGGGCGTGGGTGAGTACGCTCTGGGGAAGAAGCTGGGGGACCTTGACGTATTGGAGGGTCCCGGTCAGGTCGCGTACGGTCCACTCGTGGCGATGCAGGAAGGTCAGGAAGCTGCGCAGGGCCTCGATGTGCTTGTTGACGCTGCGCGGCTTCAGCGGCCGCCCCTTCGGGGTCCAGCGCTCGGCCAGGCTTTTCTGCCAGGCGCGCAGGTGCAGTTCGCGGAGCCGGTCCAGGGTGCGGACCTCGCAGGTGCGTTCCAGCCAGGCAAGGAAGAGCCGGAGATTGCCCAGGTTGATGGCCACGGTGAAGGGACTGCGGTTCACCGCGCGCATCGAGGCGGCATAGGGTTCGAGCAGTTCGGCGAGCGGCTTTCCGTGCATGCGACTTACCTCCCGGGTTTGCTCCTGCGGTGGGCGGCGCGCAGGTCGGTGATGGTCAGCGACAGGTACTGACTGAGGTTCTTCAGCGTGGCATGGCCGAGCAGCATCTGCAGCTTGACCGGGTGCGCACCGTGCTGCAGCATGTGCGTGACGCAGGCCCGGCGCAGCGTGTGCACGGTCACGGGCGGGTGGAACCCGGCCTGGCGCGAGTAACGCTGGAACACCGCAACCATACCCGGGGCAACCAGCTTCCCGCCCTTGGAGTTGAGCCACAACGCCGGTTCGTCCAAAGGATCGTGTACCAGTCCGGGCCGGACCTCGCACCGGTAGCGCTCCAGCCACCGCACGGCCTGCTTGCCCAGCGGCAGGACCCGCTCCTTGCGTCCTTTGCCCAGAACACGAAGCGTCCCGGCGCTCAGATCGGCGTCGAACACGCTCAGCGCGGAGAGTTCCTCCAGGCGCGGCCCGCAACTGTAGGCCACCTCGAAGATGGCGCGGTCGCGCACGCCCAGGGGCCGGGTGACATCCGGCAGACACAGGAAGCGGCGGACGTCGCGCTCCGGGGGCACGCGCGGCAGCATCGGCGGCGGCCGCTGGACGAGGAGTTTTTCGGCCGGGTTCACGAAGAGCTGCTGCCGCGCTTCCAGAAAGCGGAACCAGTTGCGGACGGCGCTCATGTACCCGGTGATCGCGCCGGGGGTCATACCGCCGTCACGCAGTGCGAGCCGGTAGGCTTCCAGGTGTTCGAGCGTCACGTCCTGAACCCGCTCAATGCCGGTGGCGGCTAAAAAGGAAAGGAACCGGTTCAGTTCGTAGCGGGCGTTGCGCACCGTCCGGGGGCTGTAGTTGCGCTGCTTCATCCAGTCCAGGAACGCCGCGACCTGTTCGGCTTCGCGTCGCAATGCCGTTCCCGCCGATGGCATGGCCGGGGGCCGGCTCGCAGTCCGCAAGGTGTCCGGCAGCCCTGGGGTACGGCCCTGGTCCCTGCCGCTTTTCCTTTCAGCCGCACTCTGGCTCTTTCCGGTCCGGACGGCGGGACCGCTGACGCCCGTTCGGACGCCGTTCGCGGCGGCCCCCGGGCGGAGGCGGCCCACCGTACGGACTCTGCCGCTCGTCGCTCGTGTTTTCTTCATATATCTACCTTTCCCGCCGTTTCCCGAAAGGTTGCGCCGTAACTCGTTGCTGTTTCTTCTTTTAGCCGCGATTCTGGCGACCAGAAAGGTGGCCGAAAGGTGGCCGAAAGGTATCCGAAAGGTCGGGCTACCCGTTGGCAGACCCGTTGGCAGACCCGTCGGCAGACCCGTCGGACGCGCCGGGCGCTTCGGGCTCCGGGGCCGCGGCCGGGTCGCGCCGCAGTTCGGCCGGGTTCGCGAACCGGATCGCGAGGCGGCGTCCGTCGTCGGTGCGGCCGTCGCAGACCAGGCGGTAACGGCCGGTCACGCCGTTGCGGCCCGCGTCGACCTGGACGTACTCGTACTCGACCAGTTCTTTCAGGTGCGTGTGCACCCGGTAGTTGCTCCAGCCCGAGAACTCGCGCACCTCGCGGCGCGTGAAGCTGACCGAGAGGCGGCCCGCCTCCGGGTCGCCACCGGCCGCCAGACGCGCGTCGGCGAGCGTTTCGAGCTGCTCGAGCAGGCTGCGCGCCGGGTGACTGAGTTCGTCCAGGCTGCGGGCCAGCAGTTCAACCGCGAGCTCGTTGGCGATGCGGATGTCTTCGAGGTCAACCTCGATGTACTCGACACCGCGGCCGTGCTGGACCCAGGTCCGGACCGGCTTCTGCATCTGGCGCAGGAACGCGACCGCCTTGATCAGGTTCAGGTACTTGGGCTGGTCGCGCCGGGCCTGGAGCCGCGTGTCGCCGTAGCTCAGTCCGGACGCGTACGGGTTCACCACGGCGAGCGGTCGCAACAGGCGCTGGAAGTTGCGGTGCACGCTCACGACCGGGTCGGCGGCGACGTCGCCGCGCAGCCCGGTCAGGGTCTGGCGCTGACGCTGGAACTCGAGGATGCGGTCGGTCTGCTCGCGCGATTCGTCGATGCCCAGGACCCAGAAGCGGCTGCGCGTCTCGGGATCGACCTCCGGATCGGTGACGGTGTAGAACACGCTGGTCGGTCCCTTGACGCGGTTGGCCATGGTCGTCAACCGCCCGGTGATCAGGTCCTTGATGGTCGCCTCGACGACCAGTTCCTTGGCGCTGATCAGGTTGCGGATGGCGTACGCCGCTTCCTCGGCGCCCGCGCCTTCCTCCAACGCCAGGACCTTGTGCATCAGGCTCGCCTCGTCTTTGTAGAACAGGGCCTTGCCGGTCAGACTGGTGAGCTTGACCACGTCCTCGGGCGGACAGAACGCGAGCGCCGCGTCCTGCAGCGCGGTCTTGCCCGCACCGGACGAACTCAGGATCAGCACGCTCAACGGATCGGCGGTCTTGCGGCTGGTCATGGCCAGGTAGCAGAGCAGTTTGTTTGCCTTCTCCCCGACCAGGCCGCCGGTCTCGAAGTCGCCAAGGATCCGCGCGATCAACTCTGGACTCTTGCCGAACGCCTCCGCGTCTTTCCTTTCAGCCGCAGTCATGGACTCGGCCGGGGTTGCGGGGTCCGCAACCTTGACGCTCGCCGGGTCGAACGCCTCACACGTGCTCATGAGCTTGGTCAGGTCAGCTTCGATGGTCTCGGCCGGCTGCTCGAACACGCGGCACAGATCCTGGCACAGTACGCGCCGCGCCCGCGCGGAATAGAAGTCCAAGGTGTCGACGTGCAGCCGCCCCGCATGCTCGACGCGCACGGTCGCTTTGAGTTTCCGGACGCCCTTCTCCAGCCCGCGCACCTCGTACCGGCGCAGTCCGTACGCGACGGCGAACCCGTCGGCGAGTGGGAGCGGGGACGCTGTCCCCGTGCCCCTGCTGGTGGCGCCGCCCCCAGGCCCCCGCCGGGGCGTCATTGACTCCCCGGACCCCTCGATCATGGCTTTCGACTCCGCGGCCGGTTGTGGGGGCAACGGGGCGGCTGAAGGGGCAGCGGTCGGTGCGGTGGCGATGTCAGGGGCGGCCGCGGATTCGAAAGCCGGATGGCCGGCCTGCGGCGCCGGAGTGTCACGCGATACATCGGGAGTGCAGAGGGCCAATGGTCCTTTGCCAGGGTCCGGGACAGAGTCCCGGCAGGAGGCGCGGGGGACAGCGTCCCTCGCAAGGAACTCCGCCAGGGCGTGCACGCCCTGCGCGGTCAGGAAGCTGTTCGGGTCGTGACCGTCCGGGAGAGTGAGAAGACGGCAGCTAAAGGAAGAAAGCTTCTCCCTCAGCCGCTCTGCCGCGGCCTGGCCGGGGGCGTCGCCGTCGAGCAGGAGTATCAACTTGCGGACCCCGCACTCGGTCAGAGTTGCGAGGTCCGCGTCGCCCAGGCCGTTCGTGCCTTGGATCGACACCACGTTGCCGAACCCGGCCATCAGCACGCTCAGCGCGTCAATGACCGACTCGACCAGGATCAGTTCCCCGTACGTCTTGGCCGCCGCCGCGTTCCACAGTCCCGTCGGACGTCCAGGCAGAAAGAGGTGACGCTTGTCCCCGTCGCCGGTGAACCGGCCGTACAGCGTCGTCAGCCCGCCATCCGCGTCCAGGACCGGAAAGACCACGCACCCGGTAAACCGCTCCTGGAGCGCGAGACTCCGTCGAGCATCCCCGCCCAGCAGTACGCCCAGGGCCGCCAGTTCTTCCTTTAGCCGCCCGTCCGATGGCAGCAGTTCGGGCAGCCGCCCATTGCAGTACCCAACCCGATGCGCGCTGAACAACCCCGCGTCCGTGATGCCGCGCTTCTCCAGGTACTCACGCCCCTCGGGCACGTCGGCAAACGTCTTCTCGTAGAGAGCAACGACCCGCTCAAGCAACTGGTTCGCACGCTCCGGGGAGAGGTTGACGGCGGCCGAACGCGTCACGGCCGGGGCGGGTTGTACCGGCGGTACTGGTCCAGCCGGTGAATGAGCATCCGCACCAGGTCGTCGGTCACTTCCAAGTGCAGGCTGACCGTGTCCAGGAACGGCACGCTCACCCGCTCGTCCAGCGCCAGGCGCAGCAGCGGGTCGTACAGGTCCAGCAGCGTCTGTTGCAGCACCGTCAGGTCCCGCAACGGCGCCTGACGGTCGATCGGTTCGACGGGCGGGGGCAGGCTTTCGTCTGTCATGGTCGGTTCCTCTGATGGGCGCGAACTTCGCAACCGCGGCCTTGAAGTCCAGACCGTCGGCGTGCATGACGAAATCGATGACACTCCCGCCCTTGCCGCAACCCAGGCAGTGCCAGAGACGTTTCGACGGCGTGACGACGAGGGAAGGTTTGCTGTCCTTGTGGAAGGGACAAAGTCCGACCAGGTCTTTGCCGCGCTTCCGGAGAGCGACGCCACGCGAACGGATGTACTCGGCCAGGTCGACAGACTTCTTGATGTCGTCGGCGTTCACCGCTGCACCTCCTTGCCGGACGGCAGGGACTGCAGCAGGTTGTGAGCGACCGCCCAGCGGACAAACTCGAGGAGCGGTTTCCAACTGGTGTGGCTGGCTTGGTCGAAGATGGCGGCCAGGTCCGGATCCCGTGCGAGGTTCGCACGCACCCAGGCCAGGGCGATGGCTTCGTGCCGTGACGTCGGCGCAGGCATTTCCTTCGGCGGACGCGTCCGGCAAGCGCCGGATGCCTCCGCCGAACGGCAGCCATCATCGCGCAGGTTTGGCGGCAGGCTCGGCGCCGCCGGACCTGCGCGATGATGCATCGGGAGTGCAGAGGGCCAATGGTCCTTTGCCAGGGGGCGCGGGGGACAGCGTCCCTCGCAGCTCGGATCAGGAGGCAACGGCGGCGGCAGGTTCGGGGGCAGGTGCATGGCAGCGGGTCCCTTCTGAGTGCTGATTGCTCAGCGCCGCGTGCAGACGGCGGCGCAGGTGCACCAGACTGCGGCGGAAGTCGGCC
>Ga0208961_1000249_pt1 | contig 26541 bp, 34 predicted proteins | sample RifOxyB3_FD_184034 | JGI IMG/M metagenome (GOLD analysis project Ga0208961, IMG submission 184034) | Groundwater microbial communities from Rifle, Colorado - Rifle Oxygen_injection B3 (SPAdes) | ecosystem: Environmental > Aquatic > Deep subsurface > Groundwater | place: Rifle, Colorado, United...
GGGGGGGGGGGGGGGGGCGGCCTGAGGACAGGCCGCCCCTACTTGGTGTGCGCAGAGGCGTGGCCTTCCGAGACGCGGGGCCGGATCTTGAAACAGCCCTGGAACAGGCTGTCGTAATGCGTCAGTCGCGGGTGGAGATAAGGTCGACGGTTGACCGGGGCTGGCGCCTAGTGTGGGGGAGGAAAAGGTTTTGACACGTCTAGGGAAAAGGTTTTGACATTCACCAGACAGAAGGGAACCTGCCGGGCGGAGGCAGATGTGTTGGGCTGAGGTTGCAGGGGGATTGCAGGGGTGGTGCAGGGGTTACGTAGGGTGCATGCAGGACTCCTGGTGGGGCGTGGGTGTTATAGGCCTTGGCAGCCGCGACAGGGGCTGGGGTGCTGGAACCACTTGGCCTCTTCCATGGCCAGTTCCCGCGCCTCTTCCGTCACCGGATGGAACCGGCGCGGGTCTGATGCGTCACGCACGTAGCCGGGCGGGCAGTCCGGCGTATCGGTCTGCGCTACTAGATCGCCGTTTGGCATGCGGATCAGGTTCATGGCGTGAAGGCCCATTCTAGGACGGCAAATGGCGCAACTAGAGTATCGGGGATGGCCGTTCCAGAAAGATACAACTGCCAGCCATAGAGATTCCACGACGCGCCACCGGGGCCATAGTCCGGCGGTGGGTCATTATTATTCCCGATCAACCCGGTAGTAATGGCGGCGTCTGTGCTGACGGCAAAAGACCCGACGCTCGTATATTCGTGGTCGGTAAACGTGCCCTCACCGTCAAAAATCAACGTTCCGGCATATCGATTGTACAAATGCCCGGCGGCATAGATGTCTGCCGTTTTGGCGATTTCCGTTGTCATGCCAGTTACTGTCAGTTTGGTTCTCGCTCTGGCCACAGTAACCCATCCGGTGAACGGTGGAGCAGGCGGATCTTGTTCCGTTAGTTGGGTATCTGCTATTTCCGTACCGTATGGGTACGCCTCCGACGAGTCGATCCACGCGGCGTCGGTCCACGAGTTAACCGCAGCAACTCTTGCAGCGGCGTGGGCAGCAGCACTAGACTCCCCCGTGCCGGAAACAGTGCCGCTGGTTCGTAACTGCCGCATACCGGCGGTTGTGTCAACTCCAGCACCGCGGCGTGTGTACACCATCGCTGCTACGAGGGTGCAGAGTTCGTCGATGGTGGTGGCGCTGTTGGCGTAGGTCGCCGGCAGCCAGGTCGGGACGGAGGCGCCGCCGGTGTAGGGGCCTTCGATGAAGGCGCCGCTGGCGCCGGTGCAGAGGGCGTTGACGTAGGCTTTGAGTTGGGCGAGGCTGTAGGTGTGCTCGGCGGCGGTGCCGATGAGGCGCGCGGTGTTGTGCGGGTCGCCGCTGGACCAGGCGGTGGTGATGCCGAAGGCTTGCTGGCGCTCTTTGATGGCGGCTTGACAGGGGCAGCAGCAGCAGACGGTGCGGATGATGCCGTCTACGGCGTAGATCTTGCCGGTGGTGGTGTGGAGAGGGGTGGTGCCCATTATGCGCACTCCGCGCTGGCGGTGAAGACGTCGGTGGTGGACTCGTTGCCGACGGCGTAGAGGAAGCCGTTGACGAAGGTCTCGGAGCGATAGGTGAATGTGAGCTTGTACGTGACGGTGCTGTAGGTGAGGTTGTAGATGGCGTTGCGGGTGTAGGTCTTGCCCTTGGGCAGGATGATGTCGCCGCCGGTCCAGCGCTGGGTGAAGCCGGCGGCGGTGCAGACGCCCAGGACGATCTTGAGGGCGCAGACGCCGGCCGCGGGGTCCGCTGTGGCGGTGTAGGTGAGCCAGTCGGTGGGGACGCTGGCGGCGGCGATGTGGGTAATGACGGCGGTGTCTGACCCTGAGCCGTTATAGGTGATGGTGAGTACGAACTGGTCGCCTTCGGCGACGGTAACGGGTGCGAGGGCGGCGGCGGCGAGCTCTGCGTCGCCGGAGTTGACGACGCCGCCAATGACGCCGATCTGGCCGGCGGTGGCGCCGAAGTACAGATAGAATGGCCCGGCAAGCATGCTGCGGATCTGGCCCGGGAGAAGCACCAGGCGTATCTCATCGGCATGGTAGTGGACCGCTATCCCGGGAGAGCCGGGCATGATGTGCGCCAGCAGGCGGCAAATGGTCTGCATGACGCGACGCGAGATGCGCTTGCGGCGGGTCCAGACCTGGGGTAGCATGGAGTGACCGGGAAGCATGTCCTACAAGTCCTCCCATGCTTCGTCGCCAGGCGTGGTGCGGAACTTGTCGACGTGCTCGCCGGTGTGCGAGCGGTAGGGCCAAGTCTCTTCGTATCCCGCTGGAGTCAGGGTTGCGGGGGTGGATTCGATGTATCCGTCGACGCCATCGGTATCGATCAGGGTCTCATAGTGCTCGTTCTTGGTGGTTCGGTGCTGGGGGACGTACTCGAAGCCGCGGAGGAAGAACTGAAACTCTTCCGTGGTGAAACGGGCGATGCGCTTGGTTCCGGCTCCGGTCAGGGCTGGCATGGTTATTCGCTCTCCGAGAATTCCGCCACGGAATCGGCGGTCTTGGACGTATTGCGTTCGATCGCATCCAGGGCGCGGAGAATGGACTCGTCGATACCTGAGCCGGGTGCGGTCTCCGCAGCGCCAACGCCTTCGGGAAGCGGAGATGGGCCCGCACCGGAAAACGCATCGATGAACGGGCCGACTCCGAGGCCGCGCCAGAGCTTGAGCTTTTCTCGGTCCGCGACGCGTTGCGCCTCATCCGCCGCGGCGGCGGCGGCGGCTTCCTGGCCGGCAGCGACACCGAACCCGGCATTTTCGGCCTTGTCTCCGGCGGCAGCGGCGCCGAATCGGCGGTCGGCGGCTATGTCTTTTTCGGCGAGCGCGGCGCGTTGCTCGGCGACGGCCTCGATGGCGTAGCGGCCGCGGCGGGATACGGGCAGGCCGCGGTCGATGCGCTGTTGGGCGTCGGCGGCGCGGCGGATCATGCGTTCGGTCTCGCGCTGTTCGTCGCGGGCGGCGCGGATGCCGGCCTGGACGGTGCCAGGATGGCGGTATTTTTCGAGCGCTGACTGGAAGGCGGCATAGTGCTCGGCGGCGGCGCGGTCGTGGTTCTCGGCGTCTTTGGCGAGACTATCCTTTTCGAGTTGCCAGCGCGCCTGGGCCTGACGCTCGGCGTTGATCTCGGTATCGATCTTGTCGGCGGTGGCCTTGGCGGCAGAGTCGGCTTCCATTTCGGCGAGCTTCTGGATGAGCTCGACGCGCTTTTCTGCGGACTTCTGCATCTCAACCATCATGTGGCCAGCGGCGGCGACCATGGCGGCGAGCTCACGCGCATCGTCCTCGGAGATCTGGTCCATGACGTCGGATGCGGCCTGGCCCATGGCGGCGGTCTCTGCATCGGCTGCGGCCTTGAAAGCCTCGTATCTCTTGACCAATGCGACCAGGGATGCGGCATCGATATTCAACTTGTTCGGAGCGGCAATCTCCCCCTCGCTTGCAGGTTTTCCGGTAGCGATTTCTTTGCTGACATCCCTCATCAAATCAAAGCCGGTGGATGGGCGTTTCATCCCAGCCTTGTCTGCGGCCTCATTGATGTCATCCAAGGCCATCTTGTACTTATAAAGGAGTGTGATGTCGAACCCAATTCCGGCGACGATTCCAATCTGCGCAATGTTGTTTGCAAGCAGTGCCCACTGTCCTGGTTCTGACAACACCTTAAACTGCTTATAGAACCCGGAGAGAGCACCTGTCGCGGCGGTGATGACCCTATAACCGACATAGGACCCAGCCAAGGTTGTCAACGTGTCGCGGTTCTCTTCGATAAAGGAAATAAGGGTTGCCAGTGCGGAGTGCGCAGAATTGATTGCCCGGCCCAGGTCTTCGCCCCAGGCTTTGGCGGCGCCGGAGTTGTGGAGCTGCTCGAGTTTCCCGATCAGATCCTCGATGATGCTATTGAGCGCGGGGACAGCGGCGTCGCCGACGTCGCGGCGGACGGCTTTCCAGTCGTCGCGCATGGTGGAGAGGCGGCCGCCGGTGGTTTCGGAGAGCTCTTTCATCATGCCGGCGTACTTGCCCATGCCGGCGGTGACGGCGGCCCAGACTTCGGCGGACGAGGCATTGGCCTTCTGGAGCTCTTCGATCTTGTTGCGCACGCTGCCGGACATGATGCCGAGCTCCTGGAGGCGCATGAGCGCTTCTCCCGCGGGGCGGCCGGACTTAATGGAGCTGTACAGGCGGCCGAACCAGACGGCGAGTTCCTCAATGGGCGCGTTGGCGGCGGCGGCGGCGTCGCCGACCATGCGCAGGCCATCGGTTGTGGCCAGGGCGCCATTGGTCATGACCTGGAGCGTGCGCGAGGCGCGGGCGATGCCCGGGAGCTCGAACGGTGAAGCGGCTGCGAAGTCGGCAAGCTCCTGCATGCGCTGCTTGGCCTTGTCGGTGGTTCCGAGCAGGGTCTTGAACTGCATGGAGAAGGTTTCCATCTCGATGGCCGGGGCGAAAATGGATCTGGCGGCGACGCCCGTGGCGGCGCCGGCAACGGCGAGGATGGCGGACCGCACGCCGAGCACGGAGCGCTCGACGGCGTGGAAGTCGTCGGTGGCGCCGCGGGCCAGGGTGCGAGTCTGCTGGCGCGCCGCGGAGACTGCACTGCTGAGGGTGCCGTCGTTGCGGCCGCGAATGGTGATGTCTACGGTTGCGCCTGGCATGTGTTGCTATCTCCGCGACCACGGGACGAGCCCGTGGGACGATCTCGGGTTACTGCTGGGCGTCGAGGCGGTTGATGATCTCGGCGAGGACGGGGCGCAGATCGTCGATGGTCTTGGCCTTGGCAACAGCGTCGAGGAGCGCGGCCTTTGCCTTGGCTTTGTCGTCTTTGGCTTTGGCGTCGGCCTCGGTCGCAGCGACGACGGCCGCCGCAGCGGCATCGGCCTTGACCTTGGCGCAGGCACCACAGAGCGCCTCAGACGCCTTGCGCTGCGCATCGGCGATGGCGACCGTGTCGGGATAGGTGACGGTGCCGAGCTTCTTTCCGCAGGTGCCGCAACGTAGGTCAAGCGTGAGCGCGGAGACGGTTACGGATGCGAGGAGGATGGATGCGAGGATGATGTTGCGCATGACGAGTCTCCTATAAGGCAACGCTACACGTGCCGCCACCGCCACCAGTCTGTCCGGTTGGGCCGGACCCACTAGACGGCGGTGTTAGGTCGGTTGTGTAATTACTGATATCGAAAAAGAAAACCGTTCCTCCCTCACCTCCGGTTCCACCTGTTCCCGCTGTACCAGTTCCACTGCCATTCCCTCCGTTTCCACCCGTGCCTCCAGGCGCGGAGATGAGCCCCGATTTGAGCGTTCCTGTCAAGGTGCGATATACGATTAGCACCAGCCCACCACCACCACCACCACCACCACCACCACCGCCAGCGTTACCACTAACCGCCGGCCCCCCATTCCCGCCGTTCCCGGCTGTCAGTTTTATCGCGGCGGCTGCGGTAGAACCTCCACGAGATATAGTGTTTGCGTTAAGGACGATCCCCGCAGCAGCACATCCACCTCCACCGCCTTTGGTTCCCCTATTACTGGTGTCTTGGCCACCGCCTCCACCACCACCAACCCCGCCACCGTTAAAGATGGCTTTGTGTAGGGTGACCCCAGTGTACTGTACCTGCGGCCACGACCCTCTAATTACAGATAGTGGCCACCCCGTTATGGCCGTGGAAATACCAGACGCAGCGCCATTACCGCCACTACCATTGCCACCCCTGCCACCAATACCCCCGATAGAACCATAGTCAGGATACCCCGCAGGAGAGGATGCAGAACCCATACCAGAGCCACCTGCCCCGCCTGCACTGGCGGAACCAATTATCCCAAAACTCGTTTGCGAACCGAAGCCTGTTCCCGCAAGTCCACCTGCTGAATAAGTGGTGCTGTCCGTTCCGTTTCCGCCAACGATTGTGATAATAGCCCCTTCTGGAGCAGCCGTTAGATCCAGTGTTCCAGCAACAAATACAAAACGCCCGGCAGTCTGCAAAACACCTGTCCCGTCGATGGTCAGGTTGTTGTAGTGCATATCCCGCGTCAGCGTGATCGTGCCGCTGCTAATCGTTACGTCGCCATCGCTGCCGTCGCCGAATAGGAGCAGGTCCAGCGAGTCGCCGCTGCCGCCCGCAGCCGTCTCCCAGCTCGGGTTCGCGGCGGCGCCGTTCGTCTGCAAGACCTTGCCGGCGTCGCCCGGCGCGAGCGCGGCCCATCCGCTGCCGTCGTTGTAGAGTACCTGCCCTTGCGCGGGCGAACCGGGTGCTGGAACAGCCCCGACGTCGGCGGCGGCGAGCGGGGTGCCGTTGATCTTGTACGACGATCCAGATGGGATATTGATGCTGGCCGTCGCCGTCTCGCCGCGCGCCGTGACGCTGGCGAGTGTATCGGCCTCTGCCAGGACCGGCGTTGCCAGACCGTACTGATCGTATGATGTCGGCGTCTCGGTCATGGTGGACCAGCGTACGGCGTCGACCGAGTCGACGACGCCGTTGTCGTCTTGGTCGTAGGTCGCCTTCTCCATGTCGCCGGTCCCGCCGGGTGCGCCGATGTCCGCGACTGTGGCGAGGTCGGACTCGACGCCGGCGGCGGTGCGCGTGGCGATGCGGCCGTTCGTGCGGCAGAACAGGGTCATGTTGCCGCCTGCCGGGTTCGACGGCGACGTCGCGCGCTGGAGTAGTGTCAGGAGTCCGTGCGTGTAGTCGAACCCTGACGACGCGGCGCCGACAATGAACGCGGCGACGGTGAGCACCACCACTGCCAGCACAATGTCTTTTATCGTTTTCCGCATGACTATTCTCCTCCAAGCGCTTCGTGCGCGGCGACGGTGAACCCGGCAATGGTCCATGTGATGGCGACGCCAGCCGCGCCAGTGACGGTGGCAGCCAACGCCTTGTTGGTGTTGTCCGCAGTCAGCGCCACATCCCAGTCGTCAGCACCCGTTCCTGACGATTGTGCGACCGTGTCTTTGATCGGGTCAATTACGCTGGCGTACATCGTCCCGGAGCTGTTCTCGATGCCGCCGCGCATCTGCCAGACGCGGAACAGGCCGCTGGCGCTCTTGGCTGTCACGACGAGAGCGAACCCAAGCGCGGTATCCGTGGCGACGCTCTTGCGGGCGGAGGCAATGCCGCCGACGAAGAGCTCGGTGGGCGTGGCGTCGGTAGTGCGGCCGGACCAGGCGGTATAGGCGTCGATGCCCTGGCCGTCGGCACCGGGGGCACCGTCGCTACCGGGCGCTCCTGGGGCGCCATCGGCGCCTGGAGCTCCGTCCGATCCGTCGGCTCCGTCCGCGCCGGCGGGGCCGATGAGGGAGACGGGCGAGCCCCAGGCGCCGGCGGTCTTGGGGCCGTAGAGCGCGGTGGCGGCGGTGTCGAGATACCAGTCGCCATCGGTGCCGAGGCCTGCATCGGGTGAGCCGCTGCCGCTGAGGATGGTCTTGCCATCGGCTCCGGGGGCACCGTCGCTACCGGGCGCTCCAGGGGCGCCATCGGCGCCCGGAGCTCCGTCCGCTCCAGCAAGGCCCGGAGCGCCATCCGCACCGTCGACGCCATCAGCTCCATTCGCTCCGGCAGGGCCAGGGGCACCGTCAGCACCGTCTGCGCCGTCAGCACCGTCAGCACCGTCTGCGCCATTCGCGCCATTCGCGCCGTCCGCGCCGGCGGGGCCGATGAGGCTGACGGGCGAGCCCCAGGCGCCGGAGGTCTTGGGGCCGTAGAGTGCGGAGACCGAAGTGTCGATGTACCAGTCGCCGTTGCTGCCGGTGGCGGCGGCGGGGGCGCCGGTGCCGGACAGGACGCCGGGGCCGCGGGGGCCGGCGGCGGACATGGCGACGGTAATGGAGGGGGTGAACATGTCCACGGTGACCGTGCCGAGGGTCATGTCGATGGTCATGCTCGGCGGGTTGGTAACGGTCTGGATTGTGATGGTCTGTGTGGGCATGTCTGGGGGGCTCAGGCGATGGTGAACCTGCCGCGGATGATGCTGAGTCCGGAAACCGGGGGCCGGATCTCGATGCGACCGGAATAGGCGCCAGGATCCAGGTCGGTATCGGTCTCGTCAAGGGTGATGTTGGCGATACCGCCGGCGCCGCCATCGGTGAGGGTGCCGGCCTTGCGCAGCACCTCGACGCCGTCGGAATCTTCCAGGATGAGCTCGATCTCGTAGGCCGGGATCGGCAGCACCTCGGTGTCGGCTTTGAACTGCAGGTTGAAGCCCCAGGCAACGCCGCGGTAGCAGGCGAACTCGTCCCAGGTTGGGAGAATGGTCTTCACTCGGATGCCTCCGGCGGCTCAATGGACCGCGTTGCGGATTCGGGCGCGGATGCGGTCGACGGCGAGGCCGTACTCGATGGTGGTCTGGACTCGGGGGCTGTCGGGGTCGAACTCGCCCGGTTTGCCAGCGATGGAGCGGCGCTTGTGGGCGCTGATTTCGCGGAGGAGCCAGCAGGCGCTGGCCTCGCTGACGCGGTAGAGCCAGTAATCGGGGTCGCCGCCGAGCTCACTGCAGAGGATGCGCACGATCTCTGCATGGTTGCTGCAGCCGCGCTGCCGGGCCTTTTTTTTTGCGTGGCATCGCCACTTAGGGCGGGCGGGTAGGCGGCGGTAAGCTGTAGGACGGCATCGGCAATGTCCTGCGGATAGCAGGTGAGCTCGCGCTCGGCCCAGTCGGCGACGGCGGTCTTGGCGTCGAGGACGGTGGCGAGTTTGGCCAGTGCGGACTTGTCTCCGGCGTTCGCGAGGACGTAGACCCAGAGCAAATCGAAGGTGACCTGGTCGAGGGCGCCGGAGTTGAGCCAGGCCTCGAGCTGCTCGTGGCGGCGGCGGGCGGCAATGGTGGGGGAATGGAGAGTGATGTCGGTGCCGGGGATGCGGACTTCGTCCCAGATCAGGTGCGGTGCAGGGTCGTGGCGGCGCGGTTCTTTGCCATCGTTGACCTGGCCATAGGCGCGACCAACGTCCTGGCGCAGTTCGTAGAGCTCGGCGATATCGGCTGGGGTGATCGCGCGGTCGGCGGCGGAAGCGGCGGCGGCGAGGGCGCGCAGATCGCACTCGAGCGCGGCCTCGCAGCCGGCGAGGCTGACCTGGATGAGGTCGGGGGAGGATCCGGATTTGGGCGATTGATCTGCCATTCTGGTCCTGGGGCGTTGGCATCGCCCGCGGGAGGGGGAGGAGACTCGCCGCGGGCGACGCGCTGGCGCCGGTGAACGCCTTAGTTCTCGCTGCTGGTGTCGACGACGGTCACTTTCTTGTGCCGCCGGACCTGGATCGAGACAACGGCATGACCCTTGTTGGTTCGCTTCATGCCGCGGGCGAGGAGACGGAAGCCGCTGCAGTCGCTGCCGGGCTCGGGCGTGTCGACGCGCCAATCGGTGCCCTTGTACCAGTACTGCATGTTGAGGGCCTGCTTGAGCTTGCGGGCCGTGCCCTGGAGGAAGTACCCGTCGGAGTCCTCGATGTCCTGCATGTCGAGGTCTTCGTTCCAGTCGTGATCGGTCAGGACGAACTTGCCGGTGTCCAGCCCGATCGGGTCGGTGCCGGCGCCATAGTTCACATCGCTCATGATCCCAGTGCTCCTTTTGCGAGGCAGACAATTTCACGCGGGTCGATAGCGGCCAGAGCGCGGCAGTAAGGGGCGTCGCGCTTGCGGGCCTGGGGGCATCGTCGGCCCCAGTTCCAACGGCATGGAGCGCACTCGCGCTGGCCGCTGATGGTGTGGTGATTGCCGAAGTACGAGATCCGGTCGGCCGGGGCGAACGGCCCCCAGAGCGAGACGACCGGCAGGTGCGGGAAAGCGCCGGCAGCGTTGCCAAGGCTGGAGTCGGGACAGACCAGGAGCGCGGCACGGTGCATGAGCGCGAGGGTGACGCCGAGGGGCGGCGCGCGGAGTTCGCGCAGGTTCGGGAGCTTGGGCAACGGACGATAGGCGGCCAGCTCGCGCGGGAAACCGAGGCACAGGACCTGGTGCTCGGGCAATGCGGTACAGAGCAGGCGCAGGGCTTCGCGGGTCGGCTCGGGCGGGTAGGCGCGCATGGCGTTGGCGGGCATGGCCTGCCAGAGGATGACGCGGCCGAGGCCGGAGATGATCTCCTCGGCGGCGGCGAAATCGGCGGGAAGCAGCGCGAAGCAGGGGCGCTTGCGATCGGTCGCAATGTGGTCCGGATCGAGTCCGGCGCGGGCAAACATCGCATCCCAGAGGTTGCCGCAATCGGGCTCGGAATCGGTCTCGGACATGTGTTCGCCGAGCAGGTGATAGTCGTAGGAGCGAAAATCGTCGAACGGAATGGGCTCGGGGAACGTCTGCCAGCCGAGCCCGGCGGAGTTGGACCAGAGCTTGAGCAGTGCGGGATGGGCGGGGACGTAGCTGTCGATCTCGGCCGAGGGCCAGCGGCGGTGCAGTTCGGCGAGGAGGCCGGACCAGACGAAGTGGTCGCCGATCCCGGCGCCGCGCCAGACGCAGAGGGTCTTGCCCGTCAGGTCCTGGCCGCAGTAGGGGCGGACATAGTTGCCGATGCCGGAGATGCGGATGTCGCACTTATCGGCGGCGGCCATGGCGCGGCAGGCGCGGCAGGCGTGATCGGGCATGACGACGCGGAGCCCGGCGGGGACGCTGAGACCGGGAGAGTACTGAAACTCCTGACTGAGGGTGACGAGGCGCATCAGGTAATCCCCCCCGGTGGAACGGCCTGCAGCGGTGACGCGACGGAGCACGCGACGGCGGGAGCGTCGGGCGCGCGGAGCTCGAAGCACATCCAGGTGCCGTCGACCAGGACTATTCGGTCGCCCTCGTCGCGGTTGATGGCGTCGATGACGCCAGTTACCTCAACGGTGCGGTTGCCGTAGTCGTGCCAGACAATGATGCCGCCGCGAAGCGCGGTGGCGGCGCGGGCCAGGGCCGTGTCACGCCGGACCGCGGCGGCGGAGTGATCGCCATCGATAAAGACCAGGTCAGCGGCGCCGATATCGCTGGGGGCGAGGTCCGCACTGCCGCGCGGGCGCAGGGCCAGGCGGAAACGCGGGTCGGGCAACGCGAGCTCTCCGGCGGCATTGACTGGCGGAACTTCGGACTGCTGGCCGGGGAGCGGCATCCGGGCGTCGGGCGTGATGTCGATGCCGAGATATGTGCGAATGGTCCGGGATACGTCGAGCAGCAGCTTGGCGGTGGCGCCGCGCTGGACGCCGATCTCGACCACGGCCCGGGGCGCGAACGTGCGGCAGAGCGCCACGAGCACGGCAAGGTTGCTGGGGTCGCAATACTGGTGGCCCTCGATGCCTGGCGCGTAACCTGGACCGAATACCGAGTGAAAGAGTTTGCGGCTGACGTTGGCCATCAATCGACCTCCGAGAAATCGATATGAGCGGCGAGCATGACCCAGACGACGGTGCAGTCGGGGGCCTGCTCCTCGAGCTTGAACCCGGCGAGGCGCCACGGCTCGGACAGGCACTCGATGCCGGCCGTGGTGCGGCGGAGGAGCTTGTACGCGGCCCAGGCGGCGGCCCAGGCGTTCTGCGATGCGGTCTGGCGCTCGACAGCCGGTGCGGCGACGATGACCTGGGCGGTGATCTCGCAGCCGTCGGCGGCAACGGGGTCGTTGCCGGCGGAGAGTGCGCCGACGACGCGGACAAACCCGATGGTGCCGCGCTCGCGCGCCATCTGCCGGAGCCGGTCAAAGGCCTGGCCGTTGTACTCCTCGACGCCGGTGACGCGGTCGAGGCCGCCGGCGAGGAAGGCGAGCAGGCCGTCGGTCACGTCCTGGAATGGGGTTGAGTCGGACATGGCGGTGATTGGCTCCTGCGGCTAAAATCCGTCCTGGTTGGCGAGGTCAAAGTCGCGATCTTCGTCGGCGATGGCGCCGGCGGGGTCGGAGTACGTACCGGCATCGAGGGAGAGCGAACCGGCGGCGATCTTTTCGAGGCGCTCGCGCCACCACTTGGCGCGCTCGGTCCAGGGGTTTTCCTTTTCCGGCGTGGCGCACTTCTGATAGACGAGTTCGCACAGCATGACTTTGGCGGCGGCGGTGACGGCGGCGGGGGCGGAGACGAAGGGCACCTCGTAGGAGGCGCCGAGGATGCCGTCGATCTCGTCGTCGATATCCTGCTGCAGGGCGGCAAAGGCGCCGGCGTCTTCCTGGCCGTCCTCGTTGTCGTCGCAGGCGCGGACGATGAGGCTGGTCTTGATCTTGGCCGCGATTGCCGATCTGGTGGTGTAGGACATGGGGTTTCGACTCGCTGCTGCTCGCCTTTGCCGGTATTCGGGGAACGGAGGGCGGGCCGCGGGCGCCCGCCCTCCTCGGAGTAGACCAGACTCAGGTGATGTTCAGCCGCACCACGGCGGCGGAGTTGGTGACGACGACGTCTTCGGACCAGTCCATTTTGGCGACTTCGACACGGCCATCGTCGCGCATGTAGGAGCCGGGGACCATCCACTGGCCCATCAACCGGAACGTCTTCATGAACGACGGATCACGGCGGGTCGGGTTCGCCTTGCGGGCGAAGATCAACAGCGACGCATCCAGCACCCACTGGATGCTCTCCGCCACGCCTTCGGCGGCGTTGTCGTAGACCATGAAGCTGATGCGGTTCTCGGGGCTGCCGAGGAACATCTCCTGGACCGTGCCCGGGGTCGGCATGGCCAGGCCGACGCTTACGGCGCCCTTGCCGCCGCTGCCGACGACGAACAGGTTCTTGACGTTCGGCGCGTTCTTGAAGATCTTGAACGCGCTGGCGCCCCAGAGCATGCCGACGCCCATCAGGCTGCCGTACTTGGCGGCCTTCATGACGGCGAGGATGGCGGTGTCGACGACGTCGACGGGGTATACGCCGCTGTTTGAAAACACGCTGCCGGTACCGCCGCCGGCGGCGGCCAGTGCGGCGTCGACAACGGTCTTCTCGTGCGCCAGCCCGGCGACCTCGGCCACGGCCACCGCGCCTTCGCGCATGACGTTCTCCAGGCTGGATCCCTCAAGCTGCTCGAGGTTGTCGACCGGGAAGTCCAGCGCGTGAGGGGTGCAGTTGTAGTTCTGGTCCGCGGCGTCGAACGAGAGTTCGGTGGCGCGGCCGCCCAGGGCGCGGACCGTATTCGGGATCCGGAAGCGACTCTTCTCGGTGTACTGCTTGTACTTGCCGACGGAGGTCGCAACCTCGACGGTCGGGGCGACGAAGTCCGCCACGGGCTGCGTCGCGTCCTGCGCCGCGCCCTGGGCAAACTGCCGGATGACCGGACTTGCGGAAATCGAACTCAACTTGCTCATCGTGAAAAACTCCTAAGTTCAGGGGGTTCGGTGATTCAGGGTTCAGGGGGTCAGGGGTTCGGTGCCGTCTCTCCGGCTGCCACGCCTTGGACCGCCGCCCGGCGTTCAGCGGATGGGTTGGGGGTTACTCGGTCTGGATGTAGTAGATCGTGATGGTCGCCGTCCCGGCGGCCGCCGTCTTGATGCTGGTGAAGTCAGCAGAGCCGGTGACGGTCACGCGCGGTGTGGTGGCGGCCGTGGTAAAGCTCGCCGCGGCCAGGGCGTTGCTGCCGAGCACGGCGATGCCAAATCCATCCTGGGCGGTATCGGCGCTGAACGCGTCCGTGTCGCCACTCTTGCCGACCATGAAGGTGGCTGTGGTGTCGCCGGTAAATCCGGCCGTGACGTCGGCCTTCCATCCCAGCACGATCGACCGCGTCGGGATCTGGCTGCCCAGGTCGATGTACCCGGTCGTGTTGGTGTTGTCCGTGAAGTCGGTCACCGCAATCGCCTGGCTGATGGTGCGGATCGCCGGCACCGCCAGCTTGGTATTGGCAATCGCGGCACTGGCGTTCACGTCCGCATTCACGATCTCGCCGTCCTTGATGTCGGCAGAAACCACCGAGGAGTTGGGCAGACTGCCCTCGGTCACGGCCGTCTCGACCCCGAGCAGGGTCCGGGCGTTCGAGTAGTCGGTGGCGCCGAGCAGCGACTGCACGTTGGCCGAGGGCGTGATGCCGCCGTAGGTGGTCAGGTCAGCATCATAGGCCTGCACGTTGGTGCTGATCGCAAGCCCCAGGTTCGTGCGACTCGTGGCCGCGTCCGTGAACACCGGAGCGGCGGTGAACGTCGCGACACCGGTCACCTCAAGCGTGCCCGGCACCTTGAAGTTGTCCGCGCCGGCGACGGAGCCGAGCGAGTTTGTGCCCGTGACCTTTGCGGGGGTCACATCGGCCGCCATTGCCATCTGGTTCAGGACCAGCGCGGAGAGGCAGAAGGCCAGGACCAGGGCGGCGAGGTATGCAAGGACGCGGACTGCCGAGTTGTCCCTGAACTTGAGCAGGTGCGAGGTGGTGTTGTACCAGATATCGCCCTCGACGACGCCCGAGTCATCGGCCTGGGCGCCGAGGAAATGCGCGGTAGTCGGGTACTGGCGGCCCATGAGCGGGCGGGAGAGCACGAGCTGGCCGTCGACGCCGATCTGCTCAGCGACGGCGGCGATGTGGCACGCGCTGGTCGCGTCAGGCTTGACGTAGGCCATGCCGTCGTGCGTGCCGTCGGCGTTGGGGATCAGAATGTCGCCCGGGTTGCATGTGCCGTACAGCTTCAGGCGCACGTTGCGGTTGGGCTGCAGAGGGCGGACGATGACGTTCTCGTCTTCGTCGCCCGCCTCGATCAGGACGAAGGGGCACATGTCGGTGATGGCATCGGGCAGCGCCACCTTGGTGACGCCGGCGTCATTGACCAGCTTCAGGAGGTAGCCCTCGCAGCCGGTCAGGTCTTCGTTGGCCAGAAAGACCAGATCGCCTTCCTGGGTATTGGTCTGGGTCGCATTGTTCATCGGACATTTTCCTTTGTTCAGGGGTTCAGGTGGTCAAACGCTCAGGGGTTCACAGGCCTGACGGACTCAGGCCACCTCGGCTTCGGCTCGGGCAAACGCGGCGGTGAAGGTCAGGCCGCGTACGGTCTTCTGGATCTCCGCGGCGCGATTCCGGATCGCGGCCGCGCGCTGCTCCGCCTTGGCGGATTCCGCACCGTCGGCGCTGAGGCCGGTCGGCAGCGTTCCCTGGCGGCGGTTCGGCAGCAGGGCCGAGTCCGGCTTGGTCTCCGGCTTTACCTCGGGCTTTTTCAGGCCCTTGAGGACCTTCAGCGTGCCCTCGCGGTTGGCCAAGAGCTGCACCTTGACCTCGTCGCGGTTCGCAATCACGCCCTCAAACTCCGTCAGATCGGTCTCGACCTGACCCGCCAGCTTCTCGGTCTCCAGTTCGGTCACCCGGGCCTGGAGCCTGTCGGCATCCGCGGCGCGGTTGACCAGCACCTTGACCTCGGCCTCGATCGCGTCTTCCGCGGCGTCGGCCGTCAGGCCCAGGAGCTTCGTCACTTTCTCTTTCATCTCGTGCTCCTTCGTTTCTGCGGCACGGTCGCCGCGGTTGGTGAGAGGCGCCATGCCCCTCATGTTCGGGTCGTTGGTGACGGCGGCCCCGATCAGGGCCTGGGGCCGCAACCGGCCGCCGCCGAGTATCTGACATTCGCCCTCTGCAAACACGGGAGAGAGGAAGCGGAAGTCGCCGCCCTCCACCGCCGTCTTGCCGCTGCCGCTCCAGCGGTTCTGGACATAGAGCCCGTCGGCGCGGGCTTGTGCCGCGGTGATCCAGCCGGCGGCGCGCGAACTCCGCGACTTGGAGAGCGACCCGTGATCGTAGTCGACCAGGAGCCCGGCAAACCCGGGCTTAGCCGCTTCCTGTGCGAAGCGGTTCGCCATCGCGTCGCAGGCCTGGCGGTCAATGACCTGTGTGACGGTCCGGCCGTCTTCCGTAGTGTTCGGGAACTCGCCCAGGGGCGCGATCTGGTGCCAGCCGTCGGCGGGGAGTTTGTAGTCGTTGTTCAGGATCGGGGTCATGCGGAGGTTCCTCTGAGTTGACGATCGAGCCACGCTTGAGCGGACGCGGCCAGTTTTGCGGACAGCGCATCCATCCTGGGCAACGTATCCGGGTCGGCATCCTGCGTGACGGACGGGACCAGCAGGTATTGCGGGTAGATGCCGGCGCGACTGTTGGTGTCGCGAATGGCAAGGAAGTTCGTGCCCTTGGGGTGAAAGAGCTTTCTCGAATCGTCCCATTCGCGCGGGCTGCCGGCCGCGTACGCCGCGGCAGTGAGCGGAATGGCCAGGGCGCGGCCGCGCTTGGGGGTGATGGTACCGCCCTCGAGCTTGTGCGCGATGGCGGCGCTGGCAATGGTGACGGTGGCGCTGTCGTTGGTGATCGAGGTCAGGGCCGTGTTGCGCGCGCCTTCGCGCTCCCAGAAATTCTTCTTGGGCCAGCCCTTGGCGTTGGGCTGCAAATTGCGCTCTCGGAAGTGGGCGCGGGTCTCGACCTCGCCCTGCTTGCCGAGCCGGGCCATGAGCGGGCGCAACGAGAGGGGCACGGCGCCGGCGACGTCGAGTACCGCCTGCGCTCCACTGTCATTGACGTTGACGCTGATCATGCCGCCACCTCGCCCCCGAGCCATTTGAGGATGCCGTCCGCGTACGAGACGCGGGCGCCGAAGACGCCGAGCAGCGTGTCGACCAGGCTGGGCTCGACGTTCTGCATGCTGGCCTGGAGGTCGCGATTGAAGTCCTCGTCCTGCGGTCGCGCCGGTTGCTCGGGCCGGATCAGCCGGAGCTGCTCGGCCTCGTCGCGCGACACATCCTCGATGCCCACTCCGGATCCGAAATCGAACGGCGGCCATGGCGTGCCGAAGACGCTGAGCGCGGTCCAGATCGGGCTGGACTTGAGCGCGACGTGCGGATTGCGCAGCGCGCCATCCCAATTGACCGAGCTGCCGGCATCGAGCCAGCGCGCTTCCCAGTCGCGCGGCACGCGGCGGGCCTCGACGCGGATCAGACGCTGGGCGGGATAGGCGTCGAGCACGTCCAGGTCCTGGTCCATCTTCCAGCGCGTATAGGAGCTGGCCTGCTCGGTCTGGATGTCGAAGACCATGCCCAGGCGCTTGGCGCTGCGGATATCGCGCACCGTGCCGGCGCCGGCCGCGTCCGTCGTGCGTATGCCGAGATCGACCGCCATCTGGCGGATGTCGGCAATGAAGCTGGACCGGTCCACGCCCGCCGTGCCGTGGGCGACCTGTTCCTGCACCATGCCGACGCGCTTTTCGAGCTTGTCCTGGATGGTGGACAGCAGCCGCACGCTCTCGACGTGGGCCGAAAACTGCGCGCGCTCGCGCAGCGCCAGCGGCACGCGCGACCACTCGGCGGCAGACAATGCGGCGCCGATCGGCGTCTTCGCCGACAGCTTCGCGATCGCCTCCCCGAGCGGCTGGATTGTTACTGCCAGTGCCATTGCCAGTACTCGCAACACCTCGTTGCCTCCGGCGGCCGGGCGGGGACATTGTCCCTTCCCGGACCCATCCCTATGGGCGATTTGCTCCCGCGCCGGCTGCGGCGCGCGAGCGAATCGCCATCGGGAGAGGTGCGGAGAGGGTCACTGACCCTTTCCGCATTGATTCCTTCGCGCCCTGCAATGCGGCCGCGCCCATGGCGCGCTCGAGCATGTCGGCCAGGGCCTGCGCGTCCATTTGTCCGAACAGTTCCGGAACCTGCTTCACGGCCTCGGCGAGGAACGCGGCCAGGTCCGCATCGGACACCGAACTGTCCGCCGCCCGCGCTTCCAGCGTCGCAAGCCAATCCGAGACCGGCGCCAGCCAGGTCTCCGGCACACCGAGTTCGGCAGCAATGCTGGCCGACAGAGGTTCGGCGCCGGTCGCGGACCGGTTCGCGAGCCGGACAGAACGCCGGTTCATCATCTGATCAGCGTCCATGGCGCCGCCCGACGGCAGGGTTGGCTCGGGTGGCGGAGCTTTCTTCGTCAGCGTGAGTCCGGTCTTCTCGCTGATTTCCGCCTCGTCCGCCTCGAATCCGGCATCGAACGCGAGCTTAACGTCTGTGAGGATGGAGTTGGCCGTCGGTTTCTCGTTCGTATCCAGTTCGAACCAGGCCAGGATCGGCTTGCCGGGGAAGCGTTTTGCGAGCACGCGCTTGTCGAACTGTTCCTGGAAGACCTCACTGATGTCCTGCGCGTCGGCGCGCAGCAGCGAGCGCCACACGTCGCCCTGTTCCTGCCCCTGCGAGCCGCCAATCCCCGTCGATTGCGCGAGCGCGGTCAATAGGCCCCCGGTGCCGGCCAGGATCAGGTCTTCCTTCAGATACCGCAGGCGCGATTCCCAGACGGTCAGCGAGCCGCCCTGGGCGTCGGGGCCGGTGAGTTTGACTTCGCTGCCGGCTGGCAGCCAACCGTTGTTGCCGCGTGCGATGTTCGCAGCATGCATCTCAAAGTCTGGCCGCGCCTCAGCCGGCAACCCTTCCGGGGCAATAATGACCGTGCCTCGCCGGCTCGCGATCTCCAGGAACTGGTCCCACCACTTGGCCGAGTACGTGGCGCGCAGGTACTTGAGGATCGCGATCCAGATCAGACAGCGCGGCTCTTCGCGGATGATGAATGTGGCCGGGTCTATGGGCGAGCCCAGGGCGCGGAAGTTGCCGGTCTTCGCCTCGGGGTTCCAGTACCAGCCGCCATACATTCCGTCCCGCACCCACCACCACTGGTCGAGCGGTTCAAGGCGTGTGGCTGTGTCCGCGTCGCCATCGTCACCGATCGCCAGGTGCGCATACCCGCGGAACTTGGCGCCGCAGAGCGTCTCCACGGCCTGGCGCATGTTCGAGATCGCCATGTACCGATCTTCCAGCGCCTGCTTCTGCTCGTCAGCCAGGCTCTTAAGCCCGCGCTCGTCTGCATCCGCATCGGTACGGATCGCCCAATCGAGCTGGCGCAAGCCGCTCGAGCGGCGGTCGACCAGGGTCAGCACGTCGGCATCGATCTGCTCGATCCAGTACATCAGCCACTGCGAGCGGGTCCATTCCCCGCGCATCGCCTGCTCCATGATTGAGACCGCCATCACCGGCGACATGGCGCGCAGCGGGTTCCCGAGCAGCATGGCCGGGTCATCGGCGTGCACCGGCAGACTGCCGCTGCCGGAATACGGCGACAGCGACGCACCACTGCCGCGGTTTGGCAGCAGCCCCGCAACCCAATTGCTCAGCCTCTGCAGCATCTCTTTCTCCCGCTGCCACGGGCTTGACCCGTGGAGCGACCTTTGCGCCCTACATCATCATCTGCGCCGACACCAGACCGGACTCCGCCGCAGTCATCGCATGCGCCGGCACGACGTCGATCACCGTGGCTCCCGCGTTCCGCGCCAGCGCCGCGGCCCAGAACCGGTCCGCGTGCCCATTCTTGCCCCGGTCCGCCGCAAACCGCACATTGTCGCCCGCCGTCTGGATCTTCTTGATCGCGCGGAAGTCACTGAAGATCTTCGGATCATCCGGCATTCGGAAGTTCGCGTCTTCCATGGTCGAACGGAGCGGGTACGCGAGCTGCTCCTTCGATTCGAGCGTGAAGGTGACGCCCTCAACGCGATACGTTCCGAACCGCTCCTGCGCACGCTCCGTGAACTGCGCGCCGATACCCGTCTTGTCAATGCAGGTCCGGCGCACATTCGGCAGCCCCAGGATCGGGTACAACGTCGCCTCCTGGACTCGGAACGGCGTCTTCTGCATGGGGATCACCGCGCGGGCGAAGTAGACCGGTCCGCACTTCTCGCACACCCAGATCACCGTCAGGTCGTGCATGCGCCCGATATCGACCCCGACATAGAGCGGATTCCGCAGCTTCCCCAGTTCCTCGACGGTGCAATCCCACTTCTCCCCGGCCCGGTACTTGTTCGCGTCCAGGAGCTCATACGGGATGAAGCAGGTCGCGTCATCCTGCGGCACGCACATGTACTCCTGCTGGAAACTCTCCTCATCGGCCGCGCCGCTGCGCTTAAAGTCGAAGTACTCCGCCTCATCCATCTCCTGCACCGGGTGCGAGTACGGCAGCTTCGCCTGCAGCTTGTAGAGCAGCCCCGAGTCGAGCGCGTCCTGGAGCGTCACCCGGTGCAGACTGAACCGCTTCGGGTTCCCCTTCTCGCGCACCTCCGTGATGAGCTGGTTGAAGAACGTATCGCTGCCACGGTGCGTCGAGAAGATCGACATCCGCCCGCCCCAGGTGATGCCAGGCTCCGCGATCGCGTACAGCGCGCGCTGCTGCTCGTGCAGCCCGAACTCATCCAGGATGCGATGTCCGCGCTTGCCCGCCTGCGCGTTGAAGTTGCTCGACATCGAGTGCGCGATCAGCCCATTCGCAAACCGGATCTGCTGCGTCGTCCCCGCCTTCTCATCGATCAACCGCTCGCCCAGGTCAGCCGCGCCGATCTGCAAGTGCCGCGCCCACTTCAGCATGTCCACCACGCTCAACTGCGCCTGCTCCGCGTCGCGGCTCGAGATCCACGCATCCCACTGGTTGTCCCGGCTCTGGACCTGGCCGACCGTACTGACCGTGTCATAGGCAGAGGTGTCAGTCCAGCCAACCTGGCGCGCCTTCTCCGCAATGCGCAGCATCGACTTGTCGCGCAGCCAGCGCCGCTGATACTCGAGGAACCACGTGTCCTGCACCGGAAAGACCTTGCATCGACCAGCGAAGTGCTCATGCTTCTGGTCGACATACGCCGGTCTCTGGGTTGTGACACTCAGTTTGTTCACAGCAGCTTCGCGCTTTCTTCGATCTTCTTCAGGCCCTCGGGCGTCAGCCCGCCCTTGCCATCGCTGGCGGTCTTCAGAGCTGCGATCTCCGCGGCGGCCTTGTCCAGTTCCTCGCGGAGCTTGCCGATTTCCTCGTCGTGCGCGATCTCCGCGGCGGACAATTGCGCCTGCAGGTCCTGCTCGCGCCGGCGGGCGGCGGCGCTCTCGCCGGCGATCTGCGCGCGCAGGATAGGAGCAACCGCCTTGGTCACCGCGCCCAGATCGCCCAGGTCCGTCACCTTGCCGCCCTCGACGTTGGCCAAAAGCGCGTCCAGGACCTCGGCGACGATCACGTCGGCTGCCGACTGCGGGCCGCGCCCGTCGTTCTGAGCCGTAGCAATCGCGCGCAACCGAGCCGATTTGACGTCATCCGCCTCGCGAGCATCGCGATACCGGATGTATTCCGGGCTCTTCTGCCAGGCGCCCAGGCTCGAGCTGTGCAGCTTCGGCGCCGATGGATCGACCTTGCGGACCGCGTCGTTCACGTCCTGATATGAACCGCCCTCGAACAGCAACCGGTTCACGACCCGCCGCAGTTCGTAGCTCATCCGCGTGACATTGTTGCGCTGGCGTCGCATCAGCGTGCGGAATCTCCCCATATTGTCGGATCCGGGATCACCAGGCGCCGGATCTGCTGCAGGCCGGAGTACTCGATCTTCCAGAACGGGTCGAGCCCCGGCGTGATGTCCTTGATGAATCCGCCCGCCTCCAGGAACCGCGCCTCGGCCATGATCTCGGCATCCTCGGCGCTGCAGGATTGGCAGTTCGGGGACTTCTTAAGATCAGCCTTGCGGCGGCCATGCGGGTACCGGTCAGCCAGATCCTCGAGGATGGCCTGACGTACGATGATCAAGCGATCTTCAGGCATGGTGCACCTCGTGGATCGTTCGGTCGCGCTGGTGTGCCTGGTAGTCGTTGTTCAGGTTGCCGACCCACGTTGTGAGCGCCTCAACAGCGGCCCCGGTCTGCGTCGTCGTTCCCGAGACTGTCTCCAGTTTCGCGTCCACGGTCTTCAGCCAGCCGCTGATGCTCTTGAGTTCGGCGACGATGCGGTCGACCGCGCGCATGTCTTCGCCCACCTTTTCGTGCTTGTGCGTGCAGGCGACTTCCATGGACTTCATGCGCTCTTCGAGCCCCACAATCTTCTCGTTGCGAAGGGTCTTGATCTCCGCGCCCTGCGACTTGACTTGGTCGCGGAGTTCGCGCATCAGAATCCAGGCCCCGCCCAGTCCTGTCGCCGCGCCTGCGAGTCCGTTCCAGAATGCGCCCAGGTCTGCGATCATTCGCTTTTCTCCACGCCCCTGCTACTTCGCCGCTTTGGTCTCCGCCGCCTTCGGCGTCTCGATCGCAGCCGCCGCCTGGGTGGCCTGCTGCACTGCCGTCGCCGCCAGCGCTGAGGCACCGGTGGCGCCAGGCGCGGGGACTCCCTGACTGGCCAGAGCCGCCGTCGTCGCGGCAGTCACGGCCTGCTGGACGATGTTGCCCAGGAGAGCCGATTGCGCCTGCATCGCCGCCACATTGGCGGACGATGTGTAGTTCTGCAGCGTCATGGTTGCTCCCTTGCCGTCGGTGTAGACCAGGCCAGCAGCACCATTAACGCCCTCGCGGATCGTGACGTCCTTGGGCTGCAGCACACGGATCCCAGGCATATCGACCATGGCCGTGTTGCACCCATAGCTCAGCAGGAGTGCCGTCAGCATCACCACCATACCCAGGAGCCCGCTCATCAGTCGTGTCGTCTTCATTTTCCAAACCCTTTCGTTTGCAGCCATTTCGATACAGTCTGCGCCGCCGCGTCGATCAATGCATGGTTGAACTTGAGGCAACTCCCGTTGCCCATATCGAGCTGGAGCCAGTGCACGGCCAGATTCCCGGCCGTCGCTTCGGCCAGGTACTCGGCCTCGATCCGCGCTCCTTGCTCCCAGTTCCACCACATGCGCGACAGGATGTTTCGGTCACGGTCGTGGAATGACTCAAGCGAGACCGGGTCGAGGACAAACACCGCATCCCAGGGCGGATCGGCAGACAACGGCGGCATGGGGTAGCGCCGCGTCGTGCCGCCATCCGAGCATTGCACGCTATTGAACACGTTATCGACCTGGACGTAGGGCCAGACTCCGGCGATGCTCATACTGGAGAGGACGGCGCGACGCAGGTCACCGTCTGAGACGCGCACGTTCCGAGCGATCGGGTCCATCCGAGTCGCGGATACCGTCAGGGGTATCTTCAGATCGGCAAAGTCGGCGGGAAGGAGCGAGGTCAGCAGGTCCGCGATCGGCTGCGGGTCGCAGAAGTGGTCGATGAAGTGCGGGCGCAGATACCACAGCGGCAATTTCTGGACCACGTCCTCGGTCTTGAGCGCCTCCACATACTCCCGCGCCTGCCAGGCCGGCATCCCGGACGCGTCCAGGGCCGACACGATCGCGCCCGCCGAGCACCCGCTCAACCACGTCGGCCGGATCCCCGCCGCTTCCAGCGCGAGCCACGCGCCCATGTGCACGTCGATACCCGGCAGCCCGCCTGGGCCCCGCACGATCGCAACGCGTTGTAGTGTGGCTACCATCTCTGTATCCCACGGGCTCGCCCCGTGGTAGCGCCTCCCTCAGAGCAATCCCTTCAGCGCCGCCTCGAGCCGTTCCAGCTTGCCGGCCAGCGCCACGATCTGCGCCGCAATGCCCTGCAGCTCAGCGCTCATCGTCGCGGTGATTGCCCGCTCGTACGGGTCGAGATTCGCCGTCGACGGTGCGTGCGTCGGCTCCAGCGGCCGCGGCACGATCACCATCCCATTGCCCCGCGGATTATCCTGCGCCGCCGCCGTCGGCGACGCGCTCTTGGCTCGCGCGGCCACCGGCTTGCAGGCCGTCGTGGTCCGCGCTGCCACCGGCGTGGTCCGCGCTGCCACCGGCTTGCCCCGTGGAGCGTCCTTCGCAACCCCAGCTACCCGCGCCTTATACGCGGAATACTTCGCCTTGCGCCGCGTCTCCCCGCACGCCGCGCAGTAGTGCTGCGCATTGCTCGAGGCCTGGTACTCCGCGCCGCAGTCATCGCACGTCTTTGCCTTGCCGACAATGCCACGCTTCGCGCGCCACGCACGCTGGTATTCCAGCTTCAGCGCCGCCTTGCACGCCGGGCAGTTTTTCTGTTGCGCGTTTTCGGCCGCAAAAGGGTGCTGGCAGCGCTTGCACAGCCGCTCTTTCGTCCCGCCGCGCGGCGCAGTCGTCTGCATCCCACGGGCTTGCCCCTTGAGCGGAACCCCGTCGTTCAGCCCGGTCTGCACCAGGCGGATCGAGTCGGCAGGGCCCAGCCGGACCTCATTGCGGGCCTGCGCATCGCGCACCGTCACAAAGTGCTCGTCAACCTCGACCACCGTCCCGCGCCGCTCCTGCGTCGCCCCCGCCAGGCAATACCCCACCTCGGCCCCCACCGCGTACCGAAACTCGCCATCGTTTCCTGCCATTGCCACACCCTCGCGCTATGCTGACAGACCCTGTATGGTAAGAGGCAGGCCCGGCGCTGTGCCATTTACAACCGGGCCAACCAGGGAGGAAACAACGTGCCAACACGAGCAGAACGTCTCGCCCATCGATGGCGTACCGACTTTCGCCCGCACTTCGCTTTCGTCCCGGACGTCGACCAGAATAAGACCGCGGAGGATGTCGAGGCGCTGGCGGACGCAACCTGCGCCCAGGACGTGGGTGCCAGCGCGTCGCCGGTAATCGACACAGCCGTGCGTTTCGCGGCGGCCATCACAGCGATTGAACTTGGTCGACCGCTTCAAGAAGCGGAACCAGGAATCCTGGCTTTCGACCCCATCGTGCACTTGCGCGAAGACAACGCCATGCGCCTGATTCTCAGGGAGATGGATAGCGCCCTCACTCCCGAGACCCTGGTCGACACCGACGGGGCCGACTTGGGCGGGAAGTCTGACTTGTATGTCCTGCTGCATGCGGTTGGCTACGCGGCTTTCTCGTGCTTCTACAGCACTTTGGAATTCAGCGAGTCCGGTTAACGCGACGCCTCGCCTTCCCGTGCAACCACTGAACGAAGGTCGGGATATCGCGATCCTCCCGGCCAGTGAACTGCCACTTTGCCACAATCTTCGCGTACTGCTGTCGACGTGTCATCAGTGCACCCCTCAGTTGCCGGTGCCATTCCCCGTCGCGATCCGCGTCACCTCGACACGGACGTGATACCCCGGCAGCACATCCTTCAACGCCGCCTCGACGCAGTCGGCCGCGTCAACCGGACGCGCGCCCGGGGTCGGGGGGATCCAGCGGCGGAGGCAAGATCGCGTTTGCGCGATGCACCGCTGACGATTGTATTCGGCCGCTATCTTGATCTGCATCTTACGCTATTCCGCTTGTGGGTTTAGCATAAGATACGCCGTAAAAGACGGGCTGTCAAACAAAAAAAGAGAGGCCGCCGCGAATTTCCACGTTGGCCCCTTCTACGTCCTACTTGCCCAGATCTTTGACCCCGACGTACTTGATCGAGAGCGTCGATCCGAGCGCCGGGAAGATCCGTACGGCGCTTTTCACCTGCGAGAAATCCGCTTTCGCGCGGAAGCGTTCGTCATCGTCAACTTTGATCACCATTTCCTCGGACGTCAGTGTTATCACGAAATGCACGTATTCTCCTGCCGGAATCTCGCCCTTCCCATTCTGGTTCTGGCCATGGACCAATCCGCCCTCGACCACCAAGACATCCTTGTGCCGATCCCAATTGAAGATGAACTGCTTGGCCACGAAGCCAATCCGGAAGTTGATCGAGTCGGTCTTGCCGATGATATGTATCTCGACTGGCGGGCCGTACTCCTTCTTCGTTACGATTGCGCCTTTCTTGACAACCAGAACCCCGTCCTCAAGCTTGTCGCCCTCCCGCAACATCTCCCGGAGGAGATTCTTCATCGGGGGCAGCTTGTCGCTCTTGTCCTTTTCTGCCTTCACGGCCCAGGCAGGTTGGACCAGGAACAACACCAGGAGCATGATCTGTTTCATTTCTTCCCCATCTCTTGCTTCACTCTGCGTTCCATCACGATCCGCGTAGCCTCCCGCAAGTCACACTTCAGGGCCGTCGCGATCGCGGCGGCCTGTTCGTCGATGGATTTGTCCATCTTCAGGTCTACTGCCATGTCCAGTGGCACAGAGTGATTGTCCCCCCGGGCTTGAGACGGCTCGGCGACGGTCATCCCCCGCTCCAGTCGTTCAAAGTTCTTCCTCGATACGGGTCCCATGTTCTTGCGGCCGGCTTCTATGTTCTCCAGTGTCCGCCCGCTTGTCAACCCGATCTCACGGGCCAGCTCTTCTTGAGTTAGAGCCTTTCCATCTCGGTACTTCTTCACGCGCGCACCGAATTCCTTCCACTGCGTGCGAACTTTTTCCGCGATTTGTGGTCGTTGCGCCATTGACAGCCCGCCTTTTACGGCGTATCGTATGTTGTAAGTAGGTCAACAAAGTTACCACCAAAATACACGCAAAGGGCGAAGATGTCAACCGCCGCGACCACCTCGGGACTTCGCTACCGACTCATCCGAACCGCCTTCCTGAACACGGACCAGACCTTTGCGGACGTGGCGCGGCACTTGCAAACGTCGCGCAGCATGATTACGCACGTAGCCAAGGGGCGGCGGGTTTCCCGGCGCGTACGGAACGCGCTGGCCCGCGCCCTTGGTATGTCGTATCGGAAGTTGTGGGAGGAGTAGAGGCCATGACGAAGATCGAGGCTGACATCGCTCGGTTGGAGGCGAAGGCGGATGCCCTGGCGCATCTGCGGGAATTACTCTGCGACGTGATCGACGACATCGACGTCATCCTGTCCGACCTGAAGGATCGGGTCGGGATGAGCGGCCAGGGAATGCTGGAAGTTGACAAGGACACCCCCGAGAGCAAGTAGGAGGCCGCGCGCGAGATCG
>Ga0208961_1000251_pt1 | contig 26443 bp, 23 predicted proteins | sample RifOxyB3_FD_184034 | JGI IMG/M metagenome (GOLD analysis project Ga0208961, IMG submission 184034) | Groundwater microbial communities from Rifle, Colorado - Rifle Oxygen_injection B3 (SPAdes) | ecosystem: Environmental > Aquatic > Deep subsurface > Groundwater | place: Rifle, Colorado, United...
TTAAAAACAAAAATACTAAAAAAAACGATACTATAATTTCAACCCTATACTTTGAATTTTCGTCCTTTAATGCAAGAAAAACCCCGCCAACTAAAACAGGTAAGAGCATAAAAATAACCAAATAGTGCCAAATATTAAAAAGTGTAATCATTTGCAATCAGCTCCTAGCGAAATATTATAATCATATGCATAGGTAAAAGGCTCAATTATAACTTTTATCTCACGCTCCTGACCTACTGCAATATCATTCTCAATAATCGACATTTTATTAATAGGCTTAAATTTTAGCAAATAATCTTTTAGTTTATTTTCGCTTATCTTATATACTTTGGCTGTTATTTTGCAACTTGAGAAATCTTTTTTCGATACATTTTTTATGGTTCCATAAAGGACAATAGCTTGCGTAAAAGTCAATTTTTTTTGGCTGGTGATAGAAGTTTCGTTTTTAAATAGATATTCATGCATTTTCAAGTATCCATAGGTAGAGCCTACGATAAGCTGTATAAATGCAAAAAGTATTAAAAAAAGTGCAACCCCAACTCTATGTCTAAGAATAATTCCTATTATAATGAATAGAAGAAAGACAAAAAACAGAATACCGAAAAGAATATAATCATAAATTATCAAATTATTTATAAAATTAGTGATTATACCCTTCATATTTAGGTATCTCTTGAGTTTTTCTCAGCGATTCCGCTTATATTAAATCTACGAGCGAGTTCCTGCTTTACCCTATCAGGAGAGATATTTTTAGCCGCAAGAGCAACAAGCACATGATAAGTTAAATCTGCAGCTTCGTATATAATCTCATGTGTCTCATCATCTTTATATGCAAAACTAAGCTCGCCTGCTTCCTCTACAATTTTTTTCAAAATTGCATTTTCACCTTTGCTTAACAGTTTTGCCGTCCATGATACCGAAGGGTCTGCATTTTTTCTCTCTTGAATCGTATGATAAAGAGTATCTATAACACCGTAGAGTGCCTCACTGCTCATCTCTACTTCAGTATGAATTTCTCCACTTTCAAGTTCCGTAAAAAAGCATGAAGGACGTCCGGTATGACACGCAACACCATGCTGTGTCACTTTGATAAGAAGCGTATCATTATCGCAATCTATATTAAAAGAGTGTATCTCTTGAATATGTCCGCTACTCTCGCCTTTTTTCCAGATTCTCTGCTTGCTTCTTGAGAAGTAGTGTGCAACTCTGGTAGATAAAGATAGTTCTAATGCCTCTTTATCCATATATGCCATCATTAAAACTTCATTGCTTGTTATATCTTGAACAATAACCGGCAAAAGTTCTATCTTTTGCCAGTCTATTTTATTAATAATCTCTTGCATCTACTTATTTACTCTGCTGCAGCCGTTGAAGTTCTCTGCTTAGCATCTTTCATATCAACCCAAATATTTGGAGTAGAGCCTCCCGGTGTTAAGAAAATCTTAGCATCTTTATTATCTCTAAGTGCTTCGTTAAACTTGCCTTGAACTTGAATCTGCTCAAGTTTTAAAAGATCTGGTGTTAATGATTTTGAGATTAAATGATTTGCTTTTGCTTTTGCGTCAGCTTCAATAGTAACCGCATCTGCCAAACCTTGTGCTTCAATTCTAGCTTTCTCAGCAATACCTCTTGATTCTGCAGCACGTCGTAGAGCTTCTTGCTCTGCACGTTGCACCTCTTGCTCTGCACGTTGTACTTGCTGTTTTGCTATTTGAACATTCTCAATTTGCTCTTTCACTTTTGGAGGAAGAACTATTTCACGAAGCTGAACGGACTGAAGATCTGCAGGTGCGTTTTCTAAGCCGGTAACACTATCTCTTATTCCGGTATCTATCTCTGTAGCTATAGTATTTCTCATCTGAGGAAGAAGCTCAGCATCATATTTACCAACGATATTACGAACGACATCTCTAACAACCGGATTTATGATTTTATCTTCCCAGCTAAAGCCCCAGTTTGAAATAGTTTGTGCGGCAAACTGTGCATTAAGTCTATATTGAACCGTAAGCTCTATTGAAACCGGTAGACCACGCTTATCAAGAACAGTAATAGCAGGTTTTACGCCTATTCCGGATGTTGTACTACCAGTTCCGGCTTCAATGCTAGATGCATAGTTAATGATACGAACTTTAGTATCAACCACATAAACTTTTTGAATTACCGGAATGATAAAGTGAAGTCCCGGAAGAAGTGCTTGGTCAGAGTATTTACCGTTTGTACTTAAAATCCCTCTCTCACCCTCTTGAATAATCGTAAAAGGTTTTGCCAAAACTAGGATCAACACAATAGCAACTAGGAAGTAGGCAATACCGGCTTTTGAACCGCCAAAATTAAAATCTATCTTTGGCATTTGCGGAATATTTCCGCCACCGCTTCCACCACTTGGTTTCTTATCAAAACCTCCGCCCTCACTCTTTTTTTTATTAAAGTAGTCATTCATATCTGATGCCATTAATATATTTTCCTTCATTTTTTTTCCTTTTACTCTATTTTATTACGCTTGTCGAAAGTAGCTATATCAACTAATGTATGTTAAGTAGTGCTCATATTTTTCATTGCGTCCAAAAACGATATCAAAATATGCACTTTGCAGTTTTTGGGTTATCTCGCCGCGAGAGCCGCATCCGATATCTCTGCCGTCTACATGACGAACAGGAGTTATCTCAGCAGCAGTTCCCGTTAAGAATGCCTCATCGGCAGTGTAAACATCCTCTCTTGAAATGCGGCGGCGTTCAACTTTTATACCCATGTCGGTAGCGATTTCGATTACTGTTTTTTGAGTAATAGACTCTAAAGAGTTATCATTTGGAGGAGTTATTAACACGCCGTTTTTTAACATAAAAAAGCTTGCTCCGCTTGCCTCTGCCACATAACCTTGGTCATCCAGTAAAAGTGCCTCTTCATATCCGCAATCAATCGCTTCATATTTTGCCATTTGAGAGTTAAGATAGTTAGCAACCGCTTTTGCTTTACCCATGTTTGAAGTGTTTGCAGGTCTAGTCATAGAGACTATTTTAAGTTTTATACCTTTTTTCATCCCCTCTTCACCTAAATAAGCGCCCCACTCCCATGCAGCTACTGCCGTTTCAACAGGAGCATGTTTATGATAAACACCCATAACGCCGTAACCCAAAAATGCAAACGGACGAATATAAACATTATCGCCTGTAAACTCATTTTTTGCGATTAACTCTACTTGAGCTTTATTAAGTTCTTCAACAGAGTATGGAATATCCATCAAAGTGATTTTTGCAGACTCTTTTAGTCTTTTTGTATGGTCGTTTAATCGAAAAATTGCATAACCTTTTTGAGTTTTATATGCTTTTGTTCCCTCAATTACGCCGTTACCGTAATGCAAAGTATGTGACAAAACATGTACTTTCGCATCATCCCAAGCTACAAATTTTCCATTCATCCAAATATATTTAGCCGCGTCCATTTATAATCTCCATCTTTCATAGTATTAAAAATTTTTGTATTCTATCCAAAATGGTATTTATATTGCATTAACACTTCTTAAGTGTCTATTTTATGAGTTTTATTGAATGATATAGAGCCGGCTTGGCTCTATATTTAGGGGAGAGAAAAAAGAAAATACGGGGTTGAAAAATTTTAAAAGATTACCATTTCACTTCGGTAGTAAACATGTAGACATCTTTTGATTCGCCTGTGTCAAAACCTGCTTTGCTCTCTTCATCTATAAATTTTCCTGAAGCGATAAAGCTTACATTTTTATTGTATTTATAAGCAAGAGCCGCTATCATTTTTGTACCTTCGGTGCTTGAGCTCATTGCCGCACCGCTAACCGCAGTATCGTCCCATTTATAATCATCATATCTTCCGATAATAGTCCAATCTTTTATAGGTCTGATTTCAGCATTTATTGACATTAAATCATACTCACGCTTATCCCAGCCTGCAGTTGTAACTTGATCATCACCGCGAGCACTGTCTTCTGCCATAATATATTGAGCAGCGATTAAGAAAAGCGGTTGGTTATAGACTGCATGGATACCGTAAAATTCACGATCGTACTCAACTTTTAACGGGCTGTCGCTTGCTTGGTCAAATATACCCTTATCGTCTTTATGGTTAGCAGAGAGCAAACCAAATGTAGATATATTTGCATAAGTGTCTTTTAGACGATCATTTTTGCCAAGTTTATTTCCACTTCCGATTAAGTGCCCTGTTAAACGCCACTCAACAGATAGTTTTTCATCATTTTCTTGGTTTGCACCACCCTTATCTGCATGGTAACCCTCACCGTTAAATATACCGATTTCTGAACTAAACATATCTGTTTTAGTTTTAAAGTTTACTCCAAGGTCTGCAGAGTTTACAAGATCCACACCTGATTCGGTAGCAGTTCCTTTCTCTTCAATAGCAACTTTGTTAAATGAACGATAATGCCATGCGTTATGTTCTTCATAATCAATCCATGGGCGATGAGCAATACCAAATTCCATACCTGTATATGGAAGCACTTTATCCAAATAGAGGTAAGCATACTTTACGAATGGTTCTGAATATCCCTCTTTTGTGTCATCCGATGAGTTGTTTGCAAGCTCTTTTGTTGCATCAAATGTTACACGCCAGTAATCTTTATCATTAAAGAAACCCTTTACCTGAACGTAGTTACGGCGTAACTCTAGTCCACCTGAGTTTCCATCATATTTTGATTGATCTCCACCTGATACATCTTTTAGAGTATTAGGACGAGCGTTTGTATAACCAAAGTAGTGTGTACCGCTAAATTCCAACTTTTGTGCTTTAGAAAAAACAGGTGTTGACTCATCGCTCTTTAGGGCAACACGATCTGCAGCCGATGTTGTAAAAACTTGACCTTTGTCATCTACGTAAAATTGTGAAGCACTTAAGCTCATTGAACCTACTGCTAAAGCAGCTACAGCCGATAAAACGATTTTTTTCATGTTTTGATTCCTTGTTTTTTTGTTGCAGAAGTATAGAATTGTTATGTTACATAAAGATTACAATGTTATCTGTCCGTTTACTTTAAAAGTGTTGACGGCATAAATAAAAAAAGCCCTTGCAGTCACTACCTGCAAGGGCTTTTAGGAGAAATTTTTTTAACAGGAGGTAAATAAGAGTTGACGGCTATTTTATATTTTCAGCCCAATACTCTCTAATCATCTTTTTAGTATCTTCAGGAAGAGGAATGTAACCGAGTTTCTTAGCATTTTCATCACCTTTTTTAAAGGCATAATCATAAAAAGCGATTACTTTTTTATTTACGTCACTCTTTTCTCTAGGAAGAAGTATAAATGTAGCCGCTACGATAGGGTATGAAGTGTCACCTTGTTGAAGTGCCAAAACAGAGTGGAAATGTTTATCTTTTGTCCAACTTGCATATTTTGCTGCAGCTTTAAAGTTCTCTTCATTTGCCACTACCCATTTACCGCTTGCCGTTTTTAGAACTGCAGCACTTAAGTTGTTCTTCTCTTTGTATGCATTTTCTATATATCCGATTGAATATGGAGTTTGCATAATTAAGTTTGTTACACCCTCGTTTCCTTTGCCACCGATTCCAGTAGCCCAATCAACGGCTTTACCTGTTCCAAATTTATCTTTCCAATTTTTTGAACTTTGAGTAAGGTAGTATGTAAAGTTGAAAGTAGTTCCTGAACCGTCTGAACGGTGTACTACTACGATTTTTTGGTTTGGAAGGTCTAATCCTTTATTCTCAGATACTATAGCAGGATCATTCCAAGAAGTAATCTTTCCTGCAAAAATATCTGCAACAACTTCATTACTTAGCTTAAGTGTTGCATCCGCAATACCCTTAACATTGAATGCAACAACTATCGAACCGATAACCGCAGGAAACTGAAGAAGATTGTCTTTTGCAAGGTCTAGAGTATTAAGGGCTTCATCAGATGCACCGAAATCCACTGTTCTTTTTGCTATCTGTTTAATCCCACCGCCTGAGCCGATTGACTGATAATTAACAAGATTTTTGCTATCTGTTTTATAGTTAAACGCCCAATCATAATAAAGAGGAGCAGGGAAAGTTGCACCTGCACCGTTTATCTTATCTTCAGCTAAGAGGGATGTAATTGAGATGGAAGCCGCAAGCGTAACTAAAGCTATTTTTTTCAACATTTTCGTACCTTTTTTATATTTAAGATGCGAAAGTATAAGAACTCTATGTTACGAAAAGATTACATAAAATTAAATTACTTGAGTGAGAATTTAAACTTTTTCTCCATCTCTATCGCTTCGTCTCTTCCAAAAACGATAATATCCCTATCTACCATAATCTTTCTGCTATCAATTTTATTTGGATAATCCACATGATTTAAAATATGCCTTATTGCATTGATTCTTGCTTTTTTCTTATCATCACTCTTAACGATAGTCCAAGGTGCAACTTCCGTGTGAGTCGAGCTTAACATCATAAATTTTGCCAGCGTATACTCATCCCACAGTTTTTGAGATTCTTTATCCACGGGAGATAATTTGTACTGTTTTAGTGGATCCGTTTCTCTCTGTAAAAATCTTCTTGCCTGCTCTTTTTTAGAGACGGAAAAATAGAATTTAAAAATCTTAATATCCTCGTCTACTATCATTTTTTCAAACGCAGGAGCATCTTTTAAAAACTTATGGTGCTGTCTTTGGGTACAAAATCCCATAACCGGCTCTACCATCGCTCTGTTATACCAGCTTCTATCAAAAAGCACTATCTCGCCTGCTGCAGGCAAATGTTGTACATATCTTTGGAAATACCACTGCGTTATCTCTTGATCACTAGGCTTTACAAGTGCGACAACTCTCGCACCTCTTGGATTTAGATGTTCCGTAATTCTTTTGATAGTGCCGCCTTTGCCTGCGGCATCACGTCCCTCAAAAATCATTAAAATTTTAAGACCATTCTCTTTTACATGATTTTGAAATTTCAGAAGCTCAACTTGAAGATTTTTCAGCTCTTTTTCATAAGCGAGAGTCTCCTCTTTCACCCATATTTGGACTTTACCATTTTTATCTTTTTTTCTTTTTTCTTTCATCTCAATTCCTCCAAAAAAATAAGTATACATAAATATTTTACTTATCGTAACCTTTATGTAACCAAAGCTATCTAAAATTGCGAACTTTTAAAAAAAGGGGTGTAAAATTGAATAATATAGTAGATAAAATTTTTGCCAATTCAACAAAATTTATAGCTTTTGGCGTACTATTGCTGGTTGCTTGGATATTTGCGGTTCTTTTTGAGCACTCTTTAGAGTCTATAAAAGCTTTTGGATTTTCATTTATAGCAGATGATAAATGGGCGCCAAACTTGGAAAAATTCGGTGCACTTCCGGCAATTTACGGCTCTGTCGTCTCAACTTTTTTGGCAATGATTTTAGCTGTTCCGGTGGCTATAGGAATTGCAATATTTTTAAGCGAAATAGCACATGCAAAGCTTAAAACTCCAGTCGGCATATCCATCGAGCTTTTAGCAGCCATTCCATCCGTCATCTACGGCATGTGGGGACTTTTTTACTTTGTTCCTATTATTCGTGATACTTTTGGCGGTGTAGGAATCAGCATGTTAACCGCAGGTATTGTTCTCTCTATTATGATACTTCCTTTTATGGCGGCAGTAACTCGTGATGCCATGAACACGACTCCAGATATACTTAAAGAGTCTGCTTATGCACTTGGAGGAACAAAATGGGATGTCATTAAAGATATTATCATTCCGTATGCCAAAGCCGGGATTATCGGTTCATTTATTTTAGCTCTCGGACGTGCAATCGGTGAGACTATGGCGGTTACTTTTGTTATGGGGAATGTTCATAAAATCTCTACAGATTTAAGAGATCCGGCAACTTCAATCCCCGTGACACTTGCAAATGAGTTTGCAGAAGCTGATAGCGAACTTTACTACTCATCTCTATTTGAGTTGTCCCTACTGCTCTTAATTATCAGTTTTACGATTATCTCTATCGCAAAATTTTACTTTCTTCGTAGAAAAAGGGTTGGCGCATGACACACACTCAAAAAAGAATTTTAATCAATGACATAGTAATGGCACTTTCTACTCTCTCAGCGATTATTGGGATAGGTTTTTTGCTTTGGATACTAGGGGTTTTAGTTACAAACGGTTTAGAAGCTCTTAGCACGACTATTTTTACAGCTGAGGGAGCGCCTCCTGGAAATAGCGAGGGCGGTTTAAAACATGCTCTTATCGGTCAGCTTATACTTGTCTCATATGCGGCACTGTTTGGTGTTCCGCTTGGGATTTTGGCAGGAACATATCTAAGCGAATATGGTTTAAAATCTAAAATGGCAGAAACCATACGCGATATCTCAGATATTATGATGTCGGCTCCATCCATCGTTATCGGCGCTTTTGTTTATGCAATGATACCGATTATCTTAAGAACAACCGATGACATGTTGCAACTTGTTCCATCAACTCTGCGTGAAGCTGCTTTTGCTCTTGGCGCACCAAAGTATAAAGTGATTATTCAAGTAGTTTACCGTGGAGCAAAAGCCGGCATCTTAACCGGTGTTTTACTCGGAGTAGCTAGAGTTGCAGGAGAAACGGCACCGCTTCTCTTTACCTCATTTAATGATAACTTTTTAAATACGAATATGAATGAGCCAATGGCATCTCTAACCGTAACCATATATAACTATGCGACAAGCCCTTATGAAGATTGGCAACAACTTGGATGGGCAGCGGCATTTATTTTGAGTATGTTTATTTTGACTCTAAATATAATCGGACGACTATTTTTATTAAAACGAAAAGGTAGATAATGGCAACAATTGTTGAGATAACTGAACCAAAAGCGCTAGAAGTTAAAGATTTTGAATTTACTTATGCAAAAGCAGATGCACCGAGCATAAAAAAACTCTCAATGCCTATTGCAAGACACAATATAACGGCTCTTATAGGACCATCAGGATGCGGTAAAACAACACTTCTTAGAAGTTTCAACCGCATACATGATCTATACCCTGGAAATAAATATGAGGGTGAGATAATTTTTAAAGATAGGAATATCTTGACCCCAAAAGAAGATCTCATCAAACTTAGAATTCAAATAGGAATGATTTTTCAAAAACCGACAGCTTTTCCGATGAGTATTTTTGATAATGTTGCTTACGGAATGAGACTTCAAGGGATAAAAAACAAAACCGAACTTCAAGGAAGAGTTGAAAAAGCACTTCAAGATGCAGCGATTTGGGGAGAGGTTAAGGATAGACTAAAGCATGACGCAAACGGCTTATCGGGCGGACAACAGCAAAGACTCTGCATAGCAAGAGCAATTGCGGTTGAACCTGAAGTTTTACTTTTTGACGAACCGACTTCCGCACTTGACCCAATTTCGACAGGCGGAATTGAAGAGCTGATTGTCGAGCTTAGAGAGAGGGTTTCAATCATAATAGTAACTCACAATATGCAGCAGGCTGCAAGAGTAAGTGATTATACAGGGTTTATGTATCTGGGAGAACTTGTAGAACTTGGTCGTACCGAGGAGATTTTTGTTACGCCAAGAGAGAGACTGACAGAAGAGTACATAACCGGTAAATTCGGTTGATATAAAAAATATTAGACTTCTTTCATAAACTCATTTTGAAAGAAGTCGTCTTGCTTTAAAAAAGCAAGCTTTAGTCGCCACAGCGGCGCAAGCGTAGCTTAACGGACGAGTTCGTTAAGCGTTCTAAATTAAGTTATAAAATAACTTTATTTATAAAGAATAAGGGGCAAAAATGTCTACAAAATATCATGAAAAAATAAGCACAATAAGAGGAAAAATTTCCCTTCTTTTAGAAAACATAACAGTTGCCGATGAACTCTCTTTAGAAGCGTTTAAATCTTCTGATGCGGCTAAATTTAAAGAAGTTGAAATTAAGCTTGATAAAATCGGGTTAAAGGGTGATGATATCGATAATGAGATTATCAAAACATTTGCTCTTTTTGGACCAGAGGCAAAAGAGCTTCGGTTTCTAGTATCCTATTTAAAAATGACAAATGAGATTGTCCGCATTGGAGAAGGCGTAAAAAAATATGCACGCAGAATGAGTGAACATACAAGCAGCGGATGCAATCTTGAATCATTTAAGCCTAGTATTTTGCTTCTGCATAAAAGCAGCGTAAATGCTTTAAAATATATTTTAGAGTGTTTTAGTAAGCAGGATGAATGTAACTATGAGGATATCTACAGAAAAGTGCTTGTTGAAGAGAGCATGAATGATGACCTTTTTGCAGTTCTTGAAAAAGAGATTCTTAATAAAATCATAGATGAGAAAGAGCTGTCTATCGATTATGTGAAAATTTTGGGAAGTCTAAGAAAACTTGAGAGATCTTGCGATAGAAGTGTCAATATTGCAAATCTCATGATGTACGCTGAACAAGGTGGAGAAATTAAACTCTTTAACTAAGCTTCTTTCTAACTGCTTAAAAATTAAGCAGTTAGCCCCTTTTTTTTAAGAAGCCTATTTGGGTATACTATTGTCAATAAAATTTAGGAGATTAATTAAGATGGGAAAATTTGTAAACAACATAGAAGAATTTTTTGCCTTTTGCGAAGAAAATGATGTTCAATTCGTAGATTTAAGATTTACGGATTTAAAAGGTACATGGCACCATGTTACATACAGAGCAAGTGCTATAAATGAAGGAAACTTAACAAACGGATTCCCATTTGACGGCTCTTCAATCGATAAATGGCAACCGATTAACAAATCTGACATGCTTTTAAAAGCTGATGTTCCAACTGCGTTTTTAGACCCCTTTACTGCAGACCCTACCATAATTATTTTTTGTGATGTTTATGACATTTACAAAGGTCAAATGTATGAAAAATGTCCTCGTTCAATCGCAAAAGCAACGCTAAAACATGCTGAATCTTTAGGTATTGCAGATGCTGCTTATTTTGGACCGGAAAATGAATTTTTTGTTTTTGATGATGTAAGATTCATCGACAACATGAACGAATCAGGATACAAAATTGATACTGAAGAGGGCGAGTGGAACTCAAATACTAAGTATAAAGATGGCTACAACACAGCTCACCGTGGTGGTATCAAGGGTGGTTATTTTCCTGTAGCTCCGATTGACACACAGGTAGATTTAAGAGCCGAGATGATGCAAGTTTTAGAGCAAGTTGGACTTGAAGTTATTTTGGGTCACCACGAAGTTGCTCAAGGTCAAGGCGAAATCGGTATCGTTTTCTCTGATATCATCGGTGCAGCCGACAATGTTCAAAAACTAAAATATGTAATAAAAATGGTTGCTCACCTAAACGGTAAAACTGCAACATTTATGCCAAAACCACTTTTTGGTGATAACGGAAACGGTATGCATGTTCACCAATCACTATGGAAAGATGGCAAAAACCTTTTCTACAAAGAGGGCAACTATGCTAATATCTCAGATATGGCTCTTCACTATATCGGCGGTATTTTCCAACATGCAAAAGCTGTTGCAGCACTTACTAACCCATCAACAAACTCATACAAAAGACTTATTCCGGGATTTGAAGCTCCTTCGATTTTGACTTACTCTATGCAAAATCGTTCAGCATCTTGCCGTATCCCATACGGTGCAGGTGAAAAAGCTACTCGTATCGAGATGAGATTTCCAGACTCAACTTCTTGTCCATATCTTGCATTTGCAGTAATGATGATGGCTGGACTTGACGGAATAAAAAATAAAACTGTTCCGGTTGGTCCGATGGATGAAGATTTGTTTGAGCTGACACTTGATGAAATTCGTGAAAAAGGTATTCCTCAAATGCCTCATACTTTACGTGAAGCAACTGAAGCGCTTATTGCCGACAATGAGTTCTTAAAACCTGTATTTACTGATGTATTTATTGATGATTATCAGCACTACATGTTTGAGAGACAAATCTGGCCGGATGAGAGACGCCCAACAGCTTACGAGTTCAAAACAACATATAGTTGCTAACAACGGCTTTACTCTTTTTTGTCAGGCTTGCCCCTAGACAAAAAGGCATAGTGCTATAAAAAATTTAAATCCCGCTTTTTTTGCGGGATTACTTCGCTTTTAAAAATAATCAACTAACCACAAATTTGCTATAATTCGCGCCACAATAATTGTATGTAAGAGTGCATTATTGAAATTCAAGTTTAAAGGTATATCATGAAAAATATTCCAGAGGGGAAATATCGTCCCTATCCAAAAATAGATTTGCCAAATAGAAAATGGCCAAGCAATAGCATAACAAAAGCTCCTAAGTGGTGCAGTGTAGATTTACGTGACGGTAATCAAGCACTTATCAACCCAATGGACATGAACAAAAAACTTGAACTTTTCGCACTCTTACTCAAAATCGGATTTAAAGAGATAGAGGTTGGATTTCCCTCTGCATCGAAAGTTGAGTTTGACTTTTTACGCCGTTTGGTTAAAGATAATCTGATTCCCGATGATGTGACAATTCAAGTTTTGGTTCAAGCAAGAGAGCACTTAATCGCTAAGACTTTTGAAGCACTTGAGGGCGTAAAAAAGGCAACCGTTCATCTTTACAACTCAACTTCGAGTGCCCAGAGAAAGATGGTATTTAAAAAATCAAGAGAAGAGATTATCGCACTTGCTTTAGAGGGTGTAGATTTGGTTAAAAAGTATGAAAAAGATTTTAAAGGAGAGCTTTTCTTAGAGTATTCACCTGAGAGTTTTACCGGAACTGAGCTTGAGTATGCAGCAGAAATTGCAAATGCAGTAACTGCCAGATGGGGGATAAGCGATAAAAGAAAAGTTATCATCAACTTACCTGCAACGGTAGAGATGGCAACACCTAACATCTATGCAGATCAGATAGAGTGGATGAGCAACCATTTGGATAATCGTGAAAATGTAATTATCTCAACCCATACACATAACGACAGAGGAACAAGTGTTGCAGCAACCGAGCTTGCGCTTTTGGCGGGAGCGGACAGAGTTGAGGGAACACTTTTGAGTAACGGTGAGAGAACGGGCAATGTAGACATTATAACGCTTGCGCTTAACATGACCACTCAAGGCGTTGACTCTCATCTTGATTTTAGCAATGTAAATGAGGTTTTAGATGTGGTTGAGAGATGTACGGAGATGAAAACCCATGCTCGTCATCCATATGTAGGAGAGTTGGTTTATACGGCATTTTCAGGCTCTCATCAAGATGCCATCAACAAAGGTTTGGCTCATAGAAAATCAAACAGAGACGCTTTTTGGGAAGTTCCTTATCTTCCTATAGATCCTGAAGACGTCGGAAGAAGCTATGAGAGCATTATCCGTATAAACTCACAATCAGGAAAAGGCGGAGTTGCATACATTTTAGAGAAAAACTTTGGATACCAGCTTCCAAAAGCAATGCACCCGGAGGTTGGAAAGCTTGTTCAAGATGTGAGCGACAAGAAAGGTCAGGAGCTTAGTGCAGAAGAGATATTGGACATCTTTAATGAAAACTATTTTAATACAAAAGAACATGTATCTTTAGTTGATTTTACTCTTGCTTCACTCAAAGGAATCTCAAAATGTACTTTAACGTACATTTATAACGGTCAAGAGATTGTATCTGAAGGTGAGGGAAACGGTCCTGTTGATGCATGTAAAAATGCTCTTATGAAGAACTATAAAAATGATTTTATCATCAACTCATACTATGAGCACTCATGTGGGCATTTAAGTTCTGCAAAAGCCATAGCTTACATCGAGATTCAGTCTGATACTACGCTTTCATGTTTTGGCGTAGGAGCTGACAATGATATAGCAATGGCTTCCATAAAAGCACTATTTTGTGCGCTAAATAGAGCATTTAACTAAAAAATTGCTAAAGGAAGCAATTCCTTTAGCTTCTCTTGCATCACTGTAGCTACAAAATAGTGTTTCTTTAGAAAAGCTTTACACATTTCGTGCATCATAAAATTATTCTCTTACTTTTTTTGATTTTTAAAATACAAGGTACTATATGATTCTTTTTACGTTGGCAATTGTTATCGGTTTTATACTCTTGGTTTGGAGTGCAGATAGATTTGTAGAGGGCGCGGCATCGACGGCAAAACATCTAGGCATGCCAACTCTTCTTATAGGCGTCTTGATAGTCGGATTTGGAACCAGTGCACCAGAGATGGTAGTATCGGCAGTAGCTGCAATGGAAGACAATCCAACTCTTGCTCTTGGAAATGCAATAGGCTCTAACATAGTAAATATAGCTCTTGTATTAGGTGTTACAGCCCTTGTTTCCCCAATTGTAGTGCATTCGAAAATAGTAAAAAAAGAGCTTCCTCTTCTTATTTTAATTGTTTTGGTAACCGGATACCTGCTTATAGATGATACGCTAACCCTAATCGAGGGTATTGTGCTGCTAGGTGCTTTCTTTGTCCTTGTCGGATGGTCTGTTTATGCTGCTATTAAAAACAAAGGCGATAGCTTAGAGGATGAGTTGGAAAGCGAACTCAAAGAGCATATCATGAGCTTAAAAGATGGGATTGTCTGGGTTGGCATCGGTCTTATTTTATTAATCATTAGCTCAAGAATTCTGGTCTGGGGTGCCGTGGGTATTGCACATGAATTTGGAGTAAGCGACCTTATCATCGGACTGACAATAGTAGCACTTGGTACATCACTGCCTGAGTTAGCCGCATCGGTCATTGCCGCAAAAAAAGGAGAACATGATATCGCTATAGGAAATGTTGTAGGTTCAAATATGTTTAATCTGCTTGCAGTAATCGGCATCGCTACAGTTATAAATCCTATGCAAAATATTCCGTCTGAAGTACTGCAAAGAGATTGGATTATCATGCTTCTTCTTAGTGTTATGCTCTTAGCAATGGCATACGGATTTAAACCAAAAAAAGATGGCGTAATTAGCAGAGCCATGGGAACTGCTTTCATTCTCTGCTACATAGCTTATAACAGCTATCTCGCTATAAACTTAGGCAATATCTAAAAATAAAAAATATAGTTTGAGAAACCATCCTAAAAAAGGAGTTTCTCTTCTGCATTAGCCTTAGATTCTGCACGAGGCGGCTTTGATATCTCGCTAAAATACTCTTTTTTGCCGTTTATATCTACTGCTATAATTCCATCAGGAACATCAAATTTTCTCTGAATCTGAGGATACAGTTCAATTAATCGTTTATAGTACATTGCAAAAGCAGGTCCGGCGATTCTGCCTCCCGTCTCCATTCTATACATAGGTGTGTTATCGTCATTTCCAAACCAAACAACGCTCTGCACGGTAGGCGAATACCCTGCAAACCAAGCATCAACATTGCTATTTGTCGTTCCTGTTTTTCCTGCGATCTCTATGCCATCGACTCTGGCCTGTTTTCCTGTTCCTCTCTCTACAACATCTTTTAAAATCGATGTCATAATATAAGCTTGTGTTTTTTGGGTAATAAACTTACTACTCTCTTGTTTCTCGTAAACTCTTTTCTCTTTTTTATCTATATATCTTATTAGATTAGGCTCAACCTGTACGCCTTCATTTGAAAAGGAGGTATAAAATTTTGCAAGTTCCAACGGCGAGAGAGAGATAGTCCCAAGTGAAAGAGAGAGATTTTCCGGAATATTTGACATGCCGAATTTCTTAAGTTCTTTAACAACCTGCCCTAGTCCGATATCACTTACAAGATTAATTGTCGCAAGATTTCTTGAGTGAACCAGTGCTTCTCTGAGTGTTAGAACACCCTGATAATCTTCTTCATAATTTTTAGGCTGCCATGTAATCACTTCACCGTCTCTCTCGTAGGTGTATGTTTTGGCAATGTCAACAAGTTCCGTTACACCGGAGTAACCCAAATCTATTGCGACTTGATATATAAAAGGTTTAAATGCAGAACCCGGCTGACGACGCCCCTGTGTTGCTCTGTTATATGAATTTTTTTGATAATCCACACTACCCACAAGTGCTAAAATGTCTCCTGTTTTGGAATCAAGTGAAACAAATGCGCCATTTAAAAGTTTTATCTTTTCCTCTAAAGTTTGAGCATCAATCTTATAGCTCTTCATTCTCTCGATAGACATGTCATAAGCTTTTTTAAGTGAATCTCCGGCTGCCTCTTGAAGCCTCATATCAATCGTTGTGTATATCTCATAACCACCGGTTTTTATATCATCTATGCCCAACTCTTGTGCTCTTCTTAAAACTTCATCAACTACAAAAGGAGCACTATTTTGCGTAAGCGTGTCATCAAAAACAATCGGTTTTTCCAAAAGTGCACGGTTGTGTGTATCTTCATCTATCCAGCCAAGAGCGTACATCCTTGAAACTACACGGTTTGCCCTGCCCATAGATATCTCATAATTTTTAGTAGGCGTATATGTGCTTGGGGCTTTAGGCAGACCTACAAGAATTGCCATTTCTTTGAGAGTTAGTTCAGATAATTTTTTATGAAAATAACCGTCCGCTGCGGTTTTTATACCATAATATCCATGTCCGAAATAGATCTCATTTAAGTATCTCTCAAGTATCTCCTCTTTTGTGAGTGCCACCTCTACTCTAAGAGAGTAGATAACCTCTTTGACTTTTCTTGATATCTTTTTCTCTCTGCTCAGTAGTCTGTTTTTTACCAACTGTTGTGTAATAGTACTTGCACCCTCAACCAACTTTCCGGCTTGAATATCTTTTATAATTGCTCTAAAAATAGCATCTACGTTTATACCGGGATGTTCAAAAAAAGTTGTATCTTCTATTGCCAAAAGAGCCTCTACCGCTCTCGGCGGAATCTCATCAAATGTCGCATAGTATCTATGCTCTTTATCAAAAATATTTGCTATTTTCTCACCGTTTTTATCGTAAAATCTTGTCGTAACGGGAGGATTGTACTCAATAAGTGAAGATATGTCATAATTAAATTCACTCAAAAAATAGCCAAGTATCAAAAATGGAGCTACAAGACCAATAAAAAGTGTAGTAAAAAATAATTTTTTTATAAATTTCATATTCTAAATTTCCTATTTGCAAAATTTGCATCGATTAAAATTTTTGTATATTCGACAAACGGATTTTGCAATACACTATCCATCTTTCCGCTCTCTACAACTCTGCCCTCTTTTATAACACAAATATCTTGACACAAAATTTTAGCAGAATTCATATCGTGTGTCACAAAAAGTATCTTAAAACCAAACTCACTTTGAAGAGTTTTTAATAAAGTCAAAATCATCACCCTAGTATCAGGATCTAACGCCGTTGTCGGTTCATCAAGCAAAATAAGCTTCGGTTCATGACTTAGAGCCATGGCAATAACCACCCTTTGAAGCTGTCCGCCTGAAAGCTCCGGCGGAAATCTCTCCAAAAGTGTGCTATCAAGCCCCACCTGCATAAAAAGTTTCTCAACTTTTGGCAGCGGAATAAAAAACTGCTTTTTTATCTTTGTAAGAGGAGAGAGTGCCGTAAAAGGGTTTTGAGGCACAAACGCCAGAGTCTCTCCGGTGATTAGCTCAAAGCCGCTGTCATGTTTTAACTCCAACTCCATGCCTCGAGGCAGCATTCCAAGAAGTGCTTTTATAGTCAAACTTTTACCACTTCCGCTTTGCCCGACAAGAGCAAGTGAAGAAGAGATATCAAAACTGATATCCACCAATTTTTTTTTGTCAATTGTTATTTGCAGTTTTGAGATATTCATTGTTTTATTTTAGCTAAATTTATGCACAGCTCTCTTAACTTATCGCAACTAATTCCCACCCTTGCTATAACTCTTATAATGGCACGCTCAACCGTCGGCTGTCTTATACCGCCGACCGCATAGCCCAGAGATTTTAGAGTATCACGGATTTGCATCACTTTTTCATTATCATTGATAACTATCGGAGCTATTAGACCATCTATGTGAATTCCCAACTCCTCATAAACAATCTCTTGTCTCTCCTTTATCTCACTCTTTAGCAGCTCAGTGTTTTCTAACATGTATCTTAATGCATTGTGTGCCAAAAGCGTGTCGTAAAGAGAGAGCGAAGTTGCGTAAATAATTGGTTTTGCACGATTTATAAGATACTCTACGATGTGTGAAGATGCAAGTATAAACGCTCCGAAACTCCCATACGCCTTACCCAGTGTTCCCATTTTTATATGGTTTGGTTTTATCGATATGTCATAGTAGTCAAAAACTCCCATAAGCTTTTTGCCCACAACACCGCTGCTATGTGCTTCATCAACTATCAAAATAGCATCATGCATATCGCAGATTTCAAATACCTCTTTTGAGACAAGATCGCCGTCCATGGAGTAGATCCCCTCAACTGCAACTATTTTTCTCTTTGAATTAGATGCCCCCAGCAACTCCTCCAACTCTACCATGTCGTTATGTGCAAAAAATTTAACATCCATCCCGTTAAGTCTTGTTGCTAAAACTCCTGAAGCATGATACTTCTCATCCATAAAAAGAGTATCGCCTCTTCGCACAAGTGATTCAATAAGAGCCAAATTCGCATTAAATCCGCTTCCTAAAATAACTCCGTCTTCAAAGCCGTTTGCCTCACATAAAGCATCTTCAAAATCTTTGTGAATTTGATGATAGCCATTAACCAATAGTGAAGCTTTTGAGCTGTGTAGAGGCATATTTGAAAGCACTCTACATGTAGCAACATGTAGCTCTTTGTTGTGGGAGAGTCCCAAATAATCATTGGATGCAAAATCCAAAATATTGTTATCTACAACTTCTCTAGTTCTATATCTTTTAGATTTTTTTAGAGCCATCAGCTCATTCTCATAATACATCATTTAACCATAACCCTGTTTCTACCGCTATTTTTTGCCTCATACAGAGCTTCATCAGCTCTTTTGAAAAAAAGCTCCAAACTCTCATCTTTTACATATTCAGCAACTCCGAAACTCATTGTAACGGGAACTATCTCTTTATATGCTTCTATTTTTCCTCTCATCTTATCAATGATGTAATAAGCATTTTCTTTGTTTGTATGTGGAAGAATAATTGTAAATTCTTCTCCTCCTATTCTACAAAAAACATCACCTTCTCGTAAATGTGAACTTATAAATTCTGCATATTCAATAAGAATCTTATCTCCGATATCATGCCCATGTTCATCATTTATTTTTTTAAAATAATCTATATCAAATATAACCAAAGACAGCGGATAGGAGTAACGGTTTGAATTTGCGACCTCTTTTTTTATCTGTTGATTATAGTAATAGCGATTCCCGATTTTTGTCAATGTGTCGGTTACATTTATATATTCTAACTCTTGTTGGTAGATTTTCTCTTTTGTTATATCTGCGAATATAGCGCTATAGTGCTCATCTTGCTCAGATATAAGAGAAACTCCGGCGCTAAAATAGTACTCTTTTGAATCGTAGCGTATTTTAATCTGATTTTTATGAGGGTTTTTTATTAGGCATTCAATCCAGTCTGATCCATCTGCATCTTCACAGACATATCCATCCTCTTTTACAAAGAAATCGCTTATGGATTTATGCTCTTTTTTAAACCCTTCTAACGTTGTATAGTTATAAAAATATTCAAAAAATTTCTTGTTAACGTCTATAATGCTGTTTTTATCAAGCACAATCACTATGTTTGAAGATGAATCTATAATATTTTTATAGTACATTTTTTGTTTTTTATTTCTAATATAAATTACATTTACTATCACCGCCACAAATATCAAAAGCCCAAGCACTGAAAGGGCAATCCATTTAATCATAAAAAAATCTAAATTTTTATTGGAAACACTCTCTAAATCTTTAAACATAATGTAGTAACCGATAACTCTATTATCCATATCTTTTAATTCATTTGTAGCTATTATATAATTGTCTTTTATTTTATATGAAGAGTTAAAATAGTTTTCAATACCCTCTTTTCTTAAATACTCTCTAATGGCATCGGATGCATCAAAGTTTGCAACATAATATTTGTCAATAAACATTTTTGTAAAAGGATTTTTCAAATACTTATTTTGCTCTTTTTCTAAAACAACAACCGATTCAATACCAAAATTTTGCATCTCTTTTGATATTGAATTAAAGTGAGATATAACTTCAATAGCCCCAATATTTTCGTCTTCTCTAAATAGCGGCACAATGGCACGAATCGAGAGGTCATGCATTCCTGAGTTTATGGAGAAAAGCGGTTTTTTCAGCAATACTGCTTTAAGTATATCCCCTCTAAACTCTTTTTTATTTTCACCTTTAGTCTTATCCCAACTTTTATACATGGAGTTTAAATCTTTATCAAATATCTGCACCCAAATATTTTTATAGAATGTGTACTCATTCAACTTTGAGATTAAATCTTCATAACCGTGTTGAGATATGTTATTTTCTAAGATGTCATTTGAAAGATTTTTATCATTTGCCATACTTAGTGCAATCGCAACAGTAGATTTTTGTTTTGCCAAAATCAAGGAGTCTGCTTTTTTTTGCATAAGAAGTGCTTCTGATCTGTAATTTTCGTCTCTTAGTTTGTTTTTTTCTTTGATGATAAACTCAAGATAAAACCAACCAATGAAAATGAAAATAACAATAATCCCAACCATTGAATATTTTTGAAGCTTTAAAATAACTAGTCCCTTAAATCATATGATTTTTATTATATCACTATTTATTTAGAATAAATCTTTTTAATATTTCTACATTTAAGCCCATAGCGGTACTCTCATGCCCTTTTACGCTTTTGATGTAGCGTTTGCAAAAGCCCTCAACCATACATGCTCCGGCTTTGCCTTGCCAATCCCCATTTAGAAGATAAATTTCTACATCATCCAAATCAAAAGTATCAAAAATATAATCAGTCGTAGAGATATCTATAATTTTCATATTTTTTGATTGATATATCATACATGTAATTATGCTTGTTATATTTCCGCTTTGTGTAAGTAAAATATTGCGTGCATCATCAATGCATTTTGCTTTTCTTAAAATCCTGTTTCGTGAAGTTACGACAGTATCGGCAACCAAAAGCGGATAATCTTCATATCCAAACTTTTTTAGATTTGCCTCATATTTTCCGATAGTCGCAAGGTAGACAAAATTTTTAGCAGAAGTTGCGATTATGCTATCCTCGTCAAAATCAGCACTCTCTTGCATAAACGTAATTCCGGCATCACTTAAAAGCTGTGCACGGGTTGTTGAAGAGGAAGCAAGTCTTATCATTATAGACTGCTTGAGAGGTACGTTCCTATAAATATAGCGGTTATTCCGAGTATTATATTTAGAGGCACCATGAATTTTCCGATAAGTTCTATCTGAGCTTTAGCGCCTACCATATCGCCTTTGTTTAGGAGCATTTCACCTCTGTTTCTTCTATAAATCATAATCGCTAAATTTACAAACATAAGAGTCCAAATACCCTCTTTTAGATGCGAAAATGGGGCAAAATTGCTTTGTGAGAGTCCATACCCTTTTATCATAAAAATTGCGGTTACTATTAGAATAATTACAAAAGGAAGTACTATGTTAAAGAGTCGCCCTAACGCATAAGCGATATGCTCTAAGCGTTTATGCGGTGATTCTATTTTTAGAAATGATTGATGTGCGGCAAATCGCATTGCTATCATACCGCCAACCCACACGACTGCACTTATAACATGCAAGAAGACAATTATGACTTTGTATTCTAAAAAAAATTCTTGCACTAAGATAAAATCCCTGTTATATATTTAAGAGCCTCGGCTTTAGCCTCTTGAAGTTTTGTAATATCTTTTCCGCCTGCTTGAGCAAAATCTGCTCTACCGCCGCCGCCGCCGCCAAGTAATGGAGCAATGTGTTTTATCCAATCACCCGCTTTTGCATCTGAATTTTTTACACCAGCAGCCATCATCACTTTGTCGTCTTTTACCTGAAAAAGTATTGCGCAAAGCTTCTCATTTTGGTTTTTAAGCTCATCAATCTTCTCTTTGATATCGCCGTTTGCAAGCTCATCTACAACAACGCTTACACCATTGATTTGCTCTATTTTTATATCTGTTTTTATACTGTTTTGAGCATCATGAAGCTCTTTTTTAAGCTCTGTTATGTTGGATTTAAGTCTGCTTATACCTGCCATAACATCAAGATTTTTTACCTCTGCTTCTATCTCTTTTATGAGAACTCTCTGCTGTGTAAAATGCTCATACGCCGCATGTCCGCAAACAGCTTCTATACGTCTCACACCTGCACTTACACCGCTCTCTTTTGTGATGATAAACGAGCCGATAACTGCACTATTGTCTACATGTACACCGCCGCAGAACTCTATGCTCGTATCTCCAAAACTTACAACGCGAACCTCATCGCCGTATTTCTCGCCAAACTGAGCTTTTGCACCAGATTTTTTCGCTTCGTCTATGCTCATAACCTCTGTATTTGCTGAGATTCCACGCATAATTTCATAATTTATTCTTGTCTCTATCTCTACCAACTCTGCATGAGAAAGTGCTTTTGGATGAGAGAAGTCAAATCTTAGTCTTGTCGCTTCCACTAAAGAACCTGCTTGAGAAATATGGTCTCCCAAAACATCGAAAAGAACTGCATGAAGCAAGTGAGTCGCCGAGTGGTGTTTAGTTATCTCGCCTCTTGAAATATCTACAACAGCCTCAACTTCATCGCCGACTTTTAGCTCTTTTTCTACCAAGATTTGTGACAAGTTCAGTCCAAAAAATTTCTTAGTATCGCTTACTTTTGCAAAGCCTGCCAACTCCCCGCTATCTCCGCACTGCCCACCACTTTGAGCATAAAAAGGAGTAATATCTAAAAATACCCAGCCGTTTGTGCCTGATGAGAGTTTCTCTGCATGATGGTAGCTCTCATCTAAAAGTGCCAAAACTTTACTTTTTTGTTTTGTGCTCTCATATCCCACGAAACTGTTTTCGCCGAATTTCTCTAAAAGCTCTTTAAAATCTCCGTGAACTGCATCGTCTCCGCTGCCTTTCCAAGCAGCTTTTGCACGAGTGCGCTGCTCGCTCATCAACTCTTCAAATTTAGCAGAGTCCAGTTTGAGATCTTTCTCTCTCAGCATATCTTCAGTCAAGTCAAGCGGAAAACCAAAAGTGTCATAAAGTTTAAACGCAACCTCTCCGCTGAAAACCTCTTTTGTATTTTCAAGTTCAGCATTGAAAAGCTCGATTCCAGATGCGATAGTTTTGAAAAATCTCGCCTCTTCAAGCTCTATCTGCTCTTTTACGGCATTTGATTTTAGAGCCAAATAGTCATACTCTTTACCCATAATCGCTACAACCGTATCTACGAGTTTGTGCATAAACGGTTCGCTAAACCCTAAAAGATATCCATGTCTAACGGCTCTTCTTAAGATACGACGAAGAACATAACCACGTCCCTCGTTTGAGAAGTTTACACCTTGAGCAAGTAAAAAGAGTACCGTTCTTATATGGTCGGCTATAACACGGTAAGACGCGCCGCTAGCGTAAACATACTCTTTACCTATAAGTGCTTCAACTTTTTTGATAATCGGCATAAAAAGAGATGAAGAGTAGTTGCTTGTAACGCCCTCGCTGATTGCGACAACACGCTCTAGCCCCATGCCTGTGTCAATAGATGGTTTTGGAAGAGGAGTCAGTTTGCCGTCCGCACTTCTCTCATACTGCATAAACACAAGATTCCAAATTTCCAAAAATCTGTCGCCGTCTCCGCCCATATAATCTTCAGGTCCGCTAAAACTCTCTGCACCTTGGTCAAAAAATATCTCGCTGCACGGTCCGCACGGTCCTGTATCGCCCATCTGCCAAAAGTTATCTTTATCGCCTAGACGCATGATTCTGTCAAGACTTACATGCTTCTGCCATAGCATCTCAGCTTCATCATCGCTCTCATGAACGGTTACCCAAAGCTTCTCTTTTGGAAATTTCATAACCTCGGTTATAAACTCCCAAGCATAGTCGATTGCATCTTCTTTGAAGTAGTTGCCGAAGCTAAAATTGCCAAGCATCTCAAAAAAAGTGTGGTGTCTTGCGGTGTAACCTACATTTTCAAGGTCATTATGCTTTCCGCCTGCACGAATACATGTCTGACATGAAGTTGCACGCGGATTGTGAGGAGCCGGTACTTCGCCTGTAAAAATTGACTTAAAAGGCACCATGCCCGCATTGTTAAAAAGCAGTGTTGCATCATCAGGAACAAGCGGAGCACTTGCTACTCTATCATGGTTTTTTGATTCAAAAAATCTTAAAAACTCTTCTCTAATATCCATAAGCATATCTCTTATTATAAAAATTGCGCGATTATATCTAAAAATCGTGATATAAGTGTTTAAAAGACACAAGCATCTCTTTTGAGTTACAATGAAGTGCCTTTAACAGATTACGACACTCTTAATCTCGCTCATCTCTTCAATAGCAAATCGTGGACCTTCTCGTCCTACACCGCTAAGCTTTACTCCGCCGTACGGCTGAATATCAAAACGCAAAGTCGGCATATCGTTAATAACGACTCCGCCTGCATCAAGCTCATAAATCGCTCTTTTTGTGAGAGCCAAATCATTTGTAAAGATTGAGAACTGCAGACCGTAAGGTGAATTATTTATCTTTGATGCTGCTTCGTCAAAACTATCTACTTTTATAAGCGAAACTATCGGGGCAAAAACCTCTTCGCAGACAATCGCCATATCATCACGAACATCCGCCATTACACATGGATAGAAGATTTTCCCATCCTTTTGCGGAGCAAGCATAGGCACTGCACCCTCTTTTATGGCACTCTCTACCCAGTTCATAGCCCTAATGCAGGCTTCATCATTAATAAGCGGACCCATAAAAGTATCATCGTTATATGGAGAGCCGACAATGAGTTTTTTACTCTCTTGCGCCATCTTTGCCGCAAACTCATCATAAACTTTCGCATTGACATAGATACGCTGAAGAGAGATGCAAACCTGACCGGAGTTTACAAAAGCACCCAACGCACATCTTTGGGATGCCAAATCTAGATCTGCACTCTCGTCTATGTAAGTTGCTGCATTTCCGCCAAGCTCTAGAGATATCTTTTTTATTCCTGCACTTCTTGCGATTATATTTCCTACAGTTACACTCCCCGTAAAACTTATAACCCTTGGAATATCGCTTGTTACTAACGTATTTCCAACCTCTGCATCTCCGTAAACTACGCTTAGCGCATCTTTAATGGCATATTTGCTCTGGATAAATAGTTTTGCAAACTTATAGGCAGTTAATGGGGCTTCAGGAGTCGGCTTAAGCACAACTGCATTTCCGGCAACCAAAGCAGGAGCTAACTTATGTGCCACAAGATTTAGCGGGAAATTAAAAGGAGTGATTGCCACGACAACACCTGCAGGCTCTCTTACAAAATAGGAGATTGTTTTTTTTCCGCTGTTCATCGCATCGGTATTTATAGTCTCACCGTGCATCGTTCTCATCGTCTCGGCTGAGAGTGTAAGAGTCTCAATACATCTCTCAACTTCAATACGTGAAAATGTTATAGGCTTACCCACTTCGTCTGTTATGGTTTTTGCCATCTCCTCCTTAGACTCTCTTAGCTTTTGAGCAACATCCAAAAGCCAGTTGCATCTCTGCGAAAGTGTTGTTTTTTTTGCCTCTTTTGCTGCCTCTTTTGCTATATTTAAAGCCTTTTTTGCATCCTCCGCATCACAAACATGAGATCTTGAAACTACTTCGCCGCTATATGGACTTACTCTCTCTTGATACTCTGTTTTTGCCGCTTCTTGTGAGCCAAAATAAATCTTCGCCACCATAAAATTCTCCAACTAAAATTTTTTATTTTTTGCTTTTTATATTTATGTTATTATAGTGTAAAAAGAAGAAGGAGGAAGTTATGGAAGTAACTCGCTATATTTTTCAATCACCTTATTCAAATCAAGTTCAAATCGGCAAACCCGATGCAAGTTCGTCGCAAGAAACAAAAGGTGAGGAGCCACAAATCATACAGCAGCCCTCAGGAAAGCAGTTAGGTGATATCCCTGCACCAAAAGCGGCACAAACGCAAACCGACACGCCATCGCAGACTACTCCCGAACCTGTGATAGAGGTCAGTTTGGATACATATGCATAAAATAAAACTTTTTATTGTTGCATCTTTGCTCTTTAGCTCTGCTCTTTTTAGTACGGAGCTGAATTGGCTTAATGATTATGATGCGGCACTCAAACAAGCCCAAAAAGAGAAAAAAATGGTCTATCTTTTCATCGGTGCGGACGTATGCAGATGGTGCGAGAGATTTAAAGATATGACACTATCAAAAAAACATGTGATTAAGAGACTAAATCAAGAGTATGTTTTACTCTACATGTCAAGAGACAGACACAAAATACCAAGTAAATTTACGACTCAAGGTGTGCCAAGACACTACTTTTTAAAGAGTGACGGTACGATTATCTACGAAGACAGAGGAAGCCGTGAAGTGGATGGATTTTTAAGTCTGCTTGAAGAAGTGAGTTTGAAAAAAGAGTAGTCAATTCACAACATAGGCACTTTATGCCTATGAGTAAAACTATTTAATTTTTTCTAAAACACCCTCAACCGAAAAACCAAATTTTGCAAACAGTTTATCCGCAGGA
>Ga0208961_1000252_pt1 | contig 26421 bp, 21 predicted proteins | sample RifOxyB3_FD_184034 | JGI IMG/M metagenome (GOLD analysis project Ga0208961, IMG submission 184034) | Groundwater microbial communities from Rifle, Colorado - Rifle Oxygen_injection B3 (SPAdes) | ecosystem: Environmental > Aquatic > Deep subsurface > Groundwater | place: Rifle, Colorado, United...
GAGCCGCTCCGACCACTTTAGGCGTCAGCCCAGGTCAAACTTCGACCTTATCTCCACCCGCAACTGACGCATCACGGTCCACGTCCTCCACAATTTCCCTTTCCGCGTCTGGAACTGTATATTCAGAGAGCGGGTCTGATAAATAGGGTACGTGTCGTACGTACGCGCCGCCCGCGGGCGGACGCGACCTGAGACGGCAACGTCGGCCCCGCCTGGAGCAAAGCCGTGAGCCGTTTCGAAAACGTTCAGCAGCACCTCAATCGTTTGCGCATGGGTTACGTGCGCAACCGCACAGCGTTGTTTGCCCAGGGCACTCTGGCCGCGCTGCTGACGCTCTTCCTTGTGTTCACGCTCTTGGACCTGGCGTTTCACCTCCCCACCTTCCTGTGCTGGTTGTCATGGCTGTTCCTGCTCGCCCTGATCGGCACGGGTGCCTGGTTTGTGCGCCGGACTCTGCGCCAGGAGATCAGCCAGGACGCCATGGCCGTGCTGATTGAGCGGGTGCTGCCGCAACTCAAGAATCACCTCATCAATGCCGTGCAGTTGACCGAGGACTACCCCAAGGCGGGGCTTTTCATAGACGCGCTCCTCTCGGAAGCCGATCTCGGCGTCGAAAACGTCCAGCCCCAGCACCTGTACTCCCAGAAACCGGCCCTGTGGGTCCGGCGCGGCCTGGCCGGCATGGGAATCGTCATCGCCGTACTGTTCGCCGTCACGCCCCGAGGCATGGGGCACGCCGCCGCGCGCCTGTTCCTGCCCATGGCCGGTGTCGAACCGTACACCCTGACCCGCCTCGATGACGTGACTCCGGGCGACACCACCGTGCTGCGCGGGAATTCGCTGGACGTGAGCGCTGCCTTCGCCGGCGTCGCGCCCAAGGATGCCAGCGTCATTTGGGACCGTGGCGGCGGCCGCACTGAGACGCTGCTGCTCCATCAACCCGACGCGCCGCAGGGTGCCCAGCCCACGCCGCCCAACCGTTACTCCGCCCAGCTTCAAGGCGTCTTCAACGACTGCCGTTACCGCGTCGTGGGCGGCGACGCGCGGACACGCTGGTTCACCGTCACGGTCACCAACCCGCCCGGTCTCCAGAGCTGGGAGGCCAAGGTTACGCCCCCCGAGTACACGGCGCGCCCCGCCTACCCACTCCGGCCCGGCGACAAACGGCTCGATGTCCCCGCCGGCTCAACCCTGGTGCTGGCCGCCGTCGCCAACTGCGAACTGCGCAGCGTGCAGTTCATGCAGGACGACAAGCCGCTGGTTCAGAAGGACATCGACAGCAAGACCAAGTTTGCGGCCAAGTTCGACGTCCGTGACGGCGGTGCGGTCAAGTTACGCCTGAGCGCGACCAGCGGCCTGGAGACCGTCGAGAGCCTGCCGTTCGTTATTGTGCTGGACCAGAAACCCGTCGTGCTCCTGCTCGAGGCGCGCCAGCGCATCGTGGCCGCCAAGGACGCGCAGGTGCCGCTGGCCTTCCGCGCCGAAGACGACTACGCCGTGCAGCGTGTCGGCCTCGAACGCCTGATCAACGACGAGTCGCAGGAGAAGGTCGAGCCCGTGACCGCCGCCCAGCCCGAGAAACCGCAGAAGCAGTTCGCCGCCCGTTTCCTCGTGGACCTGGCCACGTTCGGCGCCAAGGAGGGCGACACGCTGAAGTTCCGCCTCTGGGCCGAAGACAACGGCCCCACTCCGGACAAGCGCCGCGGCTACTCGAGCGTGGTCCAGATCGCGATCCCGGCCGCCGAGGAACGACGCGAAGCCAAGGAAAAGGTTGCCGAACAGACCCAGAAGACCCTGCTCACGCTCATCAAGATGCAGCGCGACACGCTGGCGACAACACGTCAGATCGCGGACATCGCCGCGGCGAAGCCCAAACAGGTCACCCCGGCACAGATCCAGGACTCGCAACTGGCCCAAAAGTCGGTCCGCGCCCTGGCTGCCGACCTGCTCCAGACGCGGGCCGCGCTGGGCGACCTGGCCACCGTGCTGACCGGACTGCTCAATCACGAGATGGTCGAGGTGCTCAACGCCTTTGAAGAAGCGCACCAGGCCGGCGAAAAGGACTTGGGCACGAAACTCACCGCCTGCGTCGCCCTGCAGACGCGTATCCTGACCGCCCTCACCGGCGTCAACGACGGCATCGCCCGCGAAAACAAGCAGCAGGACAAGACCGACCTGTTCACCATCCTGCAGAAGATCGTCGGCAACCAGCGCAAGAACCTCAAGGACTCGGAGGCAGCCCAGACCGCCAAGGCCGGGGTCGCGGAAGTCCGGCAACTGGCCAAGATCGAGGACGGCCTGGCCAATGACCTGATCACCTTCTCGGACCAGTGCCAGGCCCTGATCGAACAGCGCGTCGAAGACGAGTTCGCCGCCCAGTTGCGCAAGGTCTACGACCTGTTCGGGAAGAAGCAACTTTACGAGAAGATGCTGGCCGCCGCCGAGGCGCTCGATGGCGCAGACCTGGCGGCTGGGATCCAGAGCCAGGAGGAAGCGTTGAGAATCCTGCTCGAAGGCCTGAATATCCTTAACATGTGGCGCATGAAGAACGCCGAAAATACCGTCGCCAAAGTGCAAGAAGTACTCAAGGCAACCGCTGAGAAACTCGACAAGCTCGAACAGAAACAGGCGCACATTGCCGAAGTCACACGCGACCTCGCCGAACGCGGCGTGCTCGACGACAAGGTCCGCGAAGAACTCGCCAAGATGGACAAAGAACAGAAGGACATGGGCAAGATCGTCGAGGAAATGGCCAATGACCTGTACCAGTTCCCCGAAATGCCCGTGTGCAACGAACTGAACGCGAAAATGCGCGAGATCTACGAGGACGTCGAACAGGCGCAGGAGAGCGAAGACGCGCCCGCCCTGGAAATCGCCGTGCAGAAGGAAGACGCGCTTCTCGACGCCATTCGCAACACCAAGGAACGCATCGAAGACGTCGAAATGTGGCTGCCCGACATCCCCGACAACATCGTCTGGAACATGGAAAGCTTCGACGCCGACGAGTTCCCGGACATGCCGCTGGTCCCGCTCCCGGACGAGCTCGAGGACATTGTCGGCGACCTGCTCGACCAAGCCTCGGACATCGACGCCCAGTCCCAGGACACGACCGGAAACAACATGATCGCCGACATGGAAATGGGCTGGGCCGTCATGGACGGCCCCATGCCCTGCTTCTCCGCCAAGGGCAAGTCGGGCAACGCGCGCCCGAACGACAACGAAATGACCGGCCGCAGCGGCGCCGGCCGCGAAGGACAGTCGAACGGGGAACTGGTCGAGAACCACGTCAAGGGCCTGGAGGGACGCGAGACCCACGCGCGCCGCACCAAGGACCCGTTCCAGAAAGGCCAGGTCACCGAGGACGAAGGCTCGACCCTGAACGCCAAGAGCACGGGCGGCGGCAAGCTGGGCGGCGTTTCGGAGACGATCGGCATGTTCGGCAAAGCGCCGCGCCGCGACCTGAATCAGCCGGCTCACGGCAACGCGACCGCCGAACTGCGGCAGGAGACCGAGGCGCTGTACGCCACCGCGCGCCTGCTTTACCTCGGCACCGGTAATCTCGGCACCGCCGCACGCGAACTGCGCGGCATCGAAAACGCGCCCCAGAAAATGAAGAACTTCGGGTCACTGCACAAGCGCGTCATGCGCCAGCTCGAGGACACGCAGGTCGAACTCACCAGCGGCGTCGTCCTGTCCATGCCGGTCTCCACCGTGACGCAAAGCGGCGGCGCCGCCACCCAGGACGTCAACGTCAACCAGATCTCCGAAGAATACCGCGAAATCGTCAGCGACTACTACCGCAGCCTGGACAAAGAGTAGCGCGCCGCGGGTTCCCTGGAACGCCCGCGTCTCGCGGGCTGTCTTGGGTGCGTGGCGGTACCCCGCGAGCCAGTCGGTCCCAAATGCTTCGGTGTCGCGCGTCCGTCTCGCGCCGGCGTCTCGCCGGCGGGGTTGTCGTGCTGGCGACGCGCTACGCCCGCGAGGACGCGGGCGCTCCAGGGAACCGTCCCCGACCTCACATGTGCCGCATCCTCCCCCCATCACAGCCCGAAGAGTTGTTTGGGCCGGTCGTAGGCCAGATGCCGGACCAGACGCTCGGCCAGGTGTGGCGGCATCTGCCCCTGTTGCACCATGTTCCCGATGACGTCGCTGAGGACGCGCCGGAACATCTCGAACCGCGAGCCATACGAGAGCAGTTTGCGCGAGTCCGAAACCATACCGGCCATGTTCATCAGCACGTCCACCGACCCGACGTACTCGAGTTGCTGTTTCATGCCGATCGGCGAGTCGTTCAGCCACCAGGCCAGGCCGAGGTTCACCTTGGACCCGAAGGCGCGGCACAGTCCGGCCAGCGTCGCATGCTGCACCGGGTTGAGGCAATACATGACGATCTTCAGCCGGTCGTCGAACCGGTTCAGCAGGTCCCGCAGCGGCGTGACAATGTCCGTGAGGTGGTTCGAGATATCGCCGCCCGTATCGGGCCCGAGCGATTCGAGCAGCAGCGTGCGCACATCGCGCACCGCGCCGATGTGGACTTGGAAGACCCAGCCCTTCGCCGCGTCCAGTTCCGCCACCTCGTTCAGCACATAGGACATGAACCCGACCACCTCCGCGGCCTCCAGCGCCTTGCCTTGGTACGCCTTGCGGAAGATCGCGTCCGCGTCATCCGCCGTGACCGAGAACCCGTACGGTGTCTCGACCCCGTGGTCACTGGCCACGCAGCCGTTCTCGGCGAAGTAGTCGTGCGTCGTCCGCAACGCGGCCATCATGTCCTGCACCGACTTGAAGCGCGTATTGACGCGCTTCTCCAGCGCCGTGATGTACTCGCGCCACTGCGGCTTGAAGATATTCATCGCCTTGTCCGGCCGGAACGTCGGCCGCACCACGCCGGCCAGGGGCGAGTCCTGCAGCTTGCGGTGGAACTCCAGCGAGTCGATGGGGTCATCCGTCGAGCACATGCGCTCGACCTTCATGGTCCGCAGCAGGTTCTGCGGTTTCATGTCGTCCTTCTGCAGGACCGTTCCGGCGGCGTCCCAGATCTTGCGCGCATTCGCGGCGCAGATCAGGTCATCGACACCGAGTCGCCGCTTCAGGTCGAGGTGCACCCACTCGAACGTCGGGTTCCCGACCAGTTCGTCGAACACATTGGCCAGCGACAGCCATTTCTCCTCGTTCGGCGTCTCTGAACCGGTGATGTACTTCTCCGCCACACCGCGCTTGCGCAGCACCTCCCACACGTAGTGGTCCGTCGCCGCCTCCGCTTCCCACAGGTCGCTGAAATTGCGGTTCTCGCAGATCGCCTTCACGTCCGCGTGATTATGCGGATCCACGATTGGCAGGTCCTTGACCTGCGCGTACAAACGCACCGCCATCTCGCTGTTCAACAGGTATTTCTCGTCCAGAAATGCCATGGAGTGTGTCCCTTTATGTTTTGGCTAAGGTCGCCGTTGACGTCGCGGGAAGGTAATATGCCGCCAACGCCGGCTTTTGCACGGGATACCGGACACGGCCACCAGGAAAACAGTGCATCCCTGCTGCGGCCTGCCTGCCGCCTCCCTGGAGCGCCCGCGTCTCGCGGGCTGCCTTCGGGAGCGTGGCGGTACCCCGCGAGCCAGGCGCGCCCAAATGCCTCGGTGTCGCACGTCTCTCGTCGCGCCGGCGGGGGATGTGCGGTTGGCGGCGCGCTACGCCCGCGAGGACGCGGGCTGCCTTCGGGGGCGTGGCGGTACTCCGCGAGCCAGACGGTCTGAATTGCCTCGCTGTCGTGCGTCCCGGTCGCGCCGGCGCCTCGCCGGCAGGGTGCGTGTGCTGGCCGCGCGCTACGCCCGCGAGACGCGGGCGCTCCAGGGAACTTGGCGGTGCGTCTACGCGTTACGCGCCCTACTTCCACACCGCCCGTACGCCCGGGTAGGTCGGGATGATCGCGTCCTTCGTCAGGATACGCAGGCCGTAGATCTTCGCCGTGGCGATGATGATCCGGTCGAACGGGTCGTTGGCCCCGGCAACAAGCACTGTGAGTTGCTGAGATGCAGACGACGAGGATTGCGATAAGGATTGGGACGAGGATTGAGAGTCGGAGATGAGATTCCCCCCATCCTTGTCGCGATCCTAATCCCGATCCTTGTCCCGCTCTTCATCGAACGACCGACCGGGCAACGACAAGGATTGTGACGAGGATAGCGACGAGGATGAGGGCAAGGACTCCCGGCCCCAGCCGCGTCGTACTTCCGAAAGGCGCGGCCGAGACAAGCGGAAGATCATCCGGCCAACAAGATGGCTCCTGCCGACCGCGAGTACGCGTCGGCAGAGCCCAGCGTTGTGAATATCCGGCAAGTCCACCGCGCTGTGCGCGATGGCGATGTCGACCGGGATCTCGTGGATTCCGTGCTGGGCGATGGCGCCTGTGACAAACTCGACCGCCCCCACGGGCAGGCGAAGCCGCGCCCGCTTCACCAGCAGGCCAATCTCCAGTGCCGTGATGGACGACATGTGCAGACCGTCGGCGCTTTCACGGATGGCCGCGACCGCCTTGCGCGTCAGGTGACTCTGGTCCGAGGCAAGCCAGACAAAGGCATGCGTATCGAGCAGCAACATCAGCGGGCGTCCTCCGGCCAGTCCTCAACGCCCAGCGACGCGCAAGGGTCGCCGACGAAAACGGCCCCACGCAGGCGCCGGTCCTGACGCAGCGGGTCCATAGCGGTGCGACGCGGCACGATTGCAGCGACCGGTTTGTGGTTCCGGCAGATGGTGATGGGCCGACCGCGCTTCTCAACCTCGGCGATCAGTTTGGACAGATGCGTCTTCGCTTCGTAGATGCTCACCATCGCAGTCATGACACGTTCCTCCGGCCGTTATCGCGCCAGCGTCTTCACTCGCGCCTTTGCCCACAATATAACTTGACCAACTTGACCAAGCAAGCCAAGCGCCTCCGCTCGTGTCGCACCTCCCTGGAGCGCCCGCGTCTCGCGGGCTGCCTTCGGGGGCGTGGCGGTCTGCCGCGAGCCAGGCGGGTTCAAAGGCCTCGGGGTCATGCGTCCCGGTCACACCGGCGTTTCGCCGGCGGGGGGCGCGTGGTGGCGGCGCGCTACGCCCGCGAGACGCGGGCGCTACTTCGTGCCCCCGGCTTCCTTCTGCTTCGCCGCCCGAACGGCCATGGCCTTCTCGGACTGCTCGCGCAGAACCTGCGCAACCATCGCATCGAAATCGGGAAAACCCTCACCTATTTCCGTCTCGTACTGGTCTTGGATCTCAGACATGCGTGCGTAATTCTTGGCCGACTCGTCACGGTCGCCCTGCTCATAGGTCTGATTGCACGCATGCAGTGCCTCGTAGTAAGCGACCACCAGGCGCGCCTTGGCGATGGTGTTCTTGGCGGTCTCGCGGGACTTCGGCGAATCGCCCGGGTGCTTGGCCGCGTACTGTGCGGCCTTCTGTGCCTTTTCCGCGTAAGGGGCCACCAACTGTTCTTTGATCGCAAGCCGCTGCATGGCCTGCTCCTCGATCAACTCATTGCGCTTGATGCGCGCCTCATTGGTCAGCGGGCGCGGTGCCGCCGCGGCCTTGCCCTTGTCCTTACCAGCCACGGGCTGGTCTGCCGCATGGACCAAAGCCCCAACCAGGCATAGGCACAGACCCCACTGAAACCACCGAAGAGACGAAGGCATCCGAAACGGTTTGTGCATGCGACAACCCCTCGCGTCTTCTTTTCGACCTGTGCAATAAGCATGACGGGCCGCAAACGGAAGTAGGGCATGGCTCCAGCCTTGCCGTTTCCTGAGCTGTCGCCCTGCATGGCGACAGCGAGGCGCTCCGCCGCGGCGGCGCGCACTGCCGATTCATCGCAGGGCTGTCGCCCTGCATGAGAGAGCAAGGCTGGAGCCATGCTCTACTTCCCCCGAGGCAGTCGAGGGGGAAGACACGCACTGATCCTTATTGCACAGGTCGCTTCTTCTCGCTCTATTCCTCGAGGAATTCATATCGTTCCACAATGACCGTTGGCTCGCACTCCATGACAAACCGGTACTGCACCGGAACGTACGGAGTGAGGCTCGTGTAGTAGTAGTCGGCATCCGCCTGGCAGGTGGTTGACACGGCGCAGCAGACGGACGCCGACGCCGCCGGACCGCTCGGCGGCGAGCCAACCGTCGGTTCTCCGGGAAAGCCAGGCTTCCAGAAATCGGCCAACGGGAAGTACTTCTGGTAAGTGGCGGTCGGCGGCGCCGGCTCGGTCGGACAGAACGGTTCCGTCGTGACCCAGGCGAACTTGGGGAAGGGCGGCGCGGGCGGACCGGGATCCCCCACCTGGTACAGGCCGATCCAGAACTTGAAGAGGGGAAGGGCAAGCGCGCCTATTCTTCCCTGAAGCCAAGTCCGTTCCCCCGGCGCCACTCCGTTAACCGCATCGTCGTTGATCGTCACCAGGTAGCCACCATTCGTTTCGCAGATGCGTTGCGCCGCCAGCCATGTTGCGGCGTTCGTGGAGAGGTAGTACCGGTGGCCAGTCCGGGGATACTTGCCAAGATAGGTGAACGTCTCACCGGACTGGTTATCCGTGAAGTCTGCCTCCAACCCCGCGTCCAAACCGTTGCGCGTCACCTGCGCATAGATCTTCTGCTCAGCCAGCACTCGATCCGGGGTCTTGACCGGCAGTTCCGCGGGCGCCGTGTGACCCGCGATCACCGCGGCGGTATCGTAGTAGCCATAGCCGGCCTCGTCGCCGTCGTCATCCGTATGGTTGAGAGAATCCACCAGCGCCTTCCCGGGGTCCGACGCCCGTTCAAGCATATCCTGAATGGACTGTGCAATGACCAGGATGGAGAACTCGCTGTATTTCGTGGACATCAACGCGTTCGTATGCACCAGCGCCACCTCGACTTTTCTGTCGTTCAGAGCCGTCAGCAGCGGGGTGGCATCCCTCTGCTCATCGTAGAACTTGTCCCCCATGCGCACCAGGATCTCCTGCGGTCCGGACATCGGCGTCGCGTTGACCGCGAGCACCGTGCTGGCCAGTGCCGTCGCCTCCGCGTCCGTCAAGACCGTCCCGCCCGCTTCGCCGGGGTAGTGGGCCTGGTCCCCGACCCGGATGTTCCGGAACACGGCATCCAGCACCTCCTGCCGCGGCGTGTTGATATTGACCTTGGCCGACAGCAGGTGCGGCGTCTCCATGACCGTACGGGTGCGGACATCGTCGAGGATGTTGCGGTCACCGTCAGAGTACCGACGCGCCCCGCCCGCCACGCCGCCGGCGGCGATGCTGTACTTGGCCAGATTCAGGGTCTCCCACGCCGCACCCCGGTGAATAATGCCAACTTCCGCCAGGCTCGTCATGGGACCGTTCCGAATGTAAACCGACGACACGTCCCACGGATCCGCAGCGGCATTCTCCAAGTCCCTGGCGCCGCCGGAATTCGGATTGCAGCCGGCATTCTTCCCCGCCGCCAGGTTGTAATCGCCGGCGAGCGTCGAGTTCTGGACAACCCACGTCCAATCGAGTTCGTTGATGTTCTGCCGCGGGTCGTCGGTCTCAGCCCGAGCGTAGTAGGAGGGCACTCCCGGGAGAAAGTACGGCCCCGGCGCAGGCGGCCCCATCGGGGCGGCAGCGGCTGTCATGGCGCAGTCCCAAAGCGGGTCGCCCACCGCCGAACCTTCCCTGAGAAACAACTTCGTAATCTTGACGATCACATTCCTGAACTCAGGTATGTCTCCAACAGCCGGATCGCCGAGCACGACCACATCCGCGGTCCCCTCGGCAGACAGAAGGTAGGAATGCGCGGGCACCCCACCGACAGTGGCCACCCAGGCGCCTGACTGGACCGTATCCACGGCGCCGTTGGTCCAGGCGCCGGTTCCCTGGTCCTGCCAGTCGAACGTTACCTCGAGCTCCATCTCCAGAGCGCAACCAGCGCCCAGGGCGACGTCGAACATGTTCACCAGCTCGACCGTCACCGCCACACTCAATCTCCGGTCGCCATAGTCGTTCACGGCGAACAGCGAGCTCGCATTCATGACCTTGACCCGGATATCGTTGATGAACGGGACCTTCTCCAGGCCGATGTACGTCGGGTAGCTGTCCATCGCAGGCGGTGGAAGGAGGGTGACGACGCTGTCGTGAGTGGGGCTGGAGCCCCCGTCGCAATAGTCAATCAGGTTGGCGGCAATCTGCTTTGCACGGGGCGCGGGGTTGGGAAACGGGCCGGTGGCAAACGTGCCGCAGTCCGCGTCCGCCCAGTACAGGAGCCAAGGGACCTCTGTCAGGAGCTGGTTGACCCCCGCGACCCCGACGTAGGGCGCGACGCCGAGCAGGGACAGGTCCAACTGGTGCAGGAGTTGCCGGCAGGACACGGGCTCGGGATGGCCGAACGGACAAAGCCGGTCGACCATATTCGCCATTTCCGCGTCCGTCATGTCCACGGATGTCGCAACATACAAATCGCGCCAGGCAAGGAATCGTCGCGTCGGATCGGTGTCTGCCCAGAGGTTGTCGGCAAAATCCGTGTAGTTGTTAGGCCCGCCAGCCCCGGGCCACACCACATCGTGCAGGTCGATTTCGGTGATCGAGTCACCCGGGCGCGTCGTCTCCGCGGCGGCCGCGCCCTCGTTGTTGTTCAGCACGGCCGAAGGATCGATGCGCCCCGACTCGTCGATGATCACATACGCCAGGCGCCCCGTGAGACGCTGAATGAGTTTGTCGACGTTCCCAGTGCCGTCCAGGTTGTGCCGGTTCGGTTCGTCCACCAGAATCGGAACCCAGCCGAACGCGGGAAGCACTGAGTAGAACCCATCGCCGTTGTCCGGGACGCTCACATCCTCGTCCGCAGTTGGGTCGACCGGGATGTAGCCCCAAGTCCTGGGGCCGGGTGAAGCCCGCGTGAACACGGTGCGTAGGTTGTCCAGGCCTGACATCCGCAGTTGGCCGTGCGGCGTGGCCGGGAACGGGGCGAGGGAAAACGCCAGGTTATAGTTGCCCCACGCCGTAAGCCCGGCGCCCGGATAAACGTTCGTCCGCTCAGCCAGCTCCACCGTCCCATTCCCGTTCGTATCGAGCCGGTAATTGTACTGCACCGTCGCGATGGCGCGCTGCAGTCCGGACTCGCAGAGAAGGCGCGCTTTGACGACATCGGCGTTGACCGCCGCGGCCATGCGCTCCGTCCTGGCCGTGAACGCGAAGCTCATCGCCAAAATCAAAACCAGCGAGAGAATCCCCAACGTCAGGAGCAGCGCCACCCCGCGCTCACCGCCACGACGCCCGGCGCACCTGCCGCGCAACATGGAGTGCGGCGGCAAAGAGCGTGACAGCACCCGGCGACGACGCCTTGGCTGAGGCACGTCGCGCGGGCAACGCGTCTCAGCCAAAGCGGTGTCATGCCGCCCGTGGCGGTCTTGCCGCCGAACTCCATATCGTAACGTTACTGGAAACCTCAGTAGCATTGCGTCTCCGCCCCCCCCTCGCCCATAGCTGTCAAACTGACGGCGGTAGCTTGCGCGGGGTCCACCAAGCAGCAGCATGGCTCCAGCCTTGCTGTCCCGCTCCCGATCCGCGCCAGGGCTCTCAACCGGCGCGGAGTCCGCAAGGCTGGAGCCATGCGCTACTTCCTCCAAGCGCCGTTCCACGGCAGCGACACACGCCAGTATCGTTAGCGCCTTAATTCCCGGGAACTGTCATGAAAAACAACATTTGTCACCCAACCAACTCCTGACTTCTGACTTCTGACTCCTGACTTCTGACTCCTGACTCCTGACTCCTGACTCCTGACTCCTGACTCCTGACTCCTGACTCCTGACTCCTGACTCCTGACTCCTGACTCCTGACTCCTGACTCCTGACTCCTGACTCCTGACTTCTGACTCCTGACTCCTGACTCCTGACTTCTGACTCCTGACTCCTGACTCCTGACTCCTGACTTCTTGGGTTGCGGGCAAAGCCCGCGTTAGCTTGATCGGCATGTCCCGTCGCACCCGTTGCGGTGACTCAGTGACGCAGTGACTTGGTGACTCCGTGACCCACGACCCACGACCCACGACCCACGACCCACGACACCCGACCCACGACACCCGACACCCGACACCCGACACCCGACACCCGACACCCGACTAACACCAACATGTTTGTCGAAGTCCAGCGCCTAAGGCGCGATTGTGAGACGAGCAATAAGTCGGCTACTGTCGCCCGAGAAAGATCAGTTTGGAGAACGTCCGGTACGTGGCCGCGCGCGCCGGTTCCGGGGCGTCCATCAGGGCTGGATCGAACAACGTGACCGTGACGCGCACCGCGGCCGGCAGGGCTGAAGCGCAGGCCGTGTTTGCCAACGTATTTCCGCCTCTGTCATAGCAGACGAACGCCAGGCTGGTCACGCCGTAAACCACCTGTTCAACGGTCCCGCAACTCGCGTCGGCAAAAGGACCGCCGGTCGGATTCCCGAAGAAGTCCCAGTTAGGGTTCAGCACTCCGGCCGCGTTCTTGTCCGGAACGATACTCCTGCGGAACCAGTACGGATACTGGGCGGCTGTGCCGGAGGTTCGGCGGCACTTGTAGTGCACTTCCACGAGCCGCTTCGAGTCCTCATTGGAATCGGGTGGCGGATCGGTGGTGGCGACGAAACCGAGGTATGGGATCAATTCGTCCGCGCCGGCATTGCTCCCGACATAGAACGGAATCTGGCGCCCCGGTTCGTCACTGAACACCGCACTCTGAAGATCGCGAGTAACGATATCAAACAGGATCTGGGCGCTCTGATGCACCCCCGCACCGGCTTCCGAGACGCGCCAGGCCCGGTCCGCGCTCCCAAGAAACTGGAACAGCACGGCCATCAGAATCAGAAGCACCGCCATGGCGCAAAGCAATTCAACCAGCGTGAACCGGCGCGTTCCTGACCGAACCTCAATCATCTTGGAAGCTCCCAGAGACAAAGACTTGAGACAAAGCCCCAGATTTCGGTCTCCCCATCTTCGTCTCTCCATCTTCGTCTCTCCATCTTCGTCTCTCCATCTTCGTCTCTCCGTCCAGTCCGTTTTTCCGTTTCCATGCCAAGTTTTGGCACTACCATCACCCGCTACTTGTTGTACAAATCCAAGGTGTAAAGCGCCCGCTGACGTGTGGCATAGGGTGCAACGGCCGGCCACGAGATCTCAGCATTCAGCCTCGCCGCATACGCATAAGGTATTGGGACCAAGACGCCCGCAAGGTTCGCGGCCTGAACCTGGCTGCGCCAGACCAGGATCAACCCCTCGAACTCGATCGGCTCGCCGTTGTCGTACCGGCCGTTCGCGTTCCGGTCGAGAAAGGCGATGGCCTTGTACAACCCATCCGTCTTCGGCGGCGGTGGCGGTGGGCCAAGGACTGGGCCGGCATACTCGTAATGATATAACCGCCGAGACGGATCCAGCCCACTCGTGAGCGGATCGCTGCTGAAGGTCGTGTCGGTGTGGTCAAACTGCACCACGATGTTCCCGGCCACGTCACCGGCGCCAGCCGGCGGCGGGGCCGGGTTCGGGTACGCGCTGGCGATGTAGGCGTTGTCACCCACGCCCGCATTTACAATGAAGGTCTGCCAGTCAAACGGGGGCTGATTCCTCTGAATCAGGTCCTGCAACTGGTGCAAGAGCTGGTCAGCAGCCTGCGAGGCCTGGTTCTCTGCCGCCGCATCGCGGCTGGCATTGAACCCAATCGGGAACAGCGCCAGAATGCTGACCAACCCCACCCCGGCCACGCCCAACGCCAGCACGACCTCGATCATGTTGAAGCACCGTCGAATGGCTGGATCCGCCTTCAACAACATCGCCAGTGCCTCATCTGTCCATCTTGTACTCTACTTGGGGCCTTGCTGCCACCCCGAGGACCGCCGTATCCCCATGGAGCGCCCGCGTCTCGCGGGCTGCCTTGGGGGCGTGGCGGTACCCCGCAAGCCAGGCAGCATTGAATGCCGGTGTCGCACGTCACGCCGGCGGGGTGCATACGGCTGGCGACCCCTATGCCCGCGGGGACGCGGGCGCTCCAAAGAAGGCGGAAATGCTGAAAGATGGGACGCGAGGGTGGGTGCTTTCGGCTCAGTCCCACCGGCAGGGCCATTCGATTCTCCATTCCCCTCAACCACAGAGACCACAGAGGGCACAGAGACTAACACATTGCGAAATAGCCTGTTATGTGTATCCAAACCGCATCTGCCGCCATCCTCTGTGATCTCTGTGTCCTCTGTGGTGCAAGGGGCGAGTGTGGAAGAATCGAATAGCCCTGGTCCCACCGGTCGCAGACGCCGAATCTCCAGCCGCCTTCGCCACGCTACCTCGTACATGCCGGAGGGAATCCCGGAACCGCCCCCGACCCTGCGTCGGTGGCCGCAAACCCGCTACCGCAACACGTGCCCGGCAAAGTTCCCACCATTCTTCGCCTGGTTCGTCTGGACCGTGTAGATGTTGTCCTCGTTCGTGGCGTCGCCGGGAGTGTTGCTTTGTGCCCCGTCGGGTCCCATGGACCAGATTACCACTGAAGATGTGACATCCGGGGTCAACCCGCACACATATGCCTGAGTTCCCGTGGCACTAGCCAGGCGAATGGTACAGGCAACGGGAGGAGTCCCTTCAAATCCGGCAACCGCAACCTTTCCGGTGTAGTTGGCGTCAATCGCCACCCCGTACTTGTGGTTCCAAGGATCCAGATACTCGCCCGGGCGGCTCACTTCCAACATCCGAATCCCACGGAGGTTACCCTCGCTCTTGAGAGTCGCAGCTCCCATGTCAGTTTGCGAGAGAAAGGCTATCAACTGATCATAGCGGTTGGTGGCACCTCCATCATTGATAACCAAGTCGTTGGTAAAGGCCGCCACCGGCAGATACCCATAGGTTGTCTCATACATCTTGATAGCGGTCAGGAGCGACTGCATATCGCCGCGGGCCTGGGTGATTTTCGCCTTCTTCTGCACAATGGCGATGCCGGGCAGCAGAATGCCCATCAGCACCGCAATAATGGCGATCACCGTCAACAACTCGATCAACGTGAACCGACGCGTCGTGTGCATGGGGGGATCCTTTCTCGTCTGGCTATTGTCAAACGCTTCTTCGTTGTCGTCTCGGCAGCCTGGGATTGTAGTTCCGCGTTCACGCGGTCCGGATTCGACACCACGTCACTCGCAGGCCACGCCCTTCATCCAGACCGCCTGAAGGCGGAACTACGAGCCTACACAACCTCCACTACTCGTTCCTCATTCCAACTCGCAATTCGGCAACCTGGGTTTGTAGTTCCGCGTTCACGCGGTCCGGATTCGACACCACATCACTCGCAGGCCACACCCTTCAGCCAGACCGCCTGAAGGCGGAACTACGAGCCTACACAACCTCCACTACTCGTTCCTCTTCCAACTCGCAATGTCGTCCGACATGTCGGCGGCCGTGCACTGAGAATCTGCGGCGTTGTCAATCGTTGTGTCGTTGTTGTCATCCACGCCAACCTTGCCATGCGCGCCGTCCGGACCCATGGACCAAAGATCGTATTTCTCAGGGTTCATGACGCCCGGGCATTGATACAAAAACTGCCGGCCCCAAGCATCCTTGAACCGATCCGGATCGTAGTTGTCAAGGTACACTTTACCGGTCGTGGAGGTGAAGTTCACCACCGGCCATGCCAGCACTGCGGCAACCGTTTGCTGCGGGTAGTAGCCCCGGTCCTGGTAGGCCTGTTCCAGCGCGATTTCCATCTGTTTGAGCATGGACAATGTCTTGCTCGTGGCGCCCTTGCGACTGGCCATGCTCGAGGCGCCGACGATCAGCGCCATCAGGATCGCAATGATCGAAATCGCCGCCAGCAGTTCGATCAGAGTGAAGCGATGAGTGTCGGGTGTCGGGTGTCGAGGGGGGAAAATACGGGACGAGGGTCGAGTGTCGGGTGTCGAGGGGGGGAAAACGGCAACCCGCGGCACTTCCGGAACAAAAGCAGAAAGTGGTTCACCGCTTCTCATTCGGTTCTCCTTCATGCACTCCATGTCCTTCATGGTGAACTCCACCCGAATAGAATTATACCTCATTCGGGCGCGAATCACAATAGCTTGGTGGCTCCGCCCCCAAATCCCCGCTGGAGGACCATTGGCCCTCCAGACCTCCCAATATCAGGTTGCGGACCGAGCCGATGGACAAGAATCGTAACGTCAGGGTCTTGCGATTGTGTCCATCGGCTCGGTCCGCAACCTTGAAATGTGGGGTCCGGGGAGTCAATGATTGCCGCTCCGCTGCGGCCCGTCGGCAGCCTGTGGCCTCCGGCCGCTCCCCGGCGGGGCGTGGGGTGGAACGCCGCCAACTCGTCAAGGCTTCGGGATGTTCAGGTCTTTGCAGATTCTCCGACATAGCCCTTCATCAATCTCGCGATGACGAGGCACTGTGGAGGCCTTCCGCTCCCGACGATTCACATAGACCGTATGGCTCCCGCCTTCTCTCAGAAACTCGCAACCATGGAGACGCAGATGCTTGACGAATTCTTCTCGTTTCATGTCGTCAGGACCGCGAATCGCTCTCTGATCGTCTCCCGGGTTCCTTTCTCTTCTTCGAACAGTAGTCGGTTCGCCTCCATAACCAATTGGACCGCCTCCCGGAGGTTGGCCCTTGTTTCGTCCAAGGTGGCGCCCTGGGTGTTCGCACCCGGCAGTTCCTCCACATAGCCAATGTACCCCAGGGGCACCTTCTCGAACACCGCGGTCAACTGCAGTTGCATTCCGTCGTCCTTCCGGTCACGGGCTCCATGTACAGATCTATGGCCTCTCGGATGTTCCGCAGCGCCTCTTCACGCGTATTCCCTTACGCTGATACAGCCCGGCAACGCAGGAACCAGCGCCGTGTAGCCACCCTCCTCACTCGGCTCCAGTATCACTCGCAACTTCATTCGCTGTCTCCTCTGGCGCCGTGGCTTCGCTCATAGGCCCGTCACCCACGCCGCCTTGAACACCGACGCAATCCTGCGACCGCACGCTGTCATGGTTCCAAACTCGCGCTCGGGACCCGGGACGGGGGGCGAGTGTCGGGTGTCGAGGGAAACCCCCAAGGCCACACCCACACACTCACTCACGCCTGTCGCCTCCCGCCTTCCCACTCCCACACACTCACACACCCACACACACTTCTCCGCCCTTCCCGGCATCGCCTGGCTCGCGGAGTACCGCCACGCCCCCGAAGGCAGCCCGCGAGACGCGGGCGCTCCAGGGTCAACACGCCCGCCACGCCACCGAAGAGCCCGCGAGACCCGACTTCGTTCGGGAAGCTACGCCGGGGCAAGCTGTGGGCGCTCCAGGGAGGACTGCGCCCTGTCCCATTCAGTCATCCGCGGCAGACTCGCGCAGTTGCTCCAGAAACTGCTGGAACCGCGCCAAGTCCCGTGCCAGCAACGGCTTCACCTGCTCGTACTTGCGCTGCAGATACTCGATCTTCTCCCAGTCGTAATCGCCCTCGAAATAATACCGATTGAAATGCCGGAACTTCAGGAATTCCGCGAGCAGTGCGTACGTATCGTCTCCGATCGCCGCCTCGCGGACGCCGGGCACACGAAGAGTCATCTTTTCGAGCAGATCGGCGTGCCAGCGCTCCCGGCTCAATTGGTTCTCGAACAACTGCGACACGCGCAGAAACAGAGTCTCGCCACAGGTGTAGAACCGGCCGAACACGTCGGCCAACACAATGGCCGCGGCCTGGGTCCGACCCCAGCGCGGCAGGTCGGTCTCAATGAACGTCCGGTAGAATCGATCCAGCTTCGCCAAGAGCTGCACCGACTTCCGGACCTGCTCTTCAAGGACCGCAATGTCAGTCTTTGCGCTCATACACCAAACGTCCGTGCCGACGAATGCTCTCGGCATGCAGCGGCTCGATCTTCTCCAGTTCGACCAGGTCGAGGGGGAACTCGGTCATGCGCATCGCATCGCCAATCAGGGCGAAATACGTTTCGGCCGACCCGAGGCCTTCCACCGCGATATCGATATCCGAAATATCGGAGAAGCCGTGACCGTCGATCAATGAACCCCATTGGTAGACACGCCGCGGCCGGTACTTGCAGACCAGCATGCTGGTGATGGCATCGAAATCCACCCGCGCGCGCTGCAACCGCCCCACGTTCGCCACCCGCCGCGCCGCCTGACGCCGCCGCAGGAATGCCGCCGCCTGCTGCAATTCCGCCTTGTCCATCTCCGCTTTCTCCGTCAACCGATCGCAAGTCGGGGAAGCGAGGGAAACTCTCCCGGCCTTATCCCATCACCCCACCCCGTCTTCCGCCGCACGCTGTAAGCACTGCTCCACGAACGCCAGGATATCTCCCGCCATGGTCAGGGCCTTGCCTGCATCTTCGGGCGTCGGTTCCATGGCGTCGCCGGGATACCGGAACAACGTAGCGTACGGCGTCAGTTCCTCAACCGCGTCGCGCCAAGTCTCGAACCTCGGATCCTGCGCCGCACACTGTGACAACAGCACTCTGAGGTCGTGCGTCTTCTGGAACGCCACGCCCCAGTGCGTGAGCATGCCCTTCAGCGCCTTCTCCACCGTCTGCTGGCAATGATATACGGCCGTGTCGCGAAAAGGCCGTTCACCACCCATGAGCACTCTGGCGCTGCCCAGTCATGCCGTGCCTTCTCAAGCCACTGGTGGATTTCCGTGTCCGTGGCTTCGCTCATAGAGGCTCTTTCCGTGTTCCAAAACCCGGCGCGCCAGCGAGGTGACAACCTGTGCCTGGCGCTCGAACTCGTCCCGGGTCAGAACCAGGATGTCCGTCGGGACATCCACCCCGCGTATCGCACGGTACGCACGCTGCGCGCGCTTGTACTGCGGCACGTCCGAGGCGTTGACGATGACCATCAGGTCGACATCGCTGTCCACCCCGGGGGCGCCCCAGGCATGCGACCCGAACAGGAAAACCCGCTCGGGCGCAAACGCCGCCACGAGCCGCTCAACCATCACCGCTATCTGCAGGGCATCGCTCATAGCCCCGTCACCCACACCGCCTTGAACGCCGCTGCAATCCTCTGATCGGATGCTGTCATGGTTCCAAACTCGCTCTCCGGACGCGGGGCGAGCGTCGGGTGTCGAGGGAAAGAACTCCCGTCTTACCCCCCCACCCACTCACCCACTCACCCACTCACACACTCACACACTCCCTTCCGCACCATCCTCAATCGCCTGGCTCGCGGAGTACCACCACGCACCCGGAAGGCAGCCCGCGAGACCCGACTTCGCTCGGGAAGCTACGCCGCGGCAGGCTGCGGGCGCTCCAGGAAAAACTCCAACCTGCCGCAGTCATTCCTCCCGTGTTCTCGCACCCTTCCAGTGGCAAGCAAATTCCCCCGATCGTGGGGCGAGCATCCCTGAACACCTATCGCATGTTTCTCGCCTCTTCCTCCGCGCTCCACGCTTCCTTCCGCTCACTACTTCGGATTGGCCTTCGGTTGCGCCGCACCCGGTTGCGCTACCGCAGCTTGCGCGTTCGCCGCCGCCACCATGCCCTGCAACTCCGCAGGACTGATCCAACTGCGCTGAGGCCGCTTGCCCATGACTTCGGTGATCTTGTCCTCAATCTCGCGGATTTTGGCTAAGGCCGCGTCAAAGCCAGCGCTATCCCCCTTCTCAAACGCCGCAACGGCCGCCCGGTTCTGTTCCGCCAAGGCATGGTAACCCTTGGCCAGATACTCCCATTTCTTGACACCCTTGTCGTCCAGTTTCCTGCCCGCTTCTTCGGCGTTGGCCGCCAACTTCGCGGCTGTCTTCATGTGCTCAACAGCGTCCCGCTTGTTGCCTTCGATGATGGGCTCATACATCTTCTGGCCGTACTCCTTGGGCGACGGGTTCGTCTTGGCAGCCCAAGCCTGAACCGCGTTGATCCGGAGAAGTTCCTTCTGCAGCGGCGTCAGCTCCTTCTGTTCCCCTGCCGCTCCCGCCTGCTTCCCTGCCTTTTCAGCAGCAGCGCCAACACGACTACTCCCACACACCGCCACCATCAGCATGCACATAACCAAACGTCGAATTGGGTTCTTCATTGCCCGCACTCCTTGGCTCGGCTGACTCCGATCAGGCGCGTTCCTAATCTTTACGGACGATGCCGCAGCCTCGGCTATTCACCGGCCCAGGGTCACTTCTTGTGTTACTCATGCCGCAAATCCCCCGCACACAGATCTCCTACCTCATGCGTTACTCATCCAGATACTGAATCTTCTCTATGTTCAACTGCCCCGTATGCGCGTCCCGGTAGACTGTCGCCAGCACCTTCTGTTCGGCCACTGGCTTGCAGTACTTGTCGGATGCCTGATCCGTCGCCCAGTTGCCGTCGTTGTCATCGTACTTGATGATACCACGCGGTCGTTGGGCAGCCGGAAGGCCTGATACGGCAGCCTGCAGGTCTTTCGTTGCCCAAACCGTCGTCAGTATGTTGAAGTAATTCTGCCGTACTGTCAGCAAATTCGCGAGCTTTCCGATGATCTCCTCCTGTTCCCGGTCGGTGGTTTGCACGATGTTGACGGCGCCGGCTGCCCCGTCCGACATCTCCGCCACAGTCGCGATCCTGCCCCGATCGTCAAAAGGCGCTGGTGGCAGGCCCGGCGGCAAAGTGACGGCAAGAATCTTGTCGATCAGATCATTGTTGGCCCCGGCCTGGTCAATCTGGGCCGCGGTCAACGCAACTCCGCCGCCCGGAATGGCGTAAGTAGCACCGACAGTAATCCCAGCCAGCATGGTGAACCATGCTTCGCGGTTCAGAGAATTGACGTTGAACTTGCCACGTGTCTCCGTCCGACCGTCAAGCTTTACCTGCTCCAGGATATTGGCGTCTCCCTTATCCCTCGTATTGGGTGGCCCCAACGTATTGTACGCAGCCAAGTTCAAGGTACACCACGGTTCGCCGCGGTGAATGCAGCCCAACTCCCATAGGCTCACCGGAGGTCCATTTCGAATATACGCCGTTGACATTCCCGCAGCCGGGTCGGTCACCGTCTCCACATCCTTCCCGGCTCCTGCAGCGCTAGGGTCCGAGCCTGCGTTCACAAACGGAGCAACAACGGTCCCTGCCCCAAGCGCATTCCAGCCCGCGTCCCATCCCCAGTTGCTCGGCACCGGCCCCCCGACTGTGTAGGTGCCGGCCGTATTGCACCGCGGATCCACAACCTGAGCACTGATGTACTCCGGCCCTGTGGGATTCGTGAGAGTGACGATCGGCGAAGTGCCGATCCGGGAGAAATCCAGAAGTCCTCCGGCATCGGTCAGAGTCACTGCAATGGCATCGACACGCAGGTCATCTGAGGCGGGGTTAAGGGGAACGTTTGCCACGCCGACCGTGTAAGTGAATGTTTGCGAGAACGTGGCATAAGAATTGGCCCCAACGGCAATCGGCGTAAACCGATGGTGAACACCTTTCGGGCCCTGATCCGCGGCAGGAACAGCTGACCATGCGGCGGCGATATCACTGATATCCACGTCCACGTCCAAGGTCAGGTTGTTGGCCGCCGTGTCGTAGATGTTCACCAGTTCAACCGTGACGATAAGCTGGAAAGTGCTGCTCGGTACTAACGGCAAAGTACTCAAGTTCGCCACGACCTGCACTTCATTGATGTACGGACACCTTTCCAACCCCACGTACGTAGCCGACGCCAACGTCTTGGCGCCCGTCCAGTCGTTGACAGGCGCCGTGTAGTCGCTGGTCGCCGCACCGTTCGTGTCACAGTAGTCAACTATATTCGCTGAGGTCTGTCGCTGGACAAGATTACAGTCAGCGCCTGTGCCAGCCCCACCGATCCCATCAATATCCGCAGCCGTTCCAATAAGCAACCACCGGATGCCGCTACCACCGACGACAGTGTCGACAAACGGAACGGGGGCATTCACCTGTCCCGCAGCGTTCCAAGACGGAACCGTGCCCCAAAACACCGTCCCCACATTCTGCAGGTTATCGACTTCTGGCCCTGTGTCAAAGAGAGCCGCATTCTCCCAACTCCAACCCGATGGAGTTAGGCAGAATCGATGCTTGTCCCTGTCCGTTACCGGTGCCGCACTGTCGTAATACGCCTCGATGTCATAGCTCCCCGGATGCAACGCCCTAAAGCACGCGTTGGCGCTGGTCTGATTCAACCCGAGAGACTTGACAACGTGCCACATGGAGGACCAGCGCCCGCCAGCGGGCATGAACCCTGCAGGCGCGACACCACCCGTCACGTCGTCAGGCCGAAAATCATTCTGGAATCCCCCCAAAACCGCATCGGCAAGGCAAACCTCCGTCTCATATTGCCCGGTTCGCTCGGTTGGGGCATTGGCGCTGCCGACACTGGCTTCGTTTGTCTTGACGTCAACCACAGCACTCGGATCGATCTTGCCCGACTCGTCGATGATCAGGTAGGACAGCAGAGCGACACAGGAATCCTCTCCAACCGCACCCTGGTTGGCGATAATGGGAATCCAACCGACATTGGCTCCAGCGCTTGCATACAGGGTGGTCTCAGGCGTGAATCGTACGAGTGTCGGAGACGGGTTGATCACCGACGCCAGAGCGGACTCGATGCCCTCAAGCACCCCGGGGCTGATGCTGGCGACGTATCGGCCACCGCGATCCGTCCAACCTGCTTCCGTCGAAGCGTCACTGAGATCATAAAACTCTGCTCCCGGGTACAGTTTGCCACTGAATTCCTTCCGCAGAAACCCGATGGCGCGTTCCAGGCCCGACTCGCACAACAATCTAGCCCGGATCATGTCCGCGTTCACTCCGGATGCCATGCGCTCGGTGCGTGCGGTGAACGCAAAGCTCATGGCGAGGATGAGCAGGAGAGAGAGAATGCCCAGGGTCATGAGCAGGGCAATGCCCTTTTCGCCGGCCCGGCCTGCACCCGCCTGTGTCTTATGCCATCCCGTTCTGAGGAAACCACGCATGTCCCGTGTCTCCATTCCCGTCGCCTTACACCACCGTCACCGTGCCCGGACTCGCTTCGTCAATCGCTGTCGTCCTCGCGGTTGTCCGCAGACAACGTTTCTTCGCCACTCTCGCGCGCTTCCCGGACCGCCTGAAGGCGGGACTACGAACCTAGCACTCCGTGTTCCCTACCGTCGCCCGCCGAGGAAGATCACCTTGCTGAACGTGCGAGCGTTCTCGCTCTCGACCTGGGCCTGGGCTGCCGGCACTCCGGCCAGCATCCTGTACTTGTCCAGGGACTGCGTATCGAGCAACCGCACAGTCACGCCTACCGCAGAAGGGAGCGTGGTCTCGTAGTTGCCGCCATCCCACGCCTGTGCGATGAACGCTTGATCGTAACAAACGAACTGAACATCCATCACCCCGTCAACGACCGTCTCGAAGTTCGCTATCCCTCCCAGAAAAGCCGCGGTCCGGCCTGCGTCGTAGTAGATATCCCACCCGACACTTGCGTCCGGCGTTGCGGTCCGCAGAAACCCATACGAGACCGGGTCCCACATGTAGCCGACCACCGTCTCAACGCCCGTTGACGAACCCAGCGATGCGGTGGAAACAAAATAGAGTTCCCGGTCAGTCGGGGTTGGCGGCACTTGCTCAAAGCAGATCTTCTTCGGCGGTGAACTGCCAGGCAGGTCATTGCCTCTGGCCACGGCGCCCTGCAAGTCACGGGTGATGATGTCCATGAGGATTCGGCCCTTCTGGTAGACATCGGTGGTGGCATTCGACGTGGTCCAGATGCGCTCGGCGCTGGCAAAGAACTGGAACAGCACCAGCATCAGGATCAGCAGCACACCCATCGCAGCCAGAAGCTCGATCAGGGTGAAGGCCTGGCAGACCTGGCCGCGCGGCGCCGTGATCCGTGGTCGTTGCATCATTGATCTCATTCCTGGCAACTTTCTTCCTGATGCGCCAGCCGTGTCCTCGAGGCGACCAATCCCGGGAAGCCAACCGGAGAAGAAACTTGGCCTACTCTCCGAGCCGGGCGTGTCCTCACGCCGATCGCCACTGTTGGCAGTTCAGTGACCTCATCAGTTCGTCTTGAAAAGCTCAATCCTGAACATGGCCTTCTGGCGCCGGGTGTAGGGCAACTCCGAAGGCCAACTCACCTCCAGATTTACAGCCAGGGCCTCGGTGTCCTCGTTTAGGGGCACAGCCTCCCAAACGCTTAACGTTGCATTATATCTCCAGGTCTGAACTGGATCAGACCAAATGCGGTACACACCATCGAATTCAAGCAACTGGCTCCCAACATTTCCTTTGTAAACGCGCATCCGGTAAACTCCATCCTCCGACGCAAGTTTCGAACGCCTGACAGTTGCCGCCATGTCCAGGTCCGTGGCTCCGGTCCAGTCCTCGAACCCACTCCCGGGGAGAGAACCACTGGGAAGATAGGGTTTGTCATCAGGGATCTTCTCCGTGGCCGCCCCCCCCCTTATTAAGTTCCAGTTCTGTTTCGCGATCACCGCATACCAGTGCAGGAACTGGTCTGCGGAGTCCGCAGCATAGCCTTCGGCGACCGAGTCGCGACTGGCGTTCAGTCCGATCGGGAACAGGCACATGATACTGACCATGCCGATCCCGACCACGCCCAAGGCCAGCGTGACCTCAATCAGGTTGAACGGATGACGGGCCGTTCGTTTGTGCATCAGCGACATTGTACACGCCTCACTTCTGAATCGGCGGGACGGGGGGCGAGTGTCGGGTGTCGAGTGTCGAAGGGGGGGGAATCTCTATCCACCCCGGACCTGTTTTCCCAGCGCCGTCTGCGTCACTCCTTGCGCATCACGTTTCCCGCCTCTTGCCTTCCCTGAAACCCGAAACCTGAAACCTCTCTTCTTCCACCCACTCACGCACCCACATACTCACACACTTCTTTCGCCTCACCGCGTCTCTCCTGGACCGCCTGAAGGCGGAACTACGAACCTCACTCAGTACTTCTCCGGGGTCTTGGTCTCGACGCGCCCGGTGAACCGGTTGACGACAAGGGTCAACTGGTTCTTGCCGCTCTCCGTTGGCGTGGCGTTCGGCCCCGGATCCTTCGGGGGCAGCCAAGTGCCGCCCACGCACAATCTCTCGACAACCGTAACGAAGGCATTGCTGCCGCCCTCGACCCGACCAGTAGGATGGAATACCACCGCACGCACATTGTTGACAGTCGCGAGACAACCGAGCGCCTTCAAGGGCTCGACGCTGCCCGCGACGTAAGGGAAACTAACGCGCACCATGCCGTTCTCGGTAGGGGTCTCGTCGTAGGTTCCGCCCGGCCCGACCCCGACATCCGCGTCCGCCTCCATGATCGAAGCCCCGTTCGGCAGGAATGCCCAGTCGGTATTCTCGACCCAGCGCGAGAACGCGAACGGACTCAATCCGCCGGTCACGATCGCCGGACGCATGCTGGTGTACCGGTACTGGTCAAGGAACGAAGCGTTCTCATCCCGCGGCATGATCACGGCGACGCGGCAGCGGTTCGCGATCGCGTACTGGCGGGAGAGCATGAGTTGCGCGGAAACCATGCGGGACGCGCCGTTCACCGCGGACCCGGTCGCCATGTTGGAGAACGCCGGCATGACCAGCGCCATGAGCGCGACCATGATGACCATGACGGTCAGGAGTTCGACGAGGGTGAAGGGGGACGAACGGAGGGATGAGGGATGAAAGCTGAAAGCTGAGGGGGGGGGGAGGCAGGGATGAGGGGTGAAACCTGAAAGCTGAGGCATGAGGGAAGAGAGAGGGGACTGTGTGTGGGTATGTGGGTGTGTGGATGGGGGGGTATGGGAGGTGACAGGCGACAGGCCCGTTGCGCGCCCCGGGCTCCATGCCCCATGCCCCGCGCTCCGTGCTCCGGACGCCCAACTCACAGGTTCGGATTCCTGAAACCTGAAACCCGAAACCTGAAACCTACGTGCTATGGACGTTGCGCTTCTCACTCTGTCGGTCTCCCGGAATCGGACTCAAGCGTCGAACGCAGGTTGTTTTGGTTGCTGTAGGCTGTTAGGCTGTAGGTTCCGAACGTAAAGAATGCTGGGGCGATATCCTAATCCTCGGAGTCCCGTGTTCTGCCTCTTGCCTCTCGCCTCTCGACCTACAGCCTACTCACTGTCACTGAGAGTTATAGCAGAACTGGGCGCGAAACACAAGAGGCCAGGTCTGAGGTTCCTGTGGTTCGGAGGTTCGGGGATCCGTTGGGTCCGTCGGACATAACAGAGCGGACTTGGGATGCCTGGCTCGCGGCAGACCGCCACGCCACCGAAGAGCCCGCGAGACGCGGGCGCTCCAGGGGACATACGCCAAATCACCATCCGCCCGCACACACACCCACACACCACAAGCAACCCGGGACGACTGGCTCGCGGCAGACCGCCACGCCATCGAAGAGCCCGCGAGACGCGGGCGCTCCAGGGAACTCACACACTCACTCACACAATCACGTACCACCGGCTGAGCCGGTGGTTTGTTAGACGCTTCGCTTGGGCCGCTCAAAGCGGCGACTCATTGCACTGTTGCCGGCCCTGCCGGCGCGCG
>Ga0208961_1000253_pt1 | contig 26201 bp, 11 predicted proteins | sample RifOxyB3_FD_184034 | JGI IMG/M metagenome (GOLD analysis project Ga0208961, IMG submission 184034) | Groundwater microbial communities from Rifle, Colorado - Rifle Oxygen_injection B3 (SPAdes) | ecosystem: Environmental > Aquatic > Deep subsurface > Groundwater | place: Rifle, Colorado, United...
GGCGCGCGTCGCCGGCAGTGCGACGAAAGCCAGCATGCCGGCCGCTATCGCGAGCCGCAGCGGCCGACGCACAATGGATTGGGCAGAGTCCATCAGTGCCTCCCTCGAATCTCGGGCAGGAGTCATAGCGAAACTTGGTGGTGCTGTCCGCGCCGCAAGCGGGCCGCGCATAGTCCGGTCCAGGCCGGCCCCGATCAGACGGTCAGCCGGCGGCAGCATGTAGTGCATGTGCCGCATGCACGACCGCTCGGTCGCGTTGGAGTATCTGGCCATGCTCGATGTGCCTCGCGTGTTGCGGCTGTACGGTACCCCCGTTTCACGCTTTCGCCACCGAAACTCGGCAGAGTTCCGTAGGTGTGGTAGTACCACGGATGCAAGTCGGTACCCCCGGCGTGTCCGCACGCCGGTGCGCGGTGCGTTCCAAACGCCCTTCGACGAGTCGTGGCGCTGCGGTCCACTCTCCCGTCAGAACACCGTGGCCGAACGCACCTGCACACGCGGCGAAGCGCTCCAGCCTGGGGACAGGCTGGAGCACTGACCCGCCTGACACAGATTGACTCGCGGGACTTTATCGATAGGGTATTGCCGTCCGCCTTGCTTCCATCAAGGAAACACCCTACGGAACTGACATGCGTCCAATGGCCGATAGGTCCCTTGATCTCTCTGTCCCTTCGCACTACCTTCTCCGGCGTGACGCGGGACGGGCCCGCGCCACTGGCCGGCGGTGTACCGAGGAGAAGACGGATATGCGCCTGACAGCCGCAGTGAGTGTGGTGGCGGCAATGGCTATGGGCGGTGTCGTCGTGGCGGCCGAAGGGACGGCGGCGCCCGCGCGCGTCGTGAACGCCGGCATTGGCGGGAACAACACGCGCGACCTCTTGGCGCGCCTGGACCGGGACGTGCTGCCCGAGAAACCGGACCTGGTCGTGCTCATGGCCGGCACGAACGACGTGCTGAACCACGCGAACGCCGTGCCGCTGGCCGAGTACCGCACCAACCTGCAGCAGTTGGTCAAGCGCATCGGCGACACGGGCGCGAAACTCATCCTGATGACCATCCCGCCGTGCTACGAGCCGCACCTGCTGACGCGGCACCCGGCGGAGTTCTACGGCACGGCTGGCCCGAGCGGTGTCATCCGCCAGGCGAACGAGGCGGTGCGCTCCGTGGCCAAGGAGAGCGGTGCGGTGCTCGTGGACCTGAATGTACTGTTCACCGTCCTGGGCGAGATCGGGCCAGGCGCCGGGTGCGTACTCCGCAACGAGGCGAACAGCAAGTCAGCGGACGGTGTGCACCCAACTGCGGCCGGGTATCGGCTCATCGCCACGGCCGTGTTCCAGGCGATTCAGGACCGGCAACTGCCGCACGCGAAGATCGTCTGCTTCGGCGACAGTATCACCTTCGGTGCGAACATGGCCGGTGCCGGCAAGGCGGAAGGCGACACGTATCCCGGGTACCTGGCGCGGTTGCTGGCGGCGGCGCCGGTTGCTGCACCGTGATGGGACGTAATGCGTATGAGGTGCAGGGAGTGCCAAACTCGACGCGTCGTCCTGAACCTGCGGGCAAGCAACTGTCTGCACCACGGATCGAGTCGCCCGGAGTCAGTGGCCCGGCCAGTCCCTTGGCCGGCGTCTCAGCTTCCACCCTTGCCCCCGACGCATTACTCCTGCGTGTGGTGCGTCAGTCCAACGTGGAGGCCAGGTCTCCCGGCCTGGTCTGGTTCGGTCGCGTCGCTGCGTCGCGCCGGGTCAGGAGGCCCGGCGCCCACCTTCACTCCCATGTTACTGGCGGGCTGCGACAGAGTGGCCGGAGCGACTCGGACGGACAGTGAGTAACGCCCACGCATGACCGGGCGGTCCGCCGCCCGGGAACCGCTGACACATCACCCTGTCGCCATTGCGTACCTTGCGAACTCCGCGACGGTCGGTATCTTTACGGCAGCCAGGCGATGGCGTGGCGGTGCCCCAGGCTCGTAGTCCCGCCTTTAGGCGGTCCGGGTCTTTCGAGTTGGCGAGGCGCATCCCGGACCGCCTAAAGGCGGGACTACGAGCCTGGGGCGTTCGGGGGGCAGGGCTGCGTGGGCGGTGACCGGGCGTTGCCGCGCGAGGCGACGGTTCTCGCACCCGGCTGAAGCACGGGCGCAGGCTTCCGGCTGAAGCCGGGACTCAGGCGGGGAGCGGACCGGCCTGTTCGTCTGAGTCCCGCGTTGACGCGGAAGCGGGCGCGAGTCTTCGGCGAGCGCAGCGGGCGAAGGTCGGCAAGGGTGATATCAAGGTCGCCACGGCAACAGAATGACGCAGAGGAGCGATTACCGGAGAAAGGGACGAAGACGCATGAAAGCCATCATGGTGATGTTCGATTCGCTGAACCGGCATATGTTGCCGGCGTACGGGTGCGAGTGGGTGCAGGCGCCGAACTTCCGGCGGCTGGCGGAACGGACGATGACGTTCGACAACTCCTACGTCGGCAGCATGCCGTGCATGCCGGCGCGGCGCGAGCTGCACACGGGCCGGTACAACTTCCTGCACCGGAGCTGGGGTCCGATCGAGCCGTACGACGACTCGATGCCGGAGCTCCTGAAACAGAAGGGCGTGCACTCGCACCTGGTCAGCGACCACTACCACTATTGGGAGGAGGGCGGCTGCAACTACCACACGCGCTTTGCCACGTGGGAGAACGTGCGCGGGCAGGAGGGCGACCCGTGGAAGTGCCGTCTTGATGAGACCCTGGGCATACCGGAAGGCAGCCTTAACGATGTCTACCGCAAGGGCCCGTGGATGCGCCAGGACTGGGTCAACCGCACCTACATGCGTCGGGAGAAGGACCACTCGCAGGCGCGCACGTTCGGGCTGGGCCTGGAGTTTCTCGAGACGAACCGGGCGGCGGACAACTGGTTCCTGCAGCTCGAGACATTCGATCCGCACGAGCCGTATTTCACCTATGCGAAGTACCTGAAGCTCTACGCTGACGCGTACAAGGGGCCGCACTGCGACTGGCCGACCTATGGCCGCGTCAAGGAGGCGCCCGAGTTTGTCCAGCACATCCGGTTTGTGAACGCGGCGCTGATCAGCATGTGCGACCACTACCTGGGCACGGTGCTGGACAAGATGGACGAACTGGACCTGTGGAAGGACACGCTGCTGATCGTGAACACGGACCACGGGTTCCTGCTCGGCGAGCACGGCTGGTGGGCCAAGTGCGTTCAGCCGTTCTACAACGAGGTTGCGCACACGCCGCTGTTCATCTGGGACCCGCGCTGCGGCCGGGCCGGCGAGCGCCGCCGCAGCCTGGTGCAGACGATCGACTTGGCGCCGACCGTGTTGGAGTACTTCAACGTTGAGCGGCCCAAGGACATGCAGGGCGTGCCCCTGCGCGATACGGTGGCACGCGATCGGCCGGTGCGCGAGGCTGGGCTGTTCGGATTGCACGGCGCGCACGTGAACCTCACTGACGGCCGGTACGTGTACATGCGTGCCCCGATCGCGCCGGAGAACGGACCGCTGTTTGAGTACACGCTGATGCCGACCCACATGCGGCGCACGTTCGAGACCAAGGAACTGCAGGACATCGGCCTGGCGGAACCGTTCGCGTTCACCAAGGGCTGCCGTACCATGAAGATCGGCGGGCGCACCTGGGTCAATCCGCACACGTTCGGCACCCTGCTGTTCGACCTGGAGAAGGACCCGGCGCAGGAGCACCCGTTCCGCGACGAGGCGCTCGAGGCGCGGCTCTGCGGGCAGATGGCCGAGTTGATGCGCGCCAACGACGCACCCGCCGAGCAGTTCGAGCGCCTGGGGCTGGAGGAACCATGTCGGACACCATGACGTCCCGCCAGCGCTGGCTGGCTGCGGTTCGGGACGAGCCGCTCGACAGGTTGCCGTTCTGGCCGAAGTTTCTTCAACCTGTGCGGGTAAATCCGGCCGTGGCGCCGCTCGTAGTGGTGTCGCAGTCCCGGCGATTGCCCGCCGGGCAAGACACCATCCCCGCGCCGCGCCGCCGCAACACGCCGGATGGGCTCTTGGCGCTCCACTTCGTTCCGCGCACTGCGAGCCCACTACGAACAGGCGCGTCCTGGCGTCCATGGCGGGGCATTTTATCTCTCAGGATTTACCCGCACAGGTCGAGGCGCCAGACGTCGTTGACCAGCGGCCAGGCGTTGCCGCCGACAAGCCAGAGTTTGTCCTGGAAGACGTAGTAGGACTGCTCGTGGCGTTCGGACCAGATGGAGTCGGTCTTGAGTTCCGTCCACGTGGCGCCGTCTGTGGTGTGCCACACGTCGTTCCAGTTTTTCGAGGGATTGTTCGACCACCCGCCCAGCAGCCACATGCGGTCTCTGAAGACGACCGCCGAGAACCAGATGCGCGGCGACCAGGGTGCGTGTGAAGTGACCTGAGTCCACTGCACGCCGTCGGTGGAGCACCAGACGTCGTTGTGTCCGGCGTAGGTGGGCACATAGTTGCCGCCGCCGAACACCCACAGCTTGCCGGCGAACGAGAGTGCGGCATGAAAAGCGCGCGGCGCCCAGGGCGCGCTGGCGGTGGCCAGCTCCCACGCCTTGCCGTCCGCCGAGCACCACACGTCGTTGCGCAGATGGCTTTCGTTGCCGTCGAAGTACCGTTCGAGGCCGCCGAGGATCCACATCTTGCCGTTGTGAACGACCCCCGCGGCGCCGAGTCGCGGGCTCCAGCCGGCGGTCATGGTGGCGTTGCGCCAGTCTGCGCCGTCGGTGCTGTACCAGACTTGGCTGCTGGCCGAGGCGCCGGCGAGGCGGCCGCCGTACCAGCCGCCCATGAACCACATCCGTTCGTCGAAGACGAGCGTGGTGGGCAGGTCGCTGTGTTCCCAGGCGGCGGTCTCGGTGGCGAGGGTCCAGTCTTTACCGTCCTGCGAACTCCACACGTCGCGCGGGCCGATGATGTTGGAGCTGAACCAGCCGCCGAGCAGCCACATCCGGTCCTTGTAGACCACTTCGCCGCACGAGTCGCGCGGCGCCCACGCGGCGTGCTCGGTGACTTTCACCCAGACGGGAGATGTTGTGCTCATCATGAAATCCTCCCAAGACACGGTGCAGACCGTCGGTGCTGTTCACCCAAAACCCAAATATGCGTCTGCCCTGACGGAAGGCAAGGCAGATCGTGCCGCGTGCAGGGCTGTTTCAAAGTCGGCTGTGCGAGTTGCCCCTGTGACGCTCCAGTAGGCCCTGCCTGTCCCTAGGCTGGGCCTCTCCGCTACGTGTGTTGGTGCGTGGGTCAGTGGCACTCTGGCTCAGTGTAGAATGCACTGCGCAACGGGCCGTCGGCGGGCATCTCGGAACGCACCTTCGCCCCGGCGTAGGGACACGCCGCGGGTCCCTCGATCCGTCATTTGCCCGGCCACGCTCAAACCGCCGACTTTGAAACAGCCCTGGGCCGCGTGTCGTGATGCGACCGTGAAGGTGGGGAATCGCGTGGTGCCAACAAGGTGGAGGCCAGGTCTCCCGGCCCGGCCTGTGCGGCCTGGTTTGACCGGGCGGCGGTCGACGGATGCGCCTTCTGCCGGGTGACGCAACAGGGGTTGCTCCGTCTGGCCACGAATCCCGCCTTTTGGGGGGCATTGAGTTCTTACGGTCCGAAGTCGAGCGTCACCGGTTCGGCCGCGCGAATCCAGTAGCCCCGGCCGACCTCCAGATACTCGTCGTACCAGGTAAGTTCGTAGGCGTCCGAATCCGGGTTCCACCACCAGTAAGGACCCCGCAGCGCGCTGTTCGCAGGTGCACGGCAGCGGGCGGCCGGCCCCACAAAGTTCCAGTCCGTGTCGAGAGGCAGGAGAGTCGTGGCTGGGGGTGAACCTTCAACGACCAGGTTCACCGCCTCCGGCACATACACCAAGTAGCCTTTCATCGCGTGCAGTTCGGTGGCCACCGCGTAGCGGGAGTCGTGGAACTCCCACACGACCCCGACATACACAACCCCGGGTCGATCCGGCGCCGCCAGGACCGAATCCACGGCCGGGTCCGTCGGTTCAATGGCCAGCGAGAACATGTTCCTGCCCTGCTTCAGTCGCAACTCGAAAGAGGCCGTGGTCCCGATGACGAAGTAGCGCGGCGATGGCGCCAGGACCTCGAGTTGCCGCGTTGCGTCCATGGCGATGGTCGTGCCGGGCAGGCGGGGAGCGTTAGTGCTCGGCTGCGCCACTTCCCACAAGCGCAAGTGGGGTATGTCCGTGTCGTCCCAGACCGTGTCGTCCCAGACTAGCAGCACGGGCGCCTCGCCGGAAACGACTTCGAGCAGCCACTTGGTGCCCTGCGCCGTGCCGCGCATATCGCGCTCCAGGCCGTCGAGCAAGGGGTTTCCCTCGTTGATGAAGGCGGTGTAGCCGCCGCTGGCGGGCGCCGCCGGCGCCAGGCGATCAAACCGCGCATCGAAGTCAGGCGTGGCGTCCGGCTCAACCCCGAACTGCACTCCCGGTGTGGCGGTGTTGGTCGTCGACAGGGCGACCAGCCAACCGGTCGTCGCCGACACATAGATCGGCACCTCGACGGCTATGGAAGCGGCCGTGCCGTCCGAGACCCGGAAGGTGAAGCTGTCATTGCCCGTGAAGCCGGCATCCGGCCGATAGACTGCTGTGCCAGTAGCAGCGTCGAACGCTTCCAGCGTCCCGTGTGCGGGCGCACTTGCCGCTGAGAAAAGAAGGGTGTCGATACCATCATCCACATCGGGGTCCAGGCCCCCCACCTGGAGGTTCAAGGCACCATTCTGGTTGACCTCCAGGCCCCACGGGCTGAGTGCCTCGGGCGGCGTATTGCCAATCGTGATTTCTGCCGTTGCCGCGTTGCTTGACTCGACCTCTCCGGCCTGGTATGGATTGGTCAGCGCCCGCACCGTGAGGCGCCACACCTGGCCCTTGCGCGTGTGAGTATGACTCAGCGGGTTGCCGGCAATCGGCAGACCCTCACCGGGGATATCCCAAATGTAGCCGTACCCCGTGACCACGTCGCCATCGGGGTCTGTCGGAGCCTGGAGGATACTGGCCGACAGGTTGTCGAGTGTCTGCGGTGTGGCTGGGTTGATCGCAATGAGCGGTTGCCCGCAAGGCCGGTCGACGTCCGCAATCCGTAACGTCTGCCACGTCGCGATGGCCGCCGGATGCCCGCCGGAGTCCGTCACCGTACACGCCAACACCTTGTCCTGGCTCACGTCGGGATGTTGCACCGTGTCGAAGTCCGGGTGGTAAGCATACGTTGGAGAGTCGCCGGAACCTGGGGCCGCGGCGCCGGCCAGGGTCCACTGGTAGTGGTACGGCGCACGGCCGCCGCTGGCGGTGACCCCGAACTGGAGCGTGGCGCCCTCGGAGACAGAAGTGGGCCCGGCCACGGTCACGGTTGCCGTTCCCGTTCCGGTTGCCGTCCCTGGAGACACGCCGCCAATGACCAGGGGCGCCTGCACGGTCACCGTGAAGCGGCACTCGGCGGTTTGGCCAGCGCCATCGCTGGCGGTGCAGACCACGGTGGTCACGCCCACCGGGAACAGGCTGCCGCTGAGCGGGACACTGGTCACGGTCACCGGCGCAAAGCCGCCGGCAGGCACGGGCGCAGCGTAGGTCACCACCGCTCCGCCTGCGTCCGGGGCCTCGATGGTGATATCATCCGGGCAGGTGATGGTCAGGGCCGGGAGCGGTTCGAGGCGTAACGTGCCCGGGACTGACAGCGCGGGCTGCCAGGTCTGGCCGCCGTCCACACTCAACTCGGTAAACACGTCGAAGAAGCTGTCGATCAGGGCTGGGAACTGGCCGCCGGTGGGTTTCTCGGTGACGCTGGTTCGGCCGGTGGAGGCGCGCGTCGGGCTCTCGCGGATCATCATGCCGGGGGGCAAGGTTCCGCCGGTCAAGACAAGGCTCAGTATTTCGGTGTCAAAGTAGCGCGTGTTGCCGGGGACGGTGAGGCCGGTCACGCGCCAGGTGGTGGTGGGAGCGCAGGTGCAGCGCTGCCAGGTCTGACCGCCGTCCTGGGACAGTTCGAAGTCCACGGGTTCGGCCAGTTGACGCGTACTGCTGGCGCCGGGGGCCGGCAGCGGGATCGACTCGGCAAACCCGTATTGTGTCAGGTGTCGCAGTTGTACGCCGCCGGGGAACACGGCAAACAGCGCGGTCCGGTCCGCGTAGACGCTGCCGGGTGGCGGCAGCAGATCCGGGGTCGCGAACGCGTGCGGCGTAGCCACTGGGGTTGCCTCCAGATGCAGGGGCCCGTTGCTCGCCGGCGACCAGCTCTGACCGCCGTCCACACTGAGCTCGGTGAATACATCGAAGAAGCTGTAAATGCGGTAAGTGCCGTCCGCCTGCGGCTGCACCGAGGTCAGGCCGCGCGAGAGCAAGGTTGGGCTTTCGCGGATCATGACACCCTCCCGATCGAACTCAAACGTGACCGTCTCGGCATCGAGGAGTCCGCTGGCGCCGGAGTCGGCACACGCCCAGCGTATGTCCATGCGGCACGCGGCGCGCAGAACTTGGAAGTCAACGCCACCATCCAGCGAGAGTTCCAGGTCCATGACCGCGTCGGTCGTCAGCGTCTGGGCGGGGCCCGGTCCCGGCGGCAACACGGTCGCCGTGAACAGCGTCTGGCGCACGTTGCGCAGCGCGGCACCGTTCGCGAAGAGCAGGGGCTGGTCGGGCGGGGACACATACTGGCACAGGAGCGGCGGCAATCGCGGTGTCGGCGCCGCCACTGCCGGCCCGAGTGTCGGATCGCCACGCAGTTCGGCCTGCCATGGCTCGGCCGACGGTGACCAGTTCTGGCCGCCGTCCAGGCTGATTTCGGTGAAGATGTCAAAGAAGCTGCTGATCATCTCGCCGCCTGGTGCCGCACGCACGGTGGTGTGCCCCGTCGAGGCCAGGGTCGGGCTCTCACGCAGCAGCAGTCCGGTGGGCAAGGTCCCGCCGGCGAGGTCCAGTTGCAGCATTTCAGTGTCGAAGAAGCGGACCCCATCCGTCTCGGTCTGCCCGGTGGTCCGAACCGTCATCTGCGCCGAGCACTGCACCGGCTGGAAGGTGATGCCGCCGTCCAGGGACAGGTCCAGCATGGCCTCGCAGGCCAGGCTGCGCGTTTCGGTGGTTCCCGGGGCCGGGAGCGGCAACCCGGGGCCAAAGGCGCGCAACCGCAGGTCGCGGACGATCACGCCGCTGGCGAACAGCACCTGCCACGGCGCCGCGCCGACGAGCACGCCCTCCGGCGGTAACAGCCACGCTTCATGGAAGAACATCTCATACCCGGCGAGCACCGGCGGCTGTCCGCTTGTACTCTCGTAGGCGCCGATGTCGAACTCGGTGCCGGTGCCGTTGGCGCCCTGGCTCGGGGTATCGAGCGGCCGCGCGTTGCCGACGATGTCGGTGGCGGGCACGCCCGCGCCGCCCGTGCCGGTATCGATGGCGGCCGAGCCGGCCCCGAGGCGGTAGTCGACGAAGCGGAAGGTGTCGCCACTGCCGGCGTAGGGGTGGTTGCCCCAGACCACCACTTGCGTGGCGGTATTGCTGACGATCAAGGCTTGCCGGCGCTGGCTGGTGTCGGGGTTGACGAGCCGGCCGACGAGCGCGCCGGGGGAGAACGCCGCGGCACTGTCGGTGAAGGTCGTGCGGTTGCTGACGCCGTCGAAACTGGCCGCCGCGGTCCACGTGCCGGTGACCCCGGGCGTGTCCATGACGAATTTCGGGTCGCCGGCGAGGTTGCCGTTGTTGCCCGGCAGCGCATTGATCGCCGCGGCCCCGGTCAGGGTCGTCGTACCCTCATCCAGATAGTCCCCGTCCTGGTTGCCGTAGAGCAGGCAGTGGGTTAGCACCGGGTCGGCGTCGATGCCGTACTCGTAGACGGCGTGTTGGGTGTTGTTGCTCAGAATGCAGTTGGTGAGGGCCAGTGCCGTGGTGATATAGGTGTATATGCCGCCGCCGTGGGTTCCAGCGGAGTTGCCGCTGAGGGTGCAGTTGGTCAGGACGAGGGCGTCTGAATAGCCGCAGGAAACGGCGCCGCCGAAGGCCCCCGCGCTGTTGCCGCTCAGCACGCAGTTGGTCAGCGTCGTCGCGTTCGTCTGGCAGTACAGGCCGCCACCGACGGACTCCGCGCTGTTGCCGCTCAGTGTACAGTTGGTCAGGGTTGCGGCGGCGCCCATCGAGAGGAACACGCCGCCGCCCACGTCGGCGCTGTTGCCGCTGACCGAGCAGTTGGTCAGAACCGTAGAAGATTGCATGAAGCAGAACACGCCACCGCCCGTGCCGGCGCTGTTGCCGCTGACCGCACAGCCCATCAGCGTCGGCGAAGAGCCCTCGCCGTAAAGACCGCCGCCCGTGCCGGCGCTGTTGCCGCTGACCGCACAGCCCATCAGCGTCGGCGAAGACACGTAGCAGGACACGCCGCCGCCCCGCTCGGCGCTGTTGCCGAGCACCGTGCAGTTGGCCAGTGTGTTTGTACTGTCGGCGGCGGCGCAGTAGATGCCGCCGCCGATGTTGTTCGGGTAGGCGCCGTCGGCGTTACCGGCGGTGACGGTGAAGCCGTCGAACACCGTATTGACTACGCCGTCGATGCAAACCACGTGGTAGGAGTTGTCACCGTTGTTGGTAAAGCCGACGTCGTCACCGTTGAGATCACCGCTGAGAATCGTCGGGTGCGCCGCAATCTGGCGCTGCGAGAGCAAGGTCTCGTTGCCGGCAAAGCTGCCGTAGACCTCGACGCCGCTCTTCAGCTCAAAGCAGATCGCCTGGTCCGTGCCGGTCGTCGGCGTGTAGGTCCCGGCCTTGACCCAGATCTGGTCCCCGCTGACCGCGGCGGCCATGGCCGTCTGCAGGTCGCCGTAGGCATCATTCCAGGAGGTGCCGGCACCGGTACCATCGGTCTTGACGAAAATCGCGTGGGGCTCTGGGACTGGGGGTGCCTCCACGGTTACCGTGAAGCGGCATCCGGCGGTCTGACCACAGGCATCGGTGGCCGTGATGACCACGGTGGTCACGCCCACCGGGAACAGGCTGCCGCTGGGGGGGACACTGGTCACGGTGACCGGCGCGCAGCCGCCCGCGGCAACGGGTGCGGCATACGAGACCACGACCCCGTTTGCAGTCGGGGCCTTGACCGTGACATCATCGGGACAGATGATCGTCAGGAGCGGAAGCGGCTCGAGCCGCAGCGTGCCGGGACCGCGTTGCGTGGGCTGCCAGGTCTGGCCGCCGTCGGTGCTCAACTCAATGAACACGTCAAAGAAGCTCGCGATCTGGAACTGGCCGCCCATGGCGGAGCCGGTAACACAAACCCGCCCGGTCGAGGCCCGGGTCGGGCTTTCGCGGATCATCACGCCGCTGGGCAGGTTGCCGCCGGCGATGTTCAGTTGCAGCATCTCGGTGTCAAAGAAGCGCGTCTGGCCGAAGTCGGTGCCGCTGCTCACGCGCCAAGTGGTGGACGCGACGCAGGCGTAGCGGTCCCACGTCAGGCCGCCGTCGCTGGACAGTGCGAAGTCCACCGCCGAACTGAACTCATGCGTGGTACTGGTGCCGGGGGCCGGCAGAGGGGACGCCAGAGTGAAGTCGTACAGCTTCACCTGTCGCACCTGCGTGCTGTCAGCGAACATCGCAAACAGGTCGGCTGAGTCCGCATAGACGCCGTCGGCTGGCGGAAAATCCGCGGTCGTGAACGAGTTCGGCGTGGCCACCGGGCTTTCCTCCAGGCGCAGGGGCGCGGTGCTGGCCGCCGACCAGGTCTGGCCACCGTCCAGACTGACCTCGAAGAAGACGTCGAAGAAGCTCTGAATGTCGTAGGTGCCGTCCAGTCGTGGTTGCAGCGAAATCATGCCGTGCGAGGGCTCCGTTGGACTCTCGCGGATGGCGATGAACTCGAACTCCGCAAAGTTAAAAGACAGCATCTCGGTCTCGAAGAGGCCGTTGGCACCGGAGTCGGCACACCCCCGGCGGATTTCCAGGCGGCACGCGCTGCGCTTTGCCTGGAAGTTCCTGCCGTCGTCAAAAGAGAATTCCCAATCCATGATCGCGTCCACCGATTGCGTCTGGTCGGCGCCAGGCGCCGGCGGCGACACGGCCGTGCTGAACAGCGTCTGGCGTAGGTGGCGCAATACTGTGCCGTTGTTGAAGCGCAATGCCTGCTCCGGAGCTGATGCAAACCGCGCCATGGGCGACGGCAACAGCGGCGTCGGCGCCTGCAGTACGGCCACCGTCGTCGGGTCGCGGCGCAGTTCGACCCGGCACGAGTCGGCCGCTGGCAGCCAGGTCTGGCCGCCATCCAGGCTGAGTTCGGTGAAGATGTCGAAGAAGCTGCTGATCATGCAGCCGCCCGGCACCGTCCGCAGGGTGGCGCCGCCCAGCGACGCCCTGGTCGGGCTTTCGCGCAACTGTACGGAGGCTGGCAGGTTGCCGCTGAAGAAGTCCAGCCGCAGCATCTCGGTGTCAAAGAATTGCACCGTGCCCGTCGGGGTCCCGCCGGTGGTCCGCAGTGTCATCTGCGACTGGCAGTGTATCGCCTGGAACGTGGCGCCGCCGTCCAGGGACAGGTCCAGCATGGCCTCGCAGCCGATACTTTCGGTTGTGCTGGTGCCGGGTGCCGGGGGCGGGAGCCCGCCGGTAAAGGCACGCAGCCGCAGGTCGCTGAGAACCACGCCGTTGGCGAACTGCGACTGCCACGGCGCCATGCTGACGAACAGGCCCTGCGGTGGCAGCAGCAGTGCGTCCGGGAAGAACATCTCGAAGCCCGGGGTCAGCGATGGCTGTACGGTCACGGTGAAGCGGCACTCGGCGGTCTGGCCACAGGCATCCGTGGCGGTCGAGACCACGGTGGTGACGCCGACCGGGAACCGGCTGCCGCTCGGCGGCACACTGGTCACGGTCACTGGCGCACAGCCACCCTCGGTCACGGGCGCGGCATAGGACACCACGGCCCCGCTGGCGTCCGGGGCCGCGAGTGTGATATCGTCGGGGCAGGTCATAGTCAGAGACTGGGTTGGTTCCAGTCGCAACAGGCCCGATGTCGACGCGGGGAGCCAGGTCTGGCCGCCGTCCACGCTGAGTTCGGTAAACACGTCAAAGAAGCTGTCGATGAAGAACGGGCCACTCATGGGGTTGCCGGTGACGCTGGTGCGGCCGGTGGAAGCGCGCGTTGGGCTTTCGCGCAGCATGATGCCGGCGGGCAGGCTGCCGCCGGTCAGGAGGAGGCTCAGCATTTCGGTGTCAAAGTAGCGCGTGGAGCCGGAGTCGGTGCTGCTGCTCACCCGCAGTGTGGTGAACGCGACACAGGCGTAGCGATCCCAGCTCAGGCCGCCGTTGCGGGACAATTCGAAGTCCACGGACGCGTTGAGCACACGCGTGGCGCTGGCGTCGGGGGCTGGCAGTGGGATTGCATCGAGGAAGTCGTGCAGGTTCAGGTGCCGCACCAGCACGCCGCCGGAGAACGCGGCAAACAGCGCGCTCGGGTCCGCGTAGACGCTGCCGGACGGCGGTATGCCAGAGGTCGGGAACGGGTTCGAAGTGGCAACTGGGATTGCCTCCAGGCGCAGGGGCTCATTGCTGGCCGCCCAGCTCTGACCGCCGTCCTGGCTGATCTCGAAGAACACGTCGAAGAAGCTCTGGATGCGGAACGTGCCGTCCGGCTGCGCCTGCACGCGGGTTATGCCGCGCGAGGGCCGCGTCGGACTCTCCCGGAGCATGACGTAGGGCGGCCACTCCATGTCAGTAAAGTCAAGGGAGACCATTTCGGTATCGAGGAGTCCGTTGGCCCCGGAGTCGGCACAGGCCCGACTGATGACCATGCTGCACGCGCCGTGCAGCTCCAGGAAGCTCTGGCCTTCATCCAGTGACAACTTCAGCCTCATGACGGCGTCCAGCGATTGCCTTTGGATAGTGCCAGAAATCGGCGGCAACTGCGCGGCGCTGAACTGCGTCTGGCTCACGTTGCTCACCAGGGCGCCATTGGTGAACTGCAAGGTCTGGTCCGGGGCTGACGCATACTGCGCCATGGGCGACGGCAGCAAACGTGTCGGGGCCCCAATGGCTGACACCGTCGTGCCGAAGCGGCGCAGCTCGAAGCGCCACGATTCGGGCGATGGTGACCAGTTCTGGCCGCCGTCCAGGCTGACCTCGGTGAAGATGTCGAAGAAGCTGCTGATCATGTAGCCGCCCGGCACCAGCCGAACGGTCATGCGTCCCAGCGACGCCTTTGACGGACTCTCGCGCAGCATCATGCCTGCCGGCAGAGCGCCGCCGGAGAGGTCCAGTTGCAGCATCTCGGTGTCGAAGAACTGCGTGCCGTTCGTTTCAGGCCGGCCGGTGGTTCGCACGGTCATCTGCGCCGCGCACTGCACCCGCAGGAACGTGGTGCCGCCGTCGCTGGACACGTCCAGCATGGCCTCGCAGCCCATGCTTTGGGTATCGGTGGCGCCCATCGCCGGGAGCGGGAACCCCGCGGTAAAGGCGCTCAGGCGCAGGTCGCGGAAGATGACGCCGTTGGCGAACTGCGTCTGCCACGGTGCCCGGCAGGCGAGCATGGCCTGCGGCGGCGGCTGCAGCGCCTGCGTGAAGAACATCTCGAGTCCCGGGAGTTGCGGTGCCGCCACGGTCACGACCTCGTACGCGCCGATATCGAACTCGGTGGCGGTGCCGTTGGCGCCCTGGTTGGGGATATCGATCGGGCGTAGGTCGCCGGCGATGTCGGTGGCGGGTACGCTGGCGCCGGCTGTGCCGGTATCGATGGCGGCAGAGCCGCTGTCAAGGCGATAGTCAATGACGCGGAAGGCGGCGGGGCCACCAGCACCGCCACCCGCGTAGCTGTGGTCGCCCCAGACCGCGACCTGGGTGTCCGTGTTGCCGATGATTAACGCCTGCCGGCGCTGGCTGGTGTCGGCGTTGATGAATTGACCGGCCAGGGCGTCGGGGGTGAAGGTGTCGGCGCCGGTGGTCAGGATCGTGCGATCCAGGAGGGCATCGTAACTGGGTGCGGCGGTCCAACTGCCGGTGATCCCGCCCGGGCCGTTCATGGCGAACGTCGGGTCGCCGTCCACATTGCCCGTGGCCTGGCCGTCCGGGATAGCATTGATCAACGCCGCACCGGTCAGACTCGTCGTGCCCTCATCCCAGTAGTCGCCGTTCGGGTTGGCGTTGAACAGGCAGTGGGTCACGGTCAGGTCGGCAGCAGCGGTGTATTCATAGACGCCATGTCCGGTGTTGTCGGACAGGAGGCAGTTAGTCAGCACCCCGGTGGCGCCGTCGTTGCAGAAGACGCCGCCGCCGAGGCTGGCGGTGTTGCTGCTGAACGTGCAGTTGGTGAGGAGCGAGGTGGTGTTGGCATTGCCGAGCAGGCCGCCGCCGAAGATGGCACTATTGCCGCTCACCATGCAGTTGACCAGGACCATGGTGGTGTTGTCATTGTAGTACAAACCGCCGCCTTGGGAGTCGGCGCGGTTGTCGTTAAGCGTGCAGCCGTTCAGGACCGGCGCCGAAGCGTCGCAGGACATACCGGCGCCGTAGACGGCATGGTTGCCGCTCAACACGCAGGCGTTCAGGACTAGCGCCGAGCCGTAGCAGTACAGGCCGCCGCCGCCGTAACCGGCGTTGTTGTCGATGAGCATACAGTTGGCCAGGGTGTTGGTGCCATTGACGTCGTAGCAGTAGACGCCGCCCCCCTGGTTGTTCGGGTAGTTGCCGGCGGCATTGCCAGAGGTGACCGTGAAACCGTCGAGGCGCGCGTAGTAGGTTCCGTTCAGGGTGACGACGTGGTAACTGTTGTCGCTGGTGTCGCCCACGGTGCCGAGGTCGCCGCTGAGCAGGGTCGGGTGCCCCGGGTTGGGGCGCTCGGACAATAATGCCTCCGTGCCGGAAAAGCCGCCGAACAGCTCAACATCCGAGGGCAGGGCGAAGGTGCAGGTGCGTGGATCCGTCGGGGCCGGATTCCCGGTGCCGTCCTGCGAGGGCAGATACCGCCCCGTCGCGACCCAGATCTGCGACACGCTAAAGGCCGTCGCCACCGTCAACCCGGCCTGCAGACTGTGCAGGGCATTAGCCCAGTCGGCGCCCGTCTGGGTACCGGTGGCGCTATCATCCACGTAGACGCGGCTCCCGATGAAACTGGTGATCACCACGGTCTGGCCGTCCGGCACGGCATGGGGCTCTTCTTCGTTACCATTGTTGTCCATGGCCTGCGTGTAGAACTCGTAGACCCCAGGGCCGCCCGTGGTGGATGTGTCGAAATCGATCGGGCTGGCGGTGAAGCTCGTGCCATACTCGGTCCAGTCGCCGCCGTTCCGGCGGTAGAAGAGTCTGACGGACCGGACCCCACCCATGGCGGAGTCGGCGTGGTAGAAAACCGAGAAGGTGCCGAACCTAGCCGCCGCCGATACCTGGGCGTACGACACCGGCAGCAGCCCACCCGTGCCCGGAACGAAACTACCGTCCGCCTCGTCCGCGCCGATGTCCACCAGGCTGTCGCTGCCGGGCCGTGCGTCCCCGTCGAAATCGGTGGTCGGCGCGCCCGCGGTCCGCCCCCGGTCCAGGGCGGCCGAGCCGTTGCGCAGGTGGTAATCGACGAGCCGGTAGGTGTCCCCGCTGCCCGCGTACGCGGCGACATTGCCGACGACCTCGACGGTGGTGGCGCTGTTCGCCGCCACCAGGGTCTGGAGGGGCTGCGAGGTGTCGACATTGATGAGTTGGCCGGCGAGCGCGCCGGGGACGAACGCGGCGGCGGCGTTGGTCAGGGTCGTACGATTGCTGGGCGCGTTGTAACTGGCCGGGGCCGTCCAGGTGCCGGTGGTCCCGGCCGGGCCGTCCATGACGAACTTCGGGTTGCCGGTGACATTGCCGCTGTTGCCCACCAGGGCATTGATCGCCGTCGCCCCGGTCACGACGATGGAACCGCCGACGCAGACGTCGCCGTTCGGGTTGCCGTAGAACAGGCAGTGGATGATGGCAGCGCGCGAGTCGTCGATGAGGCCGAAACCGAGGGCTTCGAAGGCGTAGAGTACTTCCGGGGGCAAGCTGGCCAACATGGCCTGGTCGGCGGCGCTGAGCGGGGCGAACTTGTAGATGGCCTGTGACGTATTGTCATGGAAAATGCAGTTGACCAGTTCCGGCGAGGTTGAGGCGAACCACAGTCCGCCGCCGGCACTGGCGACGTTGTCGCTGACGGTGCAGTTGGTCATGCTCAGTTCGGAGTTACCGACCCACGGGTTGCCGGCGCACCACAGGCCGCCGCCACTACTCGCGCGGTTGCCGCTGACCGCGCAGTTCGTCAGTGTCAGTGAAGCCCCCGCGTTGCCGTTCAGGCCGCCGCCTTGGTAACTGGTGCGATTGCCACTGATCGTGCAGTCGGTCAGCGTCGCTGAAGCGTAATAGCTGCAGGATACACCGCTGTTGCTGTTACTGCTAACCGTGCAGCCCGTCAGTGTCGCGGTTCCATAGAAGCTGCAGGATACACCGCCCGCGCTGTTGCCGCTCACGGTGCAGTCCGTCAGCGTCAGCGAGCTAAAGAAGCCACAGTCCACACCGCGGTCGCTGTTGTCGTTCACGGTGCAGTTCGTCAGCGTCGGCGCGGAGTAAAGGAAGCACAATACACCGGTGCCGCTGTTGTCGCTGACCGTGCAGCCCGTCAGAGTCGGGGAAGACTGACTGCAGAACACGCCGTCGGCGCTGTTGCCGGTCACCGTGCAGTTGGTAAGAGCCGGAGAAGAGATGTCGCATAACACACCGCTGCCGGTAATCGCACTGTTGGCGATCACCGTGCAGTTGACCAGTGTATTCGTATTGTTGACGCCGGTGCAGGAGATGCCGCCGCCGAACTTCTCCGGGGTGCTCGTGCCATCGGCGTTGCCGGCGGTGACGGTGACGCCGTCGAGCACGCTGTGGTTCACGCCATTCGCAGAGACCACGTGGTAGGAGTTGTCGCTGTTGTTGGCGAACCCGACATCGTTTCCGTTCAGGTCGCCGCTGAGGATGCTGATATTGGCCGCGACGTTGCGCTGGGCCAATGCCGTCTCACTGCCGTTGAAGCCGCCGTACACGTTCACGCCGCTTTTCAGCGTGTGGGTTTTGGTGCGTGCGTCGAACGGGGCCGCATTGCCATAGGCGTCGGTGGTCGCCCGGTAGGTGCCGGCCTTGATCCAGACCTGGTCGCCATACTGCGCCAGTGCGAGAGCGGCGGACACCGTCTTCTTGGCCGTGGGCCAGGACAGGCCGTCGCCGCTGTCGTTCGGGCGGGTCGCGGCCGCATAGTAGATGGTGCCGGTGGAGATCGGCGTGTAGCCGGCGGGGGCCTCGTCAATGCCGATGTCCACCTGTCCGCCCACACCTGGCCGGGCATCGCCGTCGATGTCCGTGGCCGGCGCGCCTGCAAGCGTGCCGCGATCGATGGCCGCGGAACCGTCACGCAGGTGATAATCCACGACCGTGTAGACATCGCCGTTGGCGACGTAGACGGTGACGTTGCCGACGACCTCGACCGTGGTGGCGGTGTTGGCCACGACCAGCGCCTGGCTCCGCTGACTGGTGTCGGCGTTGATGAGCCGGCCGACCAGGGCGCCGGGGGTGAACCCGGCGGCGCTGTTGGTCAGGGTCGTGCGGTTATCGGGTGCGCTGTAACTGGCAGGGCCGCTCCAGGCGCCGGTGATGGCGCTCGGGCCGGCCATGACGAACTTCGGGTCGCCGTCGAAACAACCGGCCACGCTGCCGAGCGGCAGGATGCTGCCGAACTGCAGGACGCTGTGCATGGCGTTAGTGTCTTCGTCGTAGTAGTCGCCTTGGGGATTGTTCGCGAACAGGCAGTGGCTCACCGCCGGGTCGGAGGCCGAGTCGGCCTCGTGGACGGCATGCTGCGTGTTGTCAGAGAGAATGCAGTTGGTCAGTTTTGGCGACGAGGAGTAGCAGAACACGCCGCCGCCGAAGGTCGTCGCGCTGTTGCTACTCAGCGTGCAGTTGGTCAGCGCCGGCGTCGATGCCAAGGCGTAGACGCCGCCGCCGTAGGCCGTGGCGCTATTGCCGGTGAGCGTGCAGTTGGTCAACAGCGGGAAGGCGGTCTGGCAGAACAGGCCGCCGCCGTAGTCGGCGCTATTGCCGCTCACCGCGGAGTCCATCAGGTTCGGCGCGGAGGACTCGCAGAAGAGGCCGCCGGCGTAGGAGGCGTGGTTATCGCTCACCACACAGCGGGTCAGTGTCGGGGAAGAGGAGCCTGTGCACGCTACGCCACCGCCCGCCGCCGTCGCGGTGTTGCCGCTGATCATGCAGTCGGACAGGGTTGGGGCCGAGCTGAAGTCACAGTAGATACCGCCGCCGCAGAAGTCCGCGCTGTTGCCCGTTATCGTGCAGGCGGTGAGCGCTGGCGCGGACAACCCGCAGAAGACTCCGCCGCCGCCGTCGGCCGCGTGGTTACCGGTCACCATGCAGTTGGCGAGCGTGTTCGTGCTGTTGATGCCGTTGCAGAAGATGCCGGCGCCGCGGTCGTTCGGGTCCGTGCCGTTGGCATTGCCGGCGGTGACCGTGACGCCATCGAGCCCGATGTTGGTGATCTTGTCTGCAGACACCACGTGGTAGGCGTTGTCGCTCGGGTCGCCTGCTGTGCCGAGATCGCCGCTGAGTATAGTGACATTGCCCGCGATGTTGCGCTGGGACAACAACGCCTCGTTGCCGGCAAAGCCGCCGTACACGGCCACGCCGGGCTTGAGCGCGAAGGTCTTGGTGCGGTTGTCGACCGGAACGCTGCTGCCACTCGGGTCCGTGGTCGGCAGGTAGCTGCCAGCCTTCACCCAGACCTGGTCTCCGGCGACTGCGGCGTTCATGGCCGTTTGCAGGTCGCCGTAGGCATCACTCCATGACGTGCCAACACCGGTCCCGGCGGGGGTGACGTAAACCGTGGCGGCCTGCGCCGACCCGGTCCAGACACCGGCACACACGGCCAGCAGCAGTAACGTCACGGCTCGGCGCCGTCGGCAGGCCGCGCCTGGGGTCAATGCGGCAAGGCCCATCATGCCGGCGAGGCGGTCCAAGGTTCCCCGGCTGCGGCGCGTTCCCACCCCGTGGGTTGGTTTGTTGCTGGTCATGAGAACTCCTCTATTCGTATTGGTTCTGCGCCGGCTGGCGCTCAAGGCCCGGTCGCATAGCTTCCGCTCGAGTTCACGCTTCAGCGTGTCACGGGACAGCCTGAAGGCTGAACTCTGACCCGGCCCTGGCGCCGCCATTCCCGGTCCCCGGCATTTTCGACGCCGATTTCGGTTTGGGCTCAGGGCTCAGACTTGTCCTTTGGGAAGACTATATCTATATAAAGACTATAGGTTGTGGCTGGATCGTTTGATATGGGGTGAAACCCTGCCATCCCATGGGGTGAAACCCTACCGTCGACAAGGTTGGGTCCTCTGAACACGTTCTCGATTGCGAGCCGGACTACGAGTGCGATTACGATTGCCGGGCGTGGACTCAACCCTTGGACCTCTGGGCCTCTTTTCCCGTGATGCGTCAGCGAAGGTGGGCGCCGGGCCTCCTGACCCGGCGCGCTGTGGCGACGCGACCGAACCAGGCCAGGCCGGGAGACCTGGCCTCTACCTTGGACTCCGAACTTAGCGCTACGCGCAACTGGGGACCATGGTCCATTGTCCATAGTCCTTGCAGCACAGTAACATGTGTAGCATTTCCGAGACGTCATGTTACTCGAGGGCTGCTCTGCGCCGCCGCCCGGCTCGTCCGGGCGGGGCGACGATTGGGGGAAAAGGGGCGGTGCGTCCGCCCTCTTTCCCCCAATCGTCGTCCCGCGGGCGCAAGACCCGCGGCGGCGCGAACCGGTGCGAGTAACATCAACCTATGATCGGCCGGTCCGCCGCCCGGGACGGGCTGACGCATTACCCCGCGCGCCGAGCCCTGCCTTGCGTCCAACACGCACGCAGAGTATAGTCAGTCCTGGACGCTGCGAGTGGCAAGCGCGAAGTCTGACTGAACGGTCCCGGATCAACTGGAGGACAGGAGATGCAAGTTCTGCCTGTTAACCGCCTCTCGTTAACCCTCGTTGAGCCTTTCAACAAGCCCAAGGCCCGTTCGTTCACGCTCATTGAACTGCTCGTCGTCATCGCGATCATCGCTATTCTCGCGTCGTTACTGCTGCCGGCCCTGTCGAACGCCAAGGAGAAAGGCCGCCAGTCCATTTGCCTCAACAACTGCAAACAGCTTTCGGTCGGGTACCTGATGTACGCACAGGAGTATGACGATTTCTTCCCCGGCTTCATACACCGGTTCTCCGAATTCGGGTCACAACCCGCGTGGTACGTGAACATGAAACCGTATATCGCCAACACACTGGACGTCACCGCCGTCTACGAGAAGAACGAGTCGTTCTACTGTCCGACCACGAAGTTCCGCCTGACGCCCAACCGCTACTCCACCTCGGCCTGGGTCGATATGGGCTGGAGCGGCGGCAGCAGTTACTCGTACCTACCCTTCTCAACGAAGCGGCTCAAGAACATTGAAACGAAGTACCTCATTACGGACGGCGCAGGGACGGTGAATGACTCCTCTTCGACACTCGTGAGCAAGACCTGCATCGTGACCGGCAGATTCATCATGTATGACGCGTCCGGCGGCTGCCGTGGCCACATCTGGCCCGCCCACCACAACCAGGCCAACGTCGTGTTCGTCGACGGCCACGGCGACAACGTCCACCTCAACCCGGACACCGCCGGCGACACCGTTCAGGGAAAGACGCGCTATTTCTGGGGTGACGAAAAAGCCCGCTGACGCCCGCACTCACCAGTCCTGGCTTCCGTCTGTCACCTGCGATGGGTTGCCGCACGTCGTTTCTGACTCCACGAGGCGTGGGTCGGGTGTCGAGTGTAGGGGCAGGCGAAGCGCCTCTGGACTTCGACACCCTGATCACGGCTCACTGATTACTGATCACTGATTACTGATCACTGCTCTCACATCACCCCAGCTTCTCCTGCAGCGCCTTCACGACCAACTGCGGGTTCGCCTTGCCGCGGCTCAGCTTCATGACCTGGCCGACCAGCGACTGCAATGCTTTCTGCTTGCCGGCCCGGTATTCGGCGACGGCCGCCGCGCCCTGCGCGATGGCCTGCCGCACATACTCATCGATCACGCCCGTGTCGCTCTCCTGCACCAGGCCCAACCGCGCCACCACCGCCTTGGGCATCTCACCGCTCCGGAACATCTCGCCGAACACATCCTTGCCCATTCGGTGACTGATCGCACCGGCCTCGATCAACCCGACCAGTTCCGCCAGAGCCGCCGGTGAAACCGTGCTCTGCGCCACACCCAGGTTCGCCTCGCTCAGGACACGCAGCAGCTCGGTCATGACCCAGTTGGCCAAGGCCTTGGCGTTCGCGCCGGTCCGCGCCGCGGTCTCGAAGTAGTCCGCCAGCGCTTTCTCCTGTGTCAGCACCTGAGCGTCGTACTCCGTCAGGCCGTAGTTCTGCACGAATCGGGCGCGGCGTTGCGCCGGCGCCTCGGGCAACGTGGCACGGATCTGGTCCAGCCACTCCGCACCGACCTCGACCGGCATCAGGTCCGGTTCAGGGAAGTAGCGATAGTCGTGCGCGTTCTCCTTGCTCCGCATGAGGCTGGTGACGCCGGCTTCGTCGTTCCAGCGGCGCGTCTCCTGGTGCAGCGCCTCGCCCGTCTCCAGCGCCTCGATCTGCCGCACAATCTCGTACTCCAGCGCCCGGTGCGCGGCGCGGAAGCTGTTCAGGTTCTTGATCTCGATCTTCTCACCCAACCGCGCCTGGCCACGGGGACGCACCGAGACGTTCACGTCGCAACGCATCTGCCCCTTCTCCATGTCGCAGTCCCCGACCTGCGCGTACTCCAGGACCTGCTTGAGCGCCGTCAGGTAGGCGTACGCCTCGTCCGGCGTGTGCATGTCCGGCTCGCTGACGATCTCCAGCAGCGGCACCCCGGCACGGTTGAAATCAATGACGCTGTACGTCCCGAAGTGCGTCGACTTGGCGACGTCTTCCTCGAGGTGGATGCGCGTCAGGCCGACGTTGCGCGCCGCCAGCGGCGTGCCGGAGAAACCCTTGCCGGCAATCGGGACCGCGCCCTTCAGGCACAACGGCAGATCGTACTGCGAGATCTGGTAGTTCTTCGGCATGTCCGGGTAGAAGTAGCTCTTGCGGTCAAACTTGCTGAACGGCGCGATGTCGCAGCCGCACATCAGCCCGGCCACGATCGTCGTGCGGATCGCCTCACGGTTCATGACCGGCAGAACACCCGGGTAGCCCAGGCACACCGGGCACACAAACGTATTCGGTTCACCCCCGGACTGGTTCGGACAGCCGCAGAACATCTTCGTTGCCGTCCGCGCCTGAACGTGCACCTCAAGGCCAATGACCGCTTCGTAGTCCATGGTGAAATCCCAAATCCGAAGTGGGCCGCTCCTACGATTCAACCCGCGGCGGGAGAACGTGCAACCCGAGCACGTCCGACGCCTCTCGCATGCGTGCGTCGACCGTCACGATCCCGTCGGCCCGACCGAGGACCGCCGATGCCAGGTGAATGCCGTCCAGCGCCCGCAACGCCACAACGGGACGACGCCGGTAACACTGTCGCGCCACATCACGGGCAGTGGCCAAGACGTCCCGCCCAACGGGCAGGAGCAGGAAGCGACCGCCCGTGACGTCAGCCTCGAACTTGCCGAAGAGCGGCTCCGCCGAACCAACCTTGATCTCGCCGCGGATCTCCTTCTGACACAACGCAAAATAGACCTCGGCCCGCAGGACATCGCTGGACAGCAGCGGCAGCTCGGTGTCATCCGCCCGCTGGAGGAATGCCTCGGAGTCCGCTTCAGGTGTGTACAGCTTCAACACACAGGAGGTGTCCCAGTAGATCACGACCGGTCCTCCCTCAGGAGGTCGAGAATCTCCCGTGAATCGCGCGGCGTGGTGTCCGTGCCGTAGCGGCGGTGCAGAGACCGCAGCTCGGCAGACCATTTGCGGCCGCGGCCCTGTTCCGTTGGACGCGCGGCGGCTGTCAGTCTGGCCCGCGGCCGGCCCCGAACGGTGATGACCACATCCTCGCCCGTTTCCGCCAAGGCGACAAACTGACTCAACCGCGCTTTGGTTTCTCGGAGTGTTTTGATCATGTGACCAATGTAGTCACCTGTCTCGGAAGTGTCAAGAGTACGCGGTGATACGGAACTGCGGTTCATAGCTCCGGGAACTGGCCGCTGCAACCCGCCGCCTGCTCGAACGCATACCCGGCCTGCAGCACACGCGTCTCGGCCAGGGCGGGCCCGATGAGTTGCAGCCCGATGGGCAGTCCCGCCGTCGAAAAACCGCAAGGCACCGACAGCCCGCAGATGCCGGCCAGATTCACGGAGATCGTGTAGATGTCCGCCAGGTACATCTCCAGCGGCGTCGCCATCTCGCCCTTGCGGAACGCCGGGGTCGGCGCGACCGGCGCCAGAATGACATCGCACTGCTCGAAAGCGCGCCGGAAATCCTCGCGCAGGATGGTCCGCACCTTCTGCGCCCGCAGGTAGTACGCGTCGTGGTAACCGCTGCTCAGCACGTAGGTGCCCAGGATGATGCGCCGCTTGACCTCGGCGCCAAACCCGTTGGCCCGGGTCGTGCGGTACATCGCCAGCAGGTTCGCCGCTTCTCCTGCGCGGTCCCGGAACCCATAGCGCACACCGTCGAACCGTGCGAGGTTCGCACTCGCCTCCGCGGTGGCAATGATGTAGTATGTGGCGATCGCGTACTTCGTGTGCGGCAGCGACACGTCCACCACCTGCGCGCCCAGGGCACGGAACCGTACCGCGGCCGCCTCGACCGCACCCCGCACTTCCGGCGCCAACCCCTCGACGGCGAAGTACTCCCGCGGCAACCCGAGACGCAGTTGCCGGATGTCGAGCTGATCCAGTGCGGACTCCGCACCGATGCCGGCATCGGGCAGCGACGTCGAGTCCCGCTCGTCGTGGCCCTGGATCAGGTCCAGCAGGATCGCACTATCGCGCACGTCCCGGGTGATCGGCCCGATCTGGTCCAGCGACGACGCGTAGGCCACCAAACCGTACCTGGAGACCCGCCCGTAGCTCGGCTTCAGTCCGACCACGCCGCAGAACGAGGCGGGCTGGCGGATCGAGCCGCCCGTGTCCGAACCGAGTGCCGCCAGGGCTTCGCGCGCCGCCACCGCCGCGGCCGAACCGCCGCTCGAACCGCCCGGCACCCGGGTCAGGTCCCACGGGTTCGACGTCGGCTTCACGCTGCTGTTCTCCGTGGACGAGCCCATGGCGAACTCGTCCATGTTCGTGCGTCCGGCGAAGATGAATCCGGCCCGGCGCAACCGCGCGATCACCGTCGCATCATACGGCGCCGTGTACCCCTTCAGAATCGCCGACGCGCACCCGCACGACTGCCCGCTCACGGCGAAATTATCCTTGACCGCGATCGGCAGCCCGTCGAACCGGCTCAGCGGCTGGCCCTGCAGCCGGCGCGCGTCCGCCGCGTCCGCCGCTTTCAGTACGGCATCGTGGTCCAAGTGCAGGAACGCATTGACCTTGGCGTCCACGGCGTCGGTGCGCGCCAGCAGCGCGGCGCACAGGTCGCGGGACGAGAATTCCCGCCGCTGCAGTCCCTCGGCGGCCGCGTGCAGAGTGAGTTGGAGGAGCTCGGCCATCAGGGCTCCTCCTCGATCACGGGCGGGACGCGGACGCACTCGTCGTCGGCCGCCGGCGCGTTGGCCAGGACCTGGGCCCGGTCCAGGCATGCACCCTGAACGTCATCGCGCAGCACGTTGGCCCGCGGCGCCGCGTGCGCCGTGGGCTCGATCCCGGTCACGTCCAGTTCGCTGAGCTGGCCGACGTAACCGAGGATGTCGCCCAGCTCCTGCTCGAAGCGTGCGACGTCGGCGTCCGTCACGGCAATGCGCGCCAGTGCCGCAACGTAACGGACATCTATATGCTGGGTTCCAGCGACGTTCGCCAAGTTCCGTCTCCCATCGACCTACGGGCTCGTATTTATGACCACTCGCGGCGCCGCCGTCGAAGACCGGCGCTGACCCGCGAACCCGGTAATGTGCCGCCACAGGCGACGGAACGCAACCGATGCCTGACCGGCTTGCGGGTGAAGCGTCAGCAACGGGTGGAGCATAGACCCCTGCCACCTCGTGTGGCAGGTGAACGGGTTCATTTGGCTACTACACCGCACTTCGTCCCCTCTCTTCCCTTATCCCCCGTCCGCCGCCGGCGGACGGGGGATAAGGGAAGAGAGGGG
>Ga0208961_1000254_pt1 | contig 26198 bp, 16 predicted proteins | sample RifOxyB3_FD_184034 | JGI IMG/M metagenome (GOLD analysis project Ga0208961, IMG submission 184034) | Groundwater microbial communities from Rifle, Colorado - Rifle Oxygen_injection B3 (SPAdes) | ecosystem: Environmental > Aquatic > Deep subsurface > Groundwater | place: Rifle, Colorado, United...
TCTTTTATCTTTTATCTCTTATCTCTAACCCTCCCCCATGAACACAAAAATCATAATCCCAGCAGCCATCACGACAATAGTCGCCGGCCTGATAATCACCGCAGTAATAACATTCACAACAACCGCAACACAACCACCGGTGGTAGATACTCCACCCTCCCCTGTTGACGCTGAAAAGATCACATTAACGGGAACCGCAGAACCAAACGCACAAATAATAGTAACGGGCGGACCGTATGAGCTTTCACCAACTTATGCAGATGAAACCGGCGCGTGGTCAAAAACCGTAGCCCTAGGACAAGAATCAACAAACCTCTATTCAGTAGTCGCAGTCGGCGCTGACGGAGACCAATCCAGCTCGGTAACGGTAGAAATCGTCGAAGGCGTAGAAGTGGCGGCAGAATATGAAGCATCTAGCGGAATAAGCCACTCGGCTCCGGAAACCCCAACCGTAAACGAGATAACTTCTCCGGTAGATTCCGACATTATGACCATTACGGGAACTGCCGAGACAGATGCGACAGTCATTGTTACGGGCTCGGACACGGGTGAAACAGATGTCCTTTATGACGGGACATTCGCAATCGAAGTCGAACTGGAACAAAATGCCGTAAACACTTTTTACGTTTCGGCAGCAAATGAATTCAATATGATGAGTTCATCCGTAAAAGTTACGATTGAAGAAATTAGTGAAAACGTTACGGAATTGGAAGAAGACCAGACTCACGACGCAGCCGAAGAAGAGGAAGAAGAGCTGGAAGAAATATCCTTCTCGGATACAACCGGACACTGGGCTGAAGACTACATAATCGACCTTGCAGAGCAGGGCACGGTTGGAGGATATAGTGATGGAACATTTGGACCAAATAATTACATAACAAGGGCCGAAATAACAAAAATCGCACTTGGAGCATTTGAATACGAAATAGGTTCACATGAGAATAAATTTTCCGACGTAGAATCGGACGCTTGGTATGAAGACTATATAACATCGGCATATGACGAAGACATCGTAGGAGGATATACGGATGGAACTTTCAAACCGGGAAATTACATCAACAGAGCGGAAGCCTTGAAAATACTTCTAAAGGGATCAAAAATAGAAGATCTGGACGGATCTGAAAAATTCCTAGGTACAGAGTCCGACTGGAACAATTCTTTCACAGACGTTTCCGAGTCAGATTGGTTTTATGAATATGTAATGAAAGCCTATACGGGAGGAATTGTGTCGGGATATTCAAGTACTCTTTTCGCCCCAGGCAACAACATTACACGAGCGGAAACATGCAAAATCGTTATCAATCTGCTCAACCTAATAGAGGAAATCAAAGCGACTCCAACTATCTAGTCGAAAAAAACACCTGTCAAAACCCCGCGAAAAAGGAGATAATATCGCCGTATTTTTCCTCATCCCTTATACCTTCTGCCTCATGCCTTCCCCCCACTTCATCTGCCTCGACATCGAGACCACCGGCCTTAGCCCTGACCGAGATAAAATTATCGAGATCGGAATAGCTTTGGTAAACCTGCAAACGCGAGAAGTGGAAAAAACTTTTGAGTCCTTTATAAATCCGGGGGTGACACTACCAAAATTCGTGACGAATTTAACAGGAATAAAAGATGAAGACTTGAAAGACGCACCGAAACTTACAGAGATAAAAGATAAAATAATAAGTTTTGTAGGCGACTTGCCAATCGCAGGACACAATATAAATTTCGACCTCGAATTCTTAAACGCAAACGGATTCGACTTGAAAAATCCACGGCTCGATTCAATGGATATCGCACACATCGCATTTCCGAAAGAAAGATCATACAGCCTCGAAGTACTTGGTAAAAAACTGGACATAAAAGAGTACGGCCGTCATCGCGCACTGAAAGATGTAACAGTTAACATCGAAGCGATTTTCAAATTGTTGGACATTTATTTCTCCACAAATAACAACCTCGATAAAATAGCAGATATAATTAAAAAATCTGAAATAACGTGGAAAGAAATTTTGCTTTTCGCGTCAAAAAACTACAAAAAAACACTCACTCCGCAGCCGGACAAAAAAACACCAAAAGACATCTCGGCAAAAATCACGCAAGCTACCGACAGAGCACTAATCGAGACCTTCGAAACAAACTTAATTCCGCAAAATCCGGAACTCAGAACGATAATTTCAACTCCGGAATTAACAGAAGAAAACGATAAGTCCTTCCAGCTTCTAAGTCCAAACCAGTATTTGGACAGAAAACTTTTTGATGCATTACTCGAAAAACCTTCATTAACAGCCGACGAAACAACTTTTGCACTAAAAATAATTTCACTCGGCGAGAAAGAAACAATATCGCGCCGCGACTTACATCTCTCTCAAAACACAAAAGATTTATGGTTTGACTATGCGCATAAAAAATTCCCGCAAGAAATCGCGAGAAAAATGTCAGCGAGCAAGATCATAACAATGGACCACTTCACGCTCGCGCGCATAACCCTCAAAAATGAAGAGATATTGAAAAACGCACATCTTATAATTGGAGATATCGACGAATTTTATACGAACGCAAAAAAAGCGCTTACTGTAATGTATTTTGAAAAAAGATTTGCCACCTCCGACCTACCGCAAGAAGTAAAAGACAAGATAACAATGCTTATGGCATACGTCGGAATGGTGCATGAAAAATATGCGGAATATTACGGACTAAAAGTCGACAGCCAAATTGAATCAACTCAAGAATGGGCAAAATGCAAAGATGTAATCGGCAAAATAACAGATCTAATTACAAACCTGCCGGAATCCGAAGAAAAGTCGTTTTTAACATTTTTGAACTCAAGCCTCGAAACGGAAATCGAAATAACGGTCAATCAAAACGGCGAACCGATGATGACAATTACACCAAAAAACATTGGGGAAATTTTATCTCGAAAAATTTGGAGAATCCCTGCGAAACTCTCGCTCATCTCATCTGCAATTACGTTCAAGAATGAAAATCCTCAAGGAAAATTCCTCAAATCAATTCTCGCTTTACCAATCGACACAACCGTAGAAATACAGGAGAAAAACGAACCATACATCGAAACGGTATCGGACCTGCCAAATCAAAAAGCGGAAGATTTTTCTGCAAAAGTCGCCCATAAACTTACGCACGAATTACCAACACTTGAAAAACCTGTCTTCGTTTTAACAAATTCAAAAAGAGCCGCCGAACAATTGCATCATCAACTGGCTCTTGAAATGAAAGAAGAAGGCATTTCAATATTGGCACAGGACATTTCGGGAGGACTTGGAAAAATTGCACTTACATACGAAAACTCTCCTGAAACTTCCGTACTAATAGGAACATACGACTTCTGGCGAACAATGAAGCCCGACGTTAAAACTCTTATAATTTTTAAACTTCCATTCCCTCCTCCATCAAGCTTGCCATTCCAAGATTACGCATTGCCATCAACAATGTTGAAGATAAAAAAAATCGCAGTTAAGGCGAAAAAAATAATTTCGTTCGACAATAGGGCAATACAATATTTATGAAAAAATTGTTTTTCACCATATTCATCGCGCTACTTTTTGCGCCTCAAGCCCTCGCCTCAACATGGTGGATCGATTCTTACGACACTCAAATAACGGTAAACAACGACTCAAGCTTAACTATCCAAGAAACAATAATTGCGAATTTCTCAGAAGAAGCGCATCACGGCATTTATCGCACAATAGAATCGGCCTCAGGTGATTTTTCGTTGAAATCCATCACTAATGAGAAGAACGAAAACCTTCCCTACACAATATCAAACAGCTGGGGAACGATAGAGATTAGAATCGGTGACCCGAATATATTACTGCAAGAACCTGAAACATATGTAATCACATACGAAATAATAAACGGACTCGAATTTCCGAACGAAAACTCAGCAAGGTTGTACCGAGATACTATCGGAACGAAATGGGAGGCTTCGATATTAAAAGCAACAGCCGAAATAACACTACCAAGCACTATAACCATTCAAGACGAGATATCGATCGAATGCTACACGGGATTCGAAGGATCGGAAGCGCAAAACTGTTCATACCAAACATCGGAAATAAACAAAATAAACCTGCAGGCAACAACCGATCTTAATCCTTACGAAGGAATGGCAATCTCAATAATTTTCCCGAAAGGAGAAATCAAAACACCTCCGAAATGGTTGGGAATAGTGAAAAATTATTGGCCCGGAATAATCCCTCTTATGGCGTTTGCCATACTTTTTACATTATGGAAAAGACACGGAAAAGACAAAAAAGTTGAAACAATAATACCGGAATACGAACCACCAAACGGAATATCTCCAATAGAAGCGTCTATCCTTATCGATGACCGCGCGGATATATCAGACATTTCGGCGATAATGATCGACTTGGCAATTCGAGGATTTATAAAAATAGAGGAGAACGAAGAAAAAATATTGGGGCTTTTTAATTCAAAAAACTACACGCTCCACAGAACAGACGAAGCAAATGAAAACAGCCTGCAAAAATTCGAGCAGATGCTTCTTAATTCAATTTTCGAAACCGAAAAAACAAGAAAACTCTCAGATTTAAAAGATAAATTTTACAAAAAAATTCCCGAGCTCAACAAAGAGATGTTTGCAGCAGCGATGTCAAAAAAACTCTTCGTAAAAGAACCTTATAAAGTACAAATAAAATATGCACTTGTCGGAGCATTACAGTTGTTTATAGGCATACCTTCGATCGCATTATTTTCAGCATCACGAACAGGACTCGTCACTGCACTTGCGCTTATAGTATCAGGGATTATGACAATTGCTTTTGGAATGTATATGCCGAAAAAAACAGATGAAGGAAATGAATTATACGCAAAACTGCTCGGCCTCAAACTCTACATCGAAACCGCCGAAAAAGATCGCATACAATTTCATGAAAAAGAAAAACATTTCGAACATTTGCTACCTTATGCAATGATCTTCCGTCAAACCGACCATTGGACAAAACAGTTCGAAGACATTTATACCACACCTCCATCTTGGTATTCATCGCATACATGGGGCGCCGGAACGGCATTCTCTCTTAGCAGTTTCACACACAATTTAGATCAAATGAAATCGGCAATGAGCTCGACAATGCAATCAAGTCCGGGGGGACACGGCGGCAGCGTTGGAGGAGGTGGTGGTGGAGGAGGCGGAGGCGCATGGTAGGAAGAAATCTTTCATTTTTCACTCCCGTGATAAGAATCAAGGTCGTTCAAAATAAAAGATTTCTATAAATGAATTTTCAAACACCGATTTGAACCTTTATTGATTTATCTTTTCAGGATCAAAAGAAGGTAAGCCATATGGATTTTGCTCAGTCTCATAATCGTAAGGATAACAGTCACCATAATAACCATAATAGCCAACACAACTAATCTCAACATAAGCATATGGATGACCGGACTGAGGAATAGAATTATGAGTAGTCAATGTGGGTACAACATTGCGCCTGATAATAGAACCCGCTGAAGCGACAACATCGCTATAATTAGCGATATCAAGCGCAACATAAAGAGTATCTAAACCATAAGAACTAAGTCCCTCCATATTTCCATATACAATAATCGTTTTCGTTTCTCCTTTTGGTATATTTAAGTCCAATTCACTTATGACTATTTCTCCATCATAACTACTGCTACCAATCCCCGGTATTATTGATCCGGTACTATAATCCTCAAGCCAAATCGTACCAAGAACCTCATTTAATGATACCGGATAGTAGGGATAACCGGCATAAGACGTAACCCCCTGTTCGTAATCGGTAAGATCATCATTACGAATATAACCCGTAAAAGTAATACTATCGACATGAACATCCTGCGATGAACCGGCAGTAAAAGTAAATCCAACCAGCGGGGAAGTCTTATCGTCATCATAATCATAAGCAAATTCACTATAAGAAGGCCATGAAGCCAAATTAATATTCAAACTACTCTTCAAAGGAGAAACAAACCCAAAAAAATTCGATGCAGATCCGAAAATCACAGCAACAACCAAAAGACATATAACAATCAATGCAAGAACAAAAGACCTGGGTGATTTACTTCGAGAATGAGGCACAAAACCAATCATTTTATGAAGAGCTTCCATGTTTAGAAAGTTAAATATAACACCTAAATTATAACACAATGAGGCGACATCGGCAATGCCGGACGGCAATGTGCACAGACATTTTGCACTTTTGAAGTGAGTAAAAGTCTGCATAAGAGCACACCAAAATCTTTTCAAGCACGTACGAATCATCAACTCAACAAACATCCCTCTTACATCCCCCACTCTCCCTGCAGCCTCTCAATCTCATCCCTGATCTCCGCCGCCTTTTCAAACTCCATATTTTGAGCGGCAAGATCCATCTCGGTTTCAAGACTTTCAATTAGACGGTTACGATCCTCACGCGGAACAACTTTCCCTTCATAATGCTTAACCTGTTTGCGTTCATTCTCCTTCTCGTGCGCTTCAAGTTCGCGAATCTTTTTAACAATTGTAACAGGAGTAATCCCGTGTTTTTTATTATAAGCCTCTTGTATAGCTCGCCTTCGATTTGTCTCATCAATCGCCCCCTGCATCGCAGGAGTCATTTTGTCCGCATACATTATTACGAAACCATTAGCATTTCTAGCGCATCGTCCGGCCGTCTGTATAAGAGCGCTTTCAGATCTTAAGAATCCTTGCTTATCCGCATCAAGAATTCCAATAAGAGAAACTTCAGGTAAATCCAAGCCTTCTCTAAGCAAGTTAATACCGACAAGAACATCGAACTTGCCCAAACGAAGATCCCTCAATATCTCAATCCTCTCAAGAGTTTCAATATCTGAATGCAAATATCTGACTTTCATACCCTGCTCGGACAAGAATTTCGTAAGAGCCTCAGAAAGTTTTTTCGTAAGAGTTGTAATAAGCGCTCTCTGCCCCATCTTAATTCTCTTTTCAATTTCAGCCTTCAAATCAGCCATCTGCCCTTCCGTTTTTCTGACCTCGATAATCGGATCGAGAAGACCGGTAGGACGAATGATTTGCTCAATAATATCTTTCTTTTCGGTATGAGCCATTTCGTATTTTGCAGGGGTGGCTGAAACCATAACGACCTGCTTGATATGCTTCTCGAATTCTTCAAAACGAAGAGGCCTATTGTCATATGCGGAAGGAAGCCTGAACCCATAATCAACAAGTGTTTTTTTGCGTGACAAATTCCCGTTATGCATACCTCCGATTTGCGGAATCGTCATGTGCGATTCATCAACAATCATCATGAAATCATCAGGGAAATAATCGAGTAAAGTTGCCGGCTGCTCCCCCGCTTCGCGCTGATTCAAATAACGAACATAGTTTTCAATACCGCTGCAATAACCTGTCTCGAGCATAATTTCCAAATCATATTCGGTACGAGTTTTCACCCTTTCAGCCTCTATGTTTTTTCCCATCGCTCGCAACTCCTTTACACGAGCATCGAGATCAATTCGAATCTGTCCGACGGCAGCCTTAATCTTATCTTCAGTAGTCACATCATGCTTAGCAGGAAATATGGTAACCTCACTCATTTCATTAATTATCTCTCCGGTAAAAGACTCAACCTCGGTAATGCGCTCGATTTCATCTCCAAAAAATTCAATTCTAAAAATCCCATCGCGCCCAGGAGTAAAAACCTCGACAGTATCACCCAAAACATGAAACATACCATGCTTGAATTCCATTTGAGACCTCGTATATTGCAAATCAGTAAGATGCCTCAAGAACTTATCCCTTTTTCGTTCCTCTCCAACTTTAATAACAATTTTAAGCGCATCATAATCACCGGGTGAACCCAGTCCGTAAATACAAGAAACCGAAGCAACGATCAACGTATCGCGACGCGTAAGCAAGTTGGCCGTAGCGGCGTGTCGATACTTCTCAATCTCCTCATTAATTTGAGCATCCTTCTCGATATAAGTATCGCTATGCGGAATATATGCTTCAGGCTGATAATAATCATAATATGAAATGAAATAACTGATCGCATTTTCCGGGAAAAAACTCTTAAACTCGGAAAACAACTGCGCGGCCAGAGTCTTATTATGAGCAATAACCAGTGTCGGCCTCTGAATGGATTCAACCAATTTCGCCATAACAAAAGTCTTACCCGTACCAGTCGCGCCAAGAAGCGTCTGGAATTTTTTGCCGGCCTCAACCCCTTTTATAAGCTTGGCGATTGCAGTCGGCTGATCGCCTGTCGGCTCAAAAGGAGATACTAATTTGAATTTATTATCTTGCATGAAAAATTAAAATAGCTGATTTAGGATAGCATAATAAAATTTTCAGGCAAAGAAGTTTCTCTTTCTCTGAACTTATTTTCTTCCTTTATCTTCTCTGTGTCTTGCTGTCTGCTCCTTACCCTTGGTACGCCCGGCAGGAATCGAACCTGCGGCCTTCAGGTCCGCAACCTGACGTTCTATCCACTGAACTACGGGCGCATATTCACAAAAAGACCGAAAGCAGTGGGATTTTAAGCCAAAACCGCCCCCACGGCAAACAAATCCAATCTCCTTCCTAACGGCCTAACTTCCTAATAGCCTGCTCACGGTCTTCCGCACCAAAGATATAATTCCCGGCAACAAGCACGCTTGCACCAGCCTTCACGCAAGCAGGTCCGGTCTCAGCATTTATCCCACCATCAACGGATATTTCTCCTTTGAAGCCGGCATCTCTAAGCCAAGAAATTTTCCCCAAAGCAGACTCCATAAACTTCTGTCCTCCAAATCCGGGTTCAACACTCATCACCAAAACCAAATCCAGCTCATCTAAAAATTCTTTCAAAACATCTATCGGCGTCCCAGGCTTAACCGAAACACCAACCTTCATTCCGTTCTTGCGAATAATATCCAGCACCTCTTTCAAATTCGGACAAGCCTCAAAATGCACAGTCAAATAATTCGTCCCAGCCTTCGCAAAATCTTCAATGTATTTTTCCGGCGAATCGATCATCAAATGCACATCCTTAACCAAACTCGTTTTAATGCATTTCACAACAGGCGCACCGATTGTAATATTCGGAACAAAATGCCCGTCCATCACGTCCACATGAACCCAATCGCAAAACTTTTCAACAGAAGCAATTTCTTCATTAAGCCTTCCGAAGTCCGCCGACAATATTGATGGTGCAATTTTCATATAACTTGTAACTAATAGTTTGTAACTTATAGTTTTAAGATAAATTTTCTCCAACTATGTCACTACGTCACTTCCCCTACTTCTCTAACTTATTCACTACTTCCCCATCATCATCTCAATTCTCCTTTTATGCCTTTCCTCCCCAGAAAAATTCGTCTTCAGAAAAACTTCCAACATCTTAACCCCCACTTCGTCTGTAGAAATACGCCCACCCATACAAATAATCTGAGCATCATTATGTTCGCGAGCCATTTGCGCCATAACTTCATTAGTACATAAGGCAGCCCTTATACCGGGGAATTTATTCGCAACCATCGACATCCCGATTCCAGTTCCACAAACAAGAAGCCCTCGCGAAGACGGCTCTTCAAGAACTTTCTCACAAACCTCTCTAGCCACAGAGGGATAATCAACACTCTCTTCAGAGAAACAACCAAGATCGGTAAATTTATATTCCGTACCTTCAAGCCATTTTTTAAGAGCCTCTTTCAGTTTAAACCCTCCGTGATCGGAACCAAGATAGACATGCATATTTTTATTTATTAAAAGCTTGAGTAACAGATTTTCCTTCATGAACATTCTTAATCACATCCGCAAAAACCGGAGCAACCGATAAGACATGTAGTTTTTTGATACCTTTATTAACCGGAATCGTATCCGTAACAATCACCTCCTTGAAATCGGCATTGTTAAGCCTTTCGACTGCAGGACCTGAGAAAACCCCATGAGTGGCAGCAACATAGACATCCTTTGCACCATTTTTCTTAAGCAAATCACAAGCCGCACAAACACTTCCGGCTGTATCAATCATGTCATCAAAAATAATACAATTCTTACCTTTAACATCACCGACCAAAGACGTAATTTCAGCCTTGTTAAATCCGGGTCTCATCTTACTCATAACAGCTATTGTAACTCCAAGAAGTCTTGCCAACCGATCTGCGTCTTTAGCGGCACCGGCATCAGGCGCAACAACAACCAAATCTTTTATTTTTTTATTCTGAAAATATTTTGCGAACAACTTTCTGGCATTTAGATGATCTATCGGAAATCCGAAGAATCCCTGCTGCTGTTCAGAGTGAATCTGCATAGTAATCACATGATCCGCACCAGCCTCTTCTATCAATTTCGCCATCAACTTAGCCGTAATCGGTTCGCGCGGAGACGCAACGCGATCTTGTCTAGCATAAGGATAATAAGGAATAACAACGTGTATGCTTCTCGCAAAAGACCTCTTCATCGAATCCAAAATGATAAAAAGCTCTATCAATTCCTCGTTAACATTCCCAGTACCGGTTTGAATAATAAAAACATCATCTCCCCTAACCGACTCAACAGGTTTCGCGTAAATCTCTCCACAAGCGAATTTGGAAATAGTCAGTTCGCTCAATTTGATTTTCAATTTAGAACAAATAGCCTTCGCCAGATCTGGATGGGAACTGCCGGAGAAAATTCTTAAGTTTGATGCCATATTTTGTTTATTTAAATCATCTGTAAAGTAAATTTACAGGATTCAGAGACAAGTCGCAAATAAAGTTATTACTTAATAACAGTCCTTTATTGACTTAAATATACCACTCGAATCAAGTCCGTATTTCCTATACAAATCATATCCGCTTCCGCTTTCGGCAAATCTATTCATGCCAATTCTCTTAAAAGGTATGCCAGCTCCTGCCTCTGACAAAACTTCCGCAAGGACACCACCAAGACCTCCGTCAATCTGGTGATCTTCAATCGAAAACAAACGTTTAGTCGTCTTGGCGCTATCAAGTACAAGCGCAGTATCAAGCGGCTTAATACTGCACATATTGCAAACCCTAATAGACAAACCTGTCTTCTCAAGCATATCTACAGCCAACATAACCTCGCTCAAAACAGATCCGGTTGAAAAAATAGTAGCGTCTTTCCCGTCTTTAACAATATGTCCGCGACCTGCTTTAAACTTATAACCATCATCATAAACCATCGGAACGGCATTCTTGCTCAAACGCAAATAAGACGGTCCGAAATCTTCACACATATATTTCATAACAGCCTTAGTTTCATAATAATCTGCAGGACAAAAAACCTTCATATTCGGAATAACGCGCATTAAAGCAATATCTTCCAAGGCTTGATGAACAACACCATCCTTACCAGCCATAAGCCCTGCGTGAGTACCAACTATTTTTACGTTAAGATTGGGATACGCTATGCAATTCCTTATCTCTTCCCATGCTCTGCCAGAAGAAAATACCGCAAAACTGCACACAAAAGGGCTTTTGTTCTTCAACGCCATTCCGGCCGCAATGCCAACCATATTGTTTTCAGCCATACCTACGTTGAAATACCTATCGTTAAAATTCAAAGCGAATTTCGAGGTTTTCATTGCAGACGCAAGCCCTGCATCAAGCACAACAAGATTGCGATACTTGGCACCCATCTCGAGCAGCCCCTCTGAAAACGCCATTAATGTAGAAATTTTTTCCATTTTGAAATTTTACTATGTCACTTCCCCTACTTCTTCTACTTCCCCAAACTTCTTCATAACCTCCTCCATCTCGGCATCACTGAACGGTACACCGTGATAAGCGGGTTTGTTTTCAGCAAAAGGCACTCCCTTGCCTTCGATTGTCGGCGCTAGAATAACAACAGGTTGCCTCGCAACGTTTTTCGCCTTCTCAAAAGCATAAACCAACTCCTCGATATCATGCCCCGAAACAACAGGAATAACTTTCCATCCAAAAGCCTCAAACTTATCAGCCAATGGAGCCACGTTCATAACAGCTCCACAAGCCCCATCCAACTGAAGCTTATTCTGATCAATAATCAAAACCAAATTATCAAGTTTAAAATGAGCGGCTGCCATAATGGCTTCCCAGCATTGCCCTTCTTGCAATTCACCATCTCCGGCAAGAACAAAAACATTCCTATTTTCACGATCCGCCTTAATCGCCATAGCCAAGCCAACAGCAATTGAAACACCTTGCCCAACAGAACCGACAGAAGCCTCAATCCCTGGCACCTTAACATTAGGATAACCCTGAAGAAGACCGCCGATCTGGCGCAGATATTTCATCTCGGATTTATCAAAAAACCCCTGCTCGGCGAGCACCGCATAAAGCGCAGGAACGGCATGGCCTTTTGATAAAACAAAATAATCACGCTCATCCCATCTTGGCTTATTAGGATTAAACTTCATCACAACGCAAGGACGCGAAGCATTCTTTGCGCCATCATTTAAGCCGTTTCGCGAATGCGAAACTCCATTCACAGCGCCATAATAAAGCGCAACCAAGATATCCATGCACGACATACAACTACCTGCATGACCCGATCCGGCTTTATTAATAGCAATCAGGGTATCCAATCTTAACTTAGCCGCAATATTTTCAAGAGATTTCTTGTCCATAAATTTTTCTTAATCCTCCATTCTACCTTATACTTTCTTAATCCAAGACCTGTCATCACACTCGTCCATCATCACAGCAACAGTCTTGCCCAAAACGGGATGAACCATATCTCCGGCGATCTCGTTCAAAGGAACAAGTACGAATTTTCTCTTATGCATTAGATAATGAGGTATCACGCAGTTTGGACTCTTATTAACGATTTGATCTTCATAAAAAAGAACATCAACGTCCATAATTCTGGGACCCCATTTTATACTTTCTATTCGACCAAGCTGCCTCTCTACTTCAAGACATATATTCACAAGGGAAACCGGACTCAAGTCGGTCTCTACCTTCACGACCTGATTTAAAAAACTAGACTGATTCTTTTCACCCCAAGGTTCCGTCTCGTAAATCCCGCTTTTCATAACGACTTTCACCCCAAATCCGGCAAGCAAATTCAATCCCTTTTCCAAATTGAGAGCTTTTTCGCCCATGTTAGAACCAAGATTCAAGAATGCATAAGCCATAAAATCGATATAAGAAGGACCCACAATATATCACGAAAAACATGGACAAGTAAAATACGCAGATTATTATAATTTTTGGACCAAAGACCATTGCAAAAACTGCCAAATTGGGATATAATATACCGATTAACAACCTGTTAACCGTTTTCAAACAAAAAAACAAATCATGAAAACCAAAATTAAAAATATTATTAACAAAATAAAAAAGATGTCACCAAAAGCACTATTCTGCAAGAAAAATCTTGCAACGATGTTACTTACGTCGATCATTATGGCTGGATCCATAACCGGCGCATTTATCATGCTAACGCATGCCGCACCAGCGACGACAATAAACAGCGTTGTTTACAACGCATCAGATCCCGGTGCTGGAAACAAAACTATTCTTACAGTAAGTACAAATGGTGATTTCACAACTACAAACAGCATACAATGTCCTCCGGTACAAGGAGTACCCGGAGATGGAACATGCTACGCGACAACAAGCGTAACTGCATCCTCTGGAATCACGGGAAACGTAACTGCAGTATTAAGAGGAATGCCAACAAGTGTATTGAAAATTTATTACGATGCTGCGAATACAGTAGCAGATCTTAATGCAGCTTCGATTTCAATCGCCGGTATTGGTGACGCAATTGGAACGCTTAGCAGAAGCGGATTCCAGCTTCCGCCACCACCAAATCCAACAAACATAAATGGAGGAATTTTGTATACAGCAAATAACGCCTCTTACGGGAACAAATCAACTCTGCAAGTGGAGTTCAACGGAAACCTTACAGATGCAAACAAGTTAGGATCTTGCCCTGCGGTAACCGGTGTCTCGGGAACTTGTTATGACGTAGCTGGAGTAACTGCTTCTTCAGGTATTACAGGCGTTATTACGGCATTAATGAGATTAGACCCTCAAACAAATAGACTGATGGTCGTTTACGACTCTGCGAATACGATATCAAACGTCGGAGCGGCTTCCATTACATTTAACAGTTTCGGCAACATCGGAAGCCCTATAACAAGCACGAATTTTACCACTCCGCCTCAGAATCCAACTGCTATAAATGGAGGAATAACGTACACCGCAAACAACGCCGCTTACGGCAACAAATCAACTCTGCAAGTGGAGTTCAACGGAAACCTTACAGATGCAAACAAATTAGGATCTTGTCCTGCGGTAACAGGCGTTTCGGGAACTTGTTATGACGTAGCCGGAGTAACTGCTTCTTCAGGGATTACGGGTGTTATTACGGCATTAACGAGACTGGATCCTCAAACAAACAGATTGATGGTCGTTTACGACTCTGCAAATACAATATCAAACCTTGGAGCGACATCGATAACGTTCAACAGCTTCGGAGGAATTGGAGGACCTATAACAAGCACAAATTTCGTAACTCCTCCTCAAAATCCAACCACTATCAACGGAGGAATTCTTTATACGGCTGACAATGCTGCATTCGGCAATAAATCAACATTGCAAATAGAATTCAACGGCAACCTTACGGATGCCAACAAGCTGGGATCTTGTCCGGCAGTAACAGGCGTTTCAGGAACTTGTTACAACGTTGCAGGAGTGACGGCTTCTCTAAATATAACAGGCAACATCACTGCACTTATGAGGATGGATCCAACCAACAGACTTATGGTTGTTTATGATGCTCAAAACGTGATCGCCAATATGGGTACAGCGTCAATAACTGTAAATGGTTTCGGAGGAATCGGAAGCCCTATTACAGGTACTAACTTCACAGCGCCGGTAGTAAATCCGACAGCGATAACAGGATCTGGTACTTATACGGCAAGCAATACGAATTTTGGGAACAAAGCAACTATACAATTTGAATTCAACGGCAACCTTACGGATGCCAACAAGCTGGGATCTTGTCCGGCGGTAACAGGCGTCTCGGGAACTTGTTATAACGTAGCAGGCGTAACAGCATCTTCGAATATAACAGGAAATGTAGCTGCACTTATGAGAATGGATCCTCAAAACAGACTTATGGCTGTTTATGATGCTCAAAACGTGATCGCAGACATGGCAACGGCATCAATCACATTTAACGGTTTCGGTGGCATCTCAAGTCCTATTGCAACAACAGGATTTGTAGCTCCTGCAGTACAAAACCCAACAGCATTATCAGGATCTATAAGTTACAACTCTCAAAACTACGAAATCAACAACTATAAATCGACGATGCTTGTAACGTTCAATCAAGAGTTAAATACAAGCAGTGGAACAGGATCATGTGCGGCAGGAATAACACAAGGGGCAACATGCTATGCATTATCGGGAGTAACCGATCTTAGCGGAGCAGGGTTGGCAAATGGAGTAACGAAATCGAACATTACAGCCCTCGTGCAAGCCAGTTCATACCCTCAATTCACAGGTCAAAATAATAAATTGCTAATAATATTTAACGTTCCAAATGCAGTAAGCAACATCGCACAGGCGTCAATAACATTTAATAATTTTAGCGGCATCTCTTCGCCGATAACAGGGACCTCTTTCGCAAATTCATCCCCGATATGGCATATCGGCGCAAGTGACATTGTGTACGTAGAATCTCAACAACCGGCCGCATTTTCATCAGTTACATCGGCAATAAATCAAATCGCAATTAAATTCTCCGGACCGATTGACATGACAACAGCAACAGATGCAAACATTTCGGTATTCATACCGGGACAAACACCGATATCAAAAACTAAAACGATCTCTTTCGACCAAACCACATACACTTTAACTTTAAGCTTACAACAAGCTATCAACGCGGGAGAAAACACTTTGGCAGTACAATTAAGCAATTTAAAAGCTGCAAACGGGACTTCTATATCAAATTCTTATTCCGAATACACCATTGCGGGAAGTGGGAGTACTGCGCCTCAAGTCACATCAACAAGCATAGCGAATAATGCAACCGGCGTAAGTGTACTCACTGGCGACATAGTCTTAAGACTTGATCAACCATTATCAACGCCAATAAACACCACAACAGGCATAACAATTACTCCTAATATCGACAAAAACACTCCGTATTTTGATACAAGCGATAATACTTTACACATAAAACCAAAAACATCTCTTGCTCCCAACACTCAATATCAAGTAAAAATCATCACAAGAGATGGTCAAAACCAAGCAGTAACAGATGCGACGGGAGCATCTATAAAAGGCATGTACAACAATGAAATGGCAAACTACGTTTTGACCTTCACGACAGGAGGTGCCGACAACACCGCTCCAAGGCTTACATGGGCATCATTCAAAACAACATCTGCAAATATAGGATACAACATACCTTTGCAACCAAATGCAATACTGACAAGCAACTGGACAATAAACTGTGGAGGCACTCCGGTTTCTCTTGGAAATGCATCAATAACAAACAGCTCGGAATATAACTATCTCGAATTCAAAAACGTAACAATAACGGCAGGCATAAGCTGTACCGCTACTCTAAGCAATATTAACGGTCTCAACGGAACCGCATTTTCAAACAGCGATAATGTAATCACAGGCACATCAACATCGGAAATTACTTATTCGCAAGAAGAAGGACAAAGCTGGGGATTTGGAATGTGTACGGGAGCAACATGTGATGCTGCAAATAAATGGTCTGACCCAACGGTAATGCAATGGAGCCCTCTGATATTTGAACCGAATATCAAAATTCAATCAACAGAAGCAAACGAAACAATGATAGGCTTTCCAACTACAAGATCATTGAACCATGGCGATAAAATCATCATCGAATTGCCGGCAGGATCAAGCATTAATACAAATACTCTCGGAGTTATAGGAACAGATATTAACGGAAGCGACGGAGTTACTTTAAGCAACACTTATTACGGAAACGGAAAAGTTTCAGTTTCTGCGTCATCATACGACTCGGCAAGCAACAAGGTAACCCTTACTATAAGCATTGACGCTGACGGAAACGGAAGCGCGGATGCAAGCGCCATGACAAACTCATATGGATATATTGAATTTATATTAAAAGGTTTCGTAAACGGAGCCGCAACTACTTACAATCAAGCAAATGGGTCCGGAGGAGCTTACGCGACATACAAAACGATGTCGGGATCAACAGGACAACTGATCGAATCAGGAATCGGACAATCAAGTCCTTATACGGTAGCGGCATCTGGCAACGGATCTATTTCAGGCTCGGTAAAAGATGCAATTTCAAACGCCGGAATACAGAGTGTAAAAGTTATGGCTGACGGTCCAAACGGAATGATTAGCGCAACAACCGATTCAAGCGGAAATTACACAATATCAAATCTTACAAACGGAAGTTATTTCGTGTTCATAGAATCAAACACAACAGTTGGAGACTACGTAGTTTCATCCAGCCAAAACGGCGTAACCTTAGCCGACGGAAGCAATACGGCAACAGGAATTAATTTTAAACTAACAAAAGGAACAAAAACAATAAATGTAACCATTCAAAACGGCTCTGTAGGCTCAGATGGTACAACAAAAGTCGTTCTTACAGGATTCAATTATTCGTCAAACCAATACGTTGGAAAAGAAGTTACGTTGGCGGCAGGAGGCACCACGACTTCTTCACTTAAAGTTACACCGGGAGAGTGGTCGATAGGAGTGGAATATTTTGACAGCGCAGAGTTTATGTCTAGCTCAACCTCTCAAAATGCAGGCGATTACCAATTCATGAAACCACAAGGACAAATCGTAAACGTAACAGACGCATCTGGCACACAATCTGTAACATTATCGCTAAATTCAACGGACGCCACGATCACCACAACGGTTCTCGATACGTCCGGCAACGCAGTAGCATCTGCAACAGTATATGCTTACAGACCTGACGGATCAGTTGGCGGAACTCAAGGAACAACAGATTCAAACGGAACTTGCACGTTAAAAGTTAAAAACGGAACATACACGGTTGGCGCAATGCTTGCCGGAGCTCCGGGAATGCAAGAACAAAGCATAACAGTTGGCTCAAACGGAACAACTACCGCAACTTTTAAACTTAACGTACCTAGTATAATCATCACGGGAACTGTCACAGGCGATTCAAAAGAAGCATGGATCCAAGCTTACAATCAATCATCGGGATTTTTTGCAACAGTTCAATCAAACAAAGAAACGGGAATTTATTCGTTAAGAGTTAATGCAAGCACTACGTACACAATAACCGCATACAACACAAACGGACCAATCGCTCCAAGTGGATCTTATGTGTCGGGAAGTCAAAACGTAGTCTCGGTAGTAAACTCCAATATTACAGGTGTCAATTTCCAGTATTCATCAGGTAATTTCGGAACAATATCCGGAAACGTATCACCTGTCGAAAGCGGCGTAAGAGTTTGCGCTGAAACGTATAATACGACTACAAGAAATACTACGGGAAAATACAACTGCACAGTAACAAACGACTCGGGAACTTATTCAATAACTACAGCAAAAAATACGGCGTCGGAGAGATATAAATTATCTGCATACAGTGTAACTTACGGGAATTTACCTGCACTCGACAACATCGACATATCATCTTCAAACGCAAGCAACAAAACGATATCGGCTGGCACGACTTATCAAACAAGTATAACCATTACCGGAATGCCTTCGACAATAACAAGTGCATTCTTCGACATGGTAAACACTTCAACAGGTATAGGAACAAGTTTTGAAATAAAAAGTTTCTCAAACGGAAGCGCAACAAAAACATTCTCAATTCCTCAAGGGACATACGATGCGATTTTGCACATTCAGGGACTCGGAGAAGTCGCCCCTGATACGGGCAGAACGGTGAACGTAACAAGCAACCAAAGCCTAAACTTCACAATCGGCAACATGAGTGCCGACGTAAAAACCCTAAACGTTACAGTCAAAAACAATCTCGGAACCGCACTGCAAAACGCTTGGGTTGAAGCTATTGATCCATCAAATGGAGCATATGCAAGCGGAATAACTAACGCAAGCGGCCAAGTATCACTAAATATAAAAGTTGCAACAAGCGTAACAATTCGCGCGGACCACTCAACTTATTCAAGCGTTAAAACAACTTTCAAAAAATCGGATCTTTCTGCTACAAACAACGTATCAATCGAATTAGGTTCTCAAAAAACCTCAACGGTATCGTTCAATGTAACAGGTACAACAAAATCGATTTGGGTGGATATCCAATCAAGCGATGGAAATTTCTGGAACGGAACATCGTTAAACGCATCCGGTAGCGGATCGGTAAACGTATCGGCAAGTTTGAGCAACGCAACAGCATACTTCCACGCTCAAACCGGTGAAACCAAAACCGTAACAGGAATTTCAGCGGGACAAACGATAACAGTTGCATTCTCGAGTTTCAGCGCTAAACCAAGTTGGATGAACTCATTTATGGACGATACTCCGAACATGTCCACGTTCAAACCTAACCTTGGATTAGACCTTGATGATTCAGCAAACACAGGCGTCAAATTAGCAATCGGTACAAACGCAATTGACACCGGATCAGATCAGTATTCAACAAAAATCCAAACAGTTGCCAACTTACCAAACAATGCAGCTCTAACAACCAGAGGTATCATAGGAAAAGAAATCACATTCACAGATGCAAACGGCAATATCATAACGAACCTTGATGGAGAATATGAAATAAGCATTGTCTTATTTAAAGCCGAAATAGATGCCGCCAAAGGCAATGTCATAGATTCTTATGACGACTTGGAAACAATGCAGCTTGGCTATTGGGACAATTCAACAAATTCATACGTTCCAGAATCAACAACTAAGAAAGCCTACGTAAAAGAAAACTCAGGCTCGACATGGACTCTCGCAGGCCTATCAACCGTCATCACAAATCTTAAAACAAATGCTAATTATTATTACGACTACAAGATTGAGCTGACGGCAATGGTAAATCACGCAACAATATTCTCTCCGATTATAAACAGCGATGCTGAAGCTCCATCAGCTCCGGCCGGTCTAACCGTAACAGCCGCAAGCTCAACATCAGCGTTACTCGACTGGAATGACAACTCCGAAAACGACCTTCTTGAATACGAAATATATAGATCCGCAACTTCACCGGTAGCAATCAGCAACGGAAATCAAGTAAACACAAGCGCTGTTACATCGAGCACATTCACAGATACGACCATCACTGCCGGAACATATTACTACATTGTTACTGCAACAGACGATTCCGGAAATGAATCAACCGCATCTTCCGAAAGAAGCGTAACGATTACCGCCGCTACTCCAACTGTAGCAACAACGACTCAACCATCTCAAGGATCAAACGCCTTGCCGACTAATCTAAGAAACGACGAAGATCTGATTGCAGGAGAAGAAGAATCCACAGAAACAGATGACGGCGGAATAACAATCGGCGGAGACACCGACTCAGGCGAGATCACGTCAACCGATGGAACTGGAACAAGCGAAGAGTCTACTTCGGAAGGAAGTACGAGCGAAATCGATTATGAAAATCACTGGGCAAAAACTTACATTGAAAAAGTAATAGAAGCTGGAATCGCGCAAGGAATATCCGAAACATCATTCGAACCGGATCGATCACTCACTCGCGCCGAAATGACAAAGATGGTCTTAAACGGATTCGACTACAGCCCAAATACTTCTATAACGGAAAGCTCGTTCGAAGACATTGAATGGGATGCATGGTATGCACCTTATGTTGAAAGCGCTTATGAACTCGGTATTATCAACGGATATACTGACGGAACATTCAAGCCAGACAGCTTAGTGAATCGAGCGGAAGCCGTGAAAATCATTGTAAACACTTACGCAATCACGAACGATCTGACTCTAACAGCAAGCTCTCTACCATTTACCGATACGGTAGAAGATGCTTGGTACGCTCCATACATAAGCTACGCTTATCACAAAGGTGTTGTAAACGGCTTTAAAGACGGAACTTTCAAGCCTGAAGATCCTGTAACCAGAGCCGAATTCTGCAAGATAATCGTAACCCTTTTGGGATTATAAAAATGTAAGTATTCAAAAAAGCCTTCGCAAAAACGCGGAGGCTTTTTTATTAGCAAGGACTAGTAAGTCTCAAACAAATAAAAAAACTTTATTCTCAAGCGACCTTGATTCTGATCACGGGAGTGAAAGGCTAAAGTTCTTTTTATTCCCATCTCCATCCCCCCTTATACTCACTCGGCACTTCATTGAAAACAGACGTCGAAGCAGTTCCTTGAAGAGTCAAAGTCCAATCTTCACCAAGCAATCCTTCGTTCAAACCGGAAGAAGGCGCAACTGTCATAACGACAATCACATGCGGATGCTGCATGGACCAAGATTCGGTTTCCGCAAAACCCATATAAGGATCCTCAAGCGGCGAGATATAAAAATGCAAATCAACAATATTTATATCAGATGGCGTCATCGGAAGAAAATCAACATCATCAATGCTACCATCTTGCAAGTCCAGATCGGATTCCGGAATTGGATAGTCATAATATGTAATCCAGTCATATTCATAATGCCTAATGGTATCAAAACAATCATCTTCGGTTGCACATCCCCAGTAATCATAAACAGCATCACCATCAACATCAGATCCATACATAGACAGGCTCGAAATAACATACTCCGAACCATTCAATTCCCTTGCAAACATAACCTTTTCATAACCATCAGCGCTTATCAGATAAAGCTCATCCTGAAGCGAATATCCAACGTCATAACAATCGCCACCAACACTTTCGCAAAAAGCATTTGCGTCCTCCATAAAACCAGCCTCCGAATCGGAATAATAATGCCTACCGGTATCGCTATCATAAGTTCCGGCATCAAAATCCTCACAGTCCTCGGTAAAAAAATACTCAGTATCCGATCCGCAATCCGTACCATCTATACCATCACCACCATCTAAGCCAAGTACAAGCGGCCCGCCCGAACCGGGATCATAAAACGTCGCCTTATAAGCACCTCCATTTTGTCCGTAATAAGAGGATCCCAAAACATTCATACTGTAATACTCTCCATAATCAATTGCAGATCTTTGAATTTCCCTAATAATTCTTTCCATAGCCGCCTCAGCCTCGGAAAAAACATATTCTTGTACCTCAACTTTTCTGCTAACACCGGCAATATTTGAAAAAATTTGAATCGTCATAATCGCCAAAACTGCAAAGACGGAAATCGCAATAATTAACTCAATCAGTGTAAACCCACCTGTTTTATTTTTCATTTTATTCACGCAAATAATCTTACCAAACAACCAATCCTTTAACAAATCACTACATCACTTCTCATACTTCTACTACTTCTCATACTTCTGCTATACTCCACACAGAACTTAACCAAGCCGATATGACTAAATGGGTTTACTCATTCGGAGGCGGAAAGGCCGACGGAAACGAATCGATGAAGAATCTCCTCGGAGGAAAAGGAGCAAACCTTGCAGAAATGGCAGGCCATGCAGACCTGAGATTTCCAGTACCTCCGGGATTTACAATCACGACAGAGGTATGCACACATTTTTACGAGAACAAGAAATCTTATCCGAAAGGACTTGATGAGGAAATTACAAAATCCTTAAAACAAATCGAGAAAATCGCAGGTAAAAAATTTGGCGACAAGAAAAATCCACTTCTTGTATCTGTAAGATCGGGCGCACGCAAATCAATGCCGGGAATGATGGATACAGTCCTCAATGTCGGACTAAACGATGAAACAATAGAGGGCTTGATTAATCAAACCAAAAACCCGCGCTTCGCATACGACTCATACAGACGCCTTATCATGATGTACGCAGATGTTGTAATGGAGAAAGCCGCAGGCCTTGACCCGACCGAAGGAAGAGGAATTCGCAAGATAATGGATGAACATCTGGACAAAATCAAGAAATCAAAAGGATATAAAACAGATACCGACCTAACGACTGATGATCTTATAAAAATAGTTCAAGATTTCAAAAAAATAGTACGTGAAAAACTTGGCAAGCCATTCCCAGAAGATCCGATGGAACAACTTCATGGCGGCATCGCTGCGGTATTCCTAAGCTGGAACGGCAAACGCGCAATCGACTACAGAAGAATTGAAAAAATCCCAGATGAATGGGGCACTGCGGTAAACGTCCAAGCGATGGTTTTCGGAAACATGGGCGAAGACAGTGCAACGGGAGTCGCTTTCACAAGAAATCCGGGGAACGGAGAAAATAAATTTTACGGAGAATATCTTATAAATGCGCAAGGAGAAGATGTAGTAGCGGGCATACGAACACCTGCTCCAATAAACGATTATTCGAAAAACGATCAGAGCAAAAATCTCCCGACTCTGGCTGAACTTATGCCTGAAATTTACTTGCAATTAGAAGACGCAAGAAACCGACTGGAAAAACATTACAAAGATATGCAAGACATCGAGTTTACAATTGAAAAAGGCAAGCTCTACATCCTTCAATGCAGAGCCGGAAAAAGAAACGGAACCGCAGCGGTAAAAATCGCAATGGAAATGTATAAAGAGGGACTTATCGACGCACGTACCGCAATTTCAAGAGTACAACCGCAACAACTCGTAGAACTTCTTTTACCGATGATAGATCCCGCACATGAATTAAAAACAAAACCGATCGCAAAAGGTTTACCGGCAGGCCCAGGGGGCGCAAAGGGACGAGCGGTATTTTCATCGGAAGATGCTGTTAAATGGGCATCACAAGGAGAAAAAGTCATATTGATCCGCGAAGAAACATCTCCTGAAGACGTCGACGGTATGCACAAATCGCAAGCAATCCTGACCTCAAAAGGCGGCATGACCTCTCACGCAGCACTTGTCGCAAGAGGTTGGGGAAAATGCTGCATAGTAGGCTGTGGAGATATCGATATCTCACACGAAACCAAGTCCATGACAACAAAAGATGGAACGGTTATTCGCGAAGGCGACACTATCTCTCTTAACGGAACTCGAGGTCTTGTGTATCTGGGAGATATGCCACTATCGGAAGCAAGTCTCGCGGAAAACGAACACTATGGTTCACTTATGGAATTAGTGGATGCAACTAGAAAAATGCGAATACGAACAAACGCGGATACTCCTCATGACACTCGAAAAGCTATATCTTTCGGTGCAGAAGGGATAGGACTTTTCCGTGTAGAACATATGTTCTACGGCGAAGGAAGCGACAAACCACTTTTCTTACTGAGAAAAATGATAGTAAGCCGCACGGAACAAGAAAGAACAACAGCTCTCGACGAACTTTTTCCTTATGTAAAAAAGGATATAAAAGAAACTCTTGAGGCATTAAACGGATTCCCGATAACGATAAGGCTGATGGATCCGCCTCTTCATGAATTTATCCCGAAAAACGAAGACAGATTGATACAACTCAGTCGCGAACTGGGAATAAGCTTGGCGGATTTGCGCAAACGCGCAGACGGTCTTCGTGAAAACAACCCGATGATAGGACATCGCGGAGTCAGACTTGGCATAACATATGAAGAAATTTCCGAAATGCAAATACGTGCGATTTTTGAAGCGGCAGCTGAATTGATAACACGAGGACAAGATGTAGCGCCTGAAATAATGATCCCGGTTACATGTACGGTAAACGAGCTAAATCATCAAAAAATCATAGTGGAAAAAATCCACGACGAAGTATGCAAAAAATTCGGCCTTACAGAGATTCCCCATATGTTCGGAACAATGATTGAAATCCCACGCGCAGCTTTAACGGCAGATAAAATGGCTGATACAGCGGAATTTTTCTCCTTCGGAACAAACGACTTAACTCAAATGGGATTTGGATTTTCTCGCGACGATATAGGTTCGTTTTTGCCGGATTATATAGAGAAAAAAATCCTTGCAGCCGATCCATTTCAAACAATCGACCAAGAAGGAATCGGCGAGCTGATAAAATTCGGTATGGAACGCGGACGCGCCAAACGTCCGGATTTAAAAGTAGGCATCTGCGGAGAACACGGCGGCGATCCGGAATCTGTAAAATTCTGCCACAGGCTGGGAATGGATTATGTTTCATGCTCCCCTTTCCGAGTACCGATCGCAAAACTTGCAGCGGCCCACGCAGTACTCGAAGAAAACTTGCAATAGCATCCCTCTCGGTATTCAATATTCGGTATTCATCCCCATATGACAAACGAAATCGAAATAAAAATTCTCGGAATCAAAAAGACAAGCTTGGAGAAAAAACTTAAAGCACTTGGAGCAAAAAAGTTCTTCTCAGGAATGATAATTTGCAGACATTTCGATTATCCAAATCATTCGCTACGAGCATCGGGCAAACTCATAAGAGTCAGGTCATGCGGCAAAAAAACTGTAGAGTTCGCATACAAAGGACCTAAAAAAATAATCAACGGCTGCAAAATTCGCGAAGAAATCCAGACAACCGTAAAAGACAGTGCGGCCACGGCGGAAATACTGAAGAACATCGGACTCAAAGAAACTTTTTACTGCGAGAAAAAACGCACGTCTTATTGTTTGAAAAATATCCATGTCGACATCGACGAATATCCGGGCAACATCGTCTATGCAGAGATTGAAGCACCGAATCAAACAGCAATCAAAAACCTGATTAAAAAACTTGGCGAATGTGAAGTAAGCTGTGAAACAGCAGAAGAACTTTTTGTGCGAATGTGGCCGAATATCAAACTGAACGGACTCTGTTTTTAAAACATTTCTTGCGCTGAAAGCGCTTAATCAATAAAATGAGGCTTGTTTTCTATACAAAATAACAAAAAACCAAATGGCAGACATGAAAATGGTCAAGAGATTAGACATCTCTTCTGTCGCTAAACTCCAAGCGACAATGATGGCGGTTATGTACGGCATCATGGGCGCACTGACAACACTCGGAGGCGTTTTCGCATTATTATTCGGACAGGGCTTCAATTTAATCGGAATGGGACTTGGAATGTTAATCCTCGGCGCGGCTTTCGGTTATATCATAGGATATATCGGAGGTGCTCTTGGCGCATGGATCTACAACATGCTGGCGGCAAAAGTCGGCGGCATCAAGATTGAGTTGGAATAAAACACTACGATAACTATTAAAAGCCTCCGCTCTTTCGGAGGCTTTTTTGATTATTCTCCGATCGTAAAATACATAATCTCTTCATCTACATGACGTCCATTCCACCCAGCATTAGTTAGCTCATCAACCCTCCCGTAGAAACCGCTTGTGGTAACGGTTTTCAAAT
>Ga0208961_1000255_pt1 | contig 26197 bp, 15 predicted proteins | sample RifOxyB3_FD_184034 | JGI IMG/M metagenome (GOLD analysis project Ga0208961, IMG submission 184034) | Groundwater microbial communities from Rifle, Colorado - Rifle Oxygen_injection B3 (SPAdes) | ecosystem: Environmental > Aquatic > Deep subsurface > Groundwater | place: Rifle, Colorado, United...
CCGCCGTAGCGTTGCATTCTCCAGCCGAACACCGGCCGATCAGGCAAAGGTTTGGGTTATCCAATTCGCAAGCCGTACCCTCTGGCTTTCTGCCAAAGGAGCAAAGACCGGTGGCTGAGTTGCAGAGCCCAGGCAATTCACACGGCCCCGGTTCAGCGCAAACCACCGGTGAACCCGTGCATACGCCATCTTGACACCGATCCGGGGTGGTACAAGGATTGTTGTCGCCGCACGGAGAATCGTCGGCTTTGGCAGGATTTGAGCATCGCGTGACGGGGTCACAGACACCTACGTCATGGCAGGCATCCGTGGCCCGACACACCACGTTGTCCCCACCAACGCACACGCCACTCTGACAGCGGTCGCCGTAGGTGCAGGCATTGCCGTCATCACAGAGGGCGAAATCCGATGCGAGTGGGTTTGAGCACTCGCCCGTTTGTGGATCACACAAACCCGGCAGGTGACAACGGTCCATCGCCCTACAAACCACGTCCGCGCAAAGGTCAAGTTCTGGTTGATAGGGTTTGGGGTCTTTGTTTTCCTGCGCGCAACCCCAGACCGCGCTGACGCACGCCGCACAAAGAATTACAATGAAGATTTTCATTTTGAGCTCTTTCACGTTGGCTTGGTTCATCAGCGGCACTCTTGAAACTCATTGCTTGTCAGTTGTGGGCATCCGTCCCACCAAGAGCCGCATCCACTGTAATATGCAGCCCGTGAGCCGCACGCCGGCACCGCGTTTTTCCAGCCAACAGCAGAGGCCTTGCACTCGAACCAGTACTTTCCACACCCACCGTCTGGATTGGCGATATAGTGCTGGTCTTCGATGCCGTCGCAGTTCCAATCATAACTGTTGCAGACGTGGCGGGTAGAGGAATAACCCGATTGGTCCGGATTTACCAAATTGCCGCCTTCAGCGTTGTCACAACAGTCGCGATTGTTGGTGGCGAGTTTGTCGCCCACCGGCCGGCACAGACACGTACCAATATCGGCCTTCACGCCATAACTGTCCCGATCCATGTCCGTGTAGTAGAGTCGCCACGGGCTTTGACATTCAACGCCCGGCGGTGGTTCATCGGTCTCACCGTTGCAATTGTCGTCCTTGAAGTTGCAGGTTTCGTTCGTGGGTTGGTACACCTGTTGACATTCTTGCAATTGCCCATCTCTGCAATGCAATCTGCCAATAGCACACTCACCAATTCCCGGCCCGCTGATCGCACCGTCTGGTTTTGGCACGGTGCACGGCATGACCCCGCCTCCGGGATCGCCCTCATCAACCACGCCGTCACAATTGTTGTCGAGGCCGTCGCAGACTTCTGCGCCAACAGCAGAATCTGGATCACAGACAAGTTCTCCGCCGATGCATCGCGTCGTGCCTGCTCCACAAACGCCTGGTCGGCCCGTGTCGCACGGTTGGCCCCCTTCTGGATTCTCTTCGTCAATTCCATTGATGCCGTTGTTGTCTTCGCCGTCGCACAACTCCCACGCCTGGCATTCCGCAAACTTCCCAAAGTTGTCAGCCTCATAAAGGCAGTCAACGGCCGCTGGATTGAGGTCGTAACCGGGGCATAGTGGCAGAGCTTCAATGCACTCGTTGTAACAGCCGTATCGAAAATCCTCGGAGACCCATGGCCCATGGTCCTGATAGAGGCGGGCACCCCACAACACATCCCCGGACTGGACGGATTCCATCGGCACCAAACCACACTGCAGCCGAGCTTCGTCCGGATTGTCTTCTGCGGCATCCACTTGGCCTGTCCCCTCGCATCGATTGAGCCGGTAGCCAAGGGCCGCGATGGTGGCCGGCGATAACTCGGTGGGAACAACTCCCTCGGGTGCCTCATCGACGAGCAAACACTTGAACGAAGAGTGGAAATTCATCCCTGAGAAGGTCTCGGTCTGAAATCTGGCAAAGTCCATTCCGACCGGCGGAATTTGTGATTGCCACTCGGAATCTCGTCTCAGCTCGCATTCCCGCCAATGGGTTCCGTCATTCGGCTGATATTTCAGAGGCACGCGCGTAGCCGACGGCAGCCCCTCACCCACGGCTCTGGACTTTTCGGCGATCACATAACTGCCCAACGGCGAACCGGTCGGGGAAGGCTCGTACCATCCTCGATTCAGTTCCAAGAAGTACGAAAACTGATTGAATGGCTGTTGCTCAACGCGCATGGCCGGACCGAGCCGCTTGAGGTCCCACTCTTCCACATCGGCGGCACCATTGTCGTTGTAATCCATGCGAAGGTCGTGGCAGATCTTCGTCAAACGATTGAGCTGTTTGGCAGTGACGCGGTCACCGTACGCTGGAAACCCACGAGCCGCCCAAATGGCGTTCAGAATAACATCGTCGTCGTTGCGATCGGTCTCGTACAAAGGTAGAGGCTGTTCGAGCATGATGTCGCGCCGCTCTCCGAATTCATTCTGCAAAACAAAGCGGTCAATGGTTCTTAGCTCGCAGCGCGCATTGGCCAATAATGCGGGGTCGCCAGATTCCAAAGAGATCCGAGCACTCTCCCGCAACCAACCGTCTCCATCCGCATCGCACTTGAACGGGCCGACGTCGGCACTCAAGGAATAGAAATAGCCCGGTTCGGTTTGACAAATGCATGAACCGATCCGGGTTGGCCATGGCCAACGCCCAACTTCGCCGCCAGCGTTGCAGGGTGGGCATTGCACACATCGGCTCCCACTCCACAGTGCATTGGCACCGCATTGCGGCCGGCAGAAAGCATCACTGAACTCCGTGGACGCCGCGCATTCTTGATCCGCTGGACAAGTCAATTCCTCACAGGTTCGCACGGCACGACACAGGCCGCTGGCTTCTTCCTCGACGAATCCGGGCAAACACTCGACGCAATGACCATTCGGGGTTTCTGAGCAGTCGCGATTCAGGTTGGAGCACGTCAATGCCGAACACGTCGTAGGCGGTTCACAAGAGCCATTGTCAGGATTTTGAATATATCCGACTTTGCAGCCACCGCAGTGCGCCGCAATGTCGGCAACAATGCAGTATCGGTGCTCCTCCTCACAACCTGCAAACAGACTGTCTTCTGCCCCATTGTCACAGTTGCCAATGGCGACCGGCTGGCAGACGCCATTGTCTTCCACGTAGCCAGTTCTGCATTTCTCACACACAGCGTCGATATGTTCCGAAGCATCAATGCAGAACCGATGAGCCGCGGCGCAACCTTGGTCTGCACACGTCTTAACGGGTTGGCATTTGTCTTGTTGTTCCGTGTATCCGTTGAAACAGGCGGCACAATGGGCACCGCTGGCATCCATTGTGCAGACGCGGAAGGCGGCGTCACAGGCCGATCGTATGCTCAGATCGCCGTTCATCTCACAAGTCTGAGAAACACACGTGCCCGCCGCGTCGACAAGACCCTCCATGCAACCACCACAGAACGCGCTGACGGTGTCCTCCAAATGGGTGATGCATTTGCGGCCTTGTTCTTCGCAATTCAAACTGAGGCATGTGGCCACTTCAACGCACAGACCTTCGGCCAAAACGAAACCAGGCATGCAACTACCGCAGATCGCTGTTCCGGCGAGATTCTGACACGCTCGATTCTCTGAAGCGCATTGGTCGACAATGCTTCCGGGTATTCCCACCTCGCACGTTGGTTCCGGCAGCACACATTCATTGGTATCAGGATCTAGAAGCGAGGGGGCTTCGCACGTAGCAACACCATCACCGACGCAAGCGCCCATCGCGACAGCCAAACCCACTAGGACAACGTCGAAAGTCTTGCACATCGCTAGAGCTCCGTGAAATCGGTGTAGTAGAAGAACAAACGAATATCGGTCAGTGAATCCAACAGGACGTCGGTGTTGACGTGTTCGTCTTTGCGATTAAAGACCAACTCCCAACCCGTATTGACGAGCGGACGGTCGCGAAGCCTTTCATTGCGGTAGACGGTTTCATCAAACACCGGGGTGCCGTTGAAATACGTGTTGATGACCGCGGTGCGATTGGGAAAAGCAAAGAATGACTTTTCGCCGTCGACGTTTCTGACAATACCGGTGCCCCGCTGCTGCACGTAAACACGGCCGAGATCATCCCCCACGTCTTCGCCGACGATTTCTGCCTCCATGTAAAGGATCTTGTGATTTCGGGTGAGCGGCGAAAGACGCTCGAGCGTTGTCGAGAATGGGACCGAGATATATCCACGCGGATCCAACAGCGTGGCGTTCTGAATGCCTTCCCGCAGAAGAATCGTGCGCTGCTCGTCAGAGAGCGCTACACCGTCAGCGTCAATCTCCGGAATCGCCAAAATGTCGTCACGCAAAGACAATACTTCCACCCGGGTATCTGGCAATCCGTATAGTTCCTCGAACTCAACGAAGGCCTCTTGCAGGTCAGCCAGATAACCCTCGAGAGAATAATCCCCATGCTCCACCATGCGAATCAGGAACAATTTGTCCAAGGCTGCATAACTCTGCGACGTGTAATATTCGTACACCTTGGTAGCCCTGTAGGCCTCGCGAATGGCGGTGGAAAAAGTCCGGTCAGCATTGATGATCGCATCGTTGCGATAAATCCGCGTATTGGGGTCGTTGCGGGCGGCCTCCACATTCAACATTAGAGACGTGGCGTCCTCCTGTGCCGACATCAAAGAGGTTGCCTCGTGACGCAGGCGTTGCACCTTGGACACCGTCAGACTCACGCCGTACTGCGCTTCGATGGCCTGCAATTGCAGCTCTAAGGATTGGCGAACCAGGTCCTTGACCGCATATTTTGTGTCGATATTGATGGCCACGCATTCTTGACCCGCCTGCACAATGACCTCGGCCAGCTCTATGCCCCCTAGGATGCCGTTGGCGACGCCCTTGGCCACATCTAGACCTGTGTTGATACCGATCAGCGGTCCAGCAAATCCCGAGTAGAACGCCCCGGCCGCGGCGGACATCGGACAACTGGTGGCCGTGCCCAGGGAACAAGAAGCATAGTCGCCCATATTTGAACAGTAGTCGTTGAGTCGATCACACAAGTTGATGGCCACATCCATGGCATCGATAACGGCCTTCACCGCGATTTTGGCACCACCGGAAAGGCCCAGGTAGAGCTGGTAGTCCCCGATACGCCCACATTGCTCAGAGGCCAAGGCCAGTTTGTCCGCCAAAGACTCTTTGAGATGTCGCTGAGACATCTTGAGGCCTTCAAGTTCGATTTTGGCAATTTCTAACTCGGCAATTGCGTCGTTGATTTCCCCGTTCCCCATGAAGCCACAGGGATCGCCAACCAATGCCGCCCTTTCATTGAGGTAGGCGTATTTAGGAATGGCGGGATAGATGATCGAATCGGTACCGTCCCTTACTTCAAAGCTGCCACAAATCGATGAGAGCTCCCCTTCATATTCGCGGGTGACAGCCGCGAGCTCCGCTTGAAACATCGCCGAATCCGTTTCAAACGAGCGGTCGTCAGTCAAAGCGCGCTGCTCTTTGTCGGCGGCAATTGCCAATTTTTCGACAGCCCGTTCCATCACCTTGTCAAAGGCATTGGTGTCGTCAGGGTCCAAAGTCGGAAACGGCACATAGTCGGGGGCAAAACCAAAGAACGTCAAACGGTCAGAGATATCACTGAAGACATTGCGCATGTCCAACAGCGCCATGCGATAGGTGATCTGACCCATCTCAACTTCACGTTTGATTTGGTCAACGTCCTCGGGATTGGCAACGTCGACGACTTTGAGCATCAGACGCGAGAGGATAATCGATTCGAGATATGCCGACGTGTACGCCCGTTCAATCACGAAGCGAGCCAAATCGGGGCGATTGAAACTCTGATAACGTTTTGAAATTTCCGAGAACGCCCGAGTCTTTTGCGCTGACGCCCGAATGAGTCGGGTGAAGTAAGAAACCACCGTCGCCTGTGAAACGTAGCCTTGCCCGGGAGGCAACACCCCAATGGATTGCCACATGATGGGACTCAAGGAAAACAACCGATCAAGTGCCTGCTGGTAGTATTGTGTTGCCAGGTAGAGCGAAAACATCTCGTAGCCGGCCCCACCAGAGAGATTGATCCCGCCCGGCTCAAACAAGGAGCCTTCGAACGAGGCCATGTTCATGCCCGCCAAATCAAACCGCGATTTGAAGGCCGAAACATAGGCCTCGTCACCCATCATCACCATCAACTCAGCGTACAACCGCTCGAATCCGTCATGGATAATGGGCGTGGCCAGCCCAGGCCTAAACTCCTCCCCATACGAGAAATCGCGAACCAAGAAGTTCCGAAGGAAGGTACGGGTGGCCGGTGTGAGGTTTCCATAATAATGAGTATAAAGGTGGGCCGCACAATCTACGCGTTGCCTAATGGATTCAATCGTCGCCGGGTCGTAACAGTAGGGAACCTCGTCGGAGTCAGCAATGCACATCTGCGGCGCAAAACCAACACTCGCTCCGGTGCGACTCCGAAACTTGGTCTTGTAGCGAAAAGCTTGTTCTATTTCGTCGTCCAAAGGTTGAACGACAGCGTCTTGCGCAAAGTCGGCAAAGAATTCTTTGTTGTTGCGCAAGTCCAACCGGTCGCTGTCGCAATAGACCTCGTCCTCATTCTGGCAACGCCAAACAATATTCCAACGGATGCCATAGGTACCGTTGAGTTTCATGGCGGTCAGTGCGTCGACGCATGTCGCGGTCGCCTGACACGGCAAGGCCGCGATTTCGGCTTGGGAAAGCGCGTCGCTGTTGACTGTGAAATACTCAACCCGACTGCCCGCCGGACAAGCGATCTTCACGGGGGCGGTTCCACCATCGTCCTTCGATCCGCCGTCAAACAGGCCCGTGTCTTCGCAAACGTAGTGCACCTGCTCGACATCGGTCGCGCCAATAATGGGCGGCGCCTCGCTCGACGGAACAATACCCTTCACCACCACTCCGGCAATCATCTCGGCATTCGCAGTGGTTGCACCACCGGCCACCAGAGAAGACGACGGGTGGTTGGCAAACAAGTCATCCAGCATGTCTTGTTCGCACGTCACACCGTCGACGGTCGGCGGCACACGGACGTCAGTCGGGTTTGAACCTTCGTAGGCGTCGGCGGCCAAGGTGGCCGGTGTTCGTACCAACTCCATGAAACCGTATGCGGAGAAGCCTTCCGTGTCGGCCGGATCGAGGAACGAAGGAAAATACTCTTTGAAAACAATGAGCATCGTCGTCTGGTCAATGATCGCGCCGTCGATGAGCTCCAAACGCCGTCGCCGTGTCGTTCCGTCCGGAATTGGGTTGGAAGCCGCGAGTGAGGCGTTGACCGAATAGACGTCCTGGAAGTTGCCAAACGGCAAGATCTTGTCCCGACACTCATAGCGATACCGATTGCCCGACGAATCGACATCTGTGTGGGCGGCGAATCCTGGAACCAGCCAAGGCAAAGCAACATGCCTAAACGTTCCGGTTGCAGCCTGGGCGCAACTTGTGTCGGTGGGCGTCGCTAGGTAGCGACCACCGACAAAGATTTCCGACTCAAAATCGTCGATGAAGATGATGCACGGCCCACCATTGGCACCGGAGCAATCGTTGGGATTGCTGGCGAAAACGAGGTTGACCTGGGGGTTGCCGGCGTATTGAAGCGCGCTGCGCGAGTCAATCTTTCCGGACCACACACCCGGGGCGTTTTGTGGATCCGCCGCATGCAGGTTGATGGCCATGGGAAACTCAATGAGGCCGGTGGGAATAGGATTGTCGGGCAGATAGTCGGAATAGACAGAAATCCCCAATTCGTTGGAATACAAATAGCAGGCCGCATTGGGGTTGGGTGCAGATTCATTGGGACATCGATCTTGGACGGATTTCCAATTCCAGCTCCCGGTCAAGGTCGCGGTTCGCATGGCGTGAAATTCATCAAGGGTGATTCGACCTTCGCGCAATGCCCCCCAACGCCGAATAAAGGCATTTCCAACCACCGACAGTTTGTCACGGTTGCTGCGATCGGCCAGCCACTCTTCCAATCCGAGCGTCCCAAAATTGGCGAAGTAGTACACTTGTCCGGCCCATTGACCCTCGGGCGAGCTGGTGTAGCTGAGATTGATGGTCTTGATGCCCAAACGAGCCTGAGACACCTCGAGGACGCCTTCCCATCGGGGGAGCACGGGGTTCGCCGCATCGGCCAACATCACCTCGGCAGTGCCACCGTCGCCATCGACACCGACAATCAGCTCTTGCACCTGAGCCGTTGCGGTCATTGCGTCTCCCATGGTCAACCAAGCCAACGGGTATTCATCGACTCGCGTACTCCCTTCGGCGTCGAACTCGGTGTGAGTCAATTTGCGCACCACAAATTCCAAATAGACAGGCGTGTCGTTGACAATCGTAAAGGAGTTGCTCAACGCGTTGTTGCTGAAAGCCAGGACATCGGAAGAAAGTGAATAGCTCCCCTCGAGGGGCGGCAGGAACGGTTCATCGTTGCCACTGGCAATGGCAAAACAGAAGCCGCTGATCCCGTCTTGGGTAGAACAGAATTCTCCAGACGGGCACCCCTCGTCCGTAGCCGTCTGGCAGGGCAAACGGCAGACCTTGGAAACGCACTGCCGGCCACTGCGGCAATGGGCATCGCGTTCGCAATCGGAATAACATTTGTTCTCTATGCACGTTTGAAAGGTGGGACAACCGCTGTCATCCTGACAACTGTTGTTAATCCTGGGCGCAAATGATTCGAAGGCAGTGGGTGAGGGGGCCAAGCAGGACCCCTCAACACAGATAGTTTCACCAATACAGCCCGCCAACAATCCTTCATCTGAACAGGGAACATATTGTCCTTCGTTGTCGGTGTAACCGCCACGACACGGCGTGTAACACCGTGGGTCGGCTGGCGGACTCAGGGTTTGACCGCTGTCTGCAGCGCAGTTTCCATTGATGCAGACAAGTCCTATGCGGCAAGCCCCGTTTGCGCCACAAAGGCATCCCGTAGACAAACCATTTTGGGCATCGCAGGTGGGAACCACGCAGACCTTGTGCTCACAAACAAGTTGGGTACCGTCCGGCAACGCATCACAAACGCCGTTGTCGTGACAAGGGCAATCTTCCCCACCATTTTGCTGACACTTTCCTTCCGGCACCTCATCGATGTTGCCGCAAGACAGCGCGCCAAAAGATGTCCATGAAACAAAAACAGCGAGACCTAGACAGTATTTGACCTTGCCCATGTTGCAAAACTCCGGTTTCAGTTGACGATCCGTGGACGGCCTATAAGAAATCGTGACGACTCAATATTGCGAGATCGAAACGAAAAACACTGTCTCGTTGCCCAGAAATGCGGCGCATTTCGTCGTTCTCAATTATTCCCCGCCGGTTTCTCGACGCCAGCGGAGCTATCGTTTCCTGCAAACACGTGTCGTGCTCTCTCCAAATACTGAGCAGGCATTGAGACGACTCAACGCCGACAAACCAACTTTCTTCAATCCACGGGTCCGAGAACGACACATAAGAGAAGCGGTCACCTGCGGTCACACCCACTTCGAGCCAGGGCAAGGATTGGAAGGCATGGCCGACCGAAGCCGAAAACTCGATGCCAACCCGTTGTTCTCTTTGCACCGCTGCCTGTATCCCCACGTCCAGATGCAGGTAGAAATTGTCGTTGGCGTACCCTCCTCCCACCATCAAGACCGAAGCAGTCACGGTGTTGAGCCCACCAGCCAAAAGATTCAGGGACAGTGACGCATCAACCCACAGGCGAGTCTTCATTGGGGCCGGCTGAATCGAACCCGTTCGGAGCTGTTCCTCCAACAAAGAGGAGAGCTGCTGGCGCAGTGCCACGGGGTCACCAAAGGATCCTGGGTGGTTTTGGGCGTAGGCTTCAACTGCTGCTGCGACCGCGACCTTGACTTCTTCTTGGCTGGCAATGGCCGTGTTTTCGTCGACGACGCAATCGGCCACCAGCGAAATGTGGACCCCGCGGTAAGAGGTTTCCTCCGGTGGCGCAGTCTCTTTGACTCTCGAGGTGATCACACCCAGTCGCAACAGCTCCGAAATCACCCGGCTGGCACGTGCCCTGGCCCGGGCTTCCTGCGCACCCCGTTTACTGCCAAAAACCTGGATCAACTCGGGGCTGAATGCTTTTTGGTCAAAGCGCCCCTCCACGTTCAAACAGTAGGTGCGCATCTTCGGATGGGCCAAACACGCCGCGAGATCCTCTAAAGTACCCTGCCAGGCGGGGCTGAAGGTCGTGTCCTCACCTCCAAGGTGTCCAGCTCCGTCCAGGTCCCAACTTCCGGGTCGGCAAGCGACGGGCAATGATTCCTCGGCTCTGACTGGTTGCGGCACCACCAACAACGGCAGGCCTACAAAGAGGATGGCGGCCACGGCCCGGGACCAAAGCGAACACACTGTCAGATGAGTATTCATAATGTCGTTGCCTTCTCCCCCGCACTCGCAAAGTAGGCGTTGGCACCAAGACCGATATTGTTCGCATACCCGATCCCAAGAACTCAGGTACGTGCAGACCGCCACCCGTATATTCCATAGTTACCCCATTGATGTGCTGCTTTGGACTTCCCACTGTTTCATAGACACGCGGTCGAGCGCGCCGGCAGAGAGCGACGTTGTCAAACTCTGCCGGTGTGGGTCCATTTAGCGCACTGTTGATTTGTTGTCCATCTAAGACGACCCCCATGCAAACAATGATCGTGGCCGACCGATTTGTCACCGTCTAGGCATTCATTCGCAGTGTCGAATTGTTCGTCTGATACCATTTGGCTCGAGGTTAGACTGTGGCAACGGATTCCCAGAGAGCAGCCCAAAAGCAGGGGAGGGCGGATTCGGTTCACGGACAAACAACGATGTCTACTGGCCGAGAAAGCCAAAGGCCCTGGGAGGGCAGGTCGGGTCCTCATCGACGCAGTTGCGTGCGCATTGTTAGACCGTCATGACCGTTTCTCGTACCAGTCTTCATGTGGCGAGAATTGTTGGCAGCTCAAACACGCGGTCACCTCCCATTGTTCATGGCACGCAGGACAGACGCCGCGGGTGTCGAAAGTGTTCCACACATGGTCGCAAATGCATTGCCAGCGGTCACCCTTGCCTGGCTGCCAGCCGCATTTGGGGCAACGGATCTTCGGTTTGTCTTCGCCGGTGCCCCTCCCAGCAAATTCTTCATTCTCGAGATCGACATTCCGCTCCGGCTTGAACCCACACCGCAATTCCCACAAACGCCACTGCTCAAACATCAGTTGTCTCCGTCTATGGCAAATCTGTCATTGGTCTCGGGCGCGACTCGCACCCACAATAACCTTTCGCGGGACACCCAAACGCCATTGACGCAACCTTTTGCCGACTTACATTGCGGCATACCCAACGGTTTAAGGAGATGCCACTATGGAGAGCACACGGGGCAATGTGTCAACCCTCGTCATCCGGAAGGGTCTGCACCTGAGCTATGCCGACATCCTCACGGAAAAGGCGTTGATTGCCATCGAGGCTCTGGCGCACCTGAACAACGATCGCCTTGAACTCATGCGGCAGCGGATCGAACGGCGGCGGCAGCGCCACCAGAATAGACAACGAATCGAATTTCTCTCGCCGCAAGCGACAATTGGCAGGACCGGCCTCACGGTCGCCGATGCCCGCGCCGGTCGTTTCGACGGCAGCAAGATCCCTGAAGACCTACAGCGACAATGGATACAGGGAACAGGACCGAGCGCGAAACCCCATGCGACCTTGGAAAGCAGCCTGCGCAACGTCGCTTACGCGCTCCTGTCCGGAGCAGACGGTTGGATGTTCGATGGAGAAGACGCCCTCGGACAGATCAGTACCATGTCCCTGGACAATCAACGCAATCTCAAGCTCGCCATCGCCAAGGATGCCACGTTCATGAGAGTGGCCGAGTCGGTCGCCAAAGAGATGAACAAGTGGGCCAAAGAGTTCTTCGGACGCGAAATCATCGTGGATTGGCAAAAACAACTAGACTTCACCACGAAGATCTTTCGCGCACGTGGATTGCACCTGGATGATCGTCACATTCAAACGAACGATGGCTCTGGTTTTTCCGCCTCTATCGTCGACGTGTGCCTGTACGTCGTCAACAACCACGAGGAGCTTCGGAAAGGTGGATCCAGTGTCGTCTTGTACTTGCCGAAGATCCAAACAGCCGAAGAGGCTGCCCTCTGGAATGAGTTGCTCACCGGGTTGGAGAGTCACCTGGGCATCACCGTGGGAACCATCAAGGCGTACGTTCTCGTGGAACAACTGGAGGCGTCATTCCAGCTCATGGAGATTCGCGCTGCATTGAGCCCACACTTCGTCGGCTTCAACACCGGTCGTTGGGACTACATCAACAGTGTCTCCGACGCGGTGGCTTGGGATCCAGAGTTCCAGAATCCCAATATCGACGCCATCACCATGACCTACGGCTACATGAAGAACTACGAAGACCGAGTGCGTCGCGCGGTAAACACCCCAGATCGAAACGGTCGTTTCGCCCTTTGGCAAGGCGGCATGGAGCCAAACATTCCCGTAGGATCAGAGGCCGGGATTGCAGCCAGCATGAAGAAAGCCGTCGCGGGTGCACAGCGCGAGCAGCGTGAGGGTGCGAGCGGCAAATGGGTCGCCCACTGGCGCATGGTGCATATCGTCCGACCGGTATGGGAGAGAGTGGGAGACGCCAATCAATTGGGCCGCAAGTTCCCGCCTCTCACCTACGAAGCTAACGACGCCAATCTCCTGGTGGAGCGAGAGAGCGCTCCGCGCACTGTGCGTGGAGCCCGAGTTGCCAAGCGACACAGGAGCTTCCATCCCACCCGAAACCACGACTTCTTTCGGCACTCCCGTGGAAATGTTTCCCGCCGCATCTCTTGCCCACGCATACAGGATTTTTGTCCCTGGGCTCGTTACGATGTGCCTTGTGGGTGGACTTCGCTGCCAGCCGAAACTTTCAAGGGTGGGTGTCGCGAACGATTCCGTGATGAGATAGGCGGTGGCCTCCCCCTCTGCCGCCAAGGTCTCGACGTCAATCACCAAATGGCTCGTTGTCGAAGGAATCGTGAAGGCAGTGATTTCGGGTGCCACCGTGTCTTCATGGTCGAGAATGCAATCGAGGTTCATTCCACGAAGAATGCGTGACACAAAAGGTTCGAGCGCAAAGCTTCCCAATAGCGAAATCCCCGTCACATTGTCTTTGACCTGGGTTGCCCCGTTCAAATAGAAGGCCTTCGGGATCTTGGTGTCGTTGAAAAAAATCGCTTCCCATTCGTGCTGGTCGAGTGCCGTGTTGTCGCACGTGGAATGGAGATCTTGACCAAGATTTTGCCACCCGCTGAAGGTGTGATTGGTGTAGTCAGAGGCATTCGCGAAATTGCTCGTGCGGTGACGGTCGATATAGGTGTTGTAATCGAGCCCAACAGGGTTGTCCGAGATATTCACAATGGCCAGCTTCGAATACGTGCCACCCGCAGGAATTTCCTTGATGTTGTTGACGATGTTGTGATGCATCGCGGTGCCTACATAGGTCCCCGTCGAGCGCATGCTCTTGACGTTGTCAAATAGCGTATTGTATCGGGCCTCCATGTTCATGTTGTCGTGGTAGAAGAGTCCGATGTTTTGGGAGTGTGCTACCGTGTTGTTTTCGATCAGAACCCCTTGGGTATTGTTGTCCATGTAGATTCCGCCAACGCCTCGGTGGTTGAGAACAATATTGCCTCTGACGACGGAACCTTCGACCAAGATGTTGCCAAAAGTCTTGGTGTACGTGTAGATGGCCCCTCCATCGTTGTGGAACAAACACAGCTCATCGGCATAGTTGTACTCGATAAGGCAGTTGAGGCCCGTCCAGTTGAATCCTGCATAACCGGCACCGACCCAACGATTGTAGCGGACGATGTTGTTGTTGCCACTGAGCGCCATGGCGAACGAATTGCCCTGCATGCCACGAATACCCAAATTGTCAAAGAGCGCCGTGTTGGTTATTTCATTGTCGGAGATGAGTGAATCAGCCAGGCCGCCCGAAAAGCCATAGTGGTTACAGCCATCGATCTTGTTCTCCATGATGCGATGACGACTTCCCCGAAGCTTCATGCCAAAGGTGTCGATATCGACAATCTCGTTCCCAGAAATCAGCGCATCGTTGCAGTAATCGAAATAGATGCCGCGTTCGGAGAATTGGGCGATATGAAGATCCTTGATCTCAACGTAGTCTTTGTGATCGGCGACAATGCCGTTGTCATGCACCGAACCCCGCACCGCAAAATTGTCTGGGGAGGTCCCGTCGGGTGTCCAAAAATAGACGGTATGGGTTTCGGGGTCGGCATACCACTGACCCGCCGTATCGAGAAAATCAAGCCTGTTGACGAAGAGGAAGTCGTCCCCGACGCTGAGTCCATGAACGGTGAGCTCGTAGGGCATGACCGAATCGATAGTCAAGGTTTGACCTGCAGATGCAATGATCTGCCTCGTTTCGAGGCGCCACTCGTTTATCTTGATGAGAACGGTTGCACCCTTGTAATAGTCGGCACCGTGGCTTGGTATTTCCGTGGATGTAAACTGCGTTTCACTCTCCACGGACGTCACCTTGAAAGTGCCTGTGTTGGGATAGCGCGCGGCTTGCATTCTTCGACCGTCGAGAAACAGTTGGGTGATCGACCTGTCGAATGAGGCCATGTAGATGTTTGCCGAGTGCACGCTCCAACCGAAAATGTCCTCTGCTCCGTACAGCTTTGGTTTTGATCCTGTTCCGTAGGCCCCGTAGGTAATGAGGCCGTCTTCCATACCCGAGGCGCTTACCGTGATCGTGCCCATCCATTGGTCCCCACGTTTGAACTGGATCACATCCCCCGCAACAAAGGGCGCTGTGTTGACCTGGTCCAATGTTTTCCACGGCAAAGAGGCGCTGGTCCCCAGGTTGTCATCGCTCCCATCGCTGCTGCTTACGTAATAGACGTTGAATGAACAGACGTCTTCTTGGTGCACGCTTCGGCAGCAGAACCCGGTATTCACAATCGCCTCGTCACACCTGCAGAAATCGAGAACTTCCCCAGAGTCACATTTGGGCAATTCACAAGCGTGGGGCTTGTGCTCACCCGAACAACAGTAGCCGCCGCTCACAAGCTCACCTGCACACAGGCATTCACTTGAGATCGCACCCTCCGCGCACGCCCCGACGTCGCAACCGTAACTTTGAGGCTTCCCCGAGCAACATTGGCCAGACCTCAGGATCTCACCACCACAAGCGCACGCTTGGATGACAGCCCCATCGGCACAAGGCTCCGTGCCATCGTTTCCTCCCGAAATTGTGCCGTGGCAGGTTGCAACAAGGGAAACCCAAACAACGATTGATAAGTGCGCAGGCAACAGGCGCGCGTCACGCGGCCCGTTTGTCCCACTGAGCTCCCGCCAGCACCCGTTGAGCAGATATGGGATGAGTCGTTTCATGGGGTGAACCCGTTTCTACTGGAGTCCTTTGGAATCGATCTCCTCGATGCCAACCGAGAATGCGTCTTGCCAGCCGATGATTGCCATTTGTGTTTCTCGTCCTTGAGTTGGAGTCCTCGCGAGCATCTGCGCCCTCGCCGTCTTTGTCCACAATATGTCGCTTTTTACGCTGATACACGGCGGAACTTTCTAATAGTCATGACGCAGTAAGCCGACTAACGAGACTGTCCACCCCGCTTTCAGCGTCGGGTTTCGTGGCGGGGCCATCGTTGTGGGGGCGTGACCCCATCACGGGGGAACCACTGACAGCAGCGTAGCAACTAACAGCAAACGGAAGAGTGCAAAATGCGATCAAGACCGAATTTCCATTCTTTGTGGATTGTAGTTGGCGTTCTGGCGATGGCGGGTGTGGCCACCGCAGCGCTTTCCGCACCGAAGGTCGTCTCGAGTTATGGACCGACGAATCAGGACCTGACTTTTGAGCAGATCAAGGCCAGCCGCATGTCGGTGAAGGTGGAGCGAGCCAAACAACACGCACAGCTACTGAACAGCAGATATGACCTGTCGAAGAAGGCAGCTTCAGGCGTGACGATGTCTGGTGGCAAAACCGTTCCCGCGGGGCCAACGGCCAAACTCCGAAGTGTTACCTGGGAACAACTCGACAGGAAGACCCCCGAACAGATCAAGGCAACAGGAGTATTCCCCTACAAACCCCTGCCGTTTGCCGACCACGCTGAAGGAGGCATGCTATTCCCGCTGATGACCACGAAGTTGTTGCCGCGGTTGGTTCGCTTTGATCTGGATTTCGACCTCCCCGAGCACGTGCTTCCGGACACTGCCCCTGCCGTCTTTCTGACGACCCGCCCCGACCTCGGGGATGTGGCGAAGGGACGATTGATCACGATCGACAACTACTACGAGATCTTCAACGGCATCCTGAATCCCAAGCAGCTCGAGGGCCTGCGCCTGCTGGTGACGCAGTTTCCCCAACAGCAGTTCAACGCGACCGAAGATCGGCGAACCGACAGACCCAGCCTCGGCGTGACCTGTTTCGACTGTCACGTGAATGGACACACCAACGGGGCAAACCATCTCGTTGGCGACATTCGCCCCCAGGAGTTTAGACACCGCATCGAAACGCCTACGCTCCGGGGCGTGAATGTGCAACGGCTCTTTGGCTCACAGCGAGCCATCAAGACCGTGGAAGACTTCACTGAATTCGAGCAGCGAGCTGCCTACTTCGACGGCGACATCGCAATGGCTGCCAAGAAGGGGATCAATATTCTTGACCGTGGTTCCCAAGTGCATTTCATGGCGGAATTTCTCGCGATCTTGGATTTTCCACCGGCACCTAAGCTCGACATCTACGGTGAGCTGGATCGAGCCAAAGCAAACGCCAGTGAGCTGCGCGGCGAGGCGTTGTTTGGCGGAAAGGCCAGGTGCGCGTCATGCCACCCCGCGCCCTATTTCACCGACAACAGCATGCACAACCTCAACGCGGAGCGTTTCTACAAGCAGGAGCTCGCAAATGGCATGATGATGGCTCACGACGGGCCCATCAAGACGTTTCCGTTGAGAGGCATCAAGGATTCACCGCCGTATCTTCACGATGGGCGGTGCTTCACACTGGAGGACACCGTGGAGTACTTCAACCTCGTGCAGCAGCTCCACCTGACCGCGCAGGAAAAGACCGATCTGGTGTTGTTCCTCCAGAGCCTGTGAGGGCTTGGAACTGCGGCGATCGGCGCTCAGCGAACCTTGTCGACCTTCTTGGCGATCGCGGCCTTGGCGTCGCCATACTTCTCCTGAACAGCGCCGTGGAGCTTGTCCTTGGAGCCTTCGGCCTTCTTGGCATCATCGTCCGTGAGCTTACCCCAGGCCTTCTTCGCCGTGCCCTTTGCCTGATCCAACTTGCCCTTCGCCTGATCTTTGTTCATCTGATTCTCCTTCTGGTTCTGAGTTGCAAAGTGACATGTAGGCATCGAAAACGTCTGGGACAATTAGATAGTTCCAGAGAAAGAAGTCGAAAAATGCGACCTATTTGATCACTCGCCCCATTCACCCTGGGTTGTCCACTTCCAGCCGCGGATCTCCTTCTCATTCCACAATGATTGCTGTCGTCGGTGATGAGCGCACCTCGGCCTGGGCGGCACAAAGGCAGGCGCCGAAGATGAAGATGCCGCCGGAAATGTAGATCCACAAAAGCAACGCCATGATTCCGCCCAAGGCCCCATAGACCGCATTCAACGTGGCGAAGTTCTTGAGGTAGATGACGAAGAGACTTTCGCCCGCCTTCAACAAGACTGTGGCGCAAAGGGCAGCGACCCATACCTGGGCAAACGTCGTGGGACGGCGGGGCGCGATCTTATAGAACAGACTTAGAGTGAAAAACACAATCAGCACCGGTAGAACAAAACTGCCAAGGGCATAGACCCAAGAGTGAAAAGGATCCGCGGGAAGAAGCCATTTCCCCGCCACTCTTGCTAGCGCCAGCGTCGCTATACCCAGGAGGACCGCGCCCGCAGTGATGCCCAGTAACACGAGGCTCTTCACCGGCAACCGCCACCAGTTGGTAGCGTCGTCGTTCCATGCTCGATTGGTGGCGCTGGTCAGAGTGACGAATACTTGAAGGCTGGCCCAGATGAGGAGGAGAAATGCGACCACGCCCGCCTGTTCGCGAGCTTCGATGACGCCAGCGATGGTCTCAGAGATGTTGCGTTGCATCTCGCCGTTCATCGGCAAGAAGCCTTCCACATAGGAGTTCACACTTCTCGCGGCCTTATCACGTTCGATGAAAAAAGAAGCCGATGTGACGAGAAGAATCATCAGCGGAAACAACGCGAAGAAGGCGTTGAAGGCGAACGCTGCCGCCCATTGTGTCCCGTCAATCCGTAAGAACCGCTTGACGGCGAGGCGTGGTGTGGCCCAGACCCTTCGAGTCTTTTGCTTATGCCAACTCAGCATGCTCACCTAGCTCGGTCCTTCTCCGCCACGCCCTCGCAGGACGGGCGGTTGTGTGGTCCTTCATCGGTTGGCCTGTTTCGTGTTGCGTGCGGCTTGACGCTGTTCGACCGTTTCGTCCCCGATCCAGTATTTGCGACGATCGTAATGTTGATGCAACGCACTCTCGTAATCCCGTGTCGGCGGAGTCGCTTCGGTGTATTCCGGTGACTTTTTGATGGCGTCGAGCGACAGATTGAAGAAAACCTTCGACTCGTTCCATTTGACGCGCTCGATCCATTGCGGCGCAACCAAGACTCGTTTGCCCGGCCACCAGTTTCGTGTGTCGATGACCAGGTAACGAATCACCCACGTCTCGTCGTCGATGATGAAGTCTTCGACGTGACCTATCTCGCCGTCCGAGGCCTGGACGTGAAGACCGCTCACATCGTTGGTGCTCCGCAGATTGGGATCCCATGACTCGTCGCCTTGGGCGGTCGCATCCCACTTCTTCCTGTCTCTGATAAGGTGGGGATAGGCACCCCACACAGAGGGACCGGTCCAATAGGTTGGCCAACCGAAATATCCGTAGTAGGCGCCCTCGAACTTCCGCGAGACGGGCTTGTCGGTCTCGAGGGAAGGGCTGTCCGCGATCTGCTTCTTGGTCAGATCGATGGCGATGGTTTGTTTGTCGCTGTGCACGGCAAGCAACGCATAAGGTGAGATGAGCACTTGCCTGCCCGTCAGCCAGTCGGACTCGGCAACGAGATACCGGACCGTCCAGTGCCGGTCATCGAAATAGAATCCGTGGACTCTGCCGATTTCGCCGTCGCGGCCTTCCAACTTGTACCCCGTCAGTGTTTTGACTTTGCTCAGCATGATCGTCTCCTCTCCAAAGGTTTCCCGTGCTTGCCGAAAATAGGGCCGACTCTCATGACTCGCTCATGACTCGCTCGCGGCGGGTCGTACTGATCGCTTTGCCACCGTTGCCATCAACTTGTCGAAGGGCCCCACGAATTTCTCGACACCTTCCTCCTCGAGCTGATCTGTTGCTTTGTCGATGTCGATGCCCAACTCCGGCAATCGTTCCAATATTTGGCGGGCACCCGATAGATCTTCCTCGAGTCGAGCTTTCGGCTCGCCGTGGTCGCGGTAGGCATCGATAGTTGTGAGCGGCGCCGTGTTGACCGTCTCCGATCCGATGAGGGCTTCGACGTACTTCACGTCGTTGTAGTCCGGGTCTTTCGTGCTGGTGCTCGCCCAGAGCAGTCGTTGGGGACGTGCGCCCTGAGTCGCTAACTTCTTGAATTGGTGGCTGTCGAAGATCTCCTTGTAGACCCGATACGCCATCTTCGCGCTGGCGATTGCTATCTGTCCCCGTGCCTTCTTTGCGACGCTCGCTTGCTTGCCACCTTGCAGAATGGCTTTGTCCAACAGCGGATCCAACAGCGCGTCGATGCGGCTCACGAAGAAGCTGGCCACCGATGCCACGTGGGTAACGGATTCGCCTTGGAGCACGCGGGCTTCGATCCCACCGAGGTAGGCTTCCACCACCTGGCGATAGCGGGACAAACCAAACAGTAGCGTCACGTTGACGTTGATGCCTTCACTGATGAGTTGCAGAATGACAGGCAGTCCTTCTGCAGTTGCTGGGACTTTGATCATGACATTGGGCCGGTCAAGCGCAGCCCACAAACTGCGTGCTTGTGCCAACGTGCCCTCGGTGTCGTGCGCCAGGTGAGGATTCACCTCCAGGCTGACATACCCATCCTTGCCTTCGCTCCTATCGTAGAGCGGCCGGAACTCGTCGGCGGCGCTTTGCACATCGTGCTGGCTCAAAGCTTCGTAGATTGCCGCACCGACCTTCCCCGCGGCCGCCATGGCTCGAATGTCGTCGTTGTACTCGCGGCTGTCGACGATTGCCTTCTCGAAAATGGAAGGATTCGAAGTCATCCCCCGGAGGCCATCCTCCTCGATCAGACGCCGGAGCTCGCCGCCGGCGATCAAATCTCGGCGGATGTAGTCTAGCCAGATTGACTGACCGAGCGTTCCCAGTTGCCTCAACGGATTGTTCTTCATGTCCTTGCCTCTCCGACACCGACCTCAGTCGCGACAATGGCCCCCAACGACCGGTTTTCGCCAACGGTCGCTAATGTCCGTCTTCTGGGCACATGGGACGATGAGCAAATTTCTGCCCTATGAGTCGGAAAAGACGACGTTGGTCGTTGGAACTTCCTCATGGTCGATCGTCGGCAATGCGGCTATGAGACCAACACTGTGCAAATCCAAACTAACCGACAAGACGAACACAACGAGAGTGACAGTGCATATTTGGCGGGGCGTGCGTTACTTGCCCAATCTTTCGAACAACATCAACAGATCGCCTCGCATCTGGAGGTCGAAGCGGTTGCCCGACGGCGCGTACTCGTACACACTTTTGCGGAACTGATGTCCATATCGAGGTGCGTGGATCCCCGTGCCCTGTTGAATGGGCGGATCAAGAGCATCGCTTCGACCTTGGGCAAGATGTTCTATACGGGTGCTGGCATTCACCAGCTTCTGGACATCATCGGCATCCGCGTGATCTTTCGAACCACCTGCGACTGCTACCGACTGGTCAGCCGAATTCACGACGCGTTTGCGGTCTTGGAGCAAGAATACAACGACTACATAGCGTCACCGAAACCCAATGGCTATCAGTCCATCCACACCACGGTGGTCAGTTCATCCGGGTTTCCAGTGGAGATCCAGATCCGTACCGAGGGGATGCATCTACTCGCCGAACGTGGCTCTGCATCACACCTGCAATACAAGAAAGACCGCGTCCTGTGGATGCCTGTGCCTCCGTTGCCCAAATTTCCTTAACTTCCGGAGGTGCCGACATGATGCTCGGGGTACCGAGGATGTACCGAGGATGTACGGAACGCTTTGAGTATCATATGTATGGCTCGAAAAGCGGATGCGGAAGGCGGACTCTGTGACCACCTTGACATCACCCCATTCGAGCAATCCCACAGAACTCCATGGCACCACATGGGCGCTCTCGCGTAACGCTGTCGTTTCTCCCCCATAGACGAGCCTCGATTCCAATTTTCGGGATTGCAACACGCCTTCCGTCGCAATCACTTTTGAATATCGATCTAGGCTCGCAAAAGAATCACCCACAACCGTGCTAGTTGGCAATTGGATTTACAATCAGCACGTTTGCTCGCAACTTACCGATCTAAAAAACCTTTCTTAAAAAACCTTTTCGCAATAGGAAAAATGGGTCTCAAAAAGAGATGCTCGGGTCTCCCAAACGTGGTTTGGTACTCCCTCGAATGCGACTGACGAACGCCGGGAGAGTGACAATACCCATTTGGCGAGCCGTGCGTTACTTGCCCAGTCTCTCGAACACCACCCACGAGTCGCCTCGCATCTGGAAAGAATCGCCTCGCATCTGGGCTCGGCACGGTGGCGCCGTCGCAGTCTTAACCTCCTGCGCCGTGCACGTCGGAGGGATCACCCTTGAACGCACCGCCGTATGCGGTCTCTCGGTCCACGATCAGCGGTCGAGACTCGACAACGGGTCCACGGGCGTGAATCCGCGGATTCGGGGATGGCACAACGGACAGACCTGCGTCACGCCATCCCTTCAGGCCGGAGTCGTAGCAGTGCACGTTTTCGAGTCCCAGGTGTTCCAGCCTATCCGCAGCCTCGCGCGCCAAATCGTCCCCGCCTTCGGAATACACGGCAACAAACGAATCCGCATTCATCACGTGGGCGACGCGAAACGACAGTGAGCCCAAGGGTGCGGTCTTCGCTCCCGGGATATGCTCGAGTTCGAAGTCGACGTCACCTCGCACGTCGAAGAGCGCGACCGGTCCAGCATCCAAACGTTGATGTAGCGCCTCAGTGGAAATGGTCTTCATAGTAGCTCTCTCCTCGCCGAATTTGCGACTAAGCTAACAACGAAGTGTCGAGACGCAAGATGCTCGTCGCTGGAACACCAGAGATCTCTCACCAGCGGTACAACGCTATCGCCAGCGCCTTGAGCGCATACTCTGGAGACCGGCTCGAGAAATTGACCTATCGTCGTCTTGACCAGTAATAGCCACCGCCACCGCCGAACAGAACGACAAACACGACAACAAGGATGATGATCGTTGTGGTACTCATGACAAGTCCTCCGTGAAGAGCCAAATCTTCGTTATCGTCAGTCTGGGTGTCGTCGGCGAACCAAACCATTAGAAAATTGCGTCGCCATCGGTCGAGAAAGGCACCGGCTGCTCGTGGCTGTATGTCGCCTTTTGTGTTGATACTCGACGGAACATCCTAATTGTCATTGCGCAGGACGCCGACTAAAACTGGGCCAACGGAGATCAGAAGATCGCGAGGGAGACGGCGCGATGGAAAACCGACAAGAGCCGCAGACAACGTCATCGGACGAGACTGCACGGCAGTTCAAGGCCATCGTCATGCACGCTGCGGACGGCGTTCTCGTCGTGGACATGGCTGGCACCGTTCGCTTCGCAAACCCTGCGGCCGAGGTAATCCTTGCGCGCTCTGGCGCCGAGCTGATCGGCACAAACTTCGGGCACCCTGTCGTAGCCGGTGAATCAACCGAGATGACTCTGATTCGCAAGGACGCCACCCCTGCACCGGTCGAAATAGAGGTGAGCGAGGCGCTGCTCGCCCGCGCCCAACGAGTCGCCAAGCTTGGACACTGGGAGTGGAATCTCAGCCGACAGGAGCTGACTTGGTCCGACGAGATCTATCGGATCTTCGAGTTCGACCGCGGAACACCGCCGACTTTCGATGGCATTGTATCGTTGATCCACCCGGAGGATCGGGCTCGAAACCAAGCGTTCGTCGACGGTCTCTTGGCTTGCGCTGAGCATGCGGAGCTCCAATTCCGCCTGCTGCTCCCTGACGGCAGAATCAAGCACGTCCTGCAAATTCGCAGAGGTTCACCGCGACGCCGCCGGTGCGCCGGACGTTGTCATTGGCACCATGCATGACGAGACGGCGCGCAGGCAGGCTGAGCACGATCTGGAGGTTTCCGAGATACGCTACCGGCGGCTCTTCGAGAGCGCCAAAGATGGGATCCTGATCCTCGACGCCGACAGCGGCAAGATTGTGGACGTCAATCCCTTCGTCCTCGACCTGCTGGGCTTTTCCCGGGAGCACTTCCTGGGGAAGATGCTCTGGGAGATCGGGCCCTTCAGCGACATTGCTCCCTCTGAGGCGGCTTTCCATGAGCTGCGAGAGCGCGGGTACGTCCGCTACGATCACCTGCCGCTTCAAGCCAAAGACGGCGGGCGCGTGGAGGTCGAGTTTGTCAGCAACCTCTACGCGGTGAACTCGACCAGGGTGATCCAGTGCAACATTCGAGACATCGCCGAGCGGAAGCGGGCCGAGCAACTTCTCCAAGCCCGTCTTGGCTTGTGGGAGTTCGCCGCCACCCATTCTCTCGCGGAGCTTTTGCAACGGACCCTGGATTTGCTCGAGGAGCACACCGGTAGCTCCATTGGCTTCTACCATTTCGTCGACAGTGATCAGGAGCAGCTTACCCTCCAAGCGTGGTCCACGAGGACAGTGAAGGAGTTCTGCAAGGCGACCGGGCAAGGACTCCACTACCCGATTGCTGATGCGGGCGTTTGGACCGACGCCGCCATTCTGCGACGTCTCGTCATCCACAACGACTACGCTTCCCTGACCCACAAGAAGGGTCTGCCCGATGGGCACGCAGCGGTCCTCGAACCGACCCATGGCGCTCGCGGTGAGCATCTCGCCGAAGAACAAGACCGCCAACCATCCGGCGCGTTTCTTCACCAGCTGCCAGAAGCCCGTTTGCAGATAGGGCGCATCGAGGGCCTGCATGCCGCCGAACTTCTGTGCGTCCTCGGTCGCTTCCTCTTGTACTACGTCGACGATATCGTCGTTCGGGGTAACGGATTTTCAACCCTATTTGATAGCGTTGGTTGGACAAACGTGTTTGCAAATCCCGCAATAGATACATTCTGTTGACGTGACCGGCTTGCCATTCATGATCGGAGTCATAACGTCGACATCCATTGGGCATTGTTTGTTGCAAGCTTCACAACCGTTGCATTCTTCACCGGAAGGTCGCCGCTTCAAACGTGCCAAAGCCGTTGTGGGCGTCATGACCAATGAAACCGGGCAAGCAATCTTACAAAAAGCACGTTTCTTTTTGAAAACAAACGAGAGAGCTATCGCAACGATGTAGTAGAGGGCATTGCCGACAAGAAACCAAATCAATTGATCAAATTTGCCAAGCCGCTCGTCAATGTGAAGCGTTGTGTAGTTGTACCCGGTTTGAATGAAGGCCCAAGGCAAGAGCAGTGATGCGGCAAGGACGGGGTAACGTAACCATGTGTAGCCCTTGGCAATGGGCTTATTTCCCTTGATTGGCAACCAATCCAAAATAGCGGCAGTCCAACATGCCCAGCCGCAAAACCCTCGACCCCAAATCAACGGCCCGAAAATTTTCGCGATTGCGTAATGAATCAAGACACGCGAGAACACGCCAGCGTAAAGGTAGAAAACGGTTTCTTCTAATTGGAGATTCTCGTGTTGAATCACTCCAAGAAACACGAGAAATATCGGCGATGCGGCGAGAATCGATACACGGCGGCCAATATCTTTCTTTTTGCCTTTCTTTCTTGCGGCAAGGAAATTGCCAATTGTGATCCAACCGCCGATCCAAGGGAAGACAAGCCAAAATCCCCACCAACCGACGCTTGCATAAGTGATCGTGGCAACGGCAATGCCGATTCCGAAAGGAATGAGTTTTGAAAGGCTGTATTTCATCGGTTGAAGGGACTCTTTGGTGAGACTGGTGGCCAAGTCAATTCCATACCTCGCTTATTATTGCGGGGACCAATTGGCCAGCCATGTTGAGGCCCGGCGCACTTCAACACCGTTAGGATAGGTAGACTCGCGGTTGAGCAAGTGCACGAGTTGTACCTTGGCAGCCTCATTTTGGCCCTTGGCAAAAATGCGAAAAGCAGGCGACGGTTCGGGATCTGACCATTTCACTTCGAGCATGACGGTGGGGGAAAGGTCCCTGGTGACGATGAAGTCTATTTCTGGACCGCCACGCTTGGCCAGGTAGTGCAATTCATAGCGTTCACCCAGAGCGTCTTGTCTATATTGGCACTCTTTGAAAAGTGAGCACGCAACGGCATTTTCCAGTTTTGCTCCCTTGTCACCCCGGACTCGTGCGACGTCGTACAGGTAGTATTTGGGTTGTTTTTGTCTGGCTCTGGCGATGTTTCGATGAAACGGGGGTACTTTGAAAATGACGAACATGTTTTCGAGGATCGTCAGCCACCGCTTCACCGTTTTGTCACTGATCTGAAGATCTTCACAAAGTGATCGATAGGAGATCGGACTGCCCACTCTCTCCGCGATCATGTCGATCAATGTTTCGATGGCAGGTATGCTTTGCACGGATTCGGTGTCGATGAGATCCTGTCGCAAGATGATGTCCAGGTGGGATCGACTCCACATGCCATAGAATTTTGAGGTTCCCTCAAGGAAGGGCTCTGGGAAGCCGCCAAACTCGAGAATTCGGTCGAGAGTTGCTTGCGGTGAGGCGGTCTGATCCAACTGAAGGATTTCCCGCACATCCAACGGGTGCAGGCGAAAACCGAAGAAGCGGCCCGCCAGGGAGTCCCCCATCTTCTTGTAAGTGTCGAGTCGTGCGCTACCCGTGACGATGTACCCAGGTGGGATGCCTTCAGTGTCGTAGATACCCTTGAGCCATGTCTTCCACCCTTTCATCTTGTGCAACTCGTCAAAGATGACACAGCGTTTTTTGCGATCCCAAGCTTTGGTTCGCAGCAGACGGCGGTGTTCTGCGACGTCATGACTCACGTAGTCGTGGTCGTTGTCGACC
>Ga0208961_1000256_pt1 | contig 26035 bp, 22 predicted proteins | sample RifOxyB3_FD_184034 | JGI IMG/M metagenome (GOLD analysis project Ga0208961, IMG submission 184034) | Groundwater microbial communities from Rifle, Colorado - Rifle Oxygen_injection B3 (SPAdes) | ecosystem: Environmental > Aquatic > Deep subsurface > Groundwater | place: Rifle, Colorado, United...
ATTCTGCAGTTCACCGGTGCAACGACGTTCACCTCGGAATCCGGCGTGCGACGGGAAATGCGCCTGGCGATGCCCTGCCAGATCGCGGCATTGGCTGTGGGCGTAGGTTTGTTCGTGGTCGCACGACTGCTCGGCGGGTAAGTCGCAACGGCGAGACCGGCAATAGGCAAGAGAAGCGTAAGATGAGATACCTCAAGGACGTGGTGACACTGAGCCTGGACCAGGACACCTGCATCGGCTGCGGGGTCTGCACCGAGGTCTGTCCGCACGGGGTCTTCCGCGTGGCGGACCGGAAGGCCCAAGTGGTGGACCGCGACGCCTGCATCGAGTGCGGCGCCTGCGCGCGGAACTGCCCGGTGAAAGCGCTCACGGTCCAGGTCGGCGTGGGCTGCGCGACGGGCATCATGCAGACGGCGCTCGGAATGAAAAGCGAGTGTTGTACCGACAAGCAAGGCTGCGGGTGCAGCCCGACGAAAGCAGACAAGGAAGGCAGGATCCCGCCCGACCGCCTGGGCGTCTCGGGCGCAGTCCCGGCGCCCGCCGGCTGTACGGAACCCCCCCAGACCCCAACGAGGAGAAACGAAGTCATGAGCTCGACGAACAACGACCAGAAACCGACGAACAACATGGACGCGCTGAAGCAGCAGGCGTCAGCCTGCGAGCCCGGGTGTTGCTGCCACGCGGCCGGGGCGTCGGGGCGAACGCGGTGGGTGCTGGGGTCGATCATCCTGCTGGCCGCTGCGGCGCTCGCGGCGCGGGCCGTGATGAAGAGCAACGGTGCATCGACTCCGCCGGCCACAGCCGCGTTTGCGGCGCCACAGAGCGCCGGTGACACGTCCGCGCCGGACGCTGCCCCGCCCGCATCGGCACAGAAGGATGCGACGGCGGCGGCGGCACCCAAGCTGGAGACTCAGGCGGCGCCGGAAACCGTCCCTTCCCTATCTGCCGCGAAGGACGCACCAGCGACGGCAGTGTCCGCTGTGGCGCCGACGGTCCCCGCCGCGGCGAGCGTTCCCGCCGCACCAACGGACGGCGCGCCCAAGGCCTCGGAATCGGATACGGTTGTCGGCAAGGAAATCAGTGGCTTCGCCGACCTGAACAAACTTGCCGCCGACACCACCGCGGTCTTTGTGTTCCTGCCGGGAAAGACCCCGGATGCCGGCAAGCCGCCCGCGGCTCAGATGCAGGGCGCGGCGCGGACGATTGAGGCGCAGGGCAAGAAGGTCGGCCTGTTCACCCTGAAGACGGGTTCGCGCGACTACGAACAGATCGCGGCACAGATGTCGGTGCCGGGTGTTCTGGCGCTGGTCAAGGGCCGCGGCATGAAAGCGGTGGAAGGCGAGATCACGGAAACAAAGCTCATCCAGGGCTTCGTCGCCGCTTCGAGTGCGGACGGTTGCGGCCCGGCAAGTGGCGGCTGCGGCCCGTCCGGCTGCAAGTAAAGGGGCGACGGTATGCTACAGACGATCACACAGGCATTGCAGGAAGGAAGCTCAGGCGTCGTCGCCTTGCCGCTCGCGTTCGCGCTGGGGTTGGTCAGCGCGGTGGCCAGCGCCTGTTGCACGCTGCCGGCCATGGGCATGCTCGTGGCCTACTCGGGAACGCGCGAGACGACGGATCGGCGGGCGACGTTTGCATCGGCCGCCTGGTTTCTGCTCGGCACCACGCTGGCCCTGGTCATTCTGGGATTCGTCGCCGGACTGATCGGCCAGGCGGCGCAGGCATTTCTCGGCCGCTACTGGAAGCTGTTCGCCGGCATCGTGGCGGTGCTCGTGGGAGTGGCGACCTTGAAGCTGGTGCCCATGCCCGCACTCGCGCGGCGGCCTTCGTCGGGGCAACCGACCGGGGCCCGCAGCGGGATCGGCGCCGCCCTTGGCGGGTTGTTCCTCGGCGGCGGCGTGGCGGCGTGTTCGCTGCCGTGCAATCCAGGGATATTCATCGTGCTCGGCGCGGCAATCCTGCAGGGCCGCACCCTATGGGGCATGGTGCTGATGGCAGCGTTTGCCGTGGGGTTCAGCCTGCCGCTCGCCGCCATCCTGTTCGGCGTTTCGTTCGGCAAGGCGTCGATCAAGGCCGGGAAAGCGGACGCCGCGATCCGGGCCGTCGCGGGCGTGGTCCTGATTGGGGCAGGCTTGTACCTGTTGGCAACGTTCTGACAAGGAGATGCGACATGAGCGAAGCGAAAACGGAAAGCGTGAAAAAGAAGGGCATTCTGGCGGCCGTCTGGGATTCCATGACGAAGACTGGCGGCTGTTGCGGTGCCGGCGGAAACTGCTGCGGACCCGCCAAGCCGCAGGCTGCCAAGGCCGGTGCGGGACCGAAGCCAGGCGGGCAGGAATCCGGTCGGAAAAACCAGGGGCAATAGGCGATGGCGACCTGTGCGGGCAAATCCAGTCTTGCGGGGAGACGCCGTGACCCGGACAGGCATCGCGAACGGCGCCGCTCGTAGTGGTGTCGCAGTCCCGGCGGTGGACCGCCGGGCAAGACACCATCCCCGTGGCATGTACCCGCAACGGGCCGGATGGGCTCTTGGCGCTCCACTTCGTTGCCGCGCGCTGCGAGCCCACTACGAACGGGCGTAGCCTGGCGTCTATGGCGGGGCTTCGTCTCTCTCAGGATTTACCCGCACAGGTCGGGCGATAGTCGGGGTACGAGGGCCGAGGGCCGGATGACGTGCGCGTAACCGCGAGCCATCCAGTGGAGCTGGCCGGGCAGAAGGAGAGTCTGGGCAAATGGCAAGGGATCCTGAACCCGACGTATCGGATCGCCGCGAATTGATGGTCCTGTCGATCGTTCCCGTGCTGGTGGCCGTATTGACGCTGGCGAGCTGGGCGCTTGCCCACTGGCACGTAGGGCCTCTGTTCGTCAACGCGGGGCTGGCCCTCATCGCCACGCTGTTCGGCGGATTCCAGCGGTTCATCGCTGGCTTCAAGGATCTCTTCAGCCGCAGGATCACGGTGAATGTTTTCGTGGTCGTTGCCCTGATCGCCACACTGGCGATCGGCGAGTTCCGCCCGGCGGCCATCATTGTCTTCATCATGGCGGTCGCAGGCGCGCTCGAGACCTACACCATGGACAAGACGCGCCGAAGCATTCGCGACCTGCTCGACTTCACGCCCAAGACCGCGACGGTTCGCCGCGACGGCCAGGAGGTCACCGTCGCGGTTGCCGATCTGCAGGCAGGCGACCGTGTCGTGGTCCGTCCGGGGGAGCGCATCGCGGTGGACGGCGTGGTGGTCGCCGGGGCGAGCAGCGTCAACCAGGCGCCGATCACGGGCGAATCCATGCCGGTGGAGAAGGCCGTTGGCAGCGCCGTCTTCAGCGGCACGCTCAACGAATCCGGGCGTCTCGAAATCAAAACCGAGAAGGTCGGGGAAGGCACCACCCTAGCCCGGATCGTGCACCTCGTGCAGGAAGCCCAAGGCACGCGCGCCCCGATCCAGAACCTGGCCGACCGTTTCACGACGTGGTTCCTGCCCACGGTCATTGCGCTCGCCATCCTGGCCTTCTTCGTTACCGGCGACATCAAGGCGGCCGTCTCGGTGCTGCTGGTGGCATGTCCCTGCGCCTTTGCCATCGCCACGCCGACCGCGGTGACCGCCGGCGTCTCGAACCTGGCGCGGCGGGCGGTGTTGGTCAAGGGCGGAATTTTCCTCGAACTCGGGCACAAGATTGATCACCTGCTCGTGGACAAGACCGGGACCTTCACGTTCGGCAGGCCGAAGCTGGCGGATGTCGTCGGCCTCAACGGCTGCACCCCCGATGACGTTCTCCGGCTGGCGTGCATTGCCGAGAAGTACTCCGAACACCCCCTGGCCCGCTGCATCCTGGCGGCCGGCAAGGAAAAGGGCATCTCCATCCCGGAGCCGGAGAAGTTCACCACCGCCACCGGCATGGGGGTGGAGGCCACCTGGCAGGGCGCGACGATCCGCGTCGGCAAGCCGGCGTTTCTGCACGACGCCGGGTTGAGGATCACCCCCGAGATCGAGGGCGCCGTCGCCACGCAGTCCGAATTGGGGCGTACAGCCGTGCTGGTGGCGCGCGACGGTGAGGCGGTGGGGGTGTTGGCGATTGCCGATGAGGTCCGCCCGGAGATACCCGGCGCCATTCGCGCGCTCAAGGCGATGGGCGTCAAGCAGATTACCATGCTGACGGGCGATCACCCCAAAGTTGCCGCCGCGGTGGCCAAGGCGATTGGGGTGGATGATTACCAGGCCGAACTGCTTCCCGAGCAGAAGCAGGAGTTTGTCAGGAAGTGCCAGGCGCAGGGCCAGGTGGTCGGGATGATCGGCGACGGCATCAACGACGCGCCGGCCCTGGCCCTGGCCGATGTCGGTATCGCCATGGGCGCCGCCGGCACGGACGTGGCCATTGAAACGGCCGACGTCACGCTGATGAACGACAACATCTCCGGCGTCGCCGATTTCATGTGGATGTCGGCGAAGGTGATGCGTCGCATCAAGCTGAACATCTTCTTCTCCATGATCTACAACGTGATCGGCCTGGCCCTGAGCGTCGTGGGGTTGATGACGCCCATCATCGCGGTGATCTTCCAGGAAGCCGGGTGCGTGACGGTCGTGTTCAGCTCGACGCTGCTGCTCTGGGCGAAGGGGGAGAGGGCCGTGCCATGAACCCGACGACGAAGCAGGCAACTCCAAGAAAGGTTGAACCGCGGTGAAGACAGTCAAAGTCCTGTTCCTGTGCACCGGCAATTCGTGTCGCAGCCAGATGGCCGAGGGCTGGGCGCGGGCACTGAAAGCCGACGCGCTCGAGGCGTACTCCGCCGGGATCGAGACGCACGGACTGAACCCGCGTGCGGTGCGGGTCATGGCCGAGGCCGGGGTCGATATTTCGCAGCAGACGTCGAAGCACGTGGACACATTGAAGGACGTCGAGTTCGACTACGTCATCACCGTCTGCGGTCACGCGCATGAGTCGTGTCCCCTTTTCTCGGGCAAGACCAAAGTCAGACATGTGGGTTTTGACGACCCGCCACGGTTGGCGCTGAACGCGCAGACGGAAGAGGCGGCACTGGCACACTACCGCCGCGTGCGGGACGAGATCAAGGCGTTCATAGAAAGGATGCCGGAGGAGCTAGATGCCTGAGATGATCAAGAAGGACCCAGCGGTCGGCTATCCGCCGGAGGAAGGCTGTTACCTGCGGGGAAACGACTACTCGCCGGTCGCTGTGTGCGTCATCCTCAAGTGGGAAAGGGAGAAGACCCCGCCCGATATCGAGAACCTCGTCCGCGTCGGCGTCGAAAGCGGCGCGGCCCTGTCCGGCACGCTCCAAACCGAGAGCATTGGCATCGAGAAGATCATCTGCAACATCGTCTCCAATCCCAACATCCGTTACCTGTTGCTTTGTGGTCCGGAGACGCCGGGACATCTCGTGGGCGACGCCATACTTTCCCTTGAGAAGAACGGTCTCGATGGGAAGAAGCGCATCATCGGGGCCAAGGCGCCGACCCCCTACCTGTTCAATATCCCGCCGGAATTCGTCGAACGATTCCGGAAACAGGTGCAGGTCGTGGACCTCATCAATGAGGGCTCGCCCGCTGTCGTACGACAGGCCGTCCAAGCCTGCTATCAGGAGCAGCCGACGCCGTTCAGGAATTACATGCTTTGCGACCCCGGAGCGTTTCCGGAGCCGCCCCTGAGCGGCAAGTTGACCTGGCGCGTCACGCATCCGGAAACAGAGCCTAGGAGCGAGGAAGAACGGGGGCAGAAGCAGAAACTCAGTGCCCTCATGGACAGAGTGAGGAAAGCCGTTGCAGCAAGAGGGAAAGGAGCCTGACCGTGAGTCACGAAGTGAACCCCGTTAACGAGCGGAAACTGACGAATGTGTTCGAGCGGTACCTGACGGTTTGGGTGGGACTCTGCATTGTGGGCGGCATCGTGCTGGGCAAGGTCGCGCCCGGACTGGCGGCAAAGCTGGACGGCATGGCCGTCTACGTGAACGGTGCGCCAGTGGTGTCCATCCCCATCGCCATCTGTCTGTTCTTCATGATGTACCCCATCATGGTGAAGATCGACTTCGCGTCGGTCGTGAAGGCGGGCAAGAGCGGCACGCCGGTCTGGCTGACGTTGTTTGTGAACTGGGCGATCAAGCCCTTCACCATGTACGCCATCGCGTTGCTGTTCCTGGGCGTTCTGTTCCGGGGGTTTATCGGCGCCGAGGCGACGGACCTGGTGAAGATGCCCTTCGGGCTCGACCTCGCCCTGGGCGCGCAGCACGGGGCGGGCACGGTCGTGCTGCACGACGGGGTCAAGATGCTGCAAGTGCCGCTCTGGCGCAGCTACTTCGCGGGCTGCATCCTGCTCGGGATTGCGCCCTGCACCGCCATGGTCCTGGTCTGGGGGTATCTGGCGCGCGGCAATGACGGCCTGACCCTGATCATGGTAGCGATCAACTCCCTGTCCATGCTTGTGCTCTATGGCGTACTGGGTGGGTTCCTGCTGGGCGTGGGCCGGCTGCCCGTGCCCTGGCAGGCGCTGCTGCTGTCCATTGCCATCTACGTTGCGTTGCCGCTCGTCACCGGGTACCTGTCCCGCAAATGGATCATCGCGGCCAAGGGCGAGACGTGGTTCACGGAGAAGTTTCTGCACGTGTTGACGCCGATCACCATCATCGCGCTGCTGACCACGCTGGTTCTTCTATTCAGCTTCAAGGGCGAGACGATCATCAGCAACCCGTTGACCATTCTCTGGATCGCCATTCCGCTGTTCATTCAGACCATGTTCATCTTCTGGCTCGGGTACTGGTGGGCCAAGCTGCTGAAGCTGCCCTACCGCGACGCGGCCCCGGCAGCCATGATCGGCGCCTCGAACCATTTCGAGGTGGCCATCGCCACGGCGACCATGCTCTTCGGGCTCTCTTCCGGCGCCGCCCTGGCCACGGTGGTCGGCGTGCTGATCGAAGTCCCGGTGATGCTGTGGCTGGTGCGCATCTGCCTGCGGACCCAGCACTGGTTCGACAAGCCCCCATCCGCCACGTGAGCGCCAGTACGATCACAATTGGAGAATGACCATGTGCAACTGCTGCAGCAAGAAGACGGTCGACAAGGACAGTGTGCGCGAGAAGGTTCGCGCCGGGTATGCAAAGATCGCCGCCAAGCCCGCCAAGTCGGGTGCGGCGGGGTCCTGCTGCGGGACGGACAACCCGGAACAGCTCGCGCAGCGGCTCGGCTACTCGGAGGCGGAGCTGGCGGTGCTGCCGGAGGGCGCGAACATGGGGTTGTCGTGCGGCAATCCCGCGGCCATCGCCGCGTTGCGGCCGGGCGAAGTGGTGCTCGACCTGGGCAGCGGCGGCGGCTTCGACGTGTTTGTCGCGGCGCGGCAGGTCGGGAAGAAGGGCCGCGCTATCGGCGTCGACATGACCCCCGAGATGATCACCAAGGCGCGGCGCAACGCGGAACAGTTCCGGCGCGCCACGGGCCTGGCCAACGTCGAGTTCCGGCTCGGCGAGATCGAGTACCTGCCGGTGGCGGACAACAGCGTTGACGCGATCATCTCGAATTGCGTCATCAATCTGTCGCCCGACAAGCCGCAGGTCTGGCGCGACCTGGCGCGCGTCCTGAAGCCCGGTGGCCGCGTCGCGGTCTCCGACCTGGCGCTGCGGAAGCGCCTGCCCAAGTTGGTGCAGGAGTCCGTCGCGGCCCTCGTGGGCTGTGTCGCCGGCGCCGTGCTGGTCAAGGACACCGTGGCCATGGCACGAGCCGCCGGGTTGGCCGAGCTCCAGGTGACCCTCAAGCCCGACTACATCGATTCCATGACCGAGTGGAACGACCCGCTCTACCGCACCATCCTCAAAGCCCTGCCGAAACGCGCCAAGCTCAGCGACTACGTGACCAGCATGTACGTGACCGCACGGAAGCCGTAGTTGCATGCCGCGGCCTGACGGCAGACGGCCATGGGACAGAAGACCTCTCCGGTCCCACCACCGTGTCCTGTCGCGCGCAGTGCAGGTAATGCGTCAGTCGCGGGCGGAGGGTTGGGGGTGGCTGCCCAAAGTGGCGGGACCGGCTCGGTCCCGCGGGTGTCGGAGCGAGCCGCTCCGACCACTTTAGACGCCAGCCCCGGTCAACCTTCGACCCTATCTCCACCCGCCACTGACGCATTACGCGCGCAGTGGCAGGCAGGTTGCGAGCGATGGAAGATCACGGTATAGTCAACGGAGTTACGCCGCCGGGTTCCGACGGCCGAGCAACTCAGGGCGGCGTTTCCGCGCACCAGCGGCGCGCCCCGAGGGAGAGCAAACATGCCAACCGAAGCGGATCTGCTGGACCGAATCACGGTCAACCCCCGCATTTTCGGCGGCAAGCCGATCATCCGCGGACGACGTCTGGCCGTTGAGCATGTGTTGGGAATGCTGGCCTGCGGGGACACCATTGAAACCATTCTTGATGGCTGCGCGTGGCTGGAGCGCGAAGACGTACTGGCCTGCATTGCCTACGCCCATCGGCTGGTCAAGCACGAGCGCGTTGAACCGCTCATCCAGGAAGCCACGGTGTGAGACTCTTGCTGGGCACCTGTGTCTGGGGTGGGGCCAAACGTGGCATGACGGCGGCGGGCCATGATGTCGTGTGGTCCGGTGACTGGGCGGAGGACCCAGGCGACGAGGAAATCCTTGCCGAGGCGCACGACCAGGGACGCGTCTTGGTGACGCTGGACAAGGATTTCGGCGAGTTGGCGATTGTTCGTGGGTTGCCCCATTGCGGGATCATTCGGCTGGTGATTATCTCCGCCACGCGACAAACGGACGTCTGCGCGGCTAATCTGGGCCGCTATGCCGCCGATCTGCAGGCCGGCGCGATCATCACCGTAACGGAAACGCGCGTACGGATCCGGGCGGGCGGCTGAGCGCGGGCCTGGCGACGAACGGTCTGCCGTTGCGGAGCCCGCAACGCGCGCCTGAGACCGCGACCCGGAGAAGCGACGGCATGGTCAAGACGACACGAGACGAAGCGGAAACCGCCAGCCGCGAACTCGCGTGCATTTCGGACCGCGAGTTCGGCGACATCGTCTCGCCGCGGTTGCAGCCGCTGCTGCGCGTGAGCCGCCTGTTTGAGCCGGAACAGTTGCCCCCCATCGCCCGCCCCCTGCTGGCGAGCCTGCTGGCGGAATCGACGCGAGTCGAGGAGCTGCTGGACAGCTACGGCGCCCGGAACAGCTCACAGTGGTTCATGCTCCGGCGGATGGTCGCGGCGATCAAGAACTTCTCCCACGCCGGGTACGAACTGCTGCACCTGCACCACTCCGAGCCCCGTTACCGACTGCTGCCCGTGGGCGGCGATCTGGTCCAGGACACGGCGGCGGCGATCGACAGGATCGGCGGCGTCCTGCAGGGCGTCGCACGACACCTGAACGCAGAAGCGCAACGGCTCGATCTGACCTTGCCCGACGCCAGCATCGCGGACTCGGCTGCGTTGACCGAATCGCTGCCGCGCGGCGCCCTGGCCCGGGACCGGAAGACGTGTCACGAGACGCCGGCCACGGACCGCGTCGTGCGCCTGGCCACGTCCTTCCTCGAACTGGCCGCCGAGAGCAGATTCCTCGCCGCCGCGTCGCGCGTCGCGCCGGCGGACTACGCCAGCCTGATTCCCGAGACCGTAAGCGAGGAGTCGCTGCGCCAGATTGAGTACAAATTCCACAGCCTGCAGTCGCTCTACGACACGTACATCTCCGACAGCGACACGGAGGAGACGGATGTCGACCTGCGGGCACTGCGCGGGCACATCAGCGTCGTCTTTCACCTGATGGCGGCCGCCACGCTGCTGGCGCACTTCTACGAACGCCACATGGTTCTGCGCACCACCAACGGTGTCGGCAAGGGCGCAAGCCCGGTTGACGACAAAGTCGTGCTGGCATTGCTGATCGAGTACTGCGTCGGCTACACCTGCCGCTACCTGGACAGCGCCCGGGGTCTGTGCCACAGCATGCTGAGACGCTACGCGACCGTGTCGGAGCTCGAGGTCCCCGTGCCGCGCTACCGCGGCTTCCACGTGCGCCCCTCGACGCTGGTCGCCAAGATCGTGCACCACTACGGCAGCGACGTCACCATGCGCCTCGGAGACCAGACCTACGATGCGGGCAACACGCTGGACCTCTTCCGGGCCAACGAGCAGATCAACGCCGAGAAGCGCCGCCAACTGGCCGAGGAAATCGGGCGGATGCCGCTCGACGGCGCCGCTACGACCATGGAGGAGTTGGTCCCCCTGGTGCGACGCACCGTGCTGGACCTCGCGGCGCTGGGCAGGATCGTGATCTACACACAACCGTTGCCGCTGGAGGAACTGAGGCCGCGTCCGGACGAGTCGGCCGGCGAGGTCGTAGCACACGAAATCTGCCAGCTCCTGATGCGGGGCAAGATCGACATTGAGGCGGACATGAAGGTCACGTTTGTCGGCGACGAGCGAGTCCTGAAGGACCTGGGAATCCTGGCCGAACATGGCTACTGCGAAGATCGCTTCGGCAACAACACGCCGTTGCCACCCGAACTCGGCTACCTCCGGCGCAACTGAAACGCGGTCGAACGTGTCAAACCATCCGCAAGGACAGTACTGCGGGCGACCCCACGCCCGACAGACGAGCCTTGTGATACGTGCGTAACGAAAAGCGGGCGGGGGGCCGCCCGCGGTACTGTCCGAAGGTGACAGATCCTGGTCCGTTTATTGAACCGGTCGAGTAAACGTGTGGGACTGAATCCGTTGCGCACTACTCCCATGAAACTGAAGGAACCCGGGAGCCCGCGAGGACGCGGGCGCTCCAGGGACTGGCACGGGGGGCTGACTTTGGAGAGCCCGCGTCCTCGCGGGCTCCGGAAGCGTCGTGGCCAGTTTCACCCCGGGATGACCGGGCCGTCTGCGGCCTGGGGGGCGCTGACACCTGAAACCTCATTCCGTAAAGTGCGTTGCAGGCACTCTTTGAGGAGAGCATGACTCCGATCAACACCGAAACTGTTTTCCGCGGTCTGGCGCTCAGTGGCGGCATCAGCGTCGGACGTGTCTGCCTGTTTAACGAGAACCGACACAGTAACCTGCCGGCCTACAAGGTCGCGGGAGACGGTGTCGACCGCGAATGCGCGCGGGTGGCGCGAGCTCTGAAACTGGTGTCCGAGCGGCTCGAACGCGTCCGGGCCGACGTGGCGCAGCGGATCGGGCAGGCGGAAGCGGAAATCTTCGTCGCGCAAAGAATGATCCTCGAAGACGCATCCCTCGGCGCCGAGGTGCTGCGAGCCATCCGGGAGCGGGGCTGCAATGCGGAGACTGCGATCACCTCCGTTCTGGACTTCTACGAGGGCCAGCTTCAGCAGGTGGACGACGACTACATCAAGGACCGCGCCTCGGACATCGGCGAGGTGCGGCGCCGACTCCTGGACGTGCTGGGAAACATGCGCCCCTCACTGCAGTGCGGCCCGGAATCGCACTGCCAGCGCGGGCACAGCCGGATCGTCGTGGCCGAGGAACTGACGCCGAGTTTGACGCTGTCGCTCGACCCCGAGCACACCATCGGGTTTGTGACCGAACACGGCGGTATCAACTCGCACGCGGCGATTCTGGCCCGGGCGCTGGAGATCCCGGCGGTCAGCGGTGTGCCGCACATCCACAGCCTGATCTCGTGCGGCACGGAAGTGGTTGTCAACGGCGATACAGGGGAGGTGATCATCCGGCCGAGTGAGGAGACGGTACGGCGGCTCGTCGGCGATCGCGGCCGCACGACGTCCGGGGCCCGCGCGGCGGCGCCCGTGGCCGGACTGCGCGTCATGGCGAGCATCAGCCGTGCCGGGGATGTCGCCATCGCCCGGGAGATGCAGGCAGAGGGGATCGGGCTGTACCGTACCGAGTTTGAGTTCATGGCCGCAGGCCGGGTCCTGACCGAGGACGAACAGACCGACCTGTACACGCAGGTGGCCACGGCCATGCGCGGGCACCCGGTCTACATCCGGCTGCTCGACGTCGGCGGCGACAAGGCTCTGCAGTTCCTCGACATCCCGCACGAGAGCAACCCCTGCCTGGGCTTCCGCGGGGCCCGCCTCCTGCTCGGCAATCCCGACCTGTTGCGAACCCAGGCCCGCGCCCTGGCCCGCGCCTCGCAGACCGCCGAACTGCACGTCATGTATCCAATGATCACCGGAGTCGAACAGTTCCGGAAACTGCGCGCCGCCTTTGCCGAAGCCACGTCCGACATCTCCGGCCAGAACATGCGCCACGGCCTGATGTTCGAAGTCCCGGCCGCCTGCCTGGAAGCGGAGCGGTTGTTCGAGATCGCGGAGTTCGGCAGTATCGGCAGCAACGACCTGATCCAGTACCTGTTCGCCGTGGACCGCGACAATGAACTGGTGGCACACGACTACACGGCGGCCAACCCGGTGTTCTGGGAAGTCCTGGGGCGGGTCGCCGCCGCCGCCCATGCCAAGGGAAGGCCCATCTCGATCTGCGGCGAGGCAGCAGGAAACCCGGCCCACCTCGAAGCGCTGATGGACGCCGGCATCCGCCAGCTCAGCGTCACCCCGCGCCTGATCGCAAAAATGCGCGCGGCGGCGACACAGCGCGGGGTCCCCCGACCGACGTAGCGCGACGCATGGCAGTGGCCACAGTGGCGCGGGACCTCCGGGACCGTGGCAGGGTGCGACGGTTCGTCCCGAACCGAGGCCCTGGGCCGGGGACCGGCCCGAGCACTCCGCTTCGGCGCGGAACGCGCCGAGCCACTGGGTGCGCATTCCGGACTTGCCCGTGCGGATCGCGGGACGGGAAGTTCACGGATGGCAGTCCAAACCGTGAGGGTGACATGCCCATTTCGTTCGATCTCAACGCTCTGAACCGGTTCATCCGCGGCCGCGCCATCGGAGTCGTCACGACACCCGCCGGCTGGCTGACCGGTGTCGGCGCCTTCTCGGACTGGGTGGCGCAGCACGCCGATGTCCGCGGGTTCCTCGCCCTCGAACACGGCCTGCGCGGCGAACTCCAGGACGGGGTCCTGTTCGACTCCTACACCGACTCGCGTACCGGCCGGCCCGTGTTCAGCTACTACGGGCGCAAGGAGCACACCCTGCCGGACGAGTTCCTGAGCGGCGTCGACGCGGTGGTCTTTCACGCGCAGGACGTCTCACACCGCGCCTACACCTACCAGCTCGCCCTGGCCGACACCCTGTTCGCCTGCGCCCGGCTCGGAAAGGCCCTCATCGTTCTCGACCGCCCGTCGCCGCTGGCACACCTCGGCTGCTCGGGGCCGCTGGCGCCGCAGTTCTTTCCCGAACCCCTGCCCCTGCTATTGCCGTTCACGCTCGGCGAACTGGCGCTGTGGCTCAAGACGCAACGCCGCCTGGACGTCGAACTCACGGTCGTCCCGGTGGTTGGCTGGCGTCGGAGTATGCCGTGGCCGGAGACCGGGCTGCCGTGGATCCCGCCTTCACCGAACATTCCGACGCTCGACTCGGCGTACGCCTACGCGATGACCGGCATCATCCAGGCCACAAACGTCTCGGAAGGGCGCGGCACGTGCAAGCCGTTCGAGTACTTCGGCGCACCGTTCGTGAAAGGCGATCGCCTCGCCGCCGCGCTCGACGCGCGGCACCTGCCCGGCCTGGTGTTCCGCGAGGTCTATTTCAAGCCCGGGTTCAACAAGTTCGCGGGGGAGATCTGCGCCGGAGTGCACCTGATTATCGCAGCACCGGAACTGGTCGAGCCGATCCGGACCATGTTCGCCATTCTCCACGAACTGGCCCGGCTGCACCCGGCCGAATTCCACGTCCTGCCCGGCCTGCCGCACTGGCTCGACCAAGGCGCCTGGCCCGCAGAACGCCTGGCCACGCTCGACGTGGACACCACCGCCGCCGCCATGGCCGCCGAAGGCCACGAGTTCCTGACCGCCATCTCACCCCTGCTCGCCTACCCATAGGCGCCCTGGAGCGAGCGACTCGTTGGGCTCTGCCCAAACCCGCTGGAGGATCTTGACCCTCCAGACCTCCCAATGGCGAATTGCATTCAGGGTGGCGGGTAACCGCCTCCCTGAATGCAATTCGCGATGTGGGGTCCGGGGAGTCAATGATTCCCCGGCGGGGGTTTGGGGGCAGAGCCACCAACGCTCGCTCCAGGGCGCTTATGGGTAGGGACCGCGGTGAGGTTATTCGTTGACCGCGGCGAGGTTGGCGCCGAGTTGGTGCATTTTGTCGGCGAAGTCCGGGAACGTGACGGCTGCGGCTTCTGCGGTGGCGACCGTGGTTGTGCCGTCGACGTGGAGTCCGGCCAGGGCCAGGGCCATGACCACGCGGTGGTCGTCGTGCCCCTCCACCGCGGCGCCGCGCAGGGCGCTCTCGCGAATCACCAGGCCGTCCGGAAGTTCCGCGATGTCCGCACCCAGCTTGCGGAGTTCGCAGCACATCACGGCAATGCGGTCCGTCTCCTTGATCCGGGCGTGCTCGACGTTGCGCAACCGCGTCTCGCCGCGCGCAAAACAGCCCATGACCGCCATGACGGGAAGCGCGTCCGGCGTCTCGTTCATATCGATTTCCACGCCGTGCAGCGGCCGGGCCTGCACCATAATGCGGCCGGGCTCGACCGTGACGCCCGCGCCCATGGCTTCCAAGTATCGCACCACGGCCTTGTCCGCCTGCGAGTCGGCCATGTCCAGCCCGAGACTGGTCACCGCGTTGCCGCCCAGCGCGCCGGCGCCGAGGAAGAACGTGGCCGACGAGAAGTCCGCAGGAATGCGTTTCTCGAAGGCGCGATAGCCCTGGTTCCCCGGAATACGGAAGCGCATCATATTGTCGTGCTCGACCCGGACGCCCTGCCCTGCCAGCCAGTCCAGGGTCATCTGCACGTACGGCCGCTCGTTGAGCAGCAGGATGTTCACCGTCGAGTCGCCGGTCGCCAGCGGACAGTTCAGTAGCAGGCTGGTGACGTACTGACTGGTCGGCGCCGCGATGGCCGTTTCGCCGCCGCGCAGACCGCCGCGCACCGCGTACGGGGCGCAGCCGTTGCCGCGCTGCGACACAACCTCTCCGCCCAGATCGCAAAGCGACTTGGCCAAAGGCCCCGCAGGCCGCCGCTGAATCTGCGCGTCGCCGGTCAGGACCACTTGGCCGTCGCGCAGCAGCGAGGCCATGCCAAGCGCGATATAAAGCGTCGTGCCCGAGTTGCCGACGTCGATCTCAGCCCGCGCCGCCCGCGGGCGGTTACCGCAGCCGCGGATGCGCCACACGCCCGGCTGCATGTCGACCGCCGCGCCCAGCCCGGTCGCCGCCTGCACGGCGGACAATGCGTCGCCCGAAACCAGCGGCGCATGGATGACGCTCTCGCCCGCGGCCAGCGCGCCAATGCACACCGCCCGGATCGTGTGCGACTTCGACCCGGGTATCTCAACCTGCCCGCGCAGGGCTGAACGATGACAGACAAACTTCATATGGCCGATCCTTGGGCTTCACGTGCCGCATATCGTACCACCCGCGCCGGGTGAGTTCAACCCCGACCGGTTCGGTCGGCTGAACCGCATATCGAGGGTCTCTCACGGGGCTTGACTCCCGGCCTCGCGGGGAGCGGGGTCATGGGAGTGGCAGGCCTTGGCATTTGTAATTGACGCCGGAAGCAGGCGCGCTCCGGCTAACCTAAAGCGGTCCAGCGACCTTCGGCGGTAACAAACGACAGGTGCTTTGGGGTGTTTTTCGGGTGGAAATGCAGGGAACGCCGGTGCTCTCTCTCAGGCACCCGGGGCTTGGGGTGACGTCCGGGAGATGGATTGCCGCGGGTGGCGGATGGCCGTAGGATTCGGCACGAACAAGAAGGCCCTGCCCCGAGTCTGGGAGTCCTTTGCCGAGCCGCCCTGTCGGCACTGACATGAGGAACAGGCAGGTCGGTGAGTGGCGTGTGAACCTGAAAGTCAGGGAGGCGACACCGTGGAACGCGAACGCATCACGCAACTTGTCGAGAGGTGCCTTGTCTTCCACTGGAAAGCCAGGGACGGACTGCCCGAGGCCACGAGACGCCTGCAGGCCCTGGGCATCACCAACCGCGTTGCCCCTGCCGGGCCGCCGCGCTACATTGGGCAGTGGAACCCGAACTTGGCCGCAGAGGGAGCACAGAATCGACCATGACCATCGATCACGACCAGGCGTTCAAGACGCTGATCCGCGCGTTCTTCCGTGAGTTCATCGAGCTGTTCCTGCCCGAGCAGGCGGCGACCATCGACTTCCGGTCCATTCAGTTCCTGGACAAGGAGGAGTTTCTGGACCTGCCGCGCGGCCGCAAGCGGGCCATGGACCTGGTCGTGCAGGTGCGGCTCAAAGGCGGCGGTCGCGAACTGATCCTGGTGCACACCGAGTTCCAGAGTCAGAAAGAGGCGGAGTTCCCGCGTCGGATGTGCCAGTACTACTGCCAGTTGTTCCTGCGCCACGGCAAGCCGATCGTGCCGATAGCGCTGTTCTCCGACGACCGCGAGTGGCGCCGGCGGCTGCCGGACGGATTCAATGTCCGCGTGGGCACGGAAACGTACCTGGCGTTCCGGTACCACCTGATCCGACTGCGGGACTTCGACGCTCGCGCATTTCTCCGGCAACGCAATCCGCTGGCTTTTGCCCTGGCGGCGAAAATGAAGTACAGTAAGGTAGATGTGGGTCGCATGAAGGCGGACTTCCTGCGGATGATCTCCGGCTGTCGGGTGAACGCAGCGCGGCGGAGCCTGTTGGTCGATTTCGTCGAGACCTACACGCCGCTGGATGCGCAGCAGGAACACCGCTTTGAAACTATCATCAAGGCCGACAAAAAATACGCAAAGGTGGGTAAGATGATCACCGTCTACGAGAAACGCGGCATGCAGAAAGGCATGCAGAAGGGCATGCAGCAGGGCATGCAGCAGGGCATGCAGCAGGGCAGACAGCAGGGCATGAAGGAGGGCATGAGGGAGGGCATGAGGGAGGGCATGGTCCAGGCCAAGCGCGACGCCCTGTTGATGCAGATGCGCCGGAAGTTCCGGTTCGTCGATGCAGTGCGCGAACAGCAGGTCCAGGCCATCGACTCGGTCAAGAAGCTGGATGCGCTCCTGCTCGCCGTCATCGACGCCCAGAATATCGACGATCTCGACATCTGACCCGGTTGCCCTGCCACAAATGTCAGCGGGGGGAACCTCGCTTCCTTCCTTTACTGCTTGGGGGTGTTCTGCGGCACAGTCTTGTCCGGGGGAGATGGCGCTTGCCCGGTCCGGCTCTGCCTGAAACCGGCTTCACACCCGACCTCGCCGCTTTACCTTGTGGCGGTCAGCGGCCGGTGGCGGCGGGAGGCACTCGGCAAGGCTGGAGCCTTGCCCTGCGTCGCCGTGCGGCCCGGCAGGTGTATTCGGCAGATCGAGAGTCCTGGCAGCATGGCCGGTCCCCGGCTCACTCCGGCAGGTCGAGGGTGAGCGCGGCGCCGGTGGCGTCGGCGAGCGTGACTTCCTTCTTCACCTGCTTGCCGTCCAATTCCACGGTCACCTCGTAGGCGCCCTGGAATCCGGTGATCGCCGCCGTGCCCTGGGCGTCGGTCTTGGCGGTTTCGTTCGTGCACCACTCCTGCGTGAGGAGGGTGCGCAGCATCTGGCCGGCCGGCTTGATGGCGAAGTTGCGGCGGAACAGGCCGGTGCGCCCGAACGGGGTTGCGGCATCCCACACTTCCGAGAAGACGACGCGCCGGACGGCAGGGTTAGCATAAAAGGCGGTCAGCAGGTCCTTCAGAGTGCTCGCCTGGATGTCCTCCTTGGGCGCGTCCACGCTCAGGGACGTGATGACGATCGGCAGCCCGGTGCCTTCGGCGATCTTGGCCAGTCGCTGCTCGATGGCCTGGGGCGCCACAAACGGCGGTTTCAGTTCCGCCTCCAGCCCCACGGCGTCGACACGAGCCCCGCCGCTGCGCAGCCATTTGACGAATTCGATCAACTCCTGCACGCGCTCGTCCGACGTGTCCGTCAGTGCCTGGTCGGCGTTGCAGACCAGCATTGCCGCGGGGTCTTCCTGTTCGGCGATTTTGAAGGCGTTGACCAGGCTGTCCTCGCCGATGACACCGTAGATCTCCTCGTACGTCAACGGCGCCTGCAACACATCCCACTCGACCACTTTGCCCTTGTAGGTGGCAACCTGCGTATGGACAAAGTTTTCAAAGGCCTGCTTCAACGCATCCTTGCCCAGCGTCCGGGCTTCAGGCGGGGCAAACCGGAAGGAGGGACAGTAGAGGGCATTGCCGCGGACCTGGAACCCGAGCCCGATTAGCCCGTCGATGGCCGCCGGGGCGGCTGCGTTGCCCCAGGCCACCGCGGCTTTCCATGTCAACGCATCGGCCAGGGACACGGTGTCGAACAGGGTCTTGTCCAACACCGTTTCGCGGTATTTTCCCAGCTTTTCCGTCGTGCCCTGCAGCCGCTCGCGGAGCGCTTCGGAGTCCGGAAGCTGCAGCACGGTCTCGTCGAGCAGCGGCAGCAACAGCGTGACCCCGAACGAGAAGCCGCGGCTGCGTTGCCGCGCCGTCACGACCGCACCTTCGACCGGCTGGCCGCCGCGCCGCACCAGCACCTTGAGCGGCGCCGTTCGCACCTTCTTCAGACGCGCCAGGGCATCGTCGCGCCAGGTGTTGTCATTGTAGTCGCCGCCAATCGCCGGTGCCGTGTTGGTGGGGATCAGGTCCGTCGCGATGTGTGCCGGGAACGCGCGGATCTCCAAATCGCGGAGTTTCAGGGTCCCGGTCTTCTCTGCCAGATGGAAGGAGATCGATGTACTCCGCGGCTGCAAGTGTTCAGGCACCGTGACCTTCATGGTGCACTTGTGCCACTGGTCCACGGGGTCGTCGAGCCGGACGGAGAGGAATTTCGGCCACGGATCGCTGTCCTGCTGCCAGTAACAGTTGAAGGCGTAGCCGGCGGTGATCTTGTACTCGAAGGCCACGTACAGCGTCTCGCCCTTGGCCAGCGCCAAAGTCAGGGCCTGCCGCAATTCCATCGTCCACGGCTGCGCCGACGTCTGCGTCACCTCGCAGGACAGGACGCGGGACTTGCTCCCCGCCTCCGGCGGCAGCAGCGAGAACCGCCCCAGATTGCCGCTGTCGCGCGTGACCCAGCCGACCGGATGCTCGGCATCCTCGCAGAAGTCACCGTTGCGCAGTATGGAGCGACCCTCGGGCAGGTCGGCGGCCCGGCTGCCGACGCACAAAGACAGGCCCATCAACATCCAGGCAATTCGACGCAAAGGCTCTGGGATCGTTCTCATCGTGCTCTCCCCATTGTCACCACCGACTGTGGACCTCACCCCACCACCTCAGTCTCCGCACCCACTCACCCACTCACCCACTCACTCCCCCCCCACTCCCTACGCCCCCCCCCGCGCCCTTCCGTCTGGCCGAACTCAGTCCAGCTCGAAAACGACCTCAATGCTCAGCTTGGACGCGGTGATGCCGAAGTCACGGTAGGCGGGCAACCGGCGGAGCTTCTGCAGCAGTGCCGCTACCGACGTATCCATGGGTGCGACACCGCTGTTGCGGTCAACACGCGTCACGGTCACCTGGCCGTCCGGCAACACGGTGACGTGCACGGTGACCCGCGGCTGACCGTTGCCCACCGAGGCCCGCGTCGGCTGGTCCCACATCTCGTGCAACCGTGCGCTGACCAGGTCGAAATACCGCGCCGCTTCCGGGCCGCTGCCGGACGCGACGCCGTTGTCGCTGCCGGGCCGGCCCGAACTGCCGGTTGGCAGTGGGGTTATGTTTATGTTTTTTATGTTGTTGCGAATCTTGCTGGCCAGTGCGTTCGGGTCGATCGACGGCCCCTTCGGCAGCAACGGCTTGATCGGAGTCAGCTTGGCGCTCTTGCGGATGTCCTCTGCCGATCTGGGTTTCCAAGTACTCTTCGGCTTGACCGGCTCAGCCTTCGGGGGAAGGGGCGTGGGCTTGATCGTCGTTTTGGGTTTGGGCGGTTCCGGCTTGGGCTGCGGCTTCTCCACCGCTTTAACCGGCGGCTTCGGTTTGACCGGTTCCGGCTTGGGCTGCGGCACAGGCACCGCCTTCGGGGGCGCCGGCTCGGGCTGCGGCACGGGCACCGCCTTCGGGGGCGTCGGCTCGGGCGGCAGTTCCTTGAGCGGCTCCGGCTCGGGCGGTGGCGTCTCCTTGACCACCTCTGGCGCTGGAGTCTCCTTGACCGGTTCCGGCGGCGTTGGCTCCGGAGCAGGCTCTTCCGGCGCCGGTTCGGGTTCGGGCTCCACGGCGGCCGCCTCCTCAATCGGGGTGGCCCCCGGCAACCCGAGCAGACTGACGTTGATGATTTCCAGGGGCGGCGGCCGCAGCACGCGCGTGAACGCCGGCAACGCCAAAAGGACGACCACGGCGACGTGACAGAACGTCACCGTCAACCGGATCGGGACCCGCGGTATGCGTGGTTCACGTCGCATCCTGGCTGCGCCTCACTGTCCCCGTCGTATCTATCTCCTGCCCGGACATGCGCCTGGGAACGGTCAGGGTTCGAGGTTCGGGGTTCAGGTAGGCGGCGTTTGCCTGAATCCGATACCTGGCACCTCTGCCGCGTTCCCTCGACACCCGACACTCGCCCCACAACCCGAGTTTCCAGGATCCAGGAGGATTCGCCCGAACCCCGACACCTGACACCATCCCTGCCGCCGCCGCGTCACTTCTTGTCGTCATCAGACTGTGTCACCAGCGAGACATTGTCAAAGCCTGCAAGTCGCACGGCTTTCATCACATCGATCACTTCGCGGTACGGCCGTCCGCCATCGGCGCGGATCAGGGCCGCGGTCTCGGGCTTCTTCGTTTTCACGGCACGCAACCGGGTGGTCAACTCGGCCGCACTGATCTCATCGCGTTCGTAGAGGATCTTGCCCTTGGCCGTGAGGTTGACCATCACGCTCTTGGGTTCGTTGATCCGCGACGCGGTCATTTTGGGCGGCGACACGTCCACGCGGTACTCGAGGGTCGGCGCCGTAATCATGAACACCACGAGCAGCAGGAAAACCAGATCCATCAACGGGGTGACGTTGATCTCCGAAAAGCCCTGAAGCGAGGTTGAATAGCGTCGACGCGCCATGAGTCGTCCTGTGATGCCTTAACGCCGGGGCGTATCACCCGCCGCCGTTCCTTCCTCTTGCCCGGTCTGCAGCTTGAGCCGAGCGAGAAAGTCCTCGACGAAGTTGTCCATGTCGACCGTGGTCTGCCGGATCGAACTGCCGATGAGGTTGAACCCGATCACGGCCGGAATGGCCACCGTCAGTCCGGCCACGGTGGTGAGCAAGGCGCCGCTGATGCCCGGCGCAATGGCCACGATCTCCATGCGGCCCTGCTGCGCAATCCCGACAAACACGGCCAGGATGCCCCACACGGTGCCCAACAGGCCGAGGAATGGGCTCAAAGTCACGGCGGTGCCCAGCAGGCCCAACCGGCTTTCCAGCGCCGTGATCTCCGCGGCCACCGCGTGTTCGAGCGTGCTGCGGATCTTGTCGATCTCGTACGGGCTCAGGGCGCGCGGCAGCGTGCGACGCCGGCAGTGCTGCTCGACCAGATTCGGATCGACCTCAAGCACGTCCATCACCTCTTCGACGCCCGCGGCGTAGATGCGGGCCATCGGGCCGTGGAACTGCTCGATCTGCAGCGCCAGGTCCAGCGGCGACACGGTGCGGTCGAACATGCGCAGGAAGTGCCGACTGCCGCGCCGTGCCCGCCCCACCATCGTGCCCTTCTCGATAATGATGATCCACACGTACATCGAGACCAGGAACAGCAGCACCACGATGCCGCGGCCCACCGTGTCGCTCTGCTGAAACGCATAGACCACCACACCGGTGGGAATGCCTGCGAGTGGAAACATCCTTGCCGTCCTTCGTGCTTCTGCGCAAACCTTCGTCGACGCGTTCGGTCCGTGCGAGGCACGTCCTCGCACACTTCACCGGACAACGCCCGACGGGTTCGACAACGTGTACAACCAAATATGCGGTTCATTCCGCGGGTAGGCAAGCGGCAAGCCGGACAAAACCCAACACATCCACCTGCTCGGGGCGCACATCGGCGGGGATTCCGGCACGCAGCATCGCCTCGCGTACGGCCACGGCATCGAAGTGCGCACTCAGCGCGTTGCTCAGTTTCTTGCGCCGTTGCCCAAACGCGACACGGGCCACGGCGCCGACCCGATCGCGTTCGGCCACGCTGAGCGGGGGCGTCCGCGCGGTGAGGCGGACCAGAGCGGAGTCGACCTCGGGCGGCGGCGTGAACACCCCGGGCGGCACGGCGCGCAGCCGTGTCACATCGTACGTCATCCGCACTGAAACCGTCAGGGATCCGAAGTCTTTCGTGCCCGGCGACGCGGCCAGGCGATCGGCCATCTCGCGCTGCAGGAGCAGCAGCATGTCGCGCGGCGGAGTTCGCAGTCGGGCGAACGTCGCCACCAGTACGGAGCTGCACGCGTAGGGAAGGTTGGCAACGACGCGATACGGCTCCGCGCCCAGCAGCGCGTCGTAGTCCAGGTCGCAGGCGTCACCCTCGATAAGCCGCAGTCCGGGGTGACCGCCAAACGCGGCGCGCAGGTGCCCGGCCAGGCGCCGGTCGATTTCCACGGCCGTCACGCGCGCACCGGCGGCTAAAAGACGCTCGGTCAGAACCCCGGTGCCGGCGCCGATCTCCAGGATGACCTCGCCGGTTGCCGGCGCGGCCGTGCGCACGATCGCGTCCAGCATGTTAGGGTCGGTCAGGAAGTTCTGGCCCCATTTCCGGCGCGGATGCAGCTCCAGCTCGGCCAGCAGCACGAGCAACTCTGTCTTGGTGTGAGGAATAGTGGTCATTGGGGGCTCATTCGGCATTGCCCCAGAACTTGATGCGACGCTGCCAACCGCGGCCGCGCAGGCGCCGCACCACGGCTTCGCGGTGCTGCAGAATCTGCTTGCGGGTCCAGATCAGGCGTGGGTCGCGGTAGGGCACGGCTGAAAGGCTGCGCTTCAGAATGCGCTGCTCGCGGGATGTGAGCGGGAAGCGGAGGAGCGATTCCTGGTGCGCCGCCACGGTGCCACCGCCGGGGATCAGGTCTGGATCGCACTTGCCGACGTAGAACCCGGCACGGGTCAGGGCGTTGCGCAACGCCGTCGACCCGGCTGCCGCCACCAGAACGCCGTCCGGCGTCAGGAGCATGCCCAGCCGGCGCAGGAAGTCGTACGAGCACAGTTCGACGTGCTTGTCGATGTGGTGCGCCTCGAAGAGGATCACTTGGGCGCGGCCACGGATCCGAAACAACGTCCGCCGCGGATCGCCCCAGTACAGCTTGACGCTGCCCCAGTTGCCCTGGACCTCGCGGGTGCTTTCCAGCATGGTCATCAACCGACCGCGCAGCCTGGTGCTGTCTGGCATCTGCTCGCGCATTTCACTCAGCACGCTGGCCTCGGTGCCCAGGCCGATGATGCGCAGGTGGTTCGAGGACTTGTCCGGCACCTGTTCGACGGCCGTCAACGCACCCCAGCCCAGACCAAAGCCAATGTCAAGAAGGACGAGGTTGCCCTTCTCCATTCGCGCCTGGAACTGCGCCGCTTCGAGCAGACCTCGGGCGATGAGGTCCACCTCCTGCGGCAGGGCAACGCCGGGCCGAGTGACCGGCTTGGGTGGCGGCAGCCAGATAGCGGTCTGGTCATGAATCGCGTTTGCCGCCACCGCCCGGGCGCGCCTGGGTGCGACGGCGCCGTCAGAGCCTTTGTCGTCCAGGAGATCCCCCTGCTTCCAACCGCGCTCCCGCATCTGCTTGGCCAAGTACTCGAGAAACTGGCTCTTGTCCATCCACCACAGAGGCGCGAGCAGGTGGTCCTTCGGTGTGTCGCTGACCAGGCGCATGACCGGCCAGGCGGCGGGGATGCGCCGCAGGAAATCCATCAGTGCCTCGCCGTATTCATGCTCGTCCCAGACCCGAACTTCCTGGTGTTTCCACATCTCGGCCAGGACGGTATCCCGCACCACGTGCAGGTTGTGAATCTTGATGCCGGCCAGCGGCAACTGCTGCAGAGCCGTGGCCGTAGCGCGAAAGTCCGCCCGAGTCTCGCCCGGCAACCCGAGAATGACGTGGGCCGCCACGCTGATGCCCTCGGCAGCCAAACTGCGGACCGCCTTCTCGCTGCAGGCGAAATCGTGACCGCGATGAAGACGTTTCAAGGTCTCGTTGTTGGCGGTCTGCACCCCGAGTTCGACCCACACATCGTGCGTCTTCTTCAGTGATGCGAGGTAGTGGATCGTTTCAGGCGGGAGGCAATCCGGCCGGGTGGCGACGATGACGACCTCGAACGGGGCCAGGCTGAGCACCTCGCCGACGAGCGCGCGGAGCCTCTCGACCGGAGCGTGCGTTGAGGTGAACGCCTGAAAGTACGCCATCAGGCCGTCCGCACCATACCGCTCCCGCGCCAGGAGGACCCCAGCCTCGACCTGCTCGCGAATCGGCATTCCGGCGCGCAGGTGCATGGCGCGCGAACCATCGTCGCCGCAGTAGATACAGCCCTTGCCGGTCTGGTCGCGGTGCGGACAGCCGAACCCGAGATCGACGGGCACACGGTACATCGACTTGCCGTAGCGGCGGCGCAGGAATGGCCCATAGTCGGTGTAGGGCAGTTCTTGACCCGTCTCTCTCATGCCTGCACGCGTCCTCCCGGCAGAGCCCCTCTGGACTCCTGCGCTCGGAATATGGCACGCGGGGTCGACGTTTCCAAGCAGAGCGGAGCGGACGGGTATGTGAGTGGGTGGGTGGGCGGGGGACGGCGAAGACAAAGACGGGCGGCGAAGACCAGCAGACAAAGATTCGGAACGCCGGTCTGCACCTGACCCGAGGCTCGGGTCTTTGTCTCAAGTCTTAATCTCCGGTCTTTGTCGTCCGGGAAGATGGCAGACTACACCCGACTCGCCCCAGACGCTGTGGAGTCAGAAACAGCGTTCGGGGCCGAGAACAGCGCCAGCGGAACCCGCAGAATCAGGCCCGCCGCGAGGCGACCATCGGCTTGCCCTGAAGGGGCAACGTATACCAGCCCAGGGCAGAGCGACAGCGTCACCCTGGGTTCTCGTGTCGACCGGTGGCAAACGGTTGCCAGCCCGGGCCCGGTCAATGGCGTGTGTCGTGGTCCGCGAGGGCATTTGAGGTCACCGCTCTGCAGGCACCAGGCGGAAAATGCAAAAGCGAGGTCGCTGTTGCCGACGTGCGAGTACGCACTCGGCAAAGCGCAGGCGGTAGACAAACCGGGCCGGACCCCTGGTCCCGCGGTTACCCGCGCACTCTCCGGCGGTTGATGCGGCTGGCGGCGAACGCGGCGCCGAAACCGTTGTCGATGTTCACGACCGTGACCCCGGGCGCGCAGGAGTTCAGCATGCTCAGCAGGGCGGACACGCCTTGGAACGAGGTGCCGTACCCGATCGAGGTCGGCACCGCAATGACCGGCCGCGACACCAACCCGCCGACGACGCTCGGCAGCGCCCCTTCCATGCCCGCCACCACGATCAGGACCTCCGCGGCTTCCAGGGCGTCGCGCCGGCCCATGAGCCGGTGCAATCCGGCCACGCCGACATCATAGATGCGCTCCACGCGGTTGCCCATGACTTCGGCCGTGCAGGCGGCTTCCTCGGCCACCGGAATGTCGCACGTCCCCGCGGAAACCACCGCGACCGTGCCGCGGCCACGGATCCGGCGGTCGCGGTGCAGAAACACGACCCGGCCCACCTCGTTGTACTGCACGCCGGCGTCCACGGTCCGCAGCAGGGCGGCCTGCTCCGGCGTAGCGCGCGTCGCCAGAACGTTGCGGTGCGCGGCGAACAGCGCCTTGGCCGCCACGCCTAGTTGCGCATCCGACTTGCCCGGGCAGTAGATCACCTCGGCAAAACCGATCCGATGTTCACGCTCAGTGTCCGGAATGACCGGAGCCGTGTGACCGCAATGCTTTGACATGGAGTTCGTTCCTCGCTTCGCACCGGCACCTACGCCACAACCGAGTTGACCTCACGACAGGCCGTAACTGACCCTGCCATTTCGCGTTCATCCGGCGTGCGGAGTCCGCAGTCGCGGACTCCGCACG
>Ga0208961_1000259_pt1 | contig 25949 bp, 10 predicted proteins | sample RifOxyB3_FD_184034 | JGI IMG/M metagenome (GOLD analysis project Ga0208961, IMG submission 184034) | Groundwater microbial communities from Rifle, Colorado - Rifle Oxygen_injection B3 (SPAdes) | ecosystem: Environmental > Aquatic > Deep subsurface > Groundwater | place: Rifle, Colorado, United...
CGGGCCAGTCCTTGTAGGCGCGGTTGGTGGTCAGGGCGATGGCGCCGCGCTCGTAGCGTTCAGAGATGACCTGGAAGAAGAGGTCGGCGCCGGTCTTGTCCAGAGGGACAAAGCCCAGTTCGTCGATGCCCAACAACGCCGGGCTGGTGTACTTGCGCAGTTCGCGCGGCAACCGGCCGGCGATCTGGGCGGCGGTCAGGGTGTTGACGATGTTGGCCGCCGTGGTGAACAGCACCGAGTAGCCGGCGGTGCAGGCGGCGTTGGCCAACGACAGCATCAGGTGGGTCTTGCCGACCCCGACTGGGCCGGCAAAGATGACGTTGCTCTTGTCGCGGATGAAATCGAGACGGTGGAGGGTCTGAACCAGCGTACGGTCGATCTTGCGGGGGAAGGACCAGCGGAACTGGTCGATGGTCTTGATGAAGGGCATGCGGGCTTCGCGGACGCGGCGGGCGACGAGGTTTTCGAAGCGCCGGGCGGTCTCGCCGCCGATCAGGCGCTGCAGGTACTCCAGGTGCGGCGTCCCGGCGGCGGCGGCTTCCTTGGCCATGGCCTCGAAGTTTTCCAGGGCGTAGGTCAGGCGCAGATCCTGGAGCTGGGTTTTGAGCAGTGCGGTGTTCTTGTCCATGAGAGGATTTCCTTTCAGTCAGGTGGATGGGGTTGGGTTCGGTTCGGCGGCGTCCGTGCCGGTGTTCCGGTCGTAGACGTTCAGGTCGGGCGGGGCGATGGAGAGCTCCAGCAGGTCCTGGTTTCGGGCCAGGTGCAAGGGCCCGGCCGCGGGCAGGGGCCGGCGGCGCTGATCGAGAATGCTGGCGATGTAGTCGGCGCCAAAGGCTTGGAAGTGGAGCGCGTCCTCGATCGCCCGGGCGGTGTTCTGCGTCCCATGCACGCTGACCAGGGCCATGATCCGACGGATATGGCTGATGGCGTACAGGTCGCGCAGTTCCAGTTCGCGATAGTACTGCTCCGCGGCCGGGGTGAGTTGCAGGAAGGCCTGGAGGATGACTTGGCGCCGTGCCCGGCGCCGCCGGTCCAGGAGCGGCTGGGCGTGATCGGGCGAGGCGACGGTCTGGCCGCGGTCGTACGAGCGTACGTGTTCGGCCACCATCTGCTCCTGGCGATAGATCAGGACCTTGTCGGGATAGCCGCGCAGCAGCAGCGGCTGCGCGGCGCAGGCCGCCGGGACGCTGTAGCGGTTGCCGTCGAAGTGCACCCGGAACTGATGCGTGGCCTTGACGTTGCGATTGATGCCGCAGTCGTAAGGTGTTGGCGGCAACGACTCGAGCCGGGGCCGTTCTTCGGCGAACATGTCCACGGGCCGGCGCCGGGTCCTGGCATGGATCCGCACGTTGGCGACCGTGTCGAGCCACTCGCGCCCGGCGGCGTTGGCGTCCTCGACCGACCGCAGCGTCCGGCCGGCCAGGAAGTTTTCGCGCAGGTACCGCACCGCGTTCTCCACGGTACCTTTTTCCTGAGGTTCATGAGGGGTACAGGCGCGCAGGTCCTTGATCTGGTAGTGCCGGAGGAAGTCGGCGTACAGCGGCGTCGGTACCGGCGGGCAGTAACGCTCGTGTTTCAGGATCGCGACCTTGTCGTTGTCGCACATCACCGCGCGGGTCACGCCGCCGAACGCCTCCAGGCCGTGGCGGTGGCAAGACAGGAAGTGCTCCTGGGTCTTGCGCAACGTGAACTCCACGTACATCTGGCGGCTCCAGCACAGTACCATGAGGAACGCGTAGAGCCGGCGCGAGGTCTGCCCCACGCCCAGCGTGCCGCAGTCGGCCCAGTCCCACTGCACGCATTCGCCAGGCTCGAAAACCAGGTCCAGATACGGCTTTGCGGGCCGGGGCCGGACGGCACGCACATACCGCTTGACCTGGGTGTAGCCGCCATCATAACCCTTGGCGGCCAGCATCTGGAAGACCTGCCGGGCGCTGTAGGCGAACTGGCCGAGCAGACGGCCGATCTCCGGCTTGAACGCGTCCAGTTTGGTGACGCGCACCGGCACGCGCCTGGGTTCGTAGCGTTCACGCTTCAGCCACTTCCAGACCGTTTCCGGATGCAGTCCGGTCTCGCGGGCGATCTGCACCCCGTTCAGGCCGCCGTTCTCATGCAGGTGCCGGATGCGATGCCAGGTTTGGTAGTCGATCATGACACACCTCCCCCGGTCGGGCGGCCGGCCAGCACCCGCGCCAGTTCGTCATTCAGCGACGGCTCCAGCGACAGCACCTGGTAGAACGGCGCGTCGTACGCGATCAACCGCCGTTCTTCCAGGACGCGCCGCGCCCGGACCACCCGCCGCTCCTCGATCCCGAGCAGCCGCGCCAGCAACCCGGGCGAGTACCAACTGACGCCGTCGGCATCGCCCACGCTCACCAGCAGCAGATACAGACTCAACGCGTCCGGTCCCGGACCGCTGATGTGGCCGTCGCGTACCAGTCGGTGGTCGACCCAACTGAAGTGCGGCGGCACCCGGCGCACTCGCGCCAGACAGGGAATGCGCTTCTCCATGGCCTTTCCTCCTTCTTGCCAAGCGCCCGGAACACCATGCTCCGGGGCTTTGGTCTGCAGGTAGTCTACAGGCAGGAAAGGCCCCGCCGGAAACGTGTCCCGTAACCGCCCCGATCTCAGAGCGAAATCATCGTGTCCCGTAACATGTGCACCTCCTTTCTTCGCTCTGGGGATCGAGTCCCGTAACACGACACTTTTTCTCATCCCGACAGACTCAATCCCAAGACATCTCGGCCCCGTTCCGCGCAGCGCGCCAGCAGCGGCCGCAGTTCCTCCCCGGCCCGGCATCCCGTGCTGTGCGACAGCAACCCCGCCACCGTCTGCTCCAGAAGCGTCACCGACGTGCAGACGCGCGCCAGTTCTGAAGCTGCCGCGGGCGGACCGGCCCCCGAGTCGGGATCTTGCCCGGGCCGGCCGCGGCCCCCGTTGTTCCAGCGCCACAGCCGCACCCGCTTCTTCGCCGCCTCCCGGTACTTGACGTCGCGGAAGTACTTCGCCTTCTGCCAGCGGTTCTTGTACTTCTGCCGGCACTCAGGGCGCCCGCAGCACTTCTGCCGCTCACCCAACCGCGGGTCGGCAGTGAAGTACTTCTCGCAGAACTCACACTTCGAACCATGACCGCGACCACCCGTGTCCATAGCCGGCGTGCCCTCCAGGCAGACTTCGGCCGGCCCCCTCGAGCCCAGCCACCGGCACAGAACAGACACGCCCCACGGCACAGAGGGGAAGAAGAGCCAGGAAGAAAATCGTTTGTTTCGAAGGGGGTGGGAAGAACACGCCGCCGAAGAAGAACATCTGCGAAGAACAGGAAGAGGCAGGAAGAAGGCAAGAAAAAACGGCAGACACAGCAAGAACACGGACTTCAAAGCGCCCGTTCTACACGGATTTCATCCGACCCGCGCCACGCAGACCCTTAGGTCCGAGTTCCGGCATCAGGCTGGCTGATGACACCGGTCGCCATACCTCGAAAACGTTCCCGTTTTCAGAGGGCGTAGGAGTACCGTCTCGAGAAAAAGTTCGGGAGACCACTTGAAATGCAGAAGAAACTCTGACCCCAATGCCCCCCCGTTTGGGAGATGGGACACCAGCACCTTCTTGCTCAGACGTCTACTCTTGCGGAGGTGAGTTCGTACTTGGCAAGGTAATACTCCTGCTTCGTCAAAGTCACGGGGCCCTGGCCTACTGACTCGACGAAATGGTGCTTCGCTGCCGCTCGGTCAGACTCGCGTAGTTTCCGCACGCCAAAGTAGAAAGAGGCTTGACAGATCTGCTTGGCTTTCAGAGCCGGAATCGAGCTAACCGCACCCAAGACCCCGTTGGCGTCCACTTCCCCCAATATGTAACCAACCAACGGAAACGGCCACGGTCCCCTTGAGTACTTGCCCCGCAACGCGACCGTGCTTCTTTCCTCCAACGTGGAATCCCTGAGCCGCATCGCCGCATAGTACTCAAGCAGTGGAATCTCAACGCCGCCAGCAAGATCGGTGTACTTCGCTTCCTCGCCATCCATCCAAACAGTCACCGCATCTGAACGCTTGCCCATCATCCAGTACGTGACTCCAAGAAAAATGTAGTCCACGTCTGTATCTCCATGCGTGGCTTCGATAATGCGCTTGCTGAGTTCAACAGATTCCTCCAGTCTCGCGAGATTCAGCAGAGCAAGCACTTTGTTTCGGAGCGGCGCGATGTCTTTGCTCTGAGCGCATTCCGCATCGGCGGCGGCGCATGCCTCCTGATATCTTCCGTCTTTGATTAGTTGCCAAACGCTAGCCATGTGGTCCTCCTACCACCAAAGCAGACTGCCGGTTACCGTATCGTAGGGCAGGAATACCGAGTTCTGAGGGAGTTTGCCCCCTCTGATCTCGTTCACGAATCGGGTGAATCCGCTGTCGCTCATAGGCTTGAAATCAGCGAAGTTGTAGCCCTGCGGCCAGGCCGACCCCGGATACTCTGAAGGATGCATACCGCTAACCCATTTCACATCGGCGCCCTCCTCGAACCTGAAGGTAAAGCGGAAATTTGACTCCGGGTAGATCTCGGTCAGAGCGGTCGGCAGTCGAGCGCCCTCGGCACCGTTGAACTGATCGTAGTGAACCAGGTTGCCGAAGTTCGCACGTTCCAGCCCAGTTGCACCTGCCCTCCTGCCCCACTCACCCCATGCGCCTAACCCGGCTGCGTCTGGGGCGAGGCCCCGGAATCCGCCGAACGCCCCATCAAGGTCGCTGGCGATCATGCGGTCCAGTGCGGCGGCCATTCGCCCTTCTGCCACACTCAGGCCTTCGGCGGCCGGGAGCCAGACCATGGCAGCCATCGCGCCATCGAACGTCGCTTGGCTCAGCGTCAGGAAATCGGGGGTCGCGATGGCGTACCCAAGCGACTCGCCGAACCGCGCCATGGACGTCCCGAACACGGGCACGGTACCCAGGCTCGGGCTCTCCGCGAACTGGCGTCCTTCCTCGAACAGGGCAGGGTAGAGCCCTAACGCCATGGCCATGGCCAGCGTCGCACCCTCGCATCCCGCACCGAGAGCTTGGCCGGCATCCTGCCCGAACATCATCGTGAGCGAGGCGTAACTGTCCGCCCCGTAGCCACCCCCCAGACGCAGCGGATAGTCGCCCATGCTGACGGGCTGCTGGCCATACAGCGCGGCGTACGGGGAGATGCCGTACTGCTTCTCGTAGTCCGAACCGTTGGACCACTGGATTCCCGCAACGAGTTCCTGATAGGTCAAACCGCTGTAGCGCGGACTCAACCCGGACGGGTCGACCAGTGTCAGCGGATTGTTCCGTACATACGCATACAGGTTCAGCCCGTCGACATACCCGGCCGGATCGCGTTGGAGGAAGCGTCCCAACTCCGCCGAATACATGCGGTTGCGGTAGTACCACAGGCCGGTCTCCGGGTCGAACTGCTGCCCGGTGTAGCCGAACGGGCTGTGGAATGTGGAGTCCGCAAGCGGCGCGCCGTTGCTGTCAAAGAGCTGTCGCTGACCGAACGCGGTGTAGGTGCAGGACTCGACGATGGCGCCGGTGGCGGTCGTCAGGCCGAGCACGCTGTGCTGCCGGTCGACGAGATAGTAGTACGTGGCGGTGCCGTCGTCAAGCAGGACGGGGTTGTCGGTGCCGGGACCGTAGACGTAGGCCCGGGCCGGCGTGGTGGCGCTGCCCTCGTATTCCTCGATGACCTGGGCGCCGGAGTGGACGTAGCGCGTGGTGACGCTGCCGACCGTCTTGGTCACGCGGCGGTTGAGTGCGTCATAGGTGTACGCGGCGGTGAGTTGCGCGCCATCCCAGACCTCGACGAGGCGGTTGGCCCAGTCGTAGACGAAGTGTCGCGTGTCGGGTGTCGCGGGGAGATCGGTGAGGTTGCCGTTGGCGTCGTAGACCGGGGTGGTGGCGTCGATGGCGGTGTATTCGTTGTCGGCGTTGGGCGTGTAGGCGGTGGTCGTGCCCGGACCGCCTGAAGGCGGGACTACGAGCCGGGAAAGCCAGTTGCCGTTCAGGTCGTAGGTGAAGGTGCGGTCGCTGGTGACGGCGGCGGGGTAGGACGGGACCGGGGCGGCGTCCTCGAGTTTGAGGCGGCTGAGGTTGTCGTAGGTGAAGGACTTGGCGATGGGGCTGGCGAGGTTGGCGAGCGTGACTTGCTGCGCCGTGACGTTGCCGCGGAAGTCGTAGGCGGTGGCGACGGGGTCGGCGGGATTGCCCAGGATGCTGCTGGCGACGGGCGCGCTGCCGTGCGTGAAGTTGCGCAGCACTTCCATGCCGTTCGCGTTCAGCGTGCGGGTCATGGTCACGCCGCTGGCGAACTCCGCACCGGTCATGCGTCCGGCAGCGTCGTAGGAATACTCGGCTGCGGTCACGGTCGAGGCGCCGACGGTGTAGTCGATGGCCACGGGCAGGTTGCGGGTGTTGAAGTGGCGGGTTACCACGCGGCCGCTCGGGTACTCGATCTCGACCGGGTTCGAGCGCGTGTCGTAGGCGCGGATCACCGTGTCACGGATGGCGGGGTCGGTGTCCTGGGTTTCGGTTTCGAGGCGACTGAGACTGTCGTAGCCGAATTCCACGGTGTGCGTGGCAATGCCGCCGTTGCGGTCGCTGGCACTGGTCATACGCGACAGGGCGTCGTAGCCGAACTGCTGCTCGGTCGCGTAGCCGGAGCCGGAGTTGACCTCGACCAGGGTCAGGCGGTTGAGGTCATCGTACGTGCGGCGCACGAGCGTGCCGTCGCGTTTGGTGGTGAGGACAAGGTTGCCGTTGGCGTCGTACACGTACTCCTCGCGGGTAAGGTCGGCGTCGATGGCGGCGGTCTTGCGGCCGGCGCCGTCGTACTCGAATGTGACCGTGTTCTCGCGCGGGTCGGTGATGGACTCGACCCGGCCGCCGGGCGTGTAGGCGTACGTGGTGACGGCCTCGTCCGCGGTGCCCTCCGCCTCGGTGACGGTTTCAACTTGGCCGAACGCGGTGTAGGTGTCGCGCGTGATGATGTCCGTGCCGACGGCAGCGGGATCGACCTGGGTCCTGGTCAGGACGCGGCCCATGTCGTCGTAGGTGAACTGCGTCTCGTTGCCCATGGCGTCGGTGGTCTTGGTGAGGCGGTTGTTGGCGTCGTACTCGCTGGAGGCCAGGTTGTTCAGCGGGTCGATGACGTTGACCACGTTTCCGGTCTCGTCGTAGTCGAATAGGGTGGTGTGGCCTTCGGCATCGGCTTGGGCGATCTTGCGGTTCACGGCGTCGTAGTAGGCCGAGGAGACGTTGCCTTCGGCGTCCGTGGTGCTGGTCAGGTTGCCATTCGCGTCGTACCCGAATCCTTGCGTGACAGTGCCAGTCTCCTGGCCGGTGGCGTCGAGTAGCGCCTGCGTGGTGGCGATGCGTTCGCCGCGCAGGTTGTAGCGGTGGCGGGTCTCGGCAAGGCGCAGGCCGGCAGAGTTCTTCACCCGGACCGTGGTCAGGTTTCCGACCTCGTCGTACACGTACTCGGTGCGGGTGCCGTTCGGTGCGACCTCCGCCTTCTTGCGCTTCAGCTCGTCGTACTCGAACGTCGTGACGTAGCCCTTGCCGTCGCGCGTGCGCCAGACCAGGCCGCGCGCGTCGTACTCGGTCACGGCCTGGGCGAGGAGCTTGTACGAGTTCGCGGCGACCTTTTCGAAGCGCAGAGCCACGAGGTCGTGGGGGTTGGCAACACCCGGGGCAAACGTGTAGCGGCGTACGTCCGGGTCGGACTCTCCGGTCGTGAGAGTGCAAAGCGCGCCGGTCGAGTCGTAGACCCAGCGGGTGTAGTGGCCGTCCGGGCCGGTCTCGCAGGTCTTGCGGCCGAGTGCGTCGTAGTCGGTGGTCGAGACGCGGGCATTGGGCTGTTGGTCGTCCGCGAAGTTGGCATCGTAATTCGCGATGGTCTTACGGAGGCGGTTGAGATCGTCGTAGACGAACTTGGTAACCACTTCATCGGGGGTGGTGGTGAGGATGAGGTTGCCGTTCAGGTCGTACTCGAATGTCGTCGTCTTGAGCTTGGCATCGGTGACGCTGGTCTTGCGGTTGGCGGCGTCATAGGTCGTGGTGGTGCTGTTGCCGCGCGCGTCGGTCTGACGAATGGGATTGCCGTTGCCGTCGTAGTCGAAGTAGACGGTGTTGCCGAGTGCGTCGGTGGCGGCAATGGGCCGGCCCATGCCGTCGTACTGGAACCCGGAGGTGTTGCCGTTGGCGTCGGTTCTCGAGACGGCATTGCCGACGGCGTCGTACGTGAAACGCTGGCTGTGTCCGAGAGGGTCGATGGCCTGGAGCAACTTGGCGCCGGACACGATGTCGCGGCTGACGTCGTAGACGTTGGCGGTGACGGCGCCGTTCGGGGCCGTGGTGGTGAGCAGCCTCCGGTTTTCGTCGTACCGTTTAAGGGTCACCTTGCCCAGCGGATCGGTAACTTGCGTGACTTGGCCATAAGCGTTGTACAGCATCCGGACCGTCTGGTTCGCGGCGTCGGTGATGGCGGTGACGCGGCCGATGCGGTCCGCCGGCCCCGTGCCGTCGTAGGTGAACGTGGTTTGGGCGCCGTACGTGTCGGTCACGGTGCTGGGCATAACGGGCCAGGCCGTGTTGGGGTTCTCGGGGTCCGGGTTGTAGGTGTTGTCGGTGCGGCGGAGTTCGGTCCAGGCGCCGCCGTCTACGGATTCCTCGTCGATGGTGGCGGTCACGTTGCCGTAGCCGTCGGTGATGGCCGTCGGGTAGCCTTGGCCGTCGTATTCGTACGTTAGGTCGTACTCGTAGCGCAGGCGGTGCTGGACGCCGTTGACGGGCGGATCGGTGCGGGTGAGCAGGTTCCCGCCCGGGTCGAAGTCCAGGACGACGCCGGGAAAACTCGGGGCATCCTGGTGTTCGGGGTCATTGACGACGAGCGTCTTGACCAAACCCGGCTTGCTGGCCCAGTAGGTGGGCATGTAGGTCGTGATAGCCTCTTTGCCGCCTGCGAGGTGAAGCGTGCTGGTGAGGACGTTGCGCCACGCGTCGTAGGTGAACTCGGTCAGGTTCCCGTTGCCGTCCCACTTCTTGGTCAGGTTGTGGTTCGCGTCGTACTCCATGAGCTCAAGGGTTTGGTCCTCGGTGGTGACGCGGGTCACGTCGTGGTTGTCGTTCCAGAAGACTTTGCGGTAGTAGCCGGCCTCGTTCCAGGTCTCGGCGTAGCGGTTGAGGAAGCTGTACTGGAAGTTGAAGACTTCGCCCTTGGCGTTCTGGTGCCAGGCGACGGTGTCGTTCTTGTAGTAGCCGAGCTTGAGGTAGTCGCCGTTGGGCAGCCAGTACTGCGACATGTTGTGGTTGCAGTGCGCGTTCTCCTGGTTCTGCAGGTAGCCGTAGACGGTGACATTGCCGGCCACGTCGACGAACGCGACCAAGTCGTCCGCGGCGCCGAGAAGCGGCAGCGCGGCCGCGGCCGTGCTGGTCCCGGCTGCACGCATGAGCGCGGTGTCGAGGTTGGCGCCGGCCTCGGCGCTCATCTGGGTTTTGATGCCATCCTGGCCGTCCAGAACGGTTGTGCCATACACGTAGAAGCAGACCAGGCCGCCGGGCGCGGAGGCTTTCTCGACCTTGCCGGCGGCGTTGTACGTCAGTGTGAGCACGCGCCCCAGCGTGTCGGTGACGGTGACGAACTGGTGGCTGCCGTTGTAGCCGAAGGTGAGCGTGTTGCCGTTGGCGTCGCGTTTCTGGGTGAGGACGCCGTTGGCGTCGAAGCGCAGCGTGGTCTGGTCGTTGTACACAAGAGTGTAGGTGCCGTTTGTTTCCTTCGTGATGCGGAACGTGGCGCCGGGCGGGTAGACGTACTGGCTGTTTTCCCACCCGATCTGGTACTGGCGCTGCTGCGCGTCGTAGAACCACAGTCCCCCGCCGTCCATGGGCAGAATGCATTCCGAGTGATTCCAGGCCCAGCCCTGGCCGAACGGGCCGTTGTAGACCAAACGGTTGCGGTAGTAGCGGCGCAGTTCCAGGTCCGGTCCGGGCGCGGCGACGCTGAGGTCGGCGAGTTCGTCGCACTGGAAGTCGCCAGTGACGATATCGACCGGGTCGCCGACCGCTTGGATGAACCTGCCAACGGTCGAGAGGTCTTCTTCCTGGGCATCTCCGGCCCCATCGGTGAGTTGCCACTCGCGCCAGTCCTGCACAGACGTGTCCCAATCGTCAGCGAACGCGGGCGCCAACGACAAGTGCCAGTCATCCCACGCGAACACCGGATCGGGTGCGGGAGTGGAGGAGAAGAAGGGACAGCCTCTTTCTGGCGGCGCCTTGACTGGCCCTGAACGACCTCCCCTTGCGGTTGACTCCGGGATTTGTCACGCACATGGCTTGACAGGCGCAATTCAACAGGCTAGTATATAATAGGTATCAAGAAGCAGGGCGAGGTCGTGCAAATGGATGGACGCAACTGAAGGGCAGCGTTCGGCAAGTCGGCAACCGCGGGAGGGGAACTATGCCACGAGCGGCACGGATCAAACCGGCGGACATAGGCGCGTATTACCACCTCATGAATCGGATTGCCGGCGAATCGGGGCAGTACCCGTTGGGCGATGTCGAAAAGGCTAAGTTCGTCAGTCTGCTCAAAGAAGCGACCCGCTTCTTCACCGTGGAAGTCATCGGATTCCACATCATGGGGAACCATTGGCATGTCGTCTGTTTTGCACCGGCGGATGTGCTGTCGGCAGTCGACACGGCTGCCCGCTACAACCGCTTCTATGACGGCAGGAAGCCGGTGCTGGACCCCGCGGACGGCCGTTGCCTGCGTATCGCCCGGAACCTGCGCGACATCGGCTGCTTCATCGGTTGGGTCCAGCAACGCTTCACGTCGTGGTTCAACCGGACCCGCACCCCGCGCCGACGGCGCGGCACGCTCTGGGCGGACCGCTTCAAGAGCATTCCCCTGCAACGGGACACGGCGTTGTGGGAATGCCTGTGCTACATCGAGATGAACGCCGCGCGTGCCGGCATCGTCCAGGACCCTGCCGAGTACCGCTTCGGCTCGTGGGGCGAATGGTGCGCAACCGGCCAGCACCCGTTCGCCGAGAACCTGTTGCGACATCTGCCCGCCTATGAAGGGACTCAGGCACGGGCCACGACTCTGGACGGGATCCAGGCGGAGTTCCGCGTCGAACTGGCGCGACGACAGGTTCTGATGGCCGGCGGTTCGGAAGCCGATGTGGATGCGGCCATGGACGCGGCGGCGCGCCCGCCCGGGTTCGTGCTACGGCTCGACCGGCGTGTCCGCTATTGGACCGACGGACTGGCGATCGGCAGCAAGGCGTTTGTCCAGGAGATGGCCGCGCGCGTGTACGGCACGGAAGCGGTCATGCGACACCGACTGCAGCGCGCCACGCGTCACGGCATCGCCACCGACCTCTGGGCATACCGTCGCCTGAACGCCATCCCCGCCTGAGCGGCCGCCACCTGCCCGCAACGCCTCCCCTTCCGACCGTGGCCCCGGCAAGCCCGTCCGTCACGCTGTAGTCCACGTGCCGTGCGACGTCAGCGCCGTGCCTCATGCTGCCGGTTGCGTCCCGTCGCCGGACCCTGACATGGCAGCGGCGGCAACCGCTGGAAGTCTGTCGTCTCCCTGGTCCCTCCCGCAAACGTACTGCCGTTCCCGCCCAATTCCTGGCAGCCCGATGCCCTTGCCCCCCCCTTGTTCAGAAAGAGGCTGTCCCCTTTGCCCTGTTCTCCCGCCGCACCATAGAACGGTTGTCCCGGAGAGCGTTCCTTGCCGGTCGGCCAGTGGAGAAACAGGGGTGTTCAATTGCTCCACTCCAACTCATTCAAACGAAGGTTGTTGAACCCCAGTTGCGCCATCTTCTGTCGGCCCGCTTCCGTTAAGACGGTTCCTAACTCCTGAGACATTCCCTCCAGCACAAACAGATCACAGCCGTCCCACGCGGAGCAAACCGGAAAGACCCGCTGTTTCGCGGCGCGGTCGAACCATCCCGGCGGGCGAAGGCATCCGCAGGCCGAGCAACATCGTACCGGCCTCCCTCCCGCCGTAGTGGCGTCTGTGCAGGTCCCTGTGACATAAAGCCCGCCGAGCAACGGTCCCTTCTCAAATCTCTCGCCGCCGCGCAGATCTCGGTCCTGATTCCAGTCCGAATACCCTACGCGCACGCATGTACACCCTGTGAGGGCGTGTGCAAGTCGCTCGGCGTACGGCAGCGCGGCTATCAGAGGGGGGCCGAGCGGGATAAATGCTTTGACAGTCAGATCCATAGCCAGCAGATCATCGGAACCGTGGACCAGAATGTCGTAGGGCGGCAGACCCGATACATTCAGGCACGCCGGACACAGACCAACCGCGCGCGGCACAGACTCGTCCGAGTCTGGCAAGAGAGCGGAACCAGAGGGGGTCTCGACGCGGTCGTCAACCTCATCAATCAGGAATATCCTCGGTCTCATCGGGGCTGCAGCCCTCCTCCTCACTTCCCGAGGACGGTGCTGTCCAAGCACTGAGCGCCCGATGTGCGGCCCAACGCTTCCAGTTGGGCATCGAGTTGCCCGCAATCCGGCGCCTGCTCGCTATGTTCGTCCTCCCATCCCCCGAGGAGCTGCTTCTGCGTTGAGCCGATTTCGCCGACCGGACAGGTGGTTGCCCATCCTTCCATCCAAGCCCAGCCCTTGTCGACACCAGTCTCGGCGGCCTGATGGGCCAAGCCGATCAGGGTCTCGTCCCGCGCCAGAGAGGAAGCGATCTGAGCGGCCGGAACGTCTTGGGCGTAGGCAGTGCCAACCCTGTCCAGAGCGTAGACCAGTCCGACCCAACCCACCGCTTTAACTCCCACTCGCGCCCACTCGCCCAACTGCTGGAGCAGGGCTCGCCTCTGCCAAAAACTCAGGGAATTGGCCGTGCTATGGGCGCGAAGTAGAGTGTCGAAGTACTGGCCCTTGTTTTCTACGCGCTTCCAGGCACTGTGCGAGATGGGGCTCTTGACGGAATTCGCAAAGAAATCGCGGAACTGGCCTGAACCCTTTAGCCTCTTGATCGCCTTCTCGATGCTTCTCGGCGTCAGTTTTCCCTTCTGATGGAGTTCGATAATGCTCTCAGAAATCGCCTTGTTCCAGTTGGCCCCGGCCTGGTGCAGACTCCCGGCGATCCCAGAGGATCCGCGTGCCTTGAGCCGGTGGTCACCGGCTTCCAGAATCACACCCCATCGTGGATCGCTTCGCTCAATACCAGCTTGCTGCATTATGGCCTTGATCTGCGGAGTGCCGGGGATGATGTCCATCCATTCAGGGTCTGTAGGCGAGGCGAGCCCCTTCGGATCCGTCTTCCCGACCGGATCATTCCCGCAGATCAGGTAATTCCCGGCGCCCTCGGCCTCGAACGGGCGGGTATCGGGGTCCGGGCCGGAGAACGCGCCCCATTCGGGGACATAGGTCCGCTACTTCCCCGTACAAAAATTGCCCCTATGCGGTTTTCGGGCTCAGAAACCGCAGGCCGGAATCAGGCGTTGAGAAAGAGCAAGACGAACGGGACCGGAACGCGTCAACAACGGAACACTGCATGAACGAAATACGTCAGGTCAAGGTCAGGAGCGAACGCCGTTCTGAACAGGTCGCCTTCGATAAGCAAAGCTCCATCCCAGTAGATCGGGAACTCCTTGATGAAGTCAGGACTCGCGTGAACTATCATGCCTCGCTTTACAACCCCGGAAGGCATTTCCACAGATACCGTATCGATGGCATAGTCGGGGAAGAAGTCCTTGCCCCGGGGAACAACAAGTTCATGGTATGCCCCGAGTCCGTTGGCCAGCGACGGGTCGTGGGGTAGGCTGTCTATCCACGCATCGATCTCGGCCATCTCTCTTCCCCGTTCCCAGTGACGAAAATCGCCCTCCGCAAAAGGCAAAGAGAACAGTTTGGTGAAGACCACCTGGTTGAAAGCGATATTAGGAACACCCTCGATACGGGAACGAACCGCATCCGAAAGGACAAGGTTCAGGGACGGTTGTGCGATGCCTGGCATCCTAAAGACGTTCTTCTCCAACCTAAGAGGATTGGTGAGGTCCTCGCCCAAGGCGTAATCGTCTGCGTAGTGGCAGGTTCCGTGAAACATCCGAGCGTGGAACCAGTCGATCCCGTGGTCCCGACTGAAGACACGTCTCGCTTTGAGGGCGACGATGTCCATCGCGGCATCACCTCGAGTAGCCGATGAACTACTTCGCGCCCTGCCAGACACGTTCGTACCACCGCAGTGTACGGCCATATTTTTTCCGCTCAAGTTCTCCCTGCTTGTCGAGCACCTGTTGAAGAGTCTGATCAGGAGTCTCTTTCAGGGTTGCATATCCCCACGTTGCGTAGAACGGGGCAATATCGTTCGATTGGAGGCTACTCTCGATCCCCATGTCCCGTATGACCTCGAACACTGCGGCACGATCACCGGTTTCGAGCGCGGTCTCTATGGCTTCCCTGTATTTGGGCACTGCAGCATCGAGGGCCTCTGCCGTTGTGGCACCCATCCCGACTATCCCGAAAACCACAAGTCCCTTCTGTGCGGTGGACAGCGCTCTTGGGACGCCACTCAGGTACCTCTTTGCGAGGACTCCGGCCCGGTTGACGGGCGAACTCCAGGTGCCATAGTCCATGATGGCGGGCATTCCCTTTACCGGCTTTCCGGCCTCGTCAATTAGACCATACGCCCGCTTCATCCTATCCGCGATCTCTTCCAGATGAGATTCCGTCAGCACCTTGACGCCCTGGCGTCGGAACTCCTTCACTTCCTCAGTCAACGCTTCATTCCAGCCGGACGGGTGAACACCGCCCTCGAAGGTGTGCTCCCCTGCCTGGAGCATCCACCCCCACTTTTCCGCGCCGATGTCAACGCCCTTGGCCAGTCTCATCCCGGCCTTCTTGATGTATCCCTTCTCGCCAAAAACGTCCGTGGCCAGCAGATGATGCCAGTTCCACTCATACGGATTGGCGGCCAGACCCTCAGGATCAGTCTTCCCTACCGGATCGTTGGCGCACAGCAGGTAATTCCCCGCGCCCTCGGCCTCGAACGGGCGGGTGTCGGGGTCCGGGCCGGAGAATGCGCCCCATTCGGGGACATAGGTCCGGTAGCGGTAGTAGTACTCGCCGCGCTCGGCGTCCCATTCGCGGCCGTGGAAGCGGTAGCGGTTCTCGACACCCTCGAAGCTGGTGCCGCGGCGCAGGTTGCCGAAGGCATCGTAGTCGTAGCGGTTGACGACGCTGCCGCCGGCGTCGAGCACGGCCATGACGGACCCGACCTGGTCAGTCAGGTAGTAGTAGGTGGTGGCCGTGCCGTTGGACGCGTAGTCGACAAACCCGAGCCGCTGGTCGATATCGGGCAGAACCCAGTAAACGCGCTTGCGGTCGACCGTGCCGTCGCCGTCCTCGTCAATCAGTTCGGCCACGACATCGTCACCGCCGTTCTGCGGCAGGTCGTAGACGAAGCGGGTCGTGCACGAGCCGGTGGTCTTGGTGACGCGACGGCCGAACGCGTCGTAACTGTACGTCGTGTCGTTCGCCGGGTTCTCGGTATCGGTGAACGCGATCAGGCGCCCGTAGGCGTCATAGGCGTACTGGCACTCGCGGCCGGCCACGGCGCGCGTGGCCATGCGCCCGGCCGCGTCGAACGTGGCGGTGTCGAACTGGAACTCGGTCGCGCCGATGCACGGTGCGGTCAGGTGCCGCCAGTGCCCGTCCAGGTCGGCGGTGAACCCCGCCACCGGCGTGCCGGTACTGACGATCGAACTGCCCGCCGCATTGGTGTAGACCGTGCCGGCGATCAGCAACGGATCGGCATTGACCCCGTGCGCTTCCGCCGGACTGATACTTGCCGGCCAGTAGGCGTTGTAGTCGTTGTCCGGTGCGGTGCCGGTTGCGGTCCAGCCGGCGATGGTCCCGTCGTTGAGGAACAGGTTATCGCGTAGCAGTGCGGCGGTTGCGGAGTCCGCCAGTTCGAGCATGGCGGTGCCGGCGCTCGCGTCGAACGTATTGCCCACGATCTTCGCGCCCGTGCAAGCATCGAACCTGACCGGCGCGCGGACCGCGCAGCTCGCCAGGCTCGGGCCGTCAACGTTGTCAAAGAGCACCGCGGGCGAAGTGCCCGCCGGGTTAATATACACGCCCTGCAGCCGCACGAACCCCTGGTCGCGCACCGTGACCGTATGCGCCAGCGTCACCGGCGCACCGATGGCCGAGCGCACGATCAGCGGGAACGTCGCGGTCGGGCGCAGGCCGGCAATGCCCGCGTTGTCGATGACCACGCCCAGGCTGCAGTTGCTGACCGTGACCAGGCCGAGGTCCACCGCCGCCGCGGACGCACCAGCCGGCGTCTCGAGGCCATCAACATCGCACAGTTGCGTACCGTCCACCCAGCAGCGGAACCGCCCATCCGGGTCGCCGCCGGCCTTGTCCGCTTTGTAGACGAACGCGACGTCATACCAGGTGCCCGTGCTGACCGCGCCCGTCGTGCCGCCGGTCTGCATGCCCGCCGTGGCGAGGTACTGCACCTGGAGGGCGGGCACGCCGCCAGCGTAGACCAACCGCACTTCGACCAGGGTCTGCGTTGCGGACCGGACGCGGCACAGCACGCCGCTGTCCGCGGCATTGTCCATGTCCTGGCTCGAGAGTTGGAAATGGAACGACTCGCCGACCTTGCCGTCGATCGAACTGGCCGCGTGCGTCAGGTACGCCTGGCCCGCGTCGCCGGCACTGCACAACGGTGCGCAACCCGCATCGCCCAGCCGGACCGCGGCCTGGTCCGCGTCCACGCTGCCGCCGCCAGCCTCGGTGACGCTCCAACCGCCGCCGGTGCCGTCGTCGAAGTCGGAAGCTGCTGCGCCGGTCTCGCGCACCGTGATAGCCGCGGCGGGCGCTTCGAGCAGGCAGACCACGGCCGCTTTGTCGAACGCGGCCGCGCCGCAGTCGGCGAACACCGCCCGGACCGCGGCCTCGACCGTGGCGTAGTCGCCGTGCGTGCCGACCGTGTAGACCGGGCCTTCGTACGGTGCGGCCAGGCGCGCGCCCAGCAGCGCGTTGCGCACTTCGCGCACCGCGCCGCCGCCGGAGACCACGAACTCGCTGTGCCGCCCGTTCAGCGTGTACCCGGTGCGGGCGCCATCCTGGCGGTACCCGTACGTGGCGTTCCAGCCGGGGCGCGATTCGCCCGTGAGCCAGCCCGCCTTGTTGCGGGTGAACGTGTCGCTCGCCGCGAGTCCCGGCCAGGTCTGGTCGCGGCCCATGATCCAGCCGGTGTCGGCGTCGCGCGTCAGTCCCACGCTCACGTCGCCGTGGTCGAGCTCGGTGATTTCCTTCGCGCCGTTGTAGGCCCACTCCGTGCCGGGGAGTCCGCCCGGCCGCGTCAGGGTGGCCGGGCGCACGTTGTCCTGCAGCGTGTACCCGGCATCGAGGTCCCCGACCCCGGCCGGGGTCAGACGCGTCGCGGTCAGCGCGTCGATATCGTTGATCGGCCGCGTCAGGGTGAACAGGGCCGTTCCGGCCGCGTCCTTGAGCGTGCGCGTCCAGCCGTAGCCCGCCTCGTCCGGCGCCACTTCCCAGGTCAAGGCGCCGCCCAACGCCGCGGTCGTGTCCGCGACCGCCGTCAAGCGCTTGGCACTGTCATAGGTGAACCCGTAGACGGTTGCCGCGCCCTGACGAATGGCGACCGGCCGCGTTTCGCCGCCGTCGTAGTCGATGGCGAACCCGGGCAGGCCGTTGCCGCCGATCCCGGTCAGGCGCCCGCCCAGGTCGTACGTCCGCGTCAACGTCGAACCGCCCGAACTGTCCGCAACCACCTGCCCGTTGGCGTTGTAGGTGAAGGCGCGCGTCACGCCGTCCGGGTTCTGGATCTCGGTCAGGCGGTTGTCATCGTCGTACACGAACGTGGTCGTGCGGCCGCCGACGAGCCGGTGCTGCGTCAGGTTCAGGTTCGCGTCGTACTCGAACTCCTCGACCCGGACTTGGCCGTTGTCGAGCGTTTCAGTGCGCTTGGTCAGCGCATTGCGCGCATTGAACTCCTGCGTGATCACCACGTCGCCCGGCGGATCGATGACCGTCGGGTTCCCGTTCGCGTCGCGCGTGATCGTGGTGACCCGGCCGTTGGCATTGATCCCGGTCAGTAATCCGCCGCCATCGTAGGTGTAGGTGATCGTGCCCAGTTCCGGGCTCGTCTCGCTCGTTACCAACCCCCAACCGTTCACCACCTGCGTGTACGCCGCCCCGCACCCAGCCGTGGTGGCGGCGGGGAGGCCGATGGCGTTGAACTGCGTCACACGCTGGCGGTCCAGATTCGCGCCATCCAGGGTCCACAACTTCACGCGTCCATCCGCTTCGAGATTGAGTGTGGCGGGGATGTTGGCGCCGACCGGGTCGCGGACCGTGCCGGTGGGCAGGCCGTGGCTTTGGGCGCGAACGACGTTGGTGCGCAGGTTCGAAGCGTCGGTTACCCCGGTCACGCCGGCCACGCCGAATTCACGCGTGACTGCGCCGCTCACGCCGACCACGGTCGTGCTGAGAGCACGGTCCAGGCCGTCGCGGGTGTTGCCGATGTTGCGCGTGCCCACCACCGCCGTGGTGGCGCCCCCATAGGCAGTCCGCTCGACGGTGGCCGCGGCGCCGGTCGGGCTGACCGTGCCCTTGGGCCGCTGCAGCGCGTCGATGGGTGTCTGCCAGTCCTTGTTGCGCGCGTCGGTAAGGCTCGTGCTGTTGCCGTCGTTGTCCGGGTGGTAGACGAGTTGGGCGTTGCCGGGCATTGTGGCGCCGGTCAGGTGCTCACGGGCATTGTAGATGTAGGTGGTCGCGTTGCCGCGCGGGTCGGTCGAACTGGTGAGATTGTCCAGTTCGTCGTAGACGGAGATCCAGGTCTCGCCGCGCGGGTCGACCATGGTGACCACGCGGTCGAAGATGTCGTAGGTGCGTGTCGTCGTGGCGGTCATGACGTCGCCCGCACTGTCGACCTGCGAGACAAGGTTGCCCGCATCGTCGTAGGTGTTGGCGATGCCGCCGTAACTTGCATCAATGCCCGCCGGCCGCGTCAGGTTCGTGAGGCGTCCGGCCGTGTCGTAGGTATAGGTGGTGGCGTTCGACTCGGGATCGACCGAACGCGTCACACGGCCCGCGGCGTCGTAGTCCCATTGCCCGCGCAGTTTCTGTTCGGCACCGGCGCCCCAGCGCTCCGCGACGCGGCGAGAGGCGTAATCGTACTCGTAGGTGCGCACGTACGTGCCGCTGGTTTCTTCGAGCACGTTGCCGTCGCCGTCCGTGGCGTAGCTGACCGGGTAGCTCGCGCCGCCGACCGTCTCACTGACTGTGACGCCGGTCGGCTTCCAGTTCCCACTTGCGTCGAACGTGAAATCGAACCGGCCGGCCGTGGCCAGGACGTGGAGTGCGGTGTGCCCCATGGGCGTGTACTGGAACGTTTCCGTGCCGAGATTGCCGGGGTAGGTGGTCGAGGTCACGCGGTTCCAGCCGTCGTACGCGTAGGTCGTTGCCCGGCCCTCGGCGTCGGTGTCGGCGATGACGTTGCCGAACGCGTCGTACTGGCGGTTCTGCAGCGTGACGCCGCTGCGCGTGACCGACGTGAGCACGCCCTGGCCGTTGTAGGCGTAGCTGGCGGCGATGCCTTTCGGGTCGGTCTCCGTGGCGATGGTGCCGTTGCCGTTGCGCACGTAGGTCCAGGAGCGGTCGGCCACGCCGCCCCCGCCGTTCTGCGTCATGGAAACGGCATTGCCCTTGTCGTCCAACTCGAACTCCGTGACACGCCCGAGTGGGGCGGTCACGCTGGTGACTACGTTCCAGGTCGTGTTGTAGATGTAGGTGGTTGGTGGGTAGTCGGTAGGATCGGACGAGAGGAGGTTGCCGACGTCGTCATAGGCGTAGGTCGTGGTCCCCGGCGGGGTCGGCTCGGTCAGCAGCGCGCCGTGCGCGTCGTAACTCCATGGGTAACTGGCCGAGGTGCCGCTCTTCGACAGGCTGACGCCGCTGATCTTGTCACCGCTGTACGTGTGGGTCTCGGTCACACCGTTGTACGTGGCCGTGTTGCCCGAAATGCTCGTCGTGCGCCAACCCCTCGCGTCCAGCGCCTCGACCTGCGCCTCGACCGCGAGCGTGGCCAGGTTGCCGGGCGAATGCGTGAACTGGTAGATCAACTCCGAGTTGAGGGCGTCGATGTGCACGCGCGAGGCGTGGTCGCGGCGCCAGACCTGCTTCCAGTCCAGCCCCCGGTTGTACTGCGGCCCGTTGACCGAACTGAGCACCTCGTCGGGCGCGTATGCCGCGCCGAAGGTGTCGGCGGCATTGTGGTATTGGAAGTGGATGCTGCGGCCGCCGAGCGACACCTCCTGCAGGCGCAGGTCGGAGTTGTACTGGAAACTCAGATTGCCGGACGGCGCGGTCACGCTCGATACGTACTTGACGAGAACATCGTCTCCGGTGTAAGGGCTGAGGCTGACCTCGAGTTGGTTGCCGTTCCGGTCCTCGATCGATTCGAGCTGGCCCGACGCGCCGAACGTGTACACGTCCTTGGTGCGGGTGGTCAGCGTCCACTGCTGGTCTGGGGTGGTTTCGACCAGGTCAGCGCGCTCGCCGAAGATCCAGATGTGGTCTTCCTGGTCAACCGGCCCGAGGAGGCGGTCGCTTTCCCACAGCAGGTACAACTTGCGCGCACCGCCGACAAACACGGGCAGGACGCGAATCTCGAAGTTGCTCGTAGCCGCGAACCCGAGCGGGCTGTGGCGCCAACTATTGCCGTTGATGTACCAGGTGAAACGCGGCAGCGGCCCGACGCCCTGCTGCACGGCCAGCGACTCGGAGAGCGACACAGTCTTGCGGAACGAGTTCACGCAACCGCGGAAGTACCGCTGGTGCGGCGGGCGCCCGAACAGCGGCCGGTCATCGGCGTCCAGCGGCAGCGGACAGGTCTTGAACTCCAGCGGATTCGGACCGACCCGGGTCTGCCGCACCAGGATGCGCTTGCCGACCACGGTGCCGAGCAGGCAGTCGTAGGCGATGTCCGCGGCCGCGGCGTTCGGTGGCGTCGTCGCCCACTTCTCGAAGCCGTCCTCGACCTTGACGACCAGATTGCCGGTGATGCTCGCGCGCCCGTCCCAGGCGAACCGTAACGCCTTCTTGTTGGCCACGCTCGGGTATCGCAGGGTGACATCGTAGAAACTCGCCTGACTGTAGGCCGGCGTGTCGGCCAGCATCTTGCCGTGCACGAACGAGATGGGGTAGCGGAAGAACTGCTCGTCCCGGCTGTCCCAATCCTTGCCCTTCTCCTTCACGAGCATCGAGACCGCGAACGGGTGGGGACCGGCGTGGGTGCTCCCCGGTTCCGGGAGCAGTCCGTCGAACTTGGCCACGTGGTATGGCGGCGCCTCGATCTGGCGCGGCGAGAAGTATTCCGTGTTGTCCAGCGGCGCCGGCACCGGATACACCGTGGCAGTCAGCGTGTCGGACGCGAACACCATGTTGGGGTACGCGGTGTGCCGCAACTCGATCCTGAACCCGGTCTCGGAACCCGCTTTGCAGCCTTCGGCGTACAACTCGAACGGGTCAGGTGGCGTGACGTCGGTGCCGCCCGAGCTGGCGGGCAGCACGGAGAACGCGCCGCCGTTCTTCTTCCACACGCGGATGTGCGGCTCGCCGGCCTCTTGGAAGACCTTCCACTCGAACCCCTGGCAGGTCGTCGGGATCGTCGCGATACGCAGTTTGGCCATGACGGCCAGGCGCGCGGTCTCGTTGGTACCGAGCGCATCCATGTCTTTGTCCTTGGTCGTGCCGCCATCGGACGCGTAGTCGCCGAGGCCGACCGCCACGCCCGGGTCGTTGTCCTCCGCATTGTCTTCCGTCAAGGTGTGGGTTGCTTCCGACGGGAACGTCATGGAGGTGGAGGCGTTCCGCGAATCGGCGTCCAGGTCGAGTTTGACGGCCGTGACCCGGACCGCGTCGGCGCACTGGTCGTACGTGAGGGTGTCCGGGGCGCCCGTGGCGGTGGCCCCGTCGGGATCGACCAAGACCTTGATCTGCAGGTCGGCCGTGCTGACGCTGGGGCCGATGGCCTCGAGATAGAGCACCACTTGGGCATCGCCATCCTGGATGCCGAGTTTCGACAACTCGAAGGTGTTGCCCTCGATGTTCTCCGACACGGCGCCCGGAATGTAGTGGAATCCAGTGTCGGTCACGGGACGCAGATTGCGGGCCGCGTTGCCGTCGACGCGCCAAAGGCGGAGGCGCCCGGGGCCGGGCGTGTACGTGTACTCTGGCGGCTGTCCGGTATGCGTCACTTGGGCGGGATCAGACGCTTCGTACATGAAGCGTACCGTTGTGTCCGGCAGGAAACCGCGCACCGTCAATACGACCGGAACGAACTTGTACGTCTCCCCCGCCTGCTCGTCGCCTGAGTCCGGCTGGCCGTCCTGATCGAACCCGTCGGCGAGGTCTGGAATCAGGTCGCCATCCCGGTCCTGGCAGCTCACCACAAGGATCTTGCCGGGATACTGCGTGGGCTGGCCGTCGATGTCCTCGGTGTCGTCCTCGGCGTCGTTCGTGTCGGGGGTGCTGAGGGCGTTGTTGTTGTCCGAGTCGATGTCGAGGTCCACGCTAACTATCGTGATACGTACCGCGTCCACCGCGATGAAGTTCGGCGGCGTGCGCGTGTCGCCGTCCGGCTTCACGGAGAAGACAATCCGCTCGTCATCCGGCAGGACCGTACCTGGCTTGACCGCCTCGACGTAGTAGGTGACCTTGCGAGTTGTGTCTGAAATGCCGAACTCCGCCGCCGTGTATTCGCCCGCGGGGATGAAATCGCCGCCATCCAGGACGCTGTTGCCGTTGCGGACTTCGGTCCAGTTCTTCTTCCAGATACGGAGACACCCGGCCGGACGGGTGTAGCGCCCCGAGCCCTCGTTGACCACCGCCTTGGGATCGGAATCGGTGTACTCGAGCTTGACCTTGGCCCTGCCGCAGTCGATCGGCGCGGGCACCTCGAACGTGATGGTCGCGAAGATGAACGTTGTCGCCTGCGCCGCCAGCACGTCGTCGTCATTGCCCGGCACGCCATCCAAGTCATAGCCATCGGCAAAGTCGGGGATGCCGTCCCCGTCCATATCCTGGTCTGTCGGCGCCAGAACCTTTCCCGGCCACTGCGGCCGCCCCGCGATATCTTCGAAATGGTCCTCCAGCAGACTCCCGCCGTCCACCTCGCCATCGCGCAGTCCGCCCCCGTCCTCGTTGTCGCTGTCGACGTCCATGTCCACGGTGATCGGAGTGCAGTGGATGGTTTCAACCATGGGGTCCAGTTCCGGGACGGTTATCGTGACCTGGACCGACTCGGCGCCCAGTGCCGTGGTGGGATTCGCGGCTTCCAGGTAGAGAGTCGGAGTCCCGGGCAAACCGAGCAAAGCGGCCGGGATATCCGCGTTGGGCGGCACATAATCGCCCCCGGCAGTCACCGCGGCAGGATTGCGCGCCGTGCCTTGGGGTTTGGTCCAGAGGCGCAACGCGCCGGGCGCGGCCGTGTAGAGCGTACACTGTTCGTTCCGGGCATTCACCTGGGTCGTACTGACGGCCGCCGGGTCCGACGCCGAGTATTGGAAGCGCACCGTGATCTGATCGACGGGCAGGTCGGAAGGCGTGAGTTCCAAAACGACGGGCACGAAGAGGTCTGTGCCTGAGACGGGCGACTCTGAGTCGCCCATCGCGAAGTCGGCGAAACCGGGCATAGGTGGATAGTCTGCGTCCTGGTAGTTGTTGACGACCACGTACTTGGATGCCTGGTGCGGCGGGACTGGCGCATCCTCCAAGTCCTCTTCAGTCTCGGTCCGTTGCGGTGCGCCAAAGTCGGTGGTGTGGTCGCCGTCAAGATCCAAATCAGTCTTGACCACCTTCAGAGTCATGTAGTCTGGGCAGGTGGGATTGTCGGTGGACTCGGCGGTGATCAGGTACACGCCGCCGGAAGACCCGTAGTGGAGTACGCCGTCAACGAACGTACTGCCCTGACCGCCTTCGATGATGGTGCAACTCAGCTCGACATGGTCCAGGTCGAACCCGCCCAAGTTGTCCATCGGGTCGTAAGTGCCGTCCTTTACCCAAGTCCGGTAGACCTCGGCGTCGCCGAAGGCGATGTGGATGACTTTGAACTCGGCGGCATCGGCCCACTGTTGATATGGGTCGTACGCGTCGTAAGGATAGTTGTATTGCACCTTGTACCACCCGGCCTGGTCTGGCCCGAAAACAAACGCCATGGGGTCGCCTTCGGCGCCGGGTATGTCCTCCCCTGTTGCCGGGTAGTTGGCGTCATCCGGCCCCTTGAACAGATACCGCCACTTGACCGTGCACGGCAGTTCCGCGCCCTCCGGGTCGGTCGTTGCGGTAACCGTTATGTCCTCGCCGAGGCAGATGTGGCCTTCCGGGTCGACCGCCACATTCAGTTTGGTCACCCCCAACATCATTGTCACCCAGCAATCGGCGTTGTCCGTGGACGTAGCGGTAATCGAGAAGATGCCGCCGCCCGAACCGAAGGTAAGTATCCCATCGGCAAACGTGTAATCCGCGCCACCTAGCACTCGTTCGAAGCCCCAAGAGACGTTGGCTGTGTCGAAACCGCCCAGCCCCGCATTTGCGTCGTAACTTCCCCCCGATTGCCAGCAAACGGAATGCGTGTCAGGGCCCAGAGTCAGGCTGACCACCTTCACGACACCCACCGAGACCCAAGGACTGTCCCCTACGTCCGGATAGCGGTACTGGAACTTGTACCAGCCGGCGGTGTCGGGGGTGTGGTCGTACTCGCCCGGGGCGGGCTGGGTGCCGGTGCCGTCCTGCCAGTCGCCATAGTCAGCGTCGGCCGGGCCCTTGAAGGCAAACTGCCACCTGATGTCGCAGGTGAGGCTTTCGCCTTCCGGTTCGACCGTGCCCTTGACCACAATCGTGTTCGGAAAGCAGACCGCGGTCTCGTCCGGGGCGACGTCGGACAAAGTCACCAGCAATTGGTCCTCGGACGACTTGTGCCATTGGTCGCAGCAGCCGTTGCGGGCGCGGAACTGGTAGTAGCCGCCGACCAGGGGTGTATGGACGTACTCGTTCACGCCGTTCTTCTCGCGCATGGTGTAGTTGGCGTCTTCCCAGCCTGCTTCCGGGTTGGTGGGCCAGGGTTCGGCGGACTCGCCTTTCCAGCGGTACTGGAACTCGAGGCAGCCCAAAGTCGTCAGGTCGCCTTTGGGGGTCGTGGCGGGGGTGGGTTTGACGATGACTTCCATGGGTTTGCCGGTGTCGGTACAGGTTTCGGCGCCGAGTTGCGCGGCGACGAAAACGACGGTCCATTCGGCGTGTTTCGGGTTCCAGTCGCCCTCGTGGCAAAAAGGGATATGATCCGGGGTGACGGTCACCGCCACGGTGAAGGCGCCGGCGGTCTTGGACACGAAGTTGTAGTTGGGTCCGTCGCCGGGCAGGGGCGGACATGGTTCGGCGGCGGGGAGTTGGTCCGGCGGGCGGGCGGCGCAGGTCACGGTGGCGCCGCAGTCGGTGCAGGGTGGGGTCCAGACGTACTTCAGCGTTGCGGAGTCAGTGGTGTACTCTGTCTTCGGGTCACGGCAGGGCGGGCAACTGGTGGTCGTCTCCAGTATGCCCGGCGTTGTGGATGGGCTCACGCTGAAGCTCTGGCACGCGCCGACGCACACGACGCTTTCCTCGCCGACGTCGGGCGGCGGGTCCATTTCGAAGCGCGCGAGCTGCACGCAGACCTCAACCTTGGTTTCACTGCACGTGCACGGGTTGTCGGCGCCGTCGCCGCGTGCGGTGGGGGTGGGGGCCAGGGCCGCGGCCAGGCCGAGCAGGGCGCCGCAGAGCCAACGGGACATGGTGCGGAAGTGCTTGGTGCTGTGTGTCATGGGTTCTCCCTCGTGCCTCGGTCGAACCAAGAAGGCAATAGGCTGTAGGCTGTTCGGCTGTAGGTTGGGGGGTGGA
>Ga0208961_1000265_pt1 | contig 25769 bp, 18 predicted proteins | sample RifOxyB3_FD_184034 | JGI IMG/M metagenome (GOLD analysis project Ga0208961, IMG submission 184034) | Groundwater microbial communities from Rifle, Colorado - Rifle Oxygen_injection B3 (SPAdes) | ecosystem: Environmental > Aquatic > Deep subsurface > Groundwater | place: Rifle, Colorado, United...
GGTCTTCGGCGCGGGCATCGGGCCATGGCCAGATCAGGCACGCGCCCATGATCAGGAGCGACACCAGCGCGGAACTACGGTGCGCGGCAGAGACGGAGAGACGGAGAGACGGAGAGTTCATTCGGGCATCCCCTTTGGTCAAGTTCTCGACTCGACGTGTCCACTATACCCGCCATGGCACGCGCCGGCAAGCGGGTTTTCGCGGAATCTCCGTGCGGCAAAGAAACGACCTGTGCGGGCCGCGGAACCGGCGATGCGGGCCGAACTGGCGAGGACGCGTCTGGAAGGCGGGGTCTCCGCAACCCGCCTTTCCGGATCCCGCCCGGTTGCGGAGAACCGGGGTTCCAGCGTGGCACGTCGGCCTTGTCGCCCTGACCCTCGATGCCCTCCGGCAACAGCCCGTAGACCAGTTCCGGCGACCACGGCTTGCCGAACCCCGCCTCGACCGTCAGCAGGTTGCCAGCCCAGCCGCCCGGCGACCGGTCCAGGTTCACCGTGTGGTAGACCAGGTTCTTCTCCGCCACCACCAGCGGCCCGCTCCGCAACCGCCCGCAGGTCGGGCAGGAACGGGAAGCCGGTGTCGGAACGGACGGACGGACAATCGCCGGGTACACAAAGCCGCCCGGCAGCAGCACGCGCGTGTCCGGCTGCGCCTGCGCTCCAACGGCGAGAAGGAAAGAGACACCGCAGGCAGCGGCCAATTCTCGAAATACCTCTCTCAGGCGAAATGGCATTGGTGGGGCTTTGCCCGACTCCCTCGCAGGGAGTCGTCATAGGGAAACAACTTGGTCGCGCGATGGCCCGAAGCGTAGCCGTCCGTCTACTTCCCTTCGACTGGTCTCGGGGCTTCGGTAGGTTTGTTCTCTGGCTGTTCCCCAGCCTTCCCTCCGGCACCAGTTCCAAGGAGCCGCACGCACTGCTCCCGTATCCCGGCGTTCTTCGTCTTTCCTTGGATGCCGCGCACGAGCGCCAGGGCCTCTTCGGTCTTCGGGAAGGCCCGCAAGAGCATTTCCGTTTCCACTGGGTACTTGTCCGGGTCTTCCGCCAGTCCTTGTCCTTTCATCTCTCTGACGCAGAACTCGTATACCACTTCGTCCGATTGGCCCTTCAGGTTGGCCTTGAGGAACACCTCCAGCGCATCCTCCGCCACACGAGCGTTGTCCGTAGTTCTGGCCATCTCGCGGAGGAATGCATGGGCCGCCGGCGTCCCGATCTCCTTCAGAGTCTCGACAGCCAGCCTTTGCAGGTCAGTCCTGCGGGAGCGCAAGCCGCGTTCGACCGGCAGCGCCTCCAGGGTTGTCTTCACAAGAGCCACCGCTCCCTCTTGGCTGGGATTGATGGCCTGAACTGCAGCGGCCAGTTTGTCATAACCGGCATACTTCGCTCGGGAAAGCAACCGGTAGTCGTAGGGGCGGGGCGTCTGCTGGGTCGCATCGAGCCGTGGCAGGGATTGCAGAATGCGCACAATCTCTGGAATAGCCTGCGCAGAGGGTTGCGAGAGCGCCTCGAGACGTTCCACGGCTCTCTCCATGTCGGTGGGGCGGACGGACGCGAGCCGGAATAGAGGAATGGCCGGATCAAGGTTGCAGTTTGGGACGTGGAATTTCTGGAACTCATAGACGATAAGGTTCTCCCCAAGGTACAAGTTCAAGCCGAAGGCCGACCTGCGCGCATCCTCAGGGTTGACACCGGTAGCCGATCTCCCGCGCGAAACGACATTGCAGGTACCACGGCCCGTTACAAGGCCCGTGTTATCCCCCTCGTAGATCACGAAATTGCCTGGCAGGGCAATCCTCAGTAACATCGCCGAAAGCTCGTCCATCGAAGGTCTCGGAGTCTGGCGGAAATCCCGGCCAGGGGTTTGGGACAGAAACGCGATCACAAGGAATGGCCGTGTGTCACAGATATGGAGGATTCCGGCTGCCGTTGCCTGACGTAGAACATAGGCATCGAGTTTGCATGGAGTCACGTTGGCGCCCTGCGGAATCCATTCCGGAACCCGCATGATCCGGTCTTCCCATCCTTGCGCCAAGAACTCCCCACGCAAGACCTCATCGAGAACAATACCCGGCTGGTATTCCAGGTTGGGAATCTCGACGACTGCAGGCACCTTCGCACCGTCGGGACACCGCGTGAAGTTGAACACCCGCTCATACCACGGTTTGAACGCCACTCGCGGCGGGGGCAACAACGTGTCCGGCCCAGCATTCTCCGCCCGCAGGATGCCAGACGTAACCATGGAGACCTCAACCAGAATCAGAATGAGCCAAGCGGGAGCGCATCGACTGGTGTTAAGTTCTTTCGGCACGACTGTTCTCCCTCAATTGCCGTGACCGTATTCGATCAGGTCATCCTTCGCACATCCATCATGGTTATCTCCGACCACGACCTGTTGTAGGGCGTCTTGAGGAAAACCCTCTTTCCAGTGGTAGGCATACAAGATGCCGAGCCTCGGAGGTGTTCCGGCATCAGCAGGATTGGCCTTGTCGTTTCCCAATTCCCAGTACTTCACGCCATGATAGTTGTGCTGCGGATCCCAACAGCTCGTCTCGGCAGGCGGGGTTGCCGGTGACGCATAGGCACAGCCCTGGAAGTTGTTGCCCTTGCCAAACCACCATGACACCCCGACTTTGGAGAGGAACTTCTTGTGCTCAGGACAATAGGCACTGCCATTCTCGCCGCCGTCTAGGTTCAACGCCGGCTTCAGGTTGGCATAGGCCAAGTGAAAGCCGACCCCGAGGCAACGCATCACATAGCAGAACTCCAACGCAAGTTCGTCGCATTCACCCCTGTTTGTCGCGTGAATACCCCAAATCAAGTCAATCGTATAGCTCTCGGCGCAAGGAACATCCGGTCTGTGGAGTGCATCGCACACTCTATCGGCAACATCCGAAGGGCTGTCGCCTTCACGACCCCATTCACAGGCGTCTGCTATATGCTTCTTTGTGAAATTGGGAGCCCCCCATGATTCCGCCCCGGTCATAGCGTTTGGAGAACCGTTCTTCGGTGCATCCCAGATGATGTAGTAGGCCAGATCGTCCGAACTGCCCGCGCCGATCCAGGCATTCGTGCCTGATGGCACCCTGTAGGACCAGGAGATGCCCACGTTCTTGTTGTAGTCGACCTTTGCGTTGGTGGCTGAATCTGAGGTCACGGTGATGGCGTCGGAAGGCCAAGACGTGCCGAGTTTCCCGGTCACCGCCGGGTAATTGCCCTTCGTGATCCCCTCGTCGAAGAAGTCCACGTCCCCCTTCACCTCGACGTTGGTCGCGAAACTGAGTTTCGTGACGTGCCAGAACTTGACGCCCAGTTGAGTGGAGACCCCCTGCTTGAAGCAGCCGGGATCGTTCAGTGCGCTCTGTCCAGTTCGGGCGGCCAGCCATTTCTCTTCGCCGTCGTATATGTCGAAACTGTTGTCGAACAGCACGGCATCGATCTGCGGGACGATCACCTCGATCATCACCGTCTTCCCCGGGTCTGAGCCGCAGCACTGGGCGGTGAGTGTCTCTGTTCCGGCACTGTCGAACGTGACGTCGATCATCGCACCGCTACCAGACGCCGCCCCGGACCATACCGGCGCCCCTGAAGGCCAGCCCGCACCTGCTGGCGCGGCGAAAGCCTCGAAGCTGTACTTGGCGCCTTTGAGTACGGTTATCGTCGTGTCCGAGACGGTTTCGGTCGAGCCACCGGCGATGATGTCGATGTGATCCACCGCAACGACGGTCACCGCCAAGGCCGCACTGGTAACCGGGGAATCGTCACGGGTTCCCACGTCGGGAGGGCTCACGGACGCTGGCGCGTCGTCGATCGTGGCGGTGATCGAGATCGTGCCCGGCGCCGTGGGCGCGGTCAGAACCCCGGCGCTGGTGATGCTGCCCCCGGTCGTGTGCCAGGCGGTGACGTCCGTCGAGTCCCCGGCCTGTTGCGGCGAGCCGTCGTTCGCCCAGCCGCTCCAGGCGCCCCAGTGCCAGACGCAGTCGCCATCGTACGAACCACTGCGCGTCCGCTTCTGGGGCGTATACGTGTCGAGGTCGCTGTGCCCCGAGATCGAGTAGGAATGCCCGGTGCTCCCGACGCAAACGAGCGTGGGTCCGGTGGGCGCGCACGGCGGGGTGCCGAGATCGATCGCAGGACTGGGGCCCCAGGAATTCCGCGTCTGCTCCTGGTCGGGCAGCGGATCGCCACAGTCCGGGTCTTCGACGCAGACTTCCCCGCCACCGCCACCGCCGCAATCGGACGTGACCGTCGCGGAAGGCGTCGGGTCTTCGGCGCGGGCGTCGGCCCAGGGCAGGAGGATGCACGCGCTCATGATCAGGAGCGACGCGAGCGCTGAACTACGGTGTCCTGGAGAGACGGAGAGACGGAGAGACGGAGAGTGCATTCGAGTGTCCCCTTCACTCAGTTCTTGGCCCAACGCGTCCACTATACCCGCCATGGCACGCGCCAGCAAGCGGACTCCCGCACGATCTGTAATGCGTCAGTCGCGGGCGGAGGGTTGGGGGTGGCTGCCCAAAGTGGCGGGACCTGCTCGGTCCCGCGGGTGTCGGAGCGAGCCGCTCCGACCACTTTAGACGCCAGCCCCGGTCAACCTTCGACCCTATCTCCACCCGCCACTGACGCATTACGCATGGATTTCGCCTGGACTGTGGATTTGCCCCACTTACGAACTATGTTGTTAAGCTCTCTGCGCCGATGACGGCAGCCACAATACCACAGCCAGACCTGCAGAGGGAACTTTAACTTTGGCGTTGTGGTCATTAAGATGGACCGCACTGGCGGGAGCGTCAAGGTGGGCAGGGTCGTGGCGCCCTTGGACCGCAGCCGAATCGCAGGGAGCGATGGAGTCGCCCCCGTCGATGAGCGGTTGGGTAGATGGCGGCAGTGATACGCGGCCAGACAGCAACTGATTTTCGGTTCATGGAGAGGCAGACATGCAGGAAGCGGACATCATGGCGCGTCTGCTGCAGACAGGGGCCCTGCTGGAAGGGCATTTCCTGCTCCGCAGCGGTCTTCACAGCGACCGGTATTTCCAAGCGGCGTTGGTGCTGCAGCAGGCGACGGTCGCCGCTGAGCTGTGCGGTGAATTGGCGGCGCGGTTCCGGCAGGCGCAGGTCGAAACGGTCATCTCCCCGGCCATCGGCGGCATTGTCGTCGGGCAGGAAGTGGCCCGGCACTTGGGCGTGCGCGCCATTTTCGCCGAGAAGGACGACCAGTCGAACCTGCTTCTGAGGCGAGGATTTCAACTGCGGCCGGGGGAGCGAGTTTTGGTGGCCGAGGACGTGATCACCAAGGGCGGGCGGGTGCAGCAGACCATCGACTTGGTGCGCGCCGCCGGGGCCGAGGTCCTGGGCGTGGCCGTGCTGGTGGACCGCAGCGAGGCGCCGCCCACCTTCGGTGTACCGGTGCAGAGCCTGGTGAAACTACGGCTAACCACGTATGCGCCGGACGTGTGCCCGTTCTGTAAGCAGGGCCGCCCGATCGATAAGCCGGGTTCCAAGTGAGCGAGGCGGGCGGAAGCCGCGGGACAGGAATACAGGTGTTCAGTGCCCGGTGTTCAGTGGTCAGTGGTGCGTGTTCAGTGAAGCCCCTCGACACCCGGCCCTCGGCACCGCATGACGCAGTTGATCGCGTCCGACGCACAAGAGAGTCATTATGATTCTGGAGTACATATTCAAGAAAGTCTTCGGCAGCCGGAACGCCCGGCTGATAAAGAAGCTGTGGCCGCTGGTGCACCAGGTCACCGCGTTCGAGGAGCAGTACCAGAAGCTCACCGACGATGAACTGCGCGCCAAGACGCAGGAGTTCAAGCAGCGCCTTGCCAGCGGCGCGACCCTTGACGACATCATGTTCGAGGCCTTCGCGGCGGTGAAGAACGCCTGTCGCCGGATGGTCGGGCGCGAAATCGAAGTCACGGGCCACAAGCTGGTCTGGGACATGGTCCCGTTCGACGTGCAGGTGATGGGCGGCATCGTCCTGCACCGCTGCGGCATCACGGAAATGGCCACCGGCGAAGGCAAGACCCTGGTGGCCACCATGCCGCTGTACCTCAACGCCCTGAGCGGCCGCAACTGCCAGCTCGTCACGGTCAACGACTATCTGGCCATGCGCGACTCGGAGTGGATGGGCGCCGTCTTCAAGTTTCTCGGCCTGACGGTGGGCTGCATCCAGAACAGCATGAGTCCGACGGAGCGGCGCGAGCATTACGCCTGCGACATCACCTATGGTACCAACAGTGAGTTCGGCTTCGACTACCTCCGCGACATGGGCATGGCCATGTCGAAGGAGCACATGGTGCAGCGCGACTACTACTTCGCCATCATCGACGAAGTGGACAGCATCCTGATCGACGAGGCGCGCACGCCGCTGATCATTTCCGGCCCGGCCGCGGTCTCGACCCACCGCTACGACAAACTCAAGCCCGGCGTGGCCGAACTGGTTCGCCGCCAGTCCCTGCTGTGCGCCCGACTGGTGCAGGAGGCGAAGGAGGTCCTGGAGAAGGAAGGCGGCGCCGCCGAAGAGGAGGAGAGCGCGGCGATTCTGAAGTTGGCGCAGGTGCGCCTGGGCATGCCGAAACAGAAACAGCTCATGCGCCTGCTCGAAGACCCGGCCATCCGCAAACGCGTTGAGAAGCGGGAGCTCGAATTCCACAGCGATTCGCGCCGCGGCTGGGTCCAGCAAGTCAAACAGGACCTGTTCTTCTCGATGGACGAGCGCGGCGGCGAGTCGGACCTGACCGACAAGGGCCGGCAGCACCTCCGTCCCGACGACCCGAACGCCTTTGTCATCCCGGATGTGGCCACCCTGTTCAGCGAGATCGACGCCGATGACGCGCTGTCGGACCTGGACAAGGCCGCGAAGAAGCGCACGATCCAGGAGCAGTTCGACGTGCAGAGCGAGACGCTGCACAACATCTCGCAACTCCTGCGCGCCTTCTGCCTGTTCGAGAAGGACGTGCACTACGTGGTGCAGGACAACAAGGTCCTCATCGTCGACGAGTTCACCGGGCGCCTGATGCCCGGCCGACGCTTCAGCGAAGGCCTGCACCAGGCCCTCGAGGCCAAGGAAGACGTCCAGATCGAGGGCGAGACCCAGACGTTGGCGACAGTCACGATCCAGAACTACTTCCGCATGTACCAGAAGCTGGCCGGCATGACGGGCACGGCGGAAACCGAGGCGAACGAGTTCAAGCAGATCTACAAGCTCGACGTGGTCGTCATCCCGACCAACAAGCCCTGCGTGCGCCACGATTTCAACGACCGCATTTACAAGACGAAGCGCGAGAAGTACAACGCCATCATCGAGGAGATTGCGGACTGTTACGAGCGCGGCCAGCCCGTGCTGGTCGGCACGGTCTCCGTCGAGGTCTCCGAGGTGCTCAGCCGCCTGCTGCAGCGCCGCCACATTGCGCACAACGTCCTGAACGCCAAGAACCACCAGTCCGAGGCCGAAATCGTGGCCCGGGCCGGCAAGGCCGCGGCAGTGACCATTGCCACGAACATGGCCGGCCGCGGCACGGACATCAAGCTGGGCGAGACCGTGGTGGGCAAGGGCGGGTTGCACGTGATCGGCAGCGAACGCCACGACGCGCGCCGCATCGACCGCCAGCTCCGCGGCCGCTGCGCGCGCCAGGGCGACCCGGGGTCATCTCGATTCTACATCTCCCTGGAAGACAACCTGATGCGCCTATTCGGGTCGGACCGTGTGGCCAGCATCATGGAGAAACTCGGCCTGCAGGAGGGCGAAGAACTCGAGCACAAGCTGCTGAACAAGTCCATCGAGCGCGCCCAGCGCCGAGTCGAGCAGCAGCATTTCTCGATCCGCAAGCGGACGCTCGAGTATGACGACGTCATGAACAAGCAGCGCGAAGTCGTCTACGGCCTGCGCCGCGACATTCTGACGACCGACGAACCGCGGACCATGCTTTTCGACTTCATCCACACCGCGATCATGGAAAAGATCGAGGAGAAACAGGACGCGCGGGCGCGCAACGAGCCGCTCGACATCACGGAGATACGTGACTGGCTGACCCGCACCTTCCCGATCGTGTTCAAGCCGTCGGACTTCCCGGCGGACGCGGAAAGTGGAGCGCTGGGCAAGGCGATCGTGGACCGCATCGATCAGGCCTATCAGCTCAAAGAGCGGACCGAGGATCCCAGCGCCATCCGCTGGCTTGAGCGCCACGTCATGCTCAACGCCATCGACAGCCTGTACCAGGAACACCTCTACGCCATGGACGACCTGCGGCACGGCGTCCAGTTGCGGGCCTACGGCCAGCGCGACCCGTTGGTCGAATACAAGCAGGAAGCGTACGGCATGTTCGCCGACCTGATGATGCGGATCAAGGACCAGATCTGCAGCAACGTGTTCCGTTCCGCGACGACGTTGACGGCATTTCAGCACATGCTCGCCTCCATGCCGCGCCAGGAAGTGCATGACCAGCTCGGCCAGTTTGGCGGTCTTCCGACGGCTGGCGGCGGCGCCGATGGCGAAGCGGGGGCCAACGAGGTGCCCCTGCCTGCCATCACCATCCGACGCCAGATGCCGAAAGTCGGCCGCAACGACCCGTGTCCGTGCGGCAGCGGCAAGAAGTTCAAGAAGTGCTGCGACACGCAGTCGTGAGGAAGGCTGTCAGGTGTTTAGCGCCTAAGGCGCTACGCTTCGACCAACATGTTGGTGTTAGTTGGGTGTCGCGGGTCACTGAGTCACCGCGTCACTGAGTCACTGAGTCACTGAGTCACTGAGTCACGTAACGGCGGCGCGGCGCGCCACTTTTCCCGCGCGTCAGTCGCGGGAAAAGCGTAGCGCCCTAATTCCCGTGAACTGCGACGAAAAACAACATGTGTGAGGCGTCGTACTCGCTGAAAAGAGGGTCGTCGCTTGGGCTGACCTCTGACCTCTTGGGTTGCGGGCAAGGTCCGCCTTGGGCTGAAGGTTCGGAATAGGAAGAGGAGGGGCGTGCAGGAGCAGGCGCTCCCGCATCTCGACCGCCGGCGTTCACCTTGGCGCCGGCCGCCGGCTGAGCGGATGCAGACCGGCTTCTGCCTTCGGCCTGCGGTGTTAACCGTGCGCCCCAAAGCCTTCATCCCAAACCCCTACAGCCTAAACCCCTAAACCCCTAAACCCCTAAATCCCTACAGCCTAAACCCCTACCCCATGAAAATCGTTGTTGCTCTCGACTCGTTCAAAGGCACGCTTGCGGCTTCTGAAGCGTGCCGCACGGTCGCGGCCGTGCTGCGGGAGTCGCACCCCAAGTGGAAGGTTGTCGAACTGCCCATGGCCGACGGCGGCGAGGGGACGGCTGCCACGCTGATTGCTGCGTGCCACGGCCGCTGGGTCCAGGTGGACGGGGTGACCGGCCCCCTGCCGGAGAAGACGATCCGCGCCGGGTTCGGCTGGTTGCCCGACGCCCATATGGCCGTGGTCGAAATGGCTGCGGCCAGCGGCCTGCCGCTCCTGCATCGCGACGAACGTAACCCCCTGATGACCACCACTCGCGGCACGGGTGAGCTCCTTGCCGAGGCTGCCACGGTCGGGGCAAAGCTGATCCTGCTGACCTTGGGCGGCAGCGCTACCGTCGACGGTGGTGTCGGCGCGGCTCGCGCCCTCGGCTGGGAATTCCTCGACGGTGGCGGACGGCCCGTGCCGGAAGGGGGGCGCGGCCTGGTGCACATCCACCGCATTGTGCGGCCCCGCCCCAACGCAACGCGACTGCCCCCGGTCCGGGCGCTCTGCGACGTCACCAACCCGCTTTGCGGCCCGCGCGGGGCGGCGGCCGTATTCGGCCCGCAGAAGGGTGCCACCCCGGCCATGGTCCACGAACTGGATGCCGGCCTGCGCCACCTGGCAAACGGCATTCACCGCGACCTCGGGAAGGACGTGCTCGACATGCCGGGCGCCGGCGCGGCCGGCGGATTTGGCGCCGGTGCGATGGCTTTCTTCGACGCCGAACTGGTCCCGGGCGTCGACACGGTCGCCGACACCTGCGGCCTGGATGCGGCGCTGAAGGGAGCGGCATGGGTTATCACCGGCGAGGGACGGTTCGACGATCAGTCCCTGCACGGCAAGGTCGTGTGCGGAGTCCGTAACCGTGCCGCGAAGTTTGGCGCAAGAGTCGCGGTGATTGCCGGTCGCGTGGCCCTTGACGAGGCCGCCTGGCGCGCCGCCGGTATCGAGATTGCCCTGGCCTGTGCCGTACCGGAAATCCCCGACGGCGCCGCGTTTGCGAGCGCCACCGAACGGCTCCAAGCCTGCGCCGCTGCCGTTGCGGAAAGACTGGGAAAGTCATAGGCGACGCTGCGCCTCTGACACACCGAAGCGGAGTCATCTTCCACGCCGGCGCCGGCGCAGAGGAGACGGGACAGGCTACGTGGTCACGAACGGGGCAGACGCTTAGGAGGAAAAGAGGGGCCCGGAGCAGAGGAACGCTGGGGCGGAGACTGTCGACGGAGACACTTCCACGCGCGGGACTCAAGTCTTGGCAGTGCCGGACACCGTGGCGAGCTGTTCGACTCGGCTCAACTGTTCCTGGACATTCTCCAGCATCTCTTCGGTGGACGGCAGGTTCTCGACGCCCGGCGCCAGTTCGCACTTGTCCCGCTCCGGACAGCGGTGCCGACAGAACTCAATCCGGAATATCCGCGCAAATCGGTCCAAATGGTACTGGCAGAAGTCCTCTTCCGCCGCAAAGAAACCGACATCGTGGCCGGCTCTCTCGCTGAGGTACCACTTGTCTTCGTCGATCGCCTTTCGCAGGCCCCTCTCCTGCTCGGCCATGTATTCCTTGAAGTGCCTGCAGATTGCCATGGTGAAAAACCCTCTATCGGCCCTCAAGGCCGTCACAGGTCACTCGCCAGAACTCCATATGCATGCTAATAAGGATTTGTCAGGAGTTCTTAACTTGTAATATGCACACCGCTCCGAAACATGCAATCCTGTCGAACCCGCGATCTGCGCAGAAACTGTGCCTGTTATGTCTCTTTTGACGTCGAACACCCGCCGACCATTCAGCACCTTCATTGTATCTGACATGCGTCGAGAACCCAAGGTTCCAGTTGGTTTTCGGATTGGGCGGTGCAATCCAACCATTCGGCTGGACAAGCCGGCGTCCGGACCGGTATATTGGGCCTTAGGGTCCGCGCAAGAATAACTTGGCAGTTTGCGGCCAGCTCTCTTGGCCGGTTTCCGCGTTACTCGGTCGTTACATAGCTCAGGCTATGCGCCGCCCTCGTGCCTTGAAACCGGCTCAACATAGCTGGCCGCAAACTGCCAAGTTATTCTTGTGCGGACCCTTAGGTGAAACCGATTTCAGGAGGCCCATCCGACCATGAGCGACATCTTGTTCCAACGCGCATCTCCCGCTGTCGCCGTCCGTGGCATTCACCTTGACCTCAAGGGCATGCCGCCCACGGCGGAACGGCTTGTGCAACTTCCCGAGATCTTTGCTGAACTGAAGATCAACGCCCTGCTCGTCGAGTGGGAGGACACGTACCCCTTTACGACATACCCGGAGTTGCGTTGTCCCACGGCCTACGATGAGGACACGATCCGCCGGTTCCTGGACAACGCCGCCCAGCACGGAGTCGAGGTCATCCCGCTGGTGCAGTGCCTGGGTCACCTCGAGAACCCACTGCTCAAGGCCCGCTTCAAGCACCTGCGCGAAGTCGCCACCAGCGCCGGCGAACTCTGTCCGCGCCGGCCGGGCGCCCGCGACCTGGTCCTCGCCATGTTCGACGATGTGCTGAAGACGCACCGCGGCCACATCCGGCGCTTCCACATCGGCGGCGATGAACCGTGGACCTTCGGCTCCTGCCCTGACTGCAAAGCGTTCGCCGACAAGCACGGCAAGGCCGCACTCTACCGCGATTACCTCATGCCGTTGCTCGAGCACCTGAACGCGCAGGGGATCCGTCCGCTGGTCTGGGACGACGAAATGCGGCGCTGGCCCGACGAGGATCTGAAACGCCTTGCGGCCAAGGCTGACCTCGTGGTGTGGTGGTACGCGGACAAGCTCGAGGGCAAGGCGTTCGGGCAAGACCTGGTCTTCCCCGATCTGGTCAAACACTTCCGCTCGGCAGGTGCGCACTGGTGGGCCGGTTCCGCGTTCAAGGTCAGCGGCGAAGGCGATCTGCCGCCGGTCGAGAAGCGTGCCGTGAACAACCTGCTCTGGACCCGGGAGGCGGTCAACCAGCAGGCGGACGGCGTCCTCGCCACCGGGTGGACACGCGGCAGCGTCACCTGCACGCAAGTCGGCGGCCTGGAAACCGCCTGGGACTCGATCGCGCTGGCCGCCGCCATCATGTGGGACGGCGACATGCCGCCGGATGCCGTGGCCGTGACGCGTGCGCACCTCGCAACCGGCCGATGCAAGGACCTGATCGGCGAGCCGTTCTCGAAATGCTTTGCCGCCTCGCTGGCGTTCAAGGACTGGAAGCAGAAGATGGACACGCACGGGGGCTGGCAGTGGATGGAGCGCTCCGCCTCGATCTCGTTCGAGCCGGAACGCATCAACCCGTTCACCGATCGGCGTTTCTTCAGTATCGACAAGTTCCGAGACGAACTCCTCGCCGGCGTCGGCAAGGCCCGCGACGTCATGGCCGCGCACCGTGGTCTCGTGCCCGAGTTCTGGCTCAAACGCTACGTGGCGGCACGGCTCTTCCACGGCCTCAACCGCTACAACCTGCTCGTCGGCTCGGTGCACACGGATCTGCGCATCCCCGACAGCGTTTTCGCAGAGTTCAGGTAGAAGCGCCGTCACACAGAGTAGAGGGGCCGGCCTCGTTCAGAAACGTCGCCGCGGCGCGCAGGGCTCGGAGAAAAGTCGACCGGTGCAATAAGGGGAACAGGCCCCGTCACCTTCCGACAGTACCACGGGCGGCCCCCCGCCCGCTTCACGGTACGCACATAGAACAAGGCTCGTATGGCGGGCGGAGGGCCGCCCGCGGTACTGCCTGTCAGGAGGGGATGGCCTGGGCTGGCCTGGGCTGACACCACATCGCTCCGCTGGTTGCACAGGTCGAGAAAAGGGGTCGGAGCGTCGCGCGGGCCCACCAACTCAATTCCTACTCTTCCTCCGTGCTCCGTGCTCCGTGCTCTGCCCCTCGCCTCACGCCTGCATCTTGATGGTCGCTTTCGAGCGCGTCTCCTGGAGCTGGAAGTCAGCCTGGCGCCGCTCCAGGATCCCCAGCGAAATGTCGATGCACTCCTGCGCCTCGCGTGGCGCCATGGTGCCGACCGTCACCATGTCCTGAGGCCGCAACGTGTTCCACACGAAGTTAAAGGCCTGGAAGGGCCGGAGCTGTCCGGCGGCCATGGGCTTGATCGTCATCACGGGCTTCTTGGCCTTCAGAATGACACGCTGAATCCAGTCAACCTCGACCTGCATCAGAAACCCCATGGCGTTGTACAGCGAGATGTACGTCTCGACATCCACCCCCGACTCGTCCGCGAAGATGATCGATTCGGGCATGTGCGTGCTCAGGCCCGGAATCATGCCGCGGGCGCGAATCATGCGGCTGAGCTGGTCCATGTGCCGGATCTTGCGCGTGCACTTGTCGATCAGGCAATCGGTCGTGCTCGTGTGCGGAAAGCAGAACGTCGCGCCCAGCCGCTTCTCCTCGTCGAAAATCTTCTCCGCCTCGGCGCCAAACCCCTTGGTCGGCGTGTCGGCGTTCAGGGGAATTCCCGGGGTCGAAACCACGATCAGCTTTTTGCCCGTGCGTTGCTGCGCCTCCTGGATGCCTTCCCACAACTCCTTGCGCTGGATCAGGCCCATGATCGTGTCCACACCGGCTTTGAGGTAGACCTCGATGATGTCGGCGATCTTCTCCCGGTTCGCCACGTGCGTGCGAATGTAGTCGTCCTTCGCTGCCGTGGCATGACTGAAGCCCAGAAACCAATTGGTGCCGATGATCATGCGCGAGACCGATACGCCGCCGACCGTGGTGCGCGGGAAACTGGACATGGTGGGAGCCCCTTGGTGTTCAGTGTTCAGGTGTCAGGTCGAAGGACCGGGGCGTCAACCTGACTCCCGAGACCTCGTCGGACACCGCACTGGCGTTTACTCCAAACTACGCCCGGACTCGACTCCCCGCTACTTGGCCCATGTCGAATTCTTTCCACTTTTTGGCTTTACAATTTCTTGATTCTGGCGTATCATCAAGTACGATACCTGACGGTTATGGATGTTTTTTGGAGGACTTGGCGCGTTGCAGTCGGCCCTGACAGACTACCTTCGCACGGCCCGGTTCACGTTTGAGCGCGGCTGGCGTCACGCCGCGCCGGGTTTCTGCGCTTTTCACCGGCACCAGCCCTTCGAAGTCGTCTACCATGTCGTGGGCTCGGGCAAAACGACGGACGCGCGCGGCAAGACCATTGCCTTCGAGGAAGACGGCGTGGTGATGTACGCCCCGGGCGTGACCCACAACCAGGACATGACGGTTCCCGGCGAGGACATCTGCATTCACATCGGCAGCGACCTGCCCTGGCCGGAGGAACTCGACAGCAGTCTGTACGTTCCGCCGCCGGAGGAGACGCGACTGAAGGCCGAGTTGATCGCTCTCGCCGGTCTGCCATCGAACATGGCGCCAGCCCAGCAACTGGCGTGCGATCACCGCGCGGCCGCACTGCTGATCGAGCTCCTGCACGCGGCCGATGTCCTGGAGCCGTGCCACGAGGCCACGCCCGAACGCTACGTCGCCGCGGCCCGCGACTATATCCGTGTCCACTTCCGCGACATCCACGACGTCCCGGAAGTCGCCACGGCGGTCGGCATCGGCTATGATCATCTGCGTCACTGTTTCCGCAAGGCCTATGGGATGAGCGTCAAACAGTGGCACACGCAGGTGCGAATCGAGCGTGCCCAGGACCTGCTTCTGCACTCGAACCTGCCCCTGAAAGCGATCGCGGACCTTTGCGGTTTCGAAAATGCCCGGTACTTTTCCACGTGTTTCCGACGCGTGACCGGGCAGACGCCGGGCGGCTGCCGCGCGGCGGCCGTGCCCAAGTCCCCCCCGAACACTGAACACTGAACACCCACCCACACTGGAGGCAATCCATGGCGATCACAACAGCGTCATTCGGCAGGACGGCGGCCGGAACGGAAGTCAACCTGTTCACGCTCACGAACGCGAACGGCGTCGAGGCGCGAATCACCAACTACGGCGGCATTGTGGTCACGCTGCGCGTACCGGACCGGGCGGGCACGATGACGGACGTGGTGCTCGGGTACGAGACGCTCGCCGAATATCTCAAGGTCACTCCGTACTTCGGTTGCCTGGTCGGACGTTACGGCAACCGCATCGCCAACGGGCGGTTCGTGCTCGACGGGCGCGAGTACCGGCTGGCGCAGAACAACGGCACCAACCACCTGCACGGCGGTCTCGTCGGCTTCGACAAGGTCGTGTGGCAGGCCAAGCCCAAGGAGACAAAGTCCGGCCCGGCCCTCGAGTTGACCTACGTCAGCGCCGACGGCGAAGAAGGTTACCCCGGCAAGCTGTCGGTGAAAGCCGTCTACACGCTCACGGCCAAGAACGGCCTGCGCCTCGACTACACCGCGACCACCGACAAGCCCACCGTCCTGAGCCTGACGCAGCACTCGTATTTCAACCTCGCCGGTCAGGGCGAGGGTGACATTCTCGGCCACGAGGTCACCATCTGTGCCGACCGGTTTACGCCGGTGGACGGCACCCTGATCCCGACCGGTGAGCTGCGGTCCGTCAAAGGTACGCCACTGGACTTCACCGCGTCGCACGTCATTGGGGATCGGATCGGGCAGGACGACGCGCAGCTCAAGTTCGCCGGCGGCTACGACCACAACTGGGTCCTGAACAGCGGCGGCGGCAAGCTCGCCCTGGCCGCGAGCGTGTGCGAACCCCGCAGCGGCCGCATACTCGAAGTCTGGACCACCGAACCGGCCATGCAGTTCTACAGTGGCAACTTCCTCGACGGCAGCATCACCGGCAAGGGCGGCAAAGTCTACCGGCACCGCTTCGGCTTCTGCATGGAACCGCAGCACTACCCGGACTCGCCCAACAAGCCGGCCTTTCCCTCCACCGTGCTGCGCCCGGGCGAGAAATACAAGAACACCATCGAGTACCGCTTCGCGACGCGGTGAAGCGCGCCGTCGCTGCCGCCTGACAGCAAGTGCGCCTTCAGCAGGCGTTCGGCCATCGGCCCACAGATTCGTCCCAGGCCCTGCAGGCGGTCTTCGTTCACCTTGGCCCGTTGACGCACATTGCCGCGACACGTATAGTTGTCTGGGCGTCAGAGACTTTGCCCGTCGGATAGAGGAGGTACCGTCATGCACAGACGTCAGACCACGCCGACCGATCACGTTGATCGCCCGACAGCATCAGGGACTGCCGTCGGGCTCCGGCTGCGGCCGTTCACCCTTACCGAACCTTTCGACAGACTCAAGGCTCATTTGTTCACGCTCATTGAGCTGCTGGTCGTCATCGCCATTATCGGCATCCTGGCGTCCCTGCTGCTCCCCGCACTGCGCGCGGCGAAGGAAAAAGGAATCGCCGCCGAATGCATGGGCAACGTCAAGCAGATCGCCTTGGGCAGCGCCCTGTACACGGACGACTACGACGGCACGCTGGTCAAGTGCTACGAGGCGACCTGGAACGGGACGGAGTACACCTATGGCAAGCGTTGGTATTACAACAGCGACACCAACCCCGGCATGCTCTGGCCGTACATCGAGAACCTGGAGATTTACCGCTGCCCGACCAACCCGAAGATCTACTGCTTCGGCGCCAACCGCAGCATTATTCGCAGTGATGGCGTGGCACTGCGCAAGCTCCAGGAAATCCGCAAACCGGACGCCACCGTCTGTTTTGGCGACGCCAACAACAAGGGCACCAACCCCGCCTCGGGGCTTGGCGGCGTCTTCTCCCGCGGCGGCATGATCCGTGAGATCACCGCCAGCACCCTCACCAGCTACGGGCTCGGCACCGCCTGTAACGGGATGGGCCTGATGGGACTGCGCCACAGCGGCAAGGCCAATCTCTCCTTCGTTGACGGACATGTCCAAGGCATGCGGTCCGACGAGACCTGCTCTCCCGAGTACATGTGGGACAAGGACTGAGTACGTCGCGAGGCCACGGACCAACCCGGGGACCGCGTGAACGCGGAACTACGAGCCTGGGCTGTCCGAGTACCGCCCCGAGGATGAGAATCTTTTCCTCTGCCCCTCGACACCCGCCCCTCGTCCCTTCTCTCGCCACTACGCAACTCACGCGAAGCTCTCGAACGCCTGCGTGTCCTGGTCGAGCACGCGACGGACGAACTCTTTCGGGGTGCGGCAGAAAACCGTCCAAGGCAGTTGCGGACGCGAGGCCGGGGTCCCGGAACCGGTGAGGTGCACGACCGCGAGCCGACCGTCGTCGAGGTGGAACAGCACGATGTTCTTGTCCGTCCGGCGCGCGACCGCTCGCACCTGCCGGCCGGTCAGGTCGTGCTTCGGCGGGAGTTCCTTTGCGAGCTCCGCACAGAGCGCCTCGCTGCCTTCCCCGACCGGCGCCCACGGCGCTTGCCACTGAATCTCGTCCAAGTTCATACCCCGTACGTTGCCAGCGTTTACCCCAAACGTCAAGTGCCCGCGATGCGCACTCGTGATGCGTCAGTCGCGGGTGGAGATAAGGTCGACGGTTGACCGGGGCTGGCGCCTAGAGTGGTCGGAGCGGCTCGCTCCGACACCCGCGGGACCGGGCCGGTCCCGCCACTTTGGGCAGCCACCCCCAACCCTCCACCCGCGAGTGACGCATTACGCGCACTCCGCAACCCCGATTGACGTCCCGTCGCCGAGACGGTATCCTGACCGCGAGATACGCGGCCCGTGGCGCGGGACCTCCGGGACCGCAGGAGGGTGCTCGGGGCCGTCCCGGCCCGGGGGGCTCGGCCGGGGACCGGCCGGCACACCCCGCTTCGGCGCGGGACGCACCGAGCCACCGCGGTTCGAGTGCTTCACCGGCCACGCCGGGAACTGGCAGTACCGGTTCACGCTCAAGGACGAGAACCTCACCCCGTCACTGTCGGCCTGCCTCTGCTGTCATCCTCCCTCCGCGCCCCGCCTCACTCGCCCTTGGCCTCCATCAACCACCGCGGCGCCGAACAGACCCGGATAGTTACGCCGTCACGGCGAATCGTCTGTTCCTGGTCCAGGGTGACGATGAGGGCTTCCTTGAGGCCGAAGTACTTGGCTGCGGCCGCCAGGGGCGCCACTTCGCGCGCGGCGGTCTCGGGCCGGGTCATGTCCATGCAGACTTGTACGGCCATGGCCGGCTTGCCGCGCAGGTCCGCCGCAATGAAGTCGACCTCCGCGCGACCGGTCCGGGTCAGGTAGTAGTTCACTCGCGGCCAGCGGCGGTGCAAGTGCATGCACACCACGTTCTCCAAGGCCTGCGACAAACTCCCCTCCCAGACCGACGAGTTCACGTTTGCCAGCGCCCAGTCCGTACAGTACAACTTCTTGACATTCCGCCTCTTTTCTAATCATAAACATGCCTACTTCAGCTTAATTTCTAATCATAGTCTGTGCCACGGGTCAACGGCGTCAAGCGGCCCAAGCACTTCGCACTTCCTCGTCTGTAAGAATGCTCGCAGATTCCAACGTGACTCCACCATGCCCTCCGGCCCGGCCTGGTTCGCACGTGAGATATCCCCCAGTCAGCCCCCCCCGATCTCACCCCTCGGACGTGAGAAACTCCTCCATTGTCACGCCCGTGATGCCGTCCGTGTCGTAGCGTGAGGCGCTGACGACCGTCAGTCTGTGGTCGGGAAAGGCAGTGGGGAACCAACGGAACTCGAACGGGGACGTCTTGCCGCGTTTGACCTCGATGAAAGTGTCCGGGGCCACAACGAAGTCAATCTCATGCTCGGGATTGCGCCAGTAGGCCATGACTTCCGGCATTTCGTCACCGCGCACGGCGGCGGGGCTTAATCCGCTGCTTGCACAGGTCGAAAATCGCAGCGGCGATGGGGATGGAACATGCGGCGGGAGTCAGGACAAGACGACCGGGCGAGCCGCGAATGCACGGAGTGTTGCGTCAGTGAAAGGTGAGAAACCGCGTGGCGCTACCAAGGTGGAAGCCAGGTCTCCCGGCCTGGCCTGCTTCGGCCGCGTCACCACATCGCACCGGGTCAGGAGGCCCGGTGCGCACCTTTGACTAATGCCGCACTGCACGGAACCGCACGCGCCTTGACCTGACACGGCGCCGGATGCATATTCTCTCAACTGGAGTAACAGGGATCGCCTGTCCCCAGTTCGGTCTGCGCCTGCGAGACCTGGTTTATCCAAAAACCTCATACCATAATAGCGAACGATAATCCGCCACCGAAAAAGGAAAGGCAGAGACCATGACCATCACCGAAAGCAAACAGGTCAGCGTTACGGTTTTGGAGGCGCAAGGCAAGCTGGACTCGACGAGTTCGCCGGAAGCGGATCGGCGTTTGACCGAGATTATCGGAGGCGGCGCCCGGAAGGTGGTGTTGGATCTGTCCGGTGTGGACTACATCAGCAGCGCCGGGCTGCGGGTGCTGCTGGCTGCGGCCAAGCGCCTGCAACAGGCACAGGGCAAGCTCGTGCTGGCGGCCGCCTCGCCCCAGGTCCGACAACTCCTCGATATGGCGGGGTTCGCCGCGATCATTCCGGTTTTCGAAACGACGCGCAAGGCCTGCGCCAGCTTCGCGCCGCCCGCAGCGCCGGAAAGCGTCGCGCATGGTCCGCTCAGCTTCGCGGAGGAGATCTATCTGCTCGCGCTCGATGACGCGCAGGGCGTCCTCAAACCCATGCCTGTCTCCGCACTTGACTACGCGCTGGCCGGCGCCCTGCTGATGGAACTGGCGCTTGGCGATCGGATCGATACGGACCTGACGTCCCTGAAGGTGACCTCGACCACGCCCACGGGGGACCCGCTGCTCGACGAAACCTTGCGGGAACTGCAGCAGAAGCCCGAGCCGCAACCCACATCCTTCTGGCTGGAGCAACTCGCCGCCCCGGCGAAGCGGATCCCGGAACGGGTGCTGGCACGCCTGGTGCAGAACGGAATTCTCAAACAGGAGGACCGGCGGGTTCTGTGGGTGTTCGAAGTGCGCCGCTATCCGCTCGTGGACGACCGCGAGGTCAAGGAGGTGCGGACCCGGCTGCGGGAACTGATTCTCGGCACCGATATCCCCGACCCGCGCGACATTGTGCTGCTCAACCTGGGCAACGCTTGCCGCTTGCTGGACGACCTGTTTGCGCCGAAGGAATACGAGCGGGTACGCCCCCGGATTGCCGCCCTGGCCCGCCTGGACCTGATCGGCCGGGAAATGTCCCAGGCGCTCCGTGAGATCGAGCGCACCATGGCCATGGCCATGCCGATGGCCATGATGTGAGCGTCGCGCCGCGGGAGCCACGCGGGCCAGTTCCTGGGAGGCGGCTCTTTGGAGCGCCTGCAGCTTGCCCGCCGGGATGTCCGCCGCCGCCAGACCTGCCGGCATTGGAGTCGCTGGAGCGTCCCGCTCCGGCGCTCGTGTTTGGATGTTTCGCGTTCCTTGCGGGTGCAACTCCGAGCACCTGCGCAGGCTGGAAGCCCACGCTGCTCTGGTGTGCCCTCCGGACAGAGTCCGGCCGGCATCCTGCGTGCTCGAGGCAAGCGTCGAAACCTCAGGCCCGGAGCGAGCCGTTCCCGCCACTTTACCGGAACGCACGGAACGGAAGCGAGTTGCGTCCGCGCATGGTCGGGCGGTCTGCGACCCGGGGGAGGGCGTCGACGTGGCGCCGTGCCCACCCCCGCCTGCCTTGAACTCGGCCGTTCGGGGCTTGATGTTGGGGCATTGCTGACAACATCGTCGTCAAGCACGACGGTTGAGCCGCACCGAAGATTCCACGGAAGGAGTCGCACATGATCCGATCCTGCGTCTTGCTGGTTCTCTTGAGCAGCGTCGGCCTCGGTGCGGCAGACGTGCCAAAACCCGCGTTTTATCTTCCCTTCGACAACACCGACCAGGCGGCCATCTCCGGCGGTTCGGGCGTACCGCTGCTGAGCTCAGCCGCCGACCCGATGCTGCTGGTCCGTGCGGCCGACGCCGCCCGGTTTAAGCCGGGCCGCGTCGGCGCGTGTTGCGAGATCGGTGACGCCGGCCTTGCCTACTGCGCCAGCGGGAACTTCCGCTCCGACGAAGGCACAGCCAGCTTCTGGGTCTGCCCCGCATTCCGCGGCGACGACAAGACGGTCTACGCCGCGTTCTTCGGCGCCGAGAAGTGGGGCATGGTGTACAAGTATCGCGACCAATCCAGCCTGACCTTTGCCACCGCCAAGCCCGACCGCGATCTCTTCTACGACTGCACTGGCAGCATCGGCACATGGGCGTCCGGCGAGTGGCATCATGTCGTCGTCACCTGGTCGCGCACCGAGAACGCCCGGCGCCTCTACCGCGACGGCGTGGAGGCGAACTCCGCACCGTTCCCGCATCACCGCGCCTTCAGCGGCGGCACGCTCTACGTCGGCAACGGCTGCGAGCCCTTCGACAACCAGACGGCGCATGCGCTCATGGACGAAGTGGCGGTCTGGGACAAGCCGCTCCCTGCCGACGTCATCCGAGAGCTCCACGAGCGCGGCGCCCGCGGCCAGGCGTTGTGGACCGGCGAGATGCGCGCCCCGGTCGGCGCCGCGAACGAAGAACTGGCGGTCGTCTCACCCCAGACGCCGGCGGTGCCCGCCGACGCTGCTTCTGCCACCCCGGTCGACACCGGCCCGCGCAGCGAGATCGTTCTGGACGGCTGGTGGGCGTTCCTGCCTGTGCCGTACGGCCAGACCGCCCTGCCAACCACCGGCTGGGGCTGGATGCAGGTGCCCGGATATTTCCTCGGCGGCGAGGGACAGCTCGTCAGCCCAGACGGCGCCACCGGCAAGCCCGGCAAGTGGCAGGGCAAACCCCTGGCCCAGTTCGACGCCCTGACCGGCTGTTGCCAACGTACCGTTACCGTGCCAGCCGCATGGCAGGGCCGCGAGGTCTACCTCGACGTGGACGGCGTGGACGCGCTGGCCCGACTCTACGTCAACGGCAAACCCCTCGGCACGCTCCTGCCGTGGGAGGACGAGGCCTACCGCGTCACGGACCTGCTCCGCTGCGGCGGCGACAACGCCGTCACGATCATGCTCACACCGCTCAGTGCCAACTGCGCGACCGGCATCTACGGCCGTGTCGCACTGCGCGCCCTGCCCAAGGCGTTCGTGCGCGATCTCGCGATCACGCCGCGGGTGACGCAGAAACGCATCGAGTTCTCACTCGGCTGCGTCGGCGAACCCGGCGACTACACGCTCGACCTGATGGTGGCGACGACGGACGCGCCCGACACGCCCGTAAAGACCTTCTCGCAGCCGTTCACGCTCACCGGCAAGCCCGCCACGGGACGCGAGGCATGGTCCCGACGCGAAATCGTGACCTGCGCCTTCGACTGGCCCGAGGCGCGGCCGTGGACGTTCGACGACCCGTTCTGCTACACCGTGCGCCCGGAGATCCACGCGGCCAACGCGCTCGTCGACCGCGCGCCGGCCGTGAAATTCGGCTGCCGCGAGTTCACGCAGGACGGGAAGCTGTTCCGACTGAACGGTGTGCCCACGCACCTGCGCGGGCACCAGCTTGACCTGGCGTGGGGCGATCAACTCAAGTGGTTGGCCGAGTTCGACGAAGCGGGCATGAACAGCTTCCAGTTGAGCGGCCCGATCTCGTGCCAGTGGAAGACTGGGGAACGTGGCTTCTTTCACCGCAAATCCTACGAAGACGTTGTGGACTTCGCCGACACGCACGGACTGCTGGCCGTGCAGGTCATGATGTCGGCCCAGTTCCTCAAGGACGCCATCTTCCAGCCGGACGTGGCCGCGACCTTCCAGCGGCGCGTGGACAAGTTCGTCCGCCGTTACGGCAATCACCCGAGCCTCGGCATGTGGTACATGAACTTCAACCTCGCGGGCAGCCACTCGCTCTGGCACCTGACCCCGTCAAAGATAGATGGCAGCTACAAGTGCACAGACCCCGCGTTCGAGGCGAAAGAGCGTTACTCGCTCGAAGCTGAGCGCATCGTGCGCAGCCTCGACCCGCGCCCGGTCTTCCACCACCACTGCGGCAACTTCGGCAGCATCTTCACTATGAACACGTACTTCGGCCCGGAGAATCCCTTGCAGGAGCGCGAAGAGTGGCCGTCGAAATGGGCCGCCTCGGGGCGCATGCCATACGTCGCCTGCGAGCACTGCCTCTACCTCATCCCGTACTGGTTCCGCGAACGCAAGTTCCCGCTCTCCGACGTCTACGCCTCGGAACCGATCTTCGACGAGTTTGCCGCGCGACTCCTCGGGCGCCGCGCCTACCGCATGCTCACGCCCGAGCTGTTCGACCTCTACCAGATGGACAAGCCCAACGCCGGCAAGCCGATCAAGGCGCTCACCTCCACGCACCCCGGCTACCAGGAGGTGAAGACCATCGTCGCACGGCACTCGCTGCGCGCCTGGCGCACCTACGGCGTCAGCGGCATCATCTTCAACGCGGTGGAGTGGGACTTCAAGACCGCCGACGGCAAGCCGTGCCCCGTGCTCGCCGCGCTCCAGCGTTACTTCAACGACACCGACTTCTACATCGGCGGCACGGACTCGAAGCCGGACGGGTTCGTGAACAAAGACCACAGCTTCTTCGGCGGCGAAACCGCAGCCAAGCAAGTCGTCCTGATCAACGACCTCACGCACGAGGTGAAGGACTCGATCCGGTGGGAGCTGACCGGCCCGAACGGTGCGGCGATCGCACAGGGCGAACGGCCCGCGGTCTACACACCCGGCACCCCCGTCTTCCTGCCGTTCAGCTTCACGCTCCCCAAGGTGACGGAGCGCACGGCGTTCAGCCTCGTGGCGCGTTCTGTGGCACAGCCGTCACGCGAGGACCGCTTCGCGATCCAGGCGTTCCCCGTACCCGTGCCACCCTCCGCCACCGGCACAGTCCTGGTCTACGACCCGCCGGGCGAGACGGCGCGACTCCTCGCACGCGCCGGCGTCACGGCCACCCCGCTCACGCCCGAGTCGCGGCTGGACAGCACCGCGCTGGTCATCGTCGGCCGGAAAGCCTTCGGACCCGAGTTCCTGGCGCTGGCGAAACAACTCAACCTCGAAGCCGCCGTCGCGCAGGGCCTGAATCTCCTGGTGTTCGAGCAGGCAGGCGGCAATCCCTGCGGCCTGAAACTCCCCGAGCGGTCGGAGCGCTCCGTGTTCATCGCCGCACCGGGGCACCCGTTCCTGAACGGACTGGCCGATGCGGACTTCGCAGACCTGCGCGGCGAGAGCGACCTCATGGAGGCCTACCCCGAACCCACGCCCGACACTGAGAAACACCAGTTCCTGCTGCCGCGCTACTTCAAGTGGAGCAACCGCGGCGTTGTTGCCACGTACGTGTACACCAAGCCGCATTACATTGCGTTCAGGCCGGTGCTCGAGTGCGGGTTCGACCTGGTCGAGTCGCCGCTCATGGAAGCGCGGTTCGGGTCCGGCCGCGTCGCGCTCTGCCAGGTTGACGTTACGCCGCGCTACGGCACCGACCCGGTCTCGACGCGACTCGTAGCCAACCTCCTCGCCGACCTGAGTCGGCGCGGCACGGCGGAAAACGCCACGCTCCCCGTGGCCACGACCGGCGCGGCCCCGGCGCTCCTGAGTCTGTTCAACGTTGCCTCCGAGCCGTTTGCGCCAGGCAAGCCGACGCAACTCATCGCGGTCGGGACCGGCGAGCTGCCGACCGAGTCGAAGGCCGCCATCCTGAAGGCCGCCGAAGACGGCGCCACCGTTGTGCTTCTGCCGGGGACCGCACCCGCGGCGTTCGGCGTACCGCTGCGGAATTCGCACCTGTTCGGTGCCAAGCTCTCAGACCTTCCGCTGACATCAGGCCTGAATGATGGCGACTGTTATCTCAAGAAGTGGCTCGACCTGTCGATGGCGACTGCCGGCGACGGTTGGGAGCTCCTCGCCGAGCCCGGCGTCGCGGCGGTCAAGACCGTGGGGAAAGGCCGCCTGGTCGCCATCCTTCTCGACCCGGCAACACTGGAAGCGCGGGCCCGCGTCAAAGCGTTGCGGTTCTGTAACGGCCTGCTCACGAACCTCGGCGCCACGCGCACCGGCGCCTGGCTCGCCCCGATGGGCAAAGTCTACGAGCCGAATCCGTGGGAGGAAATGCCACCCTGGATCATGTGGTAGGGCGGCGCACTCGGACCGGAATCCCCGGCCGCATCGCCCCAGCGCAGAACGCTCACCAACCTGAGCCCCGCGCTCACGCGGAAACCGGTGGCATGCTTCAGCCGCCACGACCAGGGCTGTTTCTTTCTCGCCTTTGGGGGCATCGAGCGCATTGTGGCGCGGGACGTCCCGGACCGCAGTTCCCTTCGGCCGGGGACCGTCCGAGCCACCAGCCGAACTCCTGGAAACCGAAAAAGAAACCGACCTGTGCAATAAGCCTGGCAGGCCGCGAGCGGAAGTAGGGCATGGCTCCAGCCTTGCCCAATGCGTTTCCCTCCGGTGCGCCGTGTAGTTCGCGCGGTGCCGAGCAAGACTGCAAGGCTGGAGCCTTGCTCTACAGCCGCGCCCAACCGAAGGCGAAGACGCGCACTGATCCTTATTGCACAGGTCGAAAGAAACAGCCCGGCCTCTCCGTAATGCGTCAGCGGCTCCCGGGCGGAATACCGCCCGATCATGTGCGGGCGTTACTCGCGTCCGGCCGGGACTTTCTGGCAGAGTGGCGGGACCGGCTCGGTCCCG
>Ga0208961_1000269_pt1 | contig 25461 bp, 10 predicted proteins | sample RifOxyB3_FD_184034 | JGI IMG/M metagenome (GOLD analysis project Ga0208961, IMG submission 184034) | Groundwater microbial communities from Rifle, Colorado - Rifle Oxygen_injection B3 (SPAdes) | ecosystem: Environmental > Aquatic > Deep subsurface > Groundwater | place: Rifle, Colorado, United...
TACTCTGGCGGGAACGCGATACATCGGATTGACGCACGGCAAACCCTTGAAACGTTTGACTTCTGCAATAGCGTAAGAGCGTCTTGTCTCGCCACAAAGAGAATCCCCTGCAGAAGTGACATGCGCCTGGAGTGGAAAAGCAATGCGTCAGTCGCGGGTGGAGATAAGGTCGACGGTTGACCGGGGCTGGCGCCTAGAGTGGCCGGAGCGGCTCGCTCCGGCGGTTGCGGGACCGAGCCGGTCCCGCCACTTTGCCAGAACGACTCGGACGGACATTGAGTAACGCCCACACATAATCGGGCGGTATTCCGCCCGGGAGCCGCTGACGCATTACGTGGAAGAAACAACGACCTGTGCAGGCAAAGTGAGGCCGGGTCGGTCGCGGTGCCAGGCCAGACCGGCCTCGCCGGATCGGCACTCCCCCACGGCGATGGGACAGGGTTTACTTCCCCACTGTGCCCGCTACATTAGTCTGCGTCGTTCCGCTCAGGCCAGATGCCCGCGTCGCGTTGGGCACCGCGAGCGGTGCGGGCGCACGGTGGAGAATCGATGCTTAAGCGTCTCGGCAGAATCCTGTCTCAGTTCGGACCTCTCCTAGGGTTGATTGCGGTGTTCGCACTGTTCTGCATTCTGTGCAGCATGCGCGGGGCGCCGTTCTCCAGTTTCTACAACTTGAAGACGATCGTCACGCAGACGGTCATCGTCGGCATTGGCGCGCTCGGCATGGCCCTGATCATGATCAGCGGCGCCATCGACCTGAGCGTTGGTTCGCTGATCGCCCTGACCACCGTTGTGGTGGCGCTGGTCTTGCGCCTGACCCCAGCCGGGCAGACGCCGGGGTTCGCGCTGCCGCTTGCAGCGGCGCTGGCGGGGATTGCCGCGGCAGCGTTCTGCGGCTTCATCAGCGGCTTCATCACCAGCCGGTTCCGCATCGTCTCCTTCATTGTCACGCTGGGCATGATGCAGATTGCGCGCGGCGTGGCCAAGTGGCTCGGCAAGGAACAGACGGTGGTGGCGCCGGAGAACTGGCTGAACAATCTGATGACGGTGGACCCGACGCCGGCGTGGCTGGTGTTTGCCCCTGCGGTGTGGCTGATGCTGGCGCTGCTGGTGGTGACGCACGTGCTGTTGCGCTACACGGTGTTCGGGCGCTACATCTACGCCATCGGCTCGAATGCCGCCACGGCGCGGCTGTGCGGGATCGGCGTGGAAAACTGGCGCATCGTGATCTTCGTGGTGGCCTCCGCGTTTACGGGCGTGGCCGGCGTCATGCAGTTCTCCAACCTCACCGTCGGCGACCCGACGGCAGCCTCGGGCATGGAACTGGACATCATTGCGGCGGTGGTCATTGGCGGCGGGTCGTTGAGCGGCGGCGAGGGGTCGGCGTCCGGGACGCTGGTCGGGGCACTGATCATGGCGGTGCTGCGCAACGGCTGCAACATGCTCGGCGTGCCGAACTACGTGCAGAACATCATCATTGGCGCGGTGATCATTGGCGCGGTAGGTATCGACAGCCTGAAGCACCGGCTCCGGGCCTCGTGATGGGCTCCGCGTCGTGGGACGGGAATCCCGCCGTCCCGCCGTCCGGGGCGGTTCACGCCGCGTCAGGGGGTTGATGCCGTCAAGGAGTTGCTGGTCGGAGTCCTGGCGGACGAAGGCGGGGCTGTTGTGGCGCGTTGGTCGGCGTCCAGGAGTTCAAGCAACGCACCGCAGAAAGCGCGAGCCGTCTGGTCGCTCGGGCGTGTCAGGCTTTCCCCCGCCCACCCTGGAACCCGAAACCTTCGTCCGTCGTTGCCGCCGTGTTTTCACGGGCCGCGGAAGCGGCAGTCTTCTTTGCCCTGCAGCATGGCGGGGGTGACGACGTAGGTGCCGTAGATGGTCGGGTACCAGATGCCGTTGGCCGCCTGCGTGTTGCCGCCGGTCAGCAGCCAGCCCAGTCCGCCCGTGATGCCGCCGAACGCGGCGTAGACGCACTTGGCCGGAATGTAGAAAATGTTGGTGGCCACCGTGCCGACCCAGACGATGGCCGGCGTGCCTTCCTGCACGCTGCCGCCGGCGCTGTACGCGTAGGTATCCTGTGCCCGTGCCGCAGCACCACCCAGCAGCAGCAACCCAAGGATGATTCCCGCACTCAGCCTGCCCACCATTACTCGTCCGTTTGCTTCCGTCATGGCTCCGTCACCTCCATCGCACAGCCTCTTGCCGGATTCATGTCCCCGCCAAGGCAACCACACCCTTTTTCGCTCACCCAAGTCCCCGCTGTTACGATACCATTCGGACAACGGAATGCAACGGCACGGGCGTGCCGTACAGGGCTGTTTCAAGATCTGGCGCCGCGTCTCGGAAGGCCACACCTCCGCGCACACCTGGTAGGGGCGGCCTGTCCTCAGGCCGCCCCCCCCCCGGCGTGGGGACACGCCGGGGGGACTCGCTGCACGCGACGGTCACGAATCTTGAAACAGCCCTGCGTGCCGTACCGTGATGCATCAGCGCTCCCGGGCGACCGCCGCCCGGGAACCGCTGACGCGCTGCCCCCATCGGGCACGGGCAGGGACAGGGGTGCAGGCGATTTTGCAGGGCAGGAGGGATGAGGTTTCCGAGGTCCACAGCCTCGAGACGGCACGGGGCAACGGACCCAACGACCACCGGCCACACCACACCGCTCTACTTGGCGCCGAACACGCGCTGGAGCAGGGCCGTGGTACGCGCTGCGGGGTCTTTGCGGATTCGGGCTTCCTCGTCCGCCAAAACGGTAAAGAGCCCGTCCAACGCCTTCTGGGTGGTGTAGTTCTCGACCCGGAACTCGGGTTTCTTCGCAAGCGGTATGGCGGCATACCGATCCATGAGCTCGTTGTAGGCGCGCACCGCCCCCACGCTGTTGAGGTGTTCCGCCACGATGGGAGCGTACAGTTCGCGCAGCCGGTCCTGTGTCTTGCCCTTGAAGTAGTCGGTGGCCGCGGTGTCGCCACCCTGCAGGATGTTCTTCGCGTCGTCGAACGACATGCTGACCAACGCATCCCAGAACACCGGGGCAGCCTTGCCGGCCGCCTGCTCCGCGGCCAGATTCATCTTCTGCTCGAAGCTGTCGACCATGCTGCCGAAGCCGACCCGGCGCATGACCCCGGTAACCTTCTCCAACTCCGCTGGAACGGGAATCCGGATCCGGGCATTGCCGGCATACCCGCCATCGCGGGAGAGTTGCGTGACCGTGCGGTCCGTGCCCACCTTGAGCGCCTCCTTCAGGCCCGCAACGATCGTGTCGACCGAGAGCGACCCGTCGCCGGGAAGGATCCCGCCGAGCAACCCTCCGGCGTTCTTCAGCGTTTCACAGCCGCAGAAGGCCAACACGGGAACCAGCAACACGAAAAACAGGCTCCTCTTCATGGTTATCCCCTTCAGTCCAGTGGAACCGTTACTCTTCCCGGCCTCTTAGTACTCACACTTTAGATTTGTGATCGTTGATTTTAGATTTTTCCGCACAACATGTTACATCACCGGCGGCACGGCAAGTCGGTGTTGTCGACCAGACTCCTTCTCCGCAGGGAGGACAGAGAGCGACTGCGCATCGGCCGGCAAATCAGCAATCAAGAATCTGAAATGAAAAATGTGAGTTAGCACCGTCTGTCCGATGAACTCGATATGCCAGTTCCGTGCCCTCGCCAGTGTCTCAGTGGAAGGTGGATCTGAAGTATTCCGGCGCGCGCACGACCTACAATCTGGCCGAATCCTTGCTCACCGTGTTTCGTCCGTTCCCGGGTTGGCCATCCCTGGAGTTACGACCGTGGTTTTCGGCCAAGCGAACAAGCATGAGTTCAAGTTCGGCCAACTGCACCGGTCGGTGCAGAAACGCATGAATGCCGTGGGCCAGGGCTTCCTCCGTGGGCAGGACACTATTGTGCTTCGGCACCGCGATGACCCGCAGGCTGGGAAACCGCTCGTGAATCCGTCGCAACCGCGTCTTCTCCAGGGCGTCCTCGGTGCACAGGTCCATGATGACCAGATCGACCGGCTCGGATTCCTTCTCCAGCAAGTCCGCCAAACGCTGTTCGCCGGGCAACGATTCCACCTCATGACCCAGTTCGGTCAGAAACTCCTGCAGCGTTCTGGTCACAAGCCAATCACTGTCTATGATCCAGATACGCATGCAACAATTCCGCAATGGATATTCCGTGGACGACACCATAGAGGGACATTGATCTGTTCGAGCAATAGCCTCTTGACGGGGCGTTAGCACGCGCTGTGCCAAGGCCTCCCAGGAGGGAAAATTCTTCCGCCGCAATCGGGACAGATGGTGGACACCTACGCACGGATTCGCGCGGGGTGAGCGCGAATTCGTGATTGTTGACATTGTTTCACAACAAAGAATGACAAGGCGCGGGGGGAGCACGGAGCGCCCCGGGGAACGGGTGTCGAGGGAAGTGTTTTCAACCTGTGCAAGAAGCGGCGCGGAGACACGACACCCTCTGACCGTACCGCGGGCGGCCCTCCGCCCGCTTTTCGGCATGCACGCCCAGATGGCGGGCGGAGGCCTGCGGTACGGGTCGGTCAGGCAAGGGCCGGCTTGGGCTGGCAACGCGGCCTACCCCGCCTCGCACCGCCGATTGCGCAGGTCACTCTTGCGTCGCCCCTGACACCCGGAACCTGACAGTCCGCTCCCCGCTCCGTGCTCCTGCCCGTTCCGCTCAGTCGAGCCCGAGGCCTTTGAGCTTGTAGCGGAGGGTTGAGTAGGGCATACCGAGGGCCTCGGCGGCCCGGCGGCGGTTCCAGCGTTGCGCCTCGAGGGCCTTGAGAATGCGGGTCCGTTCGTCGTCCGCCATGCCTGCGGCCACAACGGGCGGTTCGGGGCACGACACGGCTTTGGCGGCACCCGGTTTCAGGGTCAGATGTTCCGTATCGACGCGGCCCTGTCCGGCCAGGATGGCGGCGCGCTCGACGATGTTGCGCAGTTCGCGGGCGTTCCCGGGGTAGTCGTAGGCCTCGAGCATCTCCTTTGCCTTGGCCGAGAAGCCAGCAAAGCGCAGATTCCGAACCCGGCCGAACGTGGCCAGGAAGTGCTCCGCCAGCGGCACGATGTCCTCGCGGCGTTGACGCAGGGGCTGCAGTTCGATGGTGAACACGTTCAGCCGGTAGTACAGGTCGCGCCGGAACTTGCCGGACTCCACGAGGGCCTCCAAGTGCACGTTGGTGGCGGCGACGAGTCGTACATTCACCGAGATCTCCTCCTCGGCCCCGACGCGCCGGAGTTTGCGCGTTTCGATGACCCGCAGCAGGGTCGCCTGCGCCGAGGGCGACAGGTCGCCCACCTCATCGAGGAACAGCGTGCCGCCGTCCGCCAATTCGAAGTACCCCGCACGGTCGTGCGTGGCGCCAGTGAAAGTCCCCTTGATGTGGCCGAACAGCGCGCTCTCAAGCAGCGTTTCGGTCAGCGCCGGACAGCTCACGGCAATGAACGGACTCTCCTCGGAAGCCGCCAGGGCGTGGATTTCCTGGGCTGCCACCTCCTTGCCCGTGCCCGTCTCACCGAGAAGCAGGATGGTATCGCAGCGTGCTTCCACAGCGCGCCGGATCTCGGTGCGGATCTTCTCCGCCGCCGCACTGGCGCCGACGAACTTGCCGCCGCCCGTGCGCAGGTTGCTGAGGGCCTGCAGACCGCGAATGGTCTCGTGCAGGTGCCGGTTCTCCTGCCGCAGCTTCTTGATCTGCAGGCACTTCTCCAGCACCGCATCCAGTTCCATCAGCTTGATCGGCTTGCCGAGGAAGTCCGCCGCGCCCTGTCGCAACGCTTCGACAACCGTGTCCATGGTGCCGTGACCGGTGATCATGACCACCGGCATCAGGGGCCGCACCTGTCCCAGTTTGGCGAGCAACTCCATGCCGTCCATACCGGGCATGCGGATGTCGACCAAGGCCAGGTCACAGTCCTCGCTCTCGAGGCGGGCTAAGGCCTCATTGGCGCTGAGAGCCGACGTCACGTTATGCCCGGCGTCGCGAAGGTAGTCGCCGGTGGTCTGGTGGATGATCTTCTCGTCGTCCACCAGCAGAATGTGCAGACTGCGGCCGGCATTCATGCTGCCTCCTCTCGTTCAAATGCTTCTCGCCATCCTCGTCGCAATCGTTTCTCGATGACGGCCACCTTGCGACGTCCAGATCGAGGAGCGATTGCGAAGACGATTGCGACAGCGATTACCTGTTTATCATTCCTCTTCCATGTCGAGTTTGGCACTGCCAATCGCCGGCAGGGACACGGTAACCGTAGTGCCCTGACCGAGTTCCGAGGCGACCTCGATGGTTCCGCCCACACTCTCTACAATGGCCTTGGAAATCGACATGCCAAGCCCGAGGCCCTTGTCGGGCGGTTTGGTGGTGAAAAACGGGTCGAACAGCCGGGTGAGCGCATCCGGGGCAATGCCGACGCCGTTGTCGACGACCTGGACCCTGACGCGCCGGCCTGGTCCGGCCGTGTCCGCCGTGGTGCTGATCGCGACGCGCGGTGCGATCTGCGGCTCGCGTTGGACGCGGGCCTCGACCGCGTCCCGCGCATTGCTCATCAGGTTGAGCACCACTTCTTCTATCGAGAACGGGTTGGCGCGCACCGGCGGAATAACTTCCGCCAGCTCGCAACCGAGCTCGATGCCGTGGTCGCGGAGCTGCTGCCCAATCATGGTGAGGCTGGACTTGACGACCTCATTCAGATCGACACGCTGCAGTTCGGGTTTGCCCGCGTCGCGGGCGAACATGCGCACGTGCCCGATGATGTGACTCATGCGGTCGGCCTGGTCCACGACGAGCTGCAGCTTCTCCTGCATGCGCTCGGGTGAAACGCTCCAACCGCGGCGCATGCCGATGAGCAGGTGTTCGGCCAGACCGCGCACGCCGGACAGCGGCTGGTTCAACTCGTGCGCGATACCAGCGGCCATCTCCCCGAGCGAGCGCAGCCGCTCGCTGCGCAACGCCAGCATGCGCTGCTCTTCCAGTTGCCGCTCGGCCGTCCGACGCGCCTCTTCCGCCTGACGGCGTTCCGCGACCTCCTGAAGCAACTGCACGTTCGCCGCCCGCAGTTCGCCGGTGCGCGCGGCGACCAGCGTTTCCAGTTCGTGCCGGTGACGCTGCAGCTCGGCCTCGGCCTCCTTCAACTCGGTGACGTCTTCGACACAGACCAGGACCATGGGCGCACCGGCCACGTGCAGCAGAATGGTCGATACGAGCAGGTTCCGGGTGACCCGGCGTTCGCCGCCACCCGTGGTCATGGTGCCTTCCTGGCGCGAGTAGTCGCGCCCCTCGGCAAACGTCCGGTTCACGGTCCTGCGCACGACGCACTCGGCGCAGTGCGGGCCGCGACCGCAGCCCTGGGGCTCCTCGATCGCGTGGATGCAGGCCAGCACGTCGCCGGGCGGACCGCCCTGGGACGGGAACTGAGCGTACGCTCGGGCCTTGACGGCCTGGCGGTTGGCGCGCCGCACTTCGCGGTTTTCGTCCAGCAGCATCATGGCGACCGGCGAGTTGTCAAAGACTGTGAACAGTTCGTCGCGGGCCGTCTGCAAGCCCTGGAACAGCGCCGCGTACGGATTGGCCAGCGTCTCCTGGATCACCGCCCGATAGATCAGATAGAACGACAGCAGCTTCAGCAAGTGTCCAGTCATGTTTGCGGCCGCGTACGGATCCCGGTACAGCGTGAAGCAGAACTCAGACACCACGGTGATCAGGGTGGCGGCCACCAACAACCGCAGGACCGGCGGGTGAAACCGGGCGCGTTGCCGGACCAGGAATACGGCCGCGCCGAGCAGCAAGAAGCAGACCGCGTACTCGCAGGCAACCTTGAACGGGGTGAGCCCGACGCCGTCCACGAAGCAGACGGGAAACACCGGCCACCACAGGATGGTCATCAGCGCCAGCGCGCTCAGTATTCCGTAGGTGAGCATCACGGGCCATACCCGGACCTTGCGGACCGCGAACACGGGCGCGATCAGCAGGGATGCGCCCTCCAGCCCGCGCGCGGCAATCCAGAGCTGAATCGCGTCGTTGGTCGTAGCCCCCGGAAATACGGACATGCCGCGGTACGTCAGCATGTGCACCAGGTCCAGCACGGCAATGAACAGAAAGGCAATCCCGAGGAACAGGAAGGCGTGGTTCTCCAGGAACCGCCGCGTGTTCCAGGCCACCATGAACATGCCGCAGGCCACACCGATGCTGAACAACTCCACCAGGGAGTGGAAGACGACGTAGTTGTGGTGCGCGCACCAGACCAGGACCCCAGCCACCAGCGCGCCTATGACCAGGGCGACAAGTTTCTGGCGATGGCGGGACCAAGGTGTCATCGGTTATCCCAAGTGACGGCGCGCAATGTCATCGGACGGGACCACGGACAATGAACCACGGGGCACAGCTTTTTCAAGTCGGATCAGCAGTGGCGCGGGACCTCCGGGACCGCAGTGAAGTGCTCGGGTCCGTCCCGGACCGAGGACCTCGGCCGGGGATCCGTCTTCGCGCGAACAGCTTCCGCCGTCGCTCTGGTTCTGGCGGACATGTCGCCGGACAGAGCCGTCCGGCGCACTTGGCAAACGCGTCGGTATCGCTGCGAATTTCGGCCATCGACAGCGGCATGTGGAGTGCGGCGGCAGAGGGCGAGTGAGCGCCCGGCGACGCCGCTTTGGCTGAAGTACGTTGCGTGGGCAACAGCGCCTCAGCCAAAGCGGTGTCGCGCCGCCCGTGGCGGACTTGCCACCGCGCTCCATGGGGTGCGTCGCCGAGAACCGTAGTAGCATTGGCGGGGGCGAACTGCACGCTTGTGAGACCGGATCGACCCGAACAGGTCAGAAAAGCAAGGCGCCGCGGGGCTTGGAACGCCCCGCGGCGCCGTCAGATCAGACCATCATTCGGAACTTAGTACAGGTGCGTGGACTCATTCTCATTGACCGGCCGCTTCAGCATGTCGGAGGTCAGTTCGACAGCGAACCGCGCGTCGGCGACCTTCATGGCCTTCACGACGACGCGCCACTCAGCCTTATCGCCGGCCGTGATCGACGCCAGCGGGGCAAACGTGATCACGTTGCCGGCTGCCGTGCCCACCGTGGCGCCGCTCGACGACACGTACTGCTCGCTGTCTTCCAGCGTGCACTTGATCTGGACATTCTTGTCCGGGGCTGAGCCCTGGTTCGTGACCGTGATGATGTAGGTCTCTTCCTTGCCGACTTCGATCGGATCGGACACATCAACCACCTCGAGCAGGATGGCCGGGATGCCCGCGACCTCCGTCGCCGCCTGAGCGGTGACCGCCGGCGCGCAAACGCCTTCGGCCCTGGCCACGTTGACCAGACTGCCCTGGGCATCGCCGCGGACCGAAGCCTTGAAGGTCTTGCTCTCCTTCGGCGCGATCGTGCCAGCGTTCCAGGAAATCACGCCACCGGTGTAGGCGCCGCCCTGGTCAGCCGACACAAACGTCGTGCCAGCCGGGAGCGTGTCGGTAACCATGACGTTCGCCGCCGCCGCATCGCCGTTGTTCGTGACCGTGACCGTGTACTCGATCGGACGGCCGGCAAAGATCATCTCGGTCGCCGTCTTGGTGATGGCCAGAACGGGCTGCCGAACCGTGACAGCAGCGGAGGCCTGGGCGGTGAGCCCGCCAGCGGCAGCCGCGGTCGCCGGGTTGGTGTAGTTGCCCGTCGCGGACGCCTTGGCCGTGAACGTGAACTCGCGCGATTCGCCCGTGGCCAGGTCGCCGGCGTCGAACGACACCTTGTTCTGACCGTCAAGCGTCGCCAGGCCCTGCGGCAGAGCATCGCTGACCGTGACCGCCTTGGCCGTGCCCGTGCCCGTGTTGCTGACAACCAGCTTCACCGGGATGTCGTCGCAGATCAGCACTTCGGCCGGCATCGTCTTGGTCAACGCCAGCTTCGGCTCGATCGCCGTGACCGTCAGGCAGAGGTTGTGAACGTACGTGGCGCTGACGCAGTTGGTGTACTTGCCCGTGGCGGTGGCGCTGGCCTTCATCCGGATCGTCTTGCTCTCTTTGGCCTCAAGGCTGCCCATGTCCCACTCGGCCACATTGTTCGCCAGACGCGCCTGCGGCGCGGAGCTGTCGAGCACGACGTTCTGCGGAATCGTGTCCCGCACAACGACGTTGTCAACGCGGCAGTCGGTCAAGTTCTCGACGATCAGCACGTACTCGTAGGGCTGCCCAACGGAAACTTCCGCCGGCGCCTGCTTGGTCAACAACAGAACGCTGCTCGCCTTGTCACCCGTCGGGATCGCCTGCTCGACGCTGAGCAGGTCGCCCTGCTGCGTCACGACCGGGCAAGTCCCGCTCACCATCGCCTTCGCGGCCGGCTTCGGCTTCGGCGCCGGCGCATCCTTGGCATCACACGGCAGACAGTTGCAGCCCGACAGCAGCAGTCCACTGACCGCTACCGCGCCCAAAACCATCAGACCCTTCACCAGCTTGCTTTTCATCCCGTTTCTCCTTCTTCTCTTTTTGGACCCACCTTCTTATCGCGCTTCACTTTACGGACAAATAAGAGCCCCTGAAAACGCCATACTCACGCCCCCCACATCCTGTTCCAACCAAACCGGCCTCTTTCAGTCCCAGCCAAGAAGACCTGTCCTCCCTTCTCCTTTTCGTACCTTCCCTTGTGTAAGTCTCTGCTGCCCCTGACTGCCCCGGAAACATGTCGGCGGAAATTGCAGGCGGTATGCCAATGCGCACTGCATGATCCGTAACATATTCTGCAATATTACCTTGTGATCTTTACGAGAAGAATGCGAAATCTATACTGTTGGCGGTCTGTGTTTGGCGACTATTGTTAGGAGGTTGGCGCTCTTCGGAGTCGGGCGACCGCAGGCACGCTGATCGTTCGGCCCGCCGTCTCCGGCGTTAGCTTGTCATGATGAGTACTATAGGTCCCCCCCTACCCGTCCGCTATGGGGTAAAACCCTACCATGGCAATGCGTCAGCGCCCCCCGGGCGGCGTACCGCCCGGTCATGTGTGGGCGTTATTCACTGTTTGTCCGGGTCGTTTTGGCAACGTGGCGGGAGCGGCTCGCTCCCGCGGGTGTCGGAGCGAACCGCTCCGACCACGTTAGGCGCCAGCCCAGGTCAAACGCCGACCCTATCGTCCCCCCGCGACTCCCCTGCTACTGTCAGACCGCCTAGCGCCGCCACCGGGCTAGTCCCCGGTGAGGCGCCGCACGCCGGGCGTACCGGACGCTTACTCGCCCAGTTCGGCTCGGATGGTCTGGACCCGCGTGGACCGCACCCAGTAGGCAGCGCCGGCGTTGAAGACGTCGCCGGGCGGCGGCACGTAGGCTTTCCCCTTCCAATGCCAGATCCAGCCGTACGGGAAAGGCGTGCCGTCGTCCTGCCGCGGCAGGGCACACGGCGCGCCCGCACCGGTAGGCCCGACCAGGTTCCAGCCCGCGACGAGGGGCTGATCCGGCGTGTCGGAGTCGAACCCGTCAAGGTTCAGCGGCCCGCTCGGGTCGCTGGGGCAGTACACCCAGTATCCCACCTTTTCAGCCATTGCCGAGGTCAGCACGAAACGTTGCGCCGCCGCGTCCCAGTGCCACACCGGTTCGAGGAAGCAGGGCAACCCAGTCTGCGGGTCCTGCAGCAGGCCTGACGGGTCGGTCAGGTCCGGGGCGAGCGGCAGCGAGATCAGGTTCCAGCCCTGGTGCAGCGTCAGGGTCATGGTCTGCACTGCGATCAGGATCAGCAGCGTGCCGGTCTCGCCGGCGTCATCCGGGTCCGCGACTTCGAACTGCACGGTATCGTCGCGCGTGGCGCCGCCGTCGGCGTGGTACGTGAGCGGAAACTGGGCGAACGTCAGCACCGCACCCTGCAGCACTGTGCCGCGGCCCGCGTCCGTGAGGTAGCCCTTGGTTGGCGCCGTGACCAGGGTGAGCGTGACGTCGCTCTCAGGTGTGTTGTCCACGTCGGCCACGTCGAGCAGTTCAGAGCCGTCCGTGTTCACGCCGATCTCGCCGGTCTGCTCGCCGGGCGCCAGACGCAGATCGCCGGTGATCGTGAGCGTCGGCGGGTCGTTGACCGCGTTGACGGTCACCGCCACGGCGACCGCAACCGACGGGTCCTGGCCGTCCGAGGCGCGGACCGTGAACGAGTCGGGCGCAACCGGCGGGCTGAAGTAGTCCTGAACAGGCGTGTACCGGACCTGGAAATCGCCGGTGCTGCCGCCGCGCCCGGTCACGAGCGCCACCACGCCGTGCGCCGGTTGCTCAAGACTCAGCGAGAAGGTCTCGCCCGCGTCCACGTCGGTCACGTGCACGCCGATCAGCACCGCATTGTCTTCATCGGTCACCACGCCAGCAATGGGGTCCACGACCGGCGCCGAGTTCCGGATCACGACCGGCGCCGCTGCGGTCCATGCGGAGTGCGCACCGGCGGCTGTGGCCTTGGTTTCAGCGTACCAGGATTCGCCTTTGATCGTGGCGTCGGCCGGGACGGTGCCGGCGGTCAGGCCAGGCTGCACGACGCCGTTGCGGTACCAACGGTAACTGAGCGTGACCGTGTCGCCGTCCGGGTCCGAGACCGTGACCTGCGCCGTCAGCACGTCGTCGGTGTACGGTGTCGCCGGCGCAACACTGACGGCACTGACAACCGGCGCCCGGTCCACGTCCAGCACGGTGACGTCGAGCGCCGTGGACGCCGGGACGGCGGCGCTGCGCCCGTCGGTGACCTGCAGGCTGATCTCGAACTCCGGCGCGGGTGTGGCCTTGGACGCCACGCCATAGCCCGGGGTCACGACGAGCTCGTGACCGTTCTCGATCGTGGCCCAGGCTGCCGGAGGACTGCTGCCGACGATCGTGAACGTGAGCGTGTCGCGCTCCGGCAGAGCGTTGTCCGTGTCCGGGTCCGTGACGAACGGCCGCAGATCGAAGCGAAGCTCGGCGCCCTCGGCGATAACCTGCGCCGTCGGCATACCGCTCCACACCGGCACATCGTTGACCTCCGGAACCGTAATGGCGACCGTGGCAGACTGCTGCGACCAGCCCGAGGCGTCGCCACAGCGGTATGTGAAGCTGTCGGTCCCGTACCAGTTGGCGTGCGGTGTGTACGTAACGTGCGGCGCGGTCTCGCCGAGGTCCGGCATGTGCAGGGTGCCGAGTGTGCCGTGCGCGGGCTGGGAGACAATTGCGAACCGCAGGTCGTTGTCCTCCGTGTCGGTGCCCTGGAACTGGACCACCAGCGGCGTGTCCTCAGCCGTGGGCGGCGTCAGGGCCGTTGCCGTCGGCAACGTGTTGGTCACGTCGCCCAGGTCCATGCGGAACACGTCCCTCCTGCCGTTGCTGTCGTTGAGCAGATTCGTCGCGTCGCTGACGAACGCGGCCAGGCGCCCGGTCTGCGAGAGGAGCCCGAAGTAGCTGGCCGCGTCGGCGTAGTCGTCGGCGGTCTTGCCGTCGACGGAGAGCGGCCGGACCGTGCCGGTGTGCAGGTCATACCGGAACGCCTGGGCCACACCGCCGGGCGGCGATGCCATGCTGCCGTCTTCGAGCGTGAAGTCGGTCCGCGCACTCGTGAGGTAGACGAACCGGCCGTCCACGGAAAGGCACGGGTAGCTTGAACCCGCAATGGTTGCCACCGTGACGGTGCGGCCGGAGGCCCGCAGGTCGTACACCGTCACGTCGCCGCTCACGCCGCACAGATACCGGCCGGTCCACGACAGTGACGGCCGGGACATGGACGTCTCGGCCGCGCCGAGCGGCCGAGACACGGCGCCGGATTCCAGGGACTTGAGCCAGATACTGCTTGCGGTCGACGCCACCTCACCGTTCAGCGTGCCCTTGGTACAGAACGCCACGAACCGGCCGTCCGCACTGAGCGCCGGGCTCGTGCAGTCCGCACTGGTTTGCTCGCCGCCCGCACCCTGACTGACCAGCACTGGTGCGCCGCCGGGCGTCCACACGTAGACATCCGGCGCGCTGCTGTCCACGTCCTCCGCGACCAACGACTTGCCGGTCTGGAACACCACCCGCGTGCCGTCCGCGCTGATGCCGAGGTTGGAAGCGTTGCCGCCGCTGCCCAGAGGCAACGTGATCGGCAACCCGGCTGGGCCATCCTCGCCAAGCGCCTGCCAAAAGACGTTAGTGGAAATGGTGTAGGTCACCGCGTTGCCGTCGAGCGAGACGGCCGGACTGTGCGTGGAGACGGAAGCGGCCGCGAGCAGCCAAGTGCGGCCTTGGTCTACGTCGCGGAGTAAGACGCCGATCTGGCTTCCGGCCGTCAGGTTGGTGGCCGCGCTGGCAAAGGCGACCCAACGCCCGTCGCCGGACATGCCGATGCGGTCGATCGGCAACGCGGGGGAATGGTCGTCCCCCTGATTTTCGCCGTCGCTCAGGCTGGCGAACCGGAGCTGACCGAACGCGAAGTCCGCAACCGTAATGGCTACGTTCGCGGACCGGGAGAAGGCGACGCCGTCCGACGCGCGGTAAACAAGGCTGAGCGGGCCCTCGAAGTTGGCGGCCGGCTTAAACACCAGCGGCAAGTCAGCCGCGGCGATTTCGTGACCAGCCGTGGTGATCGGGGTGTCAGGGTGGGTGGCGTCGGTCAGGCTGCCGGACGCAGGAAGTGTGTCGAGGACATACGTCAGGCTCTCGGCTGGCGTTTCCGGGTCACTGCCGCTCAGAGAGACGTCGCAGGTGTGGGTCGACGTTTCGTCGTTCTTCTGGCAGCTTACGGCAACATTGGCGGCCGTGGGCGGATGATTGGCGTAGCTCACGCCGCGGTCGACCCGGAAGACCTGCCGGTAGTCGCCGTTCGGGCCCGAAACGAGGTTGATGGCGCTGCTGACAAACGTGACATAGCGGCCGGAGGGGGAGATCGCGGGCATGTAGCAGTCCGCGTCCGCCTCGGCACCCTGCGCATCGACGCTCAGCACCGCGATTTGTTTCGCATCCCGGTCATACAGGTAGACTTGCGCAAGCCCGTTGTCCACGCCGCTGACCAGGTTCGTTGCCGCTGAGGTGAAAACGACGAACCGGCCGCTGGCACTTAGCCGTGGCGTCATCGAGTCGGCATTGGCTTCTGTGCCGTCGGAGGCCACGCTGCAGCGTTCAAACGGCTCGAACTCGCGGTCTTGCCACACGAACACGTCTGCGTGTTGATTGGTGTCGCCCGCCACGAAGAGGCTGCAGGCGCTGACAAAGGCAATCGACGCGCCGTCCCCCGAAATGTCGGGACTGAGGGATTCCTGCTCCGATACGTCTGAGACGGGACGCGAGATGAGTCTGTAACTCGCTGCCGCACGGTCGTAGAGGAAGACGTCTTTGGTCCCGTTGCTGTCACCCTCCACCAGGTTCCACGCGTCGGAACTGAACACGATCCGGCTGCCGTCGGCCGACAGCGCCGGGTCGGCGCTCGAGGCGTTCGCCGCGTCGGTGAGGCCGGAAAGCGCACCGGTCTGGAAGTCCCGCAGGTAGATACGCGAAAACGGGTCGTCGAAACACGCGAACACCCCGGTCAGGCCGTCGCCGGAAAGCGCGGCAGCGCTGACCCCGTCCACCGCGCTGTAGTCGGTCCGGGTCGCCCCGACAATCCGGTACGGGTCAAAGAAACCCAGGAAACTGAGACGGAAGACGAAGAATGTGGTCCCCGACTGGCTGGCGTCGGCCAGGAAGCAGCCCTGTTCGTACACCTGGGGCAGATCCACGACCGAGACCGTAGCGCCGTCATTGCGGTACAGGTCCACGTAGGTGGCGCCATTGGCGTCGGCCCCGGACAAGGCCGCGTTACTCAGGAAGGCTACGACGCCAGCGTCGGTCACGGGCGAGCGGCGCGGGTAGATCCCCGCGACCGTGCCGCTGTGGCCCGTTCCGGGCGCTCCGCCTGTGGTGACACTGACCAGTCGCAGGTCAGCCGCGCCGCACCACGCGGCGGCAAGCCACGCGGCGGCAAGTGCAATTCTCAGAAATGGTATGGGTGCGTGTGCCATGAGCGGCGACGCTTCACCTGCGGTGCCTGTGCCCTGCTGCTTGGAAACGATGCTTGGATTCTGTCCGTAGCATGTTCTCTGCCAATATCGCCCTTCACCCGTACGCCCGGCGTGTCCCCACGCCGGCGCTGCGGTGCGTTCCAGGGCACGCTACGCTTTGTGTCGGGCCAAACGCACCTGCACGCCTGGCAACGCCCAAGCCGGCCAAGCCTGGGGACAGGGCTTGGCCCACTCGGTACGCCCGGCGTGTCCCCACGCCGGCGCTGCGGTGCGTTCCAGGGCACGCTACGCTTTGTGTCGGGCCAAACGCACCTGCACACCTGGCAACGCCCAAGCCAGCCAAGCCTGGGGACAGGGACAGGCTTGGCCACTCGGTACGCCCGGCGTGTCCCCACGCCGGCACCGGCGGCGCTATCCCCCCAACGAAACAGGAGTCAGGGGTCAACCCCTGACTCCTGTCTGCTCGCGAACGCAAACCCTTCGCCCCGGGACTCAGAACCGGATGGTCAGCTTCAGTTGCGCGCTGCTGCCATCGAGGTCGACCGAGGCCTGCGAGGTGGACACGTCGTCGGTGGCAATGTCGTAGCGGTATTCCGCCGCGATGCCGACTGAATCGGTGACCGCGAACTGCAACCCGACCGCCGCGTAGCCGCCCAAGGTAATGCTCTGGTCATCGTCCGTGTGCTTCACCGAATAGGAATCAGTTCCCGGGCCGGTGGCTTTGTTCCACTGGGCACTCTCGGTCTGCGAGGTCTCGAGGTCGGAGAAATTCAACGTCGGGCCAACGGCGCCGTAGAAGCCGAACCATTCACAGACAGAGACAGAGGCCTTGGCGCCAAGGTCGAGCACGAACAGGTCCATGTCCATGTCGTTCTTCACGCTGGCGGAGGAATCGGAGGACAACCCGTCGAACGGGCCCGACACAGGCGCCGGAATGATCCCCGCGCCGCCGGGCAGCCACATGTGCTGGTACCAGGCAGCCGCGAGCGAGCCGGTGTCCGTCCCGCCGGCATCGAGCTGGTAGTACTGCAGGTTGGAGACGACGCTGAGGGTGAGCGCATCCCGAACCCAGAGCGCCTTCTCGATGCCGATCACCGGCGCCAGGGAGTCGGCCGTGTCGTCCAAGTCCTCGTTCGCGCCGGTGAAGCTCATGTGATCGGAATTGAACACGACCGGAATCAAACCGCTGAACGACGCGTCCGTGTAACCCTGGACGCCCAACGGCCCGTTTGCCGGGTCCGTGTTGCCGTAGTTGCGGAACGCGAAGTTGTGGAACTCCACGTCATCGAAGCAGCGGTAGCTCGCGCCCAGCGACAGCCGCCAGCCGCCGTCCTCCGCCATCGCGGTCAACGACACAATGCTCGCCGCAACCAATCCCAACCCCAATTTTGCCGCCATTTTGAACCCCATGTGGAGATCACTCCTCTTTGTTTTTCGACCTGTGCGGGCAAATCTATCCTTGCGTAAGTCCGGCCGCAGTGGCTCGCCGTGTCCCGCGCCGAAGCAGGGTGTGCCGGCCGGTCCCCGTCCGAGGGCCTCGGTTCGGGACGAACCCGAGCACTCCACTGCGGTCCCGGAGGTCCGCGCCACTGCCTGACGCTCCGCAACCCGCCGGTTCGCGGCAGCCCTTCCTACTCGATCACCAATACCTTGTTCGGACTGATAAGGCCCGTCGCAGACTTGCCGCTGATCATGACGTACTCGCCGTCGGTGAAGTCGGCGCCGGCGATCGTGACCGTACCCTCGGTCCCTGCGCCAACCACTGGCTGCGCCAGGTACGTGCGCCACTGCCCAGTGCCTGCGTCGAAGTGGCGAATGTCCACCGTCGCGGGCAGGCTCGTGCCCGCGGCGACCCCGACCGTCAGGACCGTTGGGTCAGCGTCAACCCGCACATACTGGATGACCGGCGCACCCGCATTCTCGATGACATCGAACCGGGCCATGGCGCTCGGCCGGCTGCCCACGTAGTTGGCGTCATACGCAATCACGCTCCAGAAGTAGCTCCCGACCTGGACGTTCACCCGCAGGGACGTGACATTGCCGATATCCGTGTAGTTGAACGGCAGGTGTCCACTGCTCGAGCCGAGGTAAAGCAGGTAGCCGGCCGCGCCCGGAACCGGATCCCACTGCAGCAGGATTTCGCCCGGCGCACGGAACAGCCAGCCGTCCGGGGGCTGGAGACCGCCCGGCTGCTGCAGAGCCATGTTGACCGCCGTCCCTTGGGCCGCCAGCACGATCTGGTCGGTGTCCGACCAGGTCTCGGTCCCGTCGTTGTCGTCGATCGGGTTGAATCCGCGCACGTCCCAGGTGTACGTGCCCGGTGTGACCAGGTTGATGTCGAGTTCGCTCGGCTGGTTCAGGGAGATAACCCCGGCCGCGTCCGGCGCGAACACGTGCAGGAACGATCGGGCATACCCGTTCGGGCCGGTGATGTTGACCTCATACCCCCGGGCATTGTCGGCGGTGAACCCCAGCGTGTAGTTGCCGCTGCCGTTGTCCGTGTGCGACAGGTCGCGCGGCTTCGCGGCATGGCCGTAGTCGTTCACGGAGATCTGTCCGGTGCCGCGCACCTCGTCCGGGTACCAGGTGCTGCCATAGACATCGGCGACCGGGTCCCAGGGGCGGTAACGCCAGTAATAAGTGCTCGGCAACAGACCTTCCGAACCCGCTTTGAAGTACGCCGAGGGCGTCATCTCCGTGCCCTGCACGTTGGTGTCGAGCACCAGAGTGCCGGCCACGTCCGGATCGCCGTTCCAGATCTGGACGTTGTACCACGTCGCGTCGGCAACGTCGCTCCCCGGCAGCAGCTTGGCCGTCCACGAGAAGCGCGGGTACCACTGCGGCGAACCGAAGTAGACCGTCAGCGGCAGGTCGCAGAACGCGCCGTGCTGGTCCATGACAAAGGCCTCGACGCGCCAGGTCTCGGACCGCGGGACGTTGTCCTTGGCGCTCGTCTTGTGCAGGCCGCTGGTGATCTCGGTATACGCCGAACCGTTGTTGGGGTCAAAGTCGCCAAGGACCGTGTCGCCGTCCATGTAGACCACGCCCAGAGTCACCACGTTCGTCCATTTATAGAAGATCTTCAGGGTCGCGGTCAAGCGGTCGCCGCTATCGAACACGTCGTCGTGGTCCACGTCCTCCGGGTCGCCGGTGACTGTGGCGGTGTACTTCTTGGTGTCACCCGCAGTGCCGTTGGCGTCCGTGCCGTCGAAGCTGGCTGTCTCGGGCCAGAACGGCTTGTCGTTGAGGCCATTGACGGTGACCGTCACGGTCGCCGTGTCGCTGCCGCCGTTGGCATCCGCGACCGTGTAGACGAACGTGTCGGTCGTGGACTCGGTGATCTGCAGGCTTTGCAGTTCCGCGACGCTGCGCGGGTCGTAGGTGATGACGTTGCCGGACTTGGTGACCGCCGCGCCCTTGGCGCTGGCCGCATCGACCGCGCTGACCGAGAGCGTGTCGCCGTCGACCTTGTCCACATCGGTGTCGTTGACCAGCACCCCGATGGCATGAGCCCGCTCGACCTGATCGAAGACCAGGGTCTCATCCTCGCTGCCGGTGCCGGTGTCGTTAACCCCGACCGGTGCGGTGTCCGCAATCGTGATCTGGTCGAACACGGACGTCAGGGAGGCCGCGTTCTGGGAGTCCAGCGAATAAACGGTGGCCGTGATGACGCTGCCGCGCACGGCGGCGTGCTCAGCCTTGGTCAGTGTGGTCGTGTACACCCCAACCCCGAGGTCAACGGTCTTCAGGGTGGCGCGGGCGGTATTGTCGGTCCAGACAACGCGGTAGCGCAGGGTGGCCACATCCTCGGTGTCGGCGTCGGTCGCGTTCGGGTTGGTCACGGTCGCGGTCAGGGTGTCTTCCTTGCCCGGCGCGCCGCCCAGCCCGGTGCCGCCCGTCTTCGTGATGTCCACGCCCGTCGTGGTGCCAAGCCCCGGCGCCGTGTTCACGTCCGTCACCGTGTACTCCCAATTTTTCGTGGCTTCCACGCCCAGGCCGTCTCGACCGATGGCACGCACATAGATCTTGGTGGGCGCCGTGGGCAGATGCGCCGAGGTGTTGTTGTCGGTGGCGACTGCGGTCGACTGCAGGCTCTTGGCGCCCGTGCCGGTGAACACCTGCGAGTTCAGGTCGGTCCAGTCGACATTATTAGTGCTCTTCTGGAACTTGATGTTGACGACATTGTCGTCCTGCGGCTGGTGCGGCGTGCCCGGATAGGTGAGGCCGGTGAAGTCCTGGAACGTGACGCTGGGCTGGATACTGGTGCCCTCGTTGATGGTGATCTGCTCGGTGTCGGCCGCAGTGATGTCAGCGTCGCCGTCAAACGGCGTCGCCACCGAGACTTCGGGCGGCTCGTTGTCGATCAGCGTGAGGTAGAACGTGGCCGTCGAGGTCCCGGCTCCGTCCTCGCCGCCGTCGGCAACTGTGAAGTCGAACCGATACTTGCAGCCAGCCACGGCGCTGTTGGCGGTGAACGAGCAGGTGCCGTTGGCGTTGACCGTCAGGCTGGCGCTGTTCGCGTTGCCCGCGTCATCCGTGTAATAGAAGTTGAGCAATGCGCGCGGTGGAGTAGCGGTCGGGTTGCCCGTGCCGGTCGTGGTCACGAACACATCCGTGCCGTTGAGCACGTCCCCGGTGTCCACGTCGGTGGCCGAAACCGAGAAATTCGTGGTGCGGCCGGTGATGACCTTCTGTGCGGTCTCAGCCGTGTTGCCGACCGCGACCGGCGCGTCGTTGCGGCCGTTCACGGTCACCGTCACCTGCCCGACGTCCGTGGCCGTCCCGTCCGAAACGGTGTAGTTGAACGTGTCGGTGGTCGAACTGCCGTTGGGCAGGGCCTGGAGCGTGGCGGAACCGGTCGGGTTGTAGGTGATGTCGTTGCCGGTCTTGGTGACCACCGCGCCCTTGGCGCTGGCGGCATCCACCGCGCTGACCGAGAGCGTGTGCCCGGTGTCGACATCGGTGTCGTTCACCAGCACGTTGGTCGCGTGGTTGTCGGCGCGCGCGCCGTCGAACACGAGATTGGAATCCTCATCGGTCGTGCCCGTGTCGTCCACCGCTACCGGCGCGTCGTTGACGCTGTCGACCGTGATCCTGGCCGTGTCACTGGCGGTGCTGAACGCCGTGATGCCGCCGCGCGTCGAGACGTCCACCTTGGTGGCGTCCGTGCCGGTGGTCTGATCCCAGGCGTAGAAATAGAGTTGGATCGTGCCGCCGTTCATCGTGTCGGGAACGAAACGCAGCTTGTGACTCGCGTCGCTCCTGAGCAGCAACGCGCTGGTGCCAGTGATCGCGCCGAGGTTAGTCCAGTTCGTGCCGCCGTTGACCGTGTACTGCCACGTGCCAGTCACCGCGTCCGTGCTGAAGATAGCGATGCCCTTGACAGCGCCCGCGTCCACGTCCGCCACGCTGCCGCCCAGAATCGTCAGCACCGAGTCGCCGCTCGAGGTGATGTTGTCCTCAGTGATGCCGGTCAGGACCGGGTTGGACGGGGTCAGCACCGGTGCGTCGTTGACGTTGGCGACCACGATCGTGAAGCTCTGGTCGGTATTTGCCGTATCGTCTGAAACGCGCAGGGTCACCGCGTTGTTGCCGACATTCGCGTTCAGCGGCGTGCCGGTCAGGGTCGCGGTCTTGTCGCCGTTGTCCGTGAGCGTGAGCCAGCCCGGCAACGTCGGCGCCGTAATGGTGACGTTGGCGTTGTCAATGTCCGCCACGGTCACATTATAGGTATAAACACTGTCTTCGTCACCCGCCGTCCCCGCCACCGACGTGAACGTCGGCGCGTCGTTCGTCGGGTTAACCGTCACGGTGACGGTGCCGGTGTCCTGCTTGGCCCCCTGCACCGGGTGAACGTAAGTGGCGGTGTAGGTGAACGTGTCGGCGCCGTCGTAGTTCCCCGTCGGCGTGTAAGTGACGTTCTTGCCGTTGATCGCTGCAGAACCATGCGCCGGCTGGGTGACGGAGTTGATGGTCACGAGCGCAAAGGTGGGATCCGTAGCCGAAATGAGGGCACCCGTCTCGTTGGTGTCATTGGCAAGAACCTGAATCACGTTGGCCGTCGTGTCTTCGAGAACGGCGGAGGGATTGTCAGTGATCGCATTGTAGTACTTCAGCACCGTGAACACGCCCGTCGTATAGGTCACATTCGTAGCGGGATTGAGGTCGTCAGATTCGCCGCCGAAGACGCACTGGGCCGAAACGAAACTGAAGTTGTACGGGCCAGCGGTCGAGCCCACGTCAACGCTGAATGTCAAAATGGGGCCATTGACCCCTGACGCGATGTTGAGGCCGGACAGACCGCCAACAAGCAGAGTGAGCGTCTGGTTGTTAGCATCGACGAGCATCCCGTCGCCAAAATCCGTGTTCACCGTTGTGCCACCGGTGTTGGTCGCATTGCGGACCAGATTGGGGGTCGAGCCAATCGTTTCTGGCACGGTGAAGTTTGCGGCGGTGTAATTCAAGACGATCCTGAGGTTAACGATCGATCCCCAACTGCCTGTATCCGTGTAGTTGGCCGAGACCGTAACCGTCTGGGCGGTCGCGCCGACCGCAGCTTGGGCATTGGCCACAGAAACAGCCAAACCCGCCTCGGCCGATGACACTAACTGCATCCCCACAACCCCGGCGAGGACCGCTCCACCGATTCTCTTGATTGCGTTGCGCCACATCATGGATCTTCTCCTTAGCCTATTGTGAAATTCCCAGCGATAAAACCACCACCCACAAGTTCCACGTCTCCACACCGGAGTGGACGCGGCCAGATCAAGGCAGCAAACTCACAATATTGGCCTCAACCTGCTCAATCGTAACGTTCGTGCCCAGCTGATAGCTAGCGGAGGGCCGAAGGTTCAACGGTCCAGGTACGCCATTGTTTCCTGCGGCCGTGCGGCCGAGGGCAACCTTCCGGTACATGTAAACGACATCGCGGAAATCCTCAGCCCCATTCCCGTTCACATCCAACCCGTTACCGCGTAAGTCGTTGATGGCTTGCTCGACGTCCTGAATGGTCACCCCGCTGCCAAGTTGGTAACTGGCGGACGGGCGCAGATTTAACGGTCCAGGTTGGCCAGCGTTACCCGCAGCCGTACGGCCAAGCGCGACGGCTCGGTAAATGTAAACGATATCCCGGAAATCGACGGTCCCATTTCCATTCACATCCAGGTTGGCCACCACCACATTACTGGACACGGACAGGGTCGCGTCGATGGTGCGGATGTCGTAGGTACCGGTGAGCGAGTAGCTGGTCACGGCGTAGAGGTCGATCGGGTAGTCGGCTTCGATGCCACTGGTATCGACCGTGGCCGTAATGGTCAGGATACTGCCGTTGGCGGCGCTGATGCCCACCAGATTGGAGGAATCGGCGTAGTCGAACGCCATGACCTGGCCGGAGGGGAGGGTCGCAAACGGGATGCCGCCCGTCCGCGACGTGTTCGTGGTCACGACGACCGAACCCATCTGCACGACCGCCGGGAACTGGATCGCGAAACCGAGCTGCATGTACGTTACCCCATCGGCGGTGTTGCCGTCGCCGTTCGGGTCGGCCGTGTTCAGGTCGATGTTGAACGTGATATCCCGCGTCGCGGCGCCCTGCTTGGCCACAATCACCGGCTGCTTCACGAACAGCGTGCCGCCGTCCAGCGGCGCCACCGTCACCGCATGCAGGGCAATGGTGTTGATGGTGTGATCTGTCCCGTCGTTGTAAATGAACGTCAGGGTGTCGTTCGATACCGTGCCGTCTGTCTGCGCGGTGAACTGGACCTTGACGCTGGCGGTCTTGCCCGCGGCAATGGTGAAGGATACCGGCGTGCCAGCCACGTAGTTCGAACCGCTCTTGACCCCGAACACGCTCCCGCCCGGAGTCCCCGCCGTGATCGTGACGCTGGACGATTCGCCGTTGACCACCGTGACCGTCATGACCTTGGTCTGACCGGTGTAGACCTGGCCGAACTCGAGCAGGCCGTCCGGCAGATAGGTCAACTGGTCCACCGCGGCCGGCGGCGCGGTGCCGTCGTCGTCCAGATTGGTGACCGAAACCACGGCCGACTTGTTGTCGTACGCGTCGTCGCTTTGGGCGTTGTTGACAATCAGGGTGACGGTGTACGGGATGTCGCCGTCCACAAGCACGTCCTGCTGGCCGGTGATGGTCACGGTCTGGGCGTCGTCCCAGTTGTCGTTTCTGAAGGTGAGGGAAGCCTTGTCCACCGTGCCCTCGTTAGTGTTGGTGCTGGCCACGTCGACGACCACGTCGGTCGTGGGCTGCGTCGCGAGCCGGACGTTGAACGTCGCGCCCGGGCCAGCCGCTTCGGTGGTCACCAGACCGACCATGGGCGACACGAGCAATCCTGCCACGTCGTCGTCCACGGTGAACCCGGAGACGGGGCTGCGCACAAGGGTGTTGTAGCGCGCGTCGCCGGAGGCCGCCGTCAGCGTGAGCTTGTAGGAGCGCCCGCCCCCGGCGTTGGTCACGCTGTCATCCGCGCCGGTGATCTTGACGGACTGCGGCGTGCTCCAGTTGGCGTTGGTGAAGGTCAGCGTGGTGGCCCGGCCCGGGATCTCGATCGTGGCCGGCGGCGCGCCGGTGAAGTCGGTCAGCGTCGGGGTCACGGTCACGTCGCCGGTGGGCTGCGTCGACAGCGTCACGGCGACCGTCGAGGAGCCGCCGGCTTCCGTGGTGACGATGGAGGTGGGCGAAGCGACGACGCCGGAGTAGGTGCAGGTCGTGCCGATCTCGGGGACGTTCGAGTTGGCGGCGACGGAGATGCCGGTGATGTCGGCTGGCTTGGTCCAGCCGCTGACCGGCGTGAACTTTACGTAATATGCGGTGCCCGCGCCGGGCGGGGAGTGGGCATCGCCGGACGCCAGGTCGCCGGAGTAGTACTTCGGGTCGGTGTCCTTGTTCAGTTGCCACTTGGCGCCGTCGGTGACTACGGCTGACGGCGAGATGGTGGTGGTGACCGTGCCGGGGTTCAGTGTGGTGTACGTGGCCGTGCCGTTCACGTCCGCGGACCCGATCGCAATGTTCACGTTCGCAGGCTTGGTGTACCAGGCGTACACGCTGCTGAACGTCACGGTCAAGGCCTCGTCGGCAGGCACATCGGTGAGCGTGTTGCCGCTGGACTGCCAGGCGGAGTGATAGCTGCTGGAATCCACCTTCCACTGCGCACCGGCCGTACGCGCGTCCGCTGGCTCAAGCGTGTAGGTCACACTGCGCTTGGTGCCGGGAACCACGTACTCGGTGGTGCTGGCAACGATGACGAAGTACGTGTCCGCGCGGATGTCGGCATACGTGTTGACCGCCAGCATGTTCTTGCTGGAGCCGCCCAGTTCAGGCGCATCGGCCCAGGTGAGTTTGTCAGGGTTGACGATGGGGTCAGGGATAAGAACGGGCCGGCTGTTGCTGTCGACGTCCGTGGTGGTCGGACTGACCTGGCAGATGCGCAGTTGCTTGAACGTGTCGGAAAGCCCGAACGGCGCGCCGGGAATGGTCCAGTTCAGCGCCACCGAGCCGGTGAAACCGTCC